>ENA-UOUE01000592-UOUE01000592.1-compost-metagenome-genome-assembly--contig:-NODE-592-length-28428-cov-5.566047_pt1 | contig 28428 bp, 18 predicted proteins | sample MGYA00238146_ERZ747223 | MGnify/ENA primary metagenome ERZ747223 (study PRJEB28781, sample SAMN06268865) | compost metagenome | isolation source: single cell | place: USA: California, Emeryville, Joint...
TTTTTGCAAATCACACGTTCCTATTAGATTATTTAGAAACAGTGTCATGAAGATTAAAGAACACCTTCACTTTATTTTTCTATTAACCTTTCAATATAATCCAATTTTCACCTAACTCTGAAAGATTCCACAGTATTTCTGAAGCAATTAAGGCTATAATGACCAACACCTCATGTTTTGATACAAATTTCGGTTGATAGAGCTTTTATTTAAAGAAGGAATTAATCGAGCTGAAAGGAATTGAAACCTAGCTTCCTTGAATTGAGAATGCGAAAAGCACAATTCTCATCCATTTAAAGTCTCTCATATTGAATAAAGAAGATAAAATCTTAACGGCATTAAGTTCGTTGTGGTTTATTCGAGAGATTAAAATAGCTCGCCACTCTTATACTCTGTATGCAGTGACGAGGCGAGCAAAGTTCTGACTGAAGATTACCAATGAGTATATGATGATGGAGATGAAGGGTCAATGTTTATTTTCACAAGATTTAGGATAATGATTACATAGTTGATTTATTTAACCATTTCATTTCATAAAGACACTCGCTAATTAATGAGAATCATCATCAAATGTTAAGATTCATAATGGCAAGTCATCAAGTTATATGAAGCAAATATCTTTCAGTTCGCTGATTTTTTCTTTGTTAGATTAGATCATTATCTTTCAATTGTTTTCGTTATGTATTAATCGTTGCTCATAATGCTTATAACAGTGAGAAACTACTCAGAAAGAGATATTCAGATATCAAATTCATTCCAAGAGCTAACAACACTGAGAATTCTTTTGGTAAAATAGAGGTTTATCACGTGTTCGCACCAGAAAGTTACATCAATTACAAGAGGAAGGATGATGAGAATGGTGTGAATGCTGATGACTATGCTTTGCTAGCTCTAAAAAAAACCGAATCGGCCAAGAAAGCAACTGGTTACTTTGGACTGTATGCAGTCTCAGATTCTCATGGTAACTTGCTTAAGCCAAAGGAAGTTTCAATCGTTGGATATGCTCCGGACCTAATAAAAGAGAAAATAAATCACAATATATCCATAAGAGCGAAAAAGGACACTTACTGAGTTTCATAAGCAAAGCAACTACTTTACTTTCAATGCAATACAGATTTATCTGGCCAGGAAGGCGGAGTAATTTATGAAAAAGGGAACATTCTAATTATTAAGGGTGTATATTGGTGGAAACACAGCTTGTTGGATTACCACGAAAAACTTCAGCAATTAAGTGGCTAGTTTGAGCTGATTAAATTTATCTGATAACTCTCATTCTCAAGGTTAATCTATCAGAGAGGTAGGAAAAATAATGAACTCGTAAATATCATGCTATAATCATCTTTCAAATGCTGATGCCTCTCCCAAGCTGAGTCCAAGCGCAATAATCTAACTGATTTGTTGTTATATTTATCTTTATAGATCTTAGCTTTTTCATGGCTTAGTTATTCAGTTCTGCCTGTGCTGTGCAAACAATATTCAGAAGTTAATTTTCATGGGGCAGTTTCTACATCTTAATTATCATCTTCTACAACTAAAAACAATCATTTTTCAAATTTTTTATAGATTGTAGAGTTGAAATGCATTGGTATCTTATGAAATGTCACGTATTATTTAGAACACATACAATTAATGAGATCAATAACTTTTTCAATTGAATAACTCGTTTCTTACAATTTCAATTACTATTCTTATTAATTTGGAAGTGTAATCCTTCTGGTCTTAGTATCTTCTTTTAAACATAAATGGGCTACCGAAGGACATGGTAATTGGTGAGCCGTAATTCATTCCCAATGGTGAGCCGTAAGACATGCCACTTAATGGGATTCCGCCGAGCATGTTTCCATATGGGATTCCGCCGAGCATGTTTCCGTATGGACTTCCACCGAGCATGTTTCCGTATGGGATTCCACCTATCATGTTTCCGTATGGACTTCCACCGATCATGTTTCCGTATGGACTTCCACCGATCATGTTTCCGTATGGGCTTCCACCGAGCATGTTTCCGTATGGACTTCCACCGAGCATGTTTCCGTATGGGCTTCCACCGAGCATGTTTCCGTATGGGTTGGCATAGCCAGCTTGGGTTTGAGGGACACCAGTCTGTCCGGCTTGGGTTTGAGGGACACCAGTCTGTCCGGCTTGGGCTTGAGGAGTGTTCTGGTTTTGTTGGTTGATCATGTTTTGGATTTGATTGAAAATGTCATTTGGGTTGGCGGCGGCGTTATTCGCTGCTGGAGTTGAGGTGGTTGTGAGAGGTTGTTCAGTTTGAGCAGCGGTGGCTTGTGGTTGTTCGACAGCAGTAGTGGTAAGAGGTTGCTCAGTTTGAGCAGCAGTGGTTTGAACTGGAGCTGAAGTGGCTGCTAGAGTTTGGTCGGTGGTTTGAGGTTGTTGATTAGTTTGGTCGATGACTTGGGTAGTAGGGTCAGCCAACAATTGCGCAAGAATTTCAGGAGGGACAATTGTTCCATTTGGATAAGTGTAGACTGGGCTTTCCGCGTCTTGGGCCGATCTGAGCTTGAATCCGTAAGTGCCAGTCATCATGACAAAGCAAAGGGCTAATGCCAAAGCAATGGTTGCTTTACTCATTTTGGGTTGTTGTTGCTGTTGTTTTGTAGATTTGATTTGTTTAGTTGATATTTACAAAAGAAATCATGAGGCTTAAATAGTCGAGGGCATGAAATCTATTTTATGATGTAACGGGTAAAAAGAATATAATTTTCTCATCTTTCTGGAAATACTGAGCGAATTGGGATCGTTTTTTCTTGTTTAGAAAAATCAAAAAATCGTTTAAAAGTTAAAGATCAAATTAATCTCATTTTCGAAAAGTCCTAAACGGCTCATTGATTTATAGAACTCTGAACGCTAATTTGGTATTAGACGACGAGACTGGGATTGCATTAGAGATCTTTGAATTGCTGCAGGCAAAAAAGGAAGGGCTAAACGAGAATGAGTTCGCATCTTACATTTTGCTCAAGATTAAGATGAATACTAAATGAAAACTCACAATTAATTCAAGTATTGGCTCAAAAGACTGTGATTTTTGATACCATAAAAGCTATTTTCAGTTCTATACTAAATCCAAAGTCATCAGTATTGAGTTTCCGTGAGTCGCTCTTGACTCATTGTACTTTGAGGAGGCTTTTTTTTCTGCTAACGATAATTAGAAAATTTTCCAGTTTTATTTTTTCCCGTTACTTGATTTTCGAATCGAACAAAACTAATTTTCTCAGGCATATCCCAGATTTTCTTTTGATAAACTCATGGATAAGTGGCTGCTGAAGTTCAATGCTCAGCCAGAGAAATGATGATCGATTTGTGGTCACTTTGGGTTCTATTGCTCTCGGTACGCGAGTAGGCCTGTAAATGGAAAATAATTGAATGAGAGAACGAAAATAGATCGAGTTCTCCGGTTTGAACAGCGGTTTCGAAGACAATGAATTGTTAATCTGTTTACGGTATACTTCTCATCAGCAGTGGTCTGTAATGACTGCAATAAAGTATATGTGAGTCTTCAAACTACCATCTTGGCAAATCGTTCCAAAGTTCCCACATCTGCTCAGCAGCCAACGAGGCTAACAAGGAAGACTTATTTGGAAGAAAAATGGCTGAGTTTGTACGCTTCTGCTTAGGAAAGTGGTGAAAAAGACGGATTTATTAAGGCATCACTAACTTTTCCAGTATCCTTTGGTTAATTGAATGTTTTCTCGGATTGATGCTTTGAGGCAAGCAATCGTCTGAAATGCATATTTTGTGCCATGTGTTGGTTTGATACTTGCAATAATCGTGTATGTAATTTTATAAAATCTATTTTCTTCAGTGTGCTGGACTCTAACTTCATAAAGCTTGCTTGGACAAGAGTTCTCTATGTCACTTTTTTCTTTAACACCAGTAAACTAAATTAATAATGTCAATGACATCAAGTGAGAGTATTGGACTTGCCGGCTCTCACCGAATATGCCATTGATCCATTTGTTGTATTTGGATCCCAGGATATCTAGTCCAAAGAAATTGAAACAAATTTTTCATTACTGGATATCTGAAGAGGTGTAAGGCGGGCTGGCTAGATCGAACAGAGCACATTTAATTATTTCCAAAATATTTATTGCCACCGTGGTTAGGAACTACCCGAGTTTCACAGTGGTAACAAGTGACAAGTTTTTCAGCTTCAAAGAATACGCAGATCTTAATAATTTCATAAGATTAGTGTCTACACTCGTAATATAGAATAAATTAAATATAACTCTTCCAACACAGAAGATACCATTAATATATTTGAATGCTGTCATCCCTCTACTCATTCAAATTGATCCAGCCCATCCAAGACCGCATTGTCGCACTCGCGAAATGTAGCTGATTTTCCTCTCATTAGATATTTAACCTCTCACCACATATAGGTGATGGCAAGAAACCGAACCTCATCTGTGCGACGCTGGGCGGAAAACTATTTGTTCATACTCCTCATGAGGAGAAAGAGAATCTCAATCTGGGTGTACAACAAGAAGAGTATGAAAGGACCATTGCTACGCGCCTCGCTTACATTTCAAAATTTTTTGTAGCATCAAATTCCTGAATTTGAACAAAGAAGTCACAGCCATCACCCAGGGGCCCCTCCTGGACACCAGCAGCAAAGAAATACTACTCATAGGATCAAAGAATACCTTGGTTGCTTATGGTATTGCTTTTATTCGTTGTGATAACATGAAATATGAAATTAACCGATTAGACGTGGAGAAGAACTCAGATATTTTCTATAAAGACATTCCTGATGGAGTCAACTCATTGGTGTTCGGCTATATCAGAAATAATCCAAAGCCTTTGATCATCGTTGGAGGGAATTGCTCGATTCAGGCAAGAAATCTTTTCGGTCTAAGGCCAGATATAAATCATAAGAGCATGTTTTTCTCAACTCAATGATTCTCTTCGGCTTCAAAGGAGCTAATTATGATTTCATGAATAGGGTTTTGATCAACATGGCAACGAGAAGTTCTGGACTGTGACAGGTGATAACGTCAGCGCGATGTGCTTTTGCGATATTGATGGAGTGAGCAGCTCGCTTTGAAGTTGTAATTGTGAACAAATAATTAGGACTCGTTTGATGAACTGCTGGTTGGAAGTGAAGATTACGCAATCAGAGCCTTTAAGCAAGAGGAAATATTCGTCGAGATCACGGAAGCAGGAAAAGTCATCAGCCTTGTCAATTTGAAGACAGGCTGCTTCGCGTAAACACCTCCTAGAAAGGCTCTGGTCTCCTAAATTTGGCGTTTTCTCTAGATACGCATTAGATAATGGTACTGTTGGCGTTTACAGAGGAGACAAAAGACAGTGGAGAGCAAAAACAAAACAGAAATTTAACTCTATGGTCGGGTACAACTCAGAAGGCGGTGCAAACTCATGCCTTATCGTCGCTTGGAGCAATGGAAAAATCGAAGTTAGAAGCGATACTACTGGAGAAGTTCTTTTCAAAATGAATCTCGGGTCTGAAATCGTCCAATTGCTGAAAGGAGATTATCGTATGGATAATACCACTCAAATTATCGTTGTGTGCAATGACGGCTATGGTAAGCAAAAACTATCCATTGGAATAAGACTAACTTGACCGTTAGTACGTGGCTATTCATTTAATTATGACTTAAGAGGACTTGGTGCCGACGGCGACCAGACAAAACAACAGGCCAAGCAATCAGAGCTCATCTTTCAGGAGCTGTTAAAGAAAAAGAATGTAATTTTATAGCAATTTGTGCCTTTTATCATATCCTTACTAATTTAGGAACTCGTCCTGGAGTATACTTCTTTAATCGAAGGGCAAAAAGGTAAGAAGAAGACAACCGGAACTGAAAGCACGCTTGTTCCAAAAAACACTAAGCTCAGCTCGTTATTCCGTCACAATCCTCAAAAGAAATATCCTGAACTGTACTTCCACACGAATTCGGGTAGTGGGGCTATCATCAAATCAGTGCTCATCTTAGCTGAGCAAATTTTCTCAGGAGAGAGCTCCTTAGTGTAATATAAATAGTGTAGATATCATCATCATTGAGAATCATAGGTCACCACCTGAGCCAACGAGTTTTCTACATTTCCCACTCATCCTTGAGAAGAATGTTTCTGTTACTCTTAACATAAAAGCTCTTGTTGGAACTAGCGGCAACAGCACTCAGTATCAAGTTTTCGAATTCCAGAAGAAACTTCCTCGCTTTGCGAATTTCTTCATGGTAAAAGACCTGCCATCTGTCGGAATTCAAGTGCCTAAATCTCATGTGACTTTCGTCCTTCGTGAGAGAATTCCTCGAGTAATCCTATCTATTTGCAATGGCTCATGCCAACAAAATAATAGTTTGTGAAATGGCTGGATGGTAGTTTTATTATCGATGAATCAAAGATTGATGAACTGGAGAAGCAAGAATATCTGAAACTAGCTTTCGTAAATTTGAGAGAGGGCAAACCTCTGCAAATTGAAGTCGCTCAAGATACTGGAAGAGTTAGAATTTTGACGGATAATATGGAGACAGCAGGGGATCTTGTTCAGGATTTGTGTCTCTTTATGGACATCCAAACTGACATCCCTTCCGTGGCAGAATTCCCATTCGAAATGGAGAATCTGAAGGAGATCCTTTCCAATATTAACAATTATAATGAGATTAGAATGAGACTTACTGCTGATATGGCAGATTCCATCAAGAACGCTAAAACCTTTGTCGTGAAAGCTGAAGACGCTCGAATTCTATCCCAAATGTACTGGAAATGCTCAAAATTACTTTTGTTAACTTGTGGTGTATGATTAGGGGCGCCATGAAGAAAATGTATAGCAACTTATTCGTTGAAAACAGAAACCTGATCGCTGAGCTGGTGAAGAGGAATAATAATCACGAGGCATTGCTAGCAGAACTAAAGAAAGTGAATAATTACATTAACAAAGCTGCAAATTTACGCTGTAATATTTTTGTTGGGAGCATCCAAATGAATTATTTCGATAATAGATGGTACACCGAAGAAAGAAATTGTTACTCTGTGCAGACAAGCCATTAAGGTCAATAATGTTTTTGCTTTAGTCCAGGTAAAAATGGCCATTAGCGCTTCTAGTCGCTTATAATTATAATTAGATCATTCAGACGGGCAAGGAATAATCTGTTAAGGCTTACGAAGGGAAAAGTTGGATTTTATCATTATTTGCGTTCTTTTCCGTAATGTAGAGCAATAAATAGAGTTCATAGAAAATAAGTGCATATAAGAAATTAAAAACGAGATAGACTCCAAATTCGAAACGGATTTCAAAGAAAAGTTAATGTGAACACAGTTGAGTTTCTATGCTATAGCAGATGCTAATTTATAGATGAAGGGAAAGGGACCAGCTCATTCAAAAAAAGTTGAAATATTAGTGTCGGAATTCATAATGAATTCGACTTAACAGATATATGTTCTTCTTGTAAAATTTAATATTTCGTTATTGCTTCACCAAATTTCTCCTCAAACATGGTATATACGACGAATCCAAGGATTCGTTCTTCTTTGAATTGAATATTTGAATTCAATAAGGATACATTTTCAATTTCATAATGATTGGACCTGCATCAGTCGTCGTCGAGAAAGACCGCTCTGTATAACCTAGCGTGAAAGAAAAAGTGATATCTATCCATAATAAGCCAATTTTTACCAAAAAGCTACACTAATACATTGGATATGGAAACTTTCACAATCATATTTTCTGTCAGTAGACACTTTAATTTCTTCTTCATCCCTCGACCAACCGAGAGTTCATAAAAAAGTCGTACACTTAGAGGCCTAATATGTAGAGATCGCTTACAGGAATGCTTTTATCTTTCGTAAAAAATGACTTTGTGTTTCAATGTACATTCGCTCAATCATAAGCTAATTGAGGTCTGCCTCATAGCCATAATGATGGATTGCATCTAAAATGCCACACTGCGAGATATATAAATCGTCTACAAACTATTTTTGCCTCATTTATTAATCACGTGAATCTAATTAAGACAAGTTTTATAACTCCAGATTCTTTGCCAAAGAACCCTGGAGCTGCCACACCAGAACTGATAAACAAATTTAATCAATTTAAATTAATTAAACCAATCTGATCAAATACACAAATAAAAGCGCGTCAAAAAAAGCTCAAGACGACAATGATGTACGGAATTGGCAATAGTTATACAGAGAAAAGCGTAACCTTTACAACACGAATATGATGGCTTAACCTCTCAATGCAAATAGATTAAGGCCTATAAAAATGGAGACAGCTCTGTTCATTTTATTCTCAATTTGAAGCAGAATTATAAACGAGATGAAGTTTTGGAAGAAATTTGCACAAATTTAGGAATTTCGCGCAAGAAGACCCTGAGGTTTTTCAATGTTCAAGGTGTCGAGATGTCAATTGAAGAACTTGACTACATCAATGATGGGGAAACTCTTCATATTTCACAAGGTTCATTATCGTCTCAGTTCATGACATATGCTTTCTCAACCATAGGCGAGGATTTTGACCAGCTCTCGAGTTTTTCAGAGTACGAGATCGAGAAACTCCTCGGACAAGGCGGATTCGGGAAAGTTATGCTCGCAACTCATCGTGAAACGAAAGAAAAAGTCGCGATTAAGATAATTCACGCAAGCAAGTTCGGTAAGGACACCCATTTTTCTTCCTAAGACATCATTTGTCTTAATTTTCTAGGCACTGCTCAAGATGTCGATATGATTTTTTCCGAAATGGAGACGTTAAAAGCTCTACAGCACGAACACATCGTCAAGATATTCAAATGGTTTAGCTTGAAGAACTCTCAGTTCGCATACGTGATGGAGTATATGGAAGGAGGCGAACTGTTTGACGTGGTGAGAGAAAAACAGCGGATTCCTGAAGATGAAGCCAGAGACTATTTCACACAAATTGTAGAAGCAATTGGCTACTGCCATAGAAAGCGGATGATTCACAGAGACTTGAAATTAGAGAATATTCTGTTAGTGTCAAAGGAAAGCAGGGACATAAAGGTAATTAATTTCTTGATCACGTTAACGATAGCTAATGATACCTATTATACATGAAGATCGTCGATTTTGGCGTCGCGGGAATAGCGACAAATATGACTATTAACGAGGAGGCTGGATCTCTAAAATATATGCCGCCTGAAGTCCTGAGCGGAAAAGATAAAACCGTAACTCCGGCAATTGATATTTGGGCTATCGGTTGCATACTTTTCGCAATGGTCTGTGGAGAGCTGCCATTCAACGGCGCAACTAATAAAGAGGTTAAACACAAGATAATTGAAGGGAAATACGCATTTCCTTCAGCCGTAGAGAAACAGTTGAGCCCTGAAATCAAGGACCTTATCGCGAAGATCTTGGTCGTTGACCCTGAAGAAAGATACAAAATCACCGATATTGAGAGGCATTATTGGTTTCTCGGAGAGAAGATGATGTAATAAAGAATCAAATTTTTTCCCCAATAGATTTGCTGATTTATTTATTTTGTGGTTTTAGTGTACCAGAAGAGGTCAAGCAAGAAGTAGTAGAGCAACCGAAAAAGTTAACACTCAAAGATATTTCAAGAAACTGGAATTCAGAGAGCTCTAAGCGTACACCTAGCAATGGACATCCTTCAGCAATGGCTGGCATCAAGAAGAGGGGCTCTGTACTCGTGATAGATGATTCCGGTAAACATTCACCTAGCAGTGGAACGACAAAAGTGAGTTCGCATCAAAACGGATATCAAGATTCTTTGTCTCCACTCAAGAGAAAAGCAGCTACAGAACACAAACTGTTTGATCCGAAACAATGGAAAAGAGGATCTCCGCTGCTACCGAACTCTAAAAAATAGTCTGAAATATAGTTTTCCATATCTGTTGTAGCTCCTATAAAGATAATCGTTCTCATATATAGATATATATCAGGTAGTGGTAGTAGAAAATCTAAATATGGGTTAGCTTTCTGCTAGATGTTCAAAATTCTGTCCATTATTAAGATTTGGCTTAAAAATAAAAATACCATCAGTAAGTTTAATTTTTTCACAAATAGATAGAATTAATGCTTTGACCGATTGAGCTTTGCCAAAAAAAACGAACAGCTTATCTCTTTTAGATCTCTTTTGAAAAGATTATTATTTCTGAGCATGGCGATTTATGAATAAAATTTAAGCATCCCACTTCCATGAGACAAAATCTCTATTGTGACCTGAGCGGTTTGGCAGATGCTTTCAAATTCGACGACACACGTCATTTTATTACAATTTTGTTTTTTAATAATCACTTCTTCTTTCCTAAAAGAAGAGTTTCTAATCTTTACCATCAGAAATACCGTCAACATATGCATTAAAGTAATTGACAAAATAATATACATAGGTATTTATCCACTCATTTATTTAGGCCTATAACTTCCCTTGGTTTTTTATGCTTTCTTTGCCAATCCAGCCGATTGGATCTCCTTGGTTTTTTGCTTGATTGCGTACTCTTCATAGTATTCATTCAGCAGCTTAACAAAATAAATCAGCACAAAAATTGAAATCTACAATCAGATACCACAACGATGTCTCTAAAACCACCTCTCTGCGCGAGAGCCTTAGGAGTTCGTCCCACCTACGAAACTTTTTAGAGTTTTCTCAAGGAAATCTAGATACAATATCCGTCGCCTGGAAATCAGCTCCTTTCTCCAATAGAAATTCCGCAATCGCATAATATCCTCGTTTACAAGCCCAATGTAATGGTGTTTCTCTCACCTATAGTAGATTAATCTCATTCTCTGAAACATTTCAAATTCAACTTACCCCATCTCTCAGATTCATCAGTGAGCGGTCAGCCATCAGCATCAAAGTAACTTCGTTTAGATTTCCGACCTTCACAGCTTCTAAAAACTGCAATTGCTTCGGATCCAAGTTCGTTGGTTGCATTCTAAGCATTTCAGAATTCAACGTGCTCTTTTCTTCATCGATGGATTTGATATTTTGAAAATGCTTTCTTGCTAACTTCGACTCCGCGAAGAAGTCCCTTGGACTCTCTAAGTCTTCATCCTTTGCGGAGAACTTTCTATTGTTATAAGGAGATTGCTCATTCAATCTTTTATCTTTCAATGATGGTGGTTTCCCACGTCTGCGGTAACCATCGAAAGAGCCTCCTCCCTCTAAAATGATTGATCCGACTTTTCGAGCCGGGATTTTGTTTTTCAAATCTATCCGAAGGTCTTTCATCGAATTAAACCTGATTTCCGGATCAGCAAGGTAGTCGTAGTAGTAACGATTATAAAGAGTGACTTTGTTTTTAAACTTCATGAAATGAATGTCACTTATTTTGTCAATCGTTATCTCCTCATCTTCCTTACGTTTTGGCAGCTTTTTCCTCCTTCCATGTGCTGACATTGGGTGTTTAAGATGACTGCCCGTCTGTGAAGTTTCTTCCGTCATCTTGATTAGGGCGTTCACGTCAATAATTTCTGCGCCGTTGGTTTTTGTCAGCGATGCCATGGCTACTTTCCCTTTATTCTGCTGTTGCTGCAGCTGTTTCTTCTGCAAATTTTGGAGAGACTCGTTCCTGCTCATTGTTATTTTTCCGGTCTGTGGCCGCATCCTGCTAAAAGAGATTGAAGCTGATTTGAGATGAAACTTCTTTGGAGAATCTGGACCACTTTTTGGTTTTGGTTTCGTGTGCAGAGGCGCTGAAGTCTTGGCGAAAACCGGGGCATTGGAGCCGCTAATATTCAATGAAGGAGTTGGCGTGAGTCTAGAAACAGAGTTTTTTCGTTTCGTGTTGTCAGCTAAATATGAGAACTCTCCTCCTTCTTCCAACATTTTAGTCTTTTCTGCTTTTAAAGTGTTGTAGATATCGTAATCGATTATTGTTGCTATGTTTTTAGATTATTCAAAGTAAACGCTAATACATTACATTGTTTTTGAGAGAAATTTTGAAAGTATGGAGCCTTGGAGTTGGGAGAGAATGGTGAGTTTGCTGTATCTAATTTAGAGTGCTGTCCATCGCCTGTTTGAGGTCGAATTTGAGAAAATGAGCCTTCTCTTGCCAGCAAGTCGTCTATTGTCTCTCGAGTGGCCATAAGGCTACTCTTACGAGGTAGTCCCTCTTCAATATTAAACTTCATAAACGAATAGCGGTGGCTTTGGAGCTCGCCTCTTCCATAGTGTGAGGAGAGATTTTTAATGTCATTCGTTGAGGTGACGCTACTGGACTTTCTTAAAATGGCGGAATTTTTCATTTGCACCTTTGGGGCTGTGATGGGATGTTGTAGTCCTTTAAAATTTGGTGAGTTGTTGGAAAGGAAGATGGAGCTGACCTCGAGTGAAACTCCAATATAACTTTAATATAATTTTCCTTGTGAATTTATTATAGTACGTCCTACCAAAATTAAAGAAATGCCCTCAATTAAATAGAAGAACAGGAAACTGAATCCATGGAAAAAAAGCAAAGAACTTTTGTGCATTTTGAGAGAAATGCACTCTTCTTGATATGAGAGGACGAAATTTTCGTCGCTGGAAAGTGCGAACACATTCGTAAAAATATACATTGCGGTCACTGTCAATTTTTTGGTCATATACTTTTTCTCTTAATACGATGAAAGTGACTTTGGCTGCTTATTATTTGATCAGCTGAACCTACATAAAGCCTAGTAAATTCTCCTTGCTGTCATTAATACAATTTTAGGTCAATAGCCGTGCTTTACATGGCGAATCCAAAGTTAGTGTGTTCGAGATAGAGTAAAACAGAAATGGCATGGTTAATGAAATTGATGTTACAATCGAAACATCATTAGCAATTAAAGTTTTTGTCTAAATGATGGATACTCAGTTATTTAAGAGTTCCGCATTCGAATTGACTCGGCGACTATGTATATCTGCAAAGAATATGTAAATTATTCATCAAACTTTGTCTTAAAAAATTATTTGTAAGCCTGAAAGAAATAGTTTATGCTAATTCGATTCCCAAAGTAAAATATCAAGCGAGATTTTCTCAGTGATATACATTATCAGGTTTCAACATTGCTGGTTTGGGTGGATAATTATTTGAAGCTGAGAATATGAGAGAATGAGAGAGTCGAGGCGTTTAATTTCTCTAGAGCGAGATCTATCAACTCATGTGAAATGTATGATATGTGCCATTAAAATTAAAGCCCGCCGAAATAAAATCAGATGTTGAATCAAGATCAACACTTAAAAAATTCGTTAAATTTTTAGGAGAGGGACTCATTTTTCTCAAAGCTTTGAATTGAGTATTTATTAATGAGGTCAGCCCGAATCTCCTGTGAATGTGCTCTGTTCTTGTGGCTGAATGGCATTGGTTGAGGAGCTGCCGTCCTTTACAATTAGAAAATGAGAAGTTAGTGTTGAAAATATTTAAGAGTCTGGAATACAGCTAGTCTAATATCGTTTCCCTTAGCTCTTCGATCCGGTCTCAGGAAAGCGAGCAAGTTTGATGAATTCAGAAGAGAATTAGGGCCTAATGATTTTGCTCGATTTTCCCTTAGAATAGGAACTAAAAATGGTTTTCATCGTTTCCTATAATTAGAAGGCATTGACGGTGAGAAGATGAAAAGATGTAAGTTTTCTTCAAATTCATTGTCTTCGTAAATTATAAGAGAGTTGAAGAGGTATGACTAAGCTCTCTTTCCCCAGCAACGAACGCACGACTTTGGTAGCCATTTCATCATGCTTTGAGAGTATAATAATACAGCTATTCAAAATATCCTATAACAGGACCGATCCGGCGAATTTCTTCTTCAAGATACTAATGAAGACTCAAAGGAAGTTGACGCGTGGGATTTTTATTGTTCACTGGACTAATAGCTACTTTTAATCTATCTTTAATCAATTTATTCATTCGAATAAAATCATGAAAATGAATCTTATTTCAATTTGCTTTTTCGCATTGCTATCAGCATGTGCTGCAAGGACAGTTATTTGGGTCAATAATTCCAACATCACAGCTGGTGATGGCAGTGTAATAAACCCTTATACACATCTCAGCTCTGCATTCAGCTTTATAAGAAGAGTGTACTCACTCTCATATGAGACTGAAACTGACTTCGAAATCGTTTTACTCCCATCAAGACAACCATATGATGGCGCGGAGCTCAGATTTAACAAGAGTACAGAAATTTCTTTGATTATCAGCTCCAGAGGGCCGAACAATGAGGAAATTTTAGTCGATACTTGCACCGATTATCCAGCCCTTTCTTTCAATTATCCCATTCAGAATTGCAAACTTGTGATCTCTTGAACTTTGCAGTATATAACGTGAACTCAAACAGACAATACCCGAATTCTTACTTCGAGACTTACAGTCGTTCAACATCACGAGCTCGTGCTTTAAAATGGGAGTCTCTGATGAGTATGCTCTAAAACGAGCAAGCAGCTTCATCAACGCCAATCAAGTACAAGAAGTTAATATTAAATCAATTTCTATTGAAAGATTTTCTTCAGCTTATTCGCTGATTCAGCTGAAGAACAACTACAGCGATTACTCCAAAGTGAGCTTTGAGGATGTGTTCATCTCCAGCCAAGAAAAATCTCATGAGGAAGCTGCTCCGATATTTAACATGGACAATGCTATGGCTGCGAATAGTTCTTTTGTTGCTGGGAGAATTTCGCATCGGTTTTTTCGGCTCAAAGGTGAGTGAATTCGTTCATTGGAAAAGCATCTACTCGATCTCTAATTTCCAGGAAGCGAGCTTCTCTGGCATCCAAATCGCAGCTGAGAAAAGAAGCTTCTGTTCCTGGAGAAGTCAGACATACAATCAACGGAAAAAAAGGATGTAAGCCCTGTCCAACCGGAGAGTATTCTTTCGACGCTAACAGCACCTCTTGTAAACCGTGCCCAGTTGGTGTGAACTGCTCAGGGAGAGCGAATTTTGAGTTAAAGAAGGATACTGGAGGAGCAGTACTTTTACTTTGAGAAAACGACAGGAGCCGAGAAAACAGTGAATGAGGAGCGATATAGTCGATGTAAAGGCGGGTATGACTCGAAATGTGACACGGGTTTTGCTGGGCCGCTCTGCCATCAGTGCAACTACACAGAGGGCTACACGAGAACTGGATCTGAAATTGGTTTTGGCTGCGGGAAATGCACCGATCAGGCATGGAGACTCTATGCGAGCGGATTACTCTTCTTTTTGCTTTCTTGGGAATTGAGATCTATTTCATCCGAAAAGCAATTGAAACGAGCCAGTACGATGACGAAGCAGCTGCTATTGGCCAACATAATATCTATCGCCCAACCTTTGGACCATTCGTCAATTTAATCACGACTTATTTCCAGATTATTGCCATTATTTGCTCCTTTGACGTCAAAATCTTCACCTCTATCTTTACATTCGTCTCAGTTGTCGGAGAGCCTGCAGCAAACATTAATTTTTCTCTGGACTGCATTTTCCTGCGCTGGAACGTGAATCCTGATAACAAGGATCATTTTGCTGCTCCTAAGCCCTCTTCTCAAATACCTTGCTGTTATTTTATACTTTGTGGTGCAAGGGTTAAACAGAAGCAGAAAAATGATCATTGTTGTAAGTGGCAACCACAGATCATTAAAGCCCTCATTAGATACTTGAGTTGTCGCCAACTCGATCCCTACGATGAGACTGTATTTATCAAGGGAGATGAGTATTTCCAATGCAATACTGCTGACTACAACTCTTTTAAATACTGGGTTATCTACCCTGCTATTTTTTGTTTCTGTGTTTTTCCCTTGGTTCTCCTCAAGAACTTACATGCCAAGAAGCAGGAAAACAAACTAGATGATGAGTGGGTGCGAGGAACTTGGGGAGTGCTCTACAATGGACTGAAGAAAAATTCGTATTTTTGGGGGATTGTTGGGATTTACTGGAAGATTGGGTTGATTATAATTACAAAAATATACATCGTAAGCAACCCAGAGTTATTGGCTCCTTTTCTGATCGCTTGGTTCTACGTTTATAGACTTTTTCTCAACTACCAAAAGCCCTATCTATCGGGTCAGCTGTTCCAAGCAGAGAATTATGCTGTGAATGCATATTTAGTGACGATATTCTGCGCGTATTTCATGATCGGCAACGAAGAAAGAGACTATTTGATGGCATTCTATTTGGTATTGATTGTATTAGTGAATGTATATGCTGTCGGTTTCGTTCTGTTTGTTATTTTCATCATGACCAAGAGGAAAGCTATGGACAAATTCGAGAAAATCAAAGAAACCAGGTTTTGGCAGTTTCTGGCAAGGCTATTTATTAGCAGAAGAAGAAGAGGTTCGGAAGGCGGTGAAGCTTTTGATTCGGCAATAGAATCTTTTATTGAAAATGCATCCAGGCGTGCAGTCGATTACAAAAGAATGGAAGACCCTGCTGTAGCTCGTAATGATAAAAGACACAGTAGTGGTGATTATGTCTTGTAAGTTTTTGCTATTTTTTTCAAAAATCAAATTCAGAACGAAATGTAGGACATAAATCTATATACAAACCAACAATAAATGGAGAATTACATAGTCTATTTTCCCCGTACTGGTTTTTTCGATTTAAGAAAAGTTGAAAAATATCAAATGAGTTAAAATATCACACAAAAATTAAATAAATTGAATCTCCCAAGAATTTTACAACTCATTGAAAGAATATGTAGAACCCAACTGTAAATCCTTTGCGGAATCTCGTGCATGAGGATAGGTTCTTTTTTGTTTTTGCCTTCATTTTAGAATTTCAATTTGCGATATGATTCAAACTTTGATTGAGATCGTAAAGTTAACATTTGAAAATTAAAACACTGGAGCAGGAACTGGATGAAGAATGCCTAAAAAAATATTTGATCTTCATTGGAAGTCTATACAGTAGCCTCAGGTATTAACGGCTCAGCAAAATGTATAATTTGGGTTGAATTGCGTAAGACTTATGAGAATGTTTTTCCATCTCTAAAAATGAAATAAGATATTTTCTCACTGATCCATTGGTTTTGATAAAGCAGAGGAGAAATGCATTTCATTGATTATCAAGCACACTTATCGACAATGTAGAAACCATAGTAGGTTCAGATTCATCGCTTAATACTACATGGGTTTAAAGTCAATGAATTATTTTATTTAACAGCTCACAGATTGTGTTAATAAAAAAGGTTGCTTCGTGAAGTAACAGCTGACTAATTTAGTTATCCTCACTTAATAAAATAGTAATTAGTCTGAAGTAAAATGAATCCAATAAATCTGGTTTCACTTTATTTCCTCTTATTTCTCACTCTTTGCACCTCAAAGACGGTGTATTGGGTCAATAATGGCGCAAAGCAGGATGGAGATGGCAGCGAATCAAGCCCTTTTCTCCTCGTCAGCAAAGCAATCGAAAAAGTGCGAACAATGTACGACATCAGGCTGGATAATGATTTTGAAATTGTCCTCGAATCTGCGGGACTGCCTTATGAGGGCTGGGATCTCTTATTCGAGGAGAGCACACACCTTTTCTTGACCATCAGCTCCAGAGGACCAAAGAATAAAGACTTTTTAGAAGAAACCTGCAGCGACTATCCTATCCTTTCCTTAAAAGGGCAAGACCAGTTCAAATTTGCAAACCTAAACTCTCTTGCATTCCGCAATGTCTCTTTCATTTTCGATAACATTGTACCCGAGATCTGGATCCAAAACTTAGAAACATTCAATATTACGAATTCGTGCTTCAAAATGGGAGGCTCCCCGGAATATAGTTATTTAAGAAAATCCGAAAGCTTTGTAAACGCCATTGAAGTCAAATCTATAAACGTAAATTCGCTATGGGTTGAAAGACAGTGGTCTGAGTATTCACTGATCCAAGTCGATAATCACAAAAATGAAAACTCTAAAGTGAGGTTTGGGGATATTGTGGTCTACAGTCAAGAAAAAACTCATGATGACTCGGCAGCAGCAATATTTGACTTCGAAAATTTGATGCCATTTCAGCATTCTTTCTTGGCTGAGAGAATAAGCATCGGGTTTTCAAATTCAAGTCACAGCGATTCTTTTCATTTGAAAAATGTTTTCTCACTTCTAAGTTTTAACGAGGTGAGCTTCAATGGGATCCAAATAGCATCAAGCAACAAGGGGATTTTTGGAAACCTATTTCAACTCAAAAACCTCAACACCTTGAGCCTGACCGGGATCAATCTTAGCATCATGGAGAAGAACATAGAGCCTAGTGACCTATTCTTGTTGAAGAATATCAACCAAATCGACATAAAGAAAGTTTCTATCACTAATTCAAGGCTTGAAAATACCACCGTCTTCCGATATTCGTATATCACTTATACTCAACAGGACGAAATCATATCTGACCTCACGATTGATGATTTGCATGTTTCGGAGTCGCTCTTCCAAAAAAGTTCTATCCTCTCAACTTCGCTGGTGAGCCCAAGCGTCAACGGACAGCTTTCTCTCTCAAACATCGAATTCGAAAATGTAAATTCGACAGGCTCCAACTTCATCCAGTTCTATGTCGAAAGGTCTCTGAATCCATTAGCAAATAAAGAAATAGACGCTAGGAACATTTCTCTCAGGAACTGCAGCTTTATCTCATCTAAAGTTTTGACCACACAATTCCATAATGATGTTACGCTGAAAAACATTTCTGGCACAGACGGTGATTATTGGTCAAAAAATTTTGAATGCTCTTTATTTGAAATAAGAGCGCTCAGAAAACTAGAGATAGCTGATGTCAGTTTTATGAGAAACAACCTTTTCGGATATTATGTCTTTTCGATTTATCCGTCTTATAAATTCGGCCTGTTCCATAATGGCACCTTCACTGATACTACTTTCAACAATTCAGGCGTTGTTACTTCCAATGACTTGTATGAAGATGAGACAACTGACTTAGCCTCTATCCTAGAATTTCAGGGAGTGACTGTCGATCAGATCCAAGTCAGAAACCAGGGTTCAAAAGCAGTTTTGAATTTTGATGGATTCGGCTTTTTCGTCACGAACTGTCATTTCAAGAGCATCAATATTAACTCTGGCGCGTTCATACTCTTTAAGGAAGTCGACGAAACCAAAGTCGTTCTTACTCTTGATGACCTTGAAAAAATACTTAATCAAACAACAAATGGGTCTTCGCATCTAGCTCGAATAAGAGATTATAACTCTGAGGCCCAAGTCGTTTACAAAGAGCAATCAAACGGGGTACTGCAGCAAAACCGCTTTGAAAATAATACCATTTGGAATGTTACGATTGTCAAAAGCGAAAACATCCTCTTGGGAATGGCTCCCTACGCTTACTCTCGCAATTTTATACTGGTAGTACACCCTGAGAAAAACGGTCCTACAAGTTTCTTCCTGAAAAATAACTCTATCAGAGAGGTAACGACTAGAAATAATTTCGTCGTGGTTATTCTGTGTGGATATGTGAAATTTTCAGATAACGACTTTTCGGTTGTTAATGGCAGTGGAGATATACTCGATGTGCAGGCGTTTATGAGCAAGCAAATCCTATCGATTGAAAGAAATACAGTAGATCGCCTTGTTGGTCCTCAATTTACTAAACTGGCCTCAAAAGATATGAAACTAATCACATTTGCGGACAACATCATTAATAATTCCATATTTGGATGGTATGGGTTGGAATTCGTGGTCCAGAGGACTCTACACTCTTTAGAGTTTCATGGAAACTCTTTTTCGAATATTTCTTTTGATACAGCCAAAGATGAACGTTTGATAGATGTGTTTGCTCAGCAAGGCAAACTCAATTTCTCTAATAATTCTATTCACGACGCCAAATTGCCGTACAAAGATTTGGAGAACGCGATTCATCATTCATCCATTTCTCTCGTTGTTAAAGAAGGAGAAATCTTGTTGGAGAGCTTTCATTTTGACTTTGAAGATGAGGATTCTCAAATTAAATATATTATCATTGAAGCACCGCAGCTTCTCTTGAAGGATTCGTCTATTTCCGTCGGGGGAGTAGTTACAGGGAAAAAATTACTGAATGTGTATTCAGACGATATTTTCATCCAAAACGTTGCTTTCTCGAGTACCGCACCAACAATTGAAAATATAACAGTATTGCATGTGGATTGCTTACATTCAGGACAACACCCAATTCAGTTGATTTTCGATCAGAATACCTTCTCCTTTAATCCAAATTCGTCGAACCAACTGATTACTTTTGGAAAATACATTCAACGGAATGCTAATCTTGACTTGACATTTACAGGTAACAATTTTAACGAGATAACCGAAATGCACTTCAAGGATGTTAAATTCTCCAAATTCATGATCCATGACAGTTCCCTACAATCTACAAAGGCTGGAAAACCTCAAGATTGGCTCACATTCACCAATTGTAGTGGAAATGTTTCAATCCAAAATATTCTATTTACCGCACATGACAATGGCGGAATCAACTTTATTTCGATTAGGAGCAGCCCGCAGATCTCTTTGAGTGCTTCTCAACTCAAAGTCGGAGCCCAGAGTGACGATCAAAGAATCGTTAAGCTTAATTCACTTCAAATCATCGACACTGACAGTGGTAACATTAGAATCGACGGCTTTTATCTCGCAAATTCATCACTTCTTTCTCCGAAACCAATGTTCTTGGTGGCTTCTCCTCAATATGCGGTCAATATGGTGTTGAACAATCTCCAAATCTCTAACTTGAGTCATCACTTTGATGTTCAGCGACCCTTGGTAGAAGTACCTGGCTTAAATGAAATTTCCTATGGTCTCGTAGACATTCAAAATCGTAATCAGATGAACTTGACTATTACAGACAGCCTATTCGAGAACATCATCATTCACAATCAAGGTGGGATCCTCCGTATTGTTTCAGATGGCAAATTAGATGTGAAGATTGTTAACACGTCGCTAAATAAAAACAGTCTAAGTCTTGGGACTGTGCTGAGCGTATTTTCGCTGGATAGAAATTCCCAGAAATCATATAGTCAGAAAGTCTCGATTAAAGACTCGAAGATTGTCGGTAACAAAGCAATCAATTCAGGAGGGGTCATCTCTCTTCAAAACACTGAATTAAATTTTGAAAACTCCACGTACTCAAACAACTCTGTAGATTTGGGTCCTTCCATTCTGCTAGATAAAGTCAAAGGATTTCAAACACTCTTGGACTCGAGCTCGCTGCGTCGCGAAGAGATCGGGCTTTCACCATATAGTTTCCTTTTTAAATACAGACGATATTTGGGCTATCAGCAGGTTAAAATTGAATACTTAGAGCTGGTCGATGGCGTTGGGGTGTCTATTTATGATGTCACCTCATATGAGCTGAATTTCGTGGAGATACAAATCCTGGATGAGAGTGGAAGACCATTTGATGTACCTCTAGGTTCTTCATTGAAAATAATTACGACTGATGACTCTATCACCAGCAGTTGCAACAGAAGTCTCTGCAGTACAAACAACATCTCCACCATTATTGGAGGGTATGCCGGAGACACAGAGACTCTCAAATTCAAGTACCAGGCGAGCTATTTTGAAATTTCAACAACTATCATTGTGCAATTTAGAGACTGCGTTACTGGAGAAGTCCGAAACACAATAAATCAGAAAAAAGGATGCAAGCCCTGCCCGACTGGAGAGTACTCCTTTGACCCCAACAGTACTTCTTGCATGCCATGCCCTGCTGGGGTGAAGTGCACAGGAAGGGATAGCTTTGAATTAGAACTAGGATACTGGAGAAACAGCACCATCTCTGATATAGTAATCCCATGTGATAAAATCAAACTCGGGAACGTTAGTCGCTGTAGTGGCGGATACAACTCGACCTGTAAGGCTGGGTTCACAGGGCCAATGTGTCATCAGTGTGACTTCAAGAATGAGTATGTTAGGGCTGGATCCGATACAGACTTTAGCTGTGGGAAGTGCCCTCAGTCAAATTGGAGACTCTATCTGTCTGGATTTCTCTTTTTTATGGCGTTCCTGGGAATAGAAATCTATCTTATTTCATCTGCAATAAAAACAGGACGATATTATTACGAAGCAGCATTGAACGGTCAAGCCGATGATTATCAGGCTGTTGGCCCTTTTCTCGGTCTTATCACGACCTATTTCCAAATTGTGACGATCATTTGCTCTTTCGATGTCAAGCTATTCACCTATTTCTTTAGATTTGTCTCGATCGTCGGTGAGCCTCAAGTTAACATCTTTTTCTCTGTGGACTGCCTTCTACTGCGTTGGAATGTAAACCCTGAGGATTTGCTCAGAATAAGGATCATTTTGTTGCTCCTGAGTCCTGTACTGAAATACCTCGCTGTTATTATCTACTGTGTGATTAAAGGGTTAAACCGAACCCGAAAAATGATCCTTGGAGCAACTGGTCTCACTTTATTCCTCCTAGAGCAGCCTCAGGTTATCACAGTCCTTATTGGATACTTGACTTGCCGTAAGCTTGATCCTTATGATGCTACGACCTTCGTCAAAGGAAATGAATATTTTCAATGCGATACGGCGGAGTATAACTCTTTTAAATACTGGGTGGTCTATCCAGCTGCTCTTTTCTTCTGTCTTTTTCCTTTAGTTCTCCTCTGGATTCTGTACAGAAAAAAGAAGCAAGAGAAACTTGATGATGAGTGGGTTCGGGTTACTTTGGGGCTATTATACAACGGACTCGACAAAAAGTCGTATTTCTGGGGGATTGCTAATGATTACGCGAAGATAGGACTGATCGTCATCACGAAAATCTATATTATAAATAACCCGGAACTACTGGCTCCTTTGCTTATCGCTTGGCTCTATCTCTACAGACTTTACTTGGCATACCAAAAGCCCTATCTGTCACATCAGCTCTATCAAGCAGAGAATTATGCTGTGAATTCTTATTTGGTAACGATATTCTGTGCATACTTCATGATAGGGAATGAAGAGAAATATTATTTGATAGCATTTTATCTGCTATTGGTTGTGCTAGCAAATGCTTATGCGGTTGGTTATGTGATGTTTGTTGTCTTCATCATCTCGAAGAAGATGGCCAAGGATGAATATGTGAAGATAAAGAAAAGTAAATTCTGGCAGCTCATAGCAAGACTGTTTTTCTTCCGAAAGAGAAAAAGAAAGGAAGAAGAAAGACCTAAATTTAATTCCAAAGGGATTATTTCCTCGATGTTTGACGAAGAACCTGGAAATGGAAGTGATTATAGAAAAATGGATGATTCTCAAGTCGAAGAAAGCGAAGAAGAAGCAAAGAGTAACAGTAGAGCAGCTTCAACGAACGATAAGGCAAACTCGGGTATCTATACATTGTGACCGTTTTATTATTGCTATTATAAATATGGTTAAGCGGTTTCATAACTATTATCCAAAGGAGAAAGAAGAGTGATTCGTAAAAAATTTATATGAAAAAAAGTAAAAAGCATACTTTCAATTTGCATAAGTTACATGTTGCTTGTTTCGAAAAGCACATACATGTAATTAACTAATCAGCTGATAACTTCAAAGCAGACTCAGTTGGCATAGGTCATTTTCGTCGGTTACGATAAGACTAGCTTCAGCAAGATCGTACCTTAGAAACACAATTGACTGGTTTCAAAAGAAGCATAGAGTTGAGTATGTAAGAGAGGTTGTAGATTCAAGGTGAAAACTAGACCTTAATGATTCCTGGGTTGTACCAGTATGGTGTAAAAAATGGTTGGTTGCACCAAAAAAAAAAAAGCGGCCCCAAATTAGAGGTGATTATGAATCATGCTGTTTTGGTTCTTCTCTCGCTCGTTTATTTCATACGGCCCGGCTCGACACAGCTTCATAGACATCTTTCTCAGCTGATAATTGATTATAGAAGAAAGCAACAAAACTGGAATGGTCTTTAGCCCAAGATAGACCGCATAGACCAAAGCCTATCACTCAGTGTGTCATTTGAAAGATAACTATTTCAAATTTACATTATTTATTGTGACCCTTGATCTAATTAATCATCAATAAGAGATCGGTCACTGTTTAACTTAGGACTATTCGTATTTTATGGAATGACTGTATGCAGAAGGTCTCTTGTGTGATCAAGAGGCCGTTAAGTCGCATTACGCGCCAAGCCTTGGTGCCAATTTTAACTAATTGAATGTTCGATTGTAACGTAATGGCGGGACTGTAGCAATAAAAAATTATCTGTTAGCTAACGAACTCAGCGGATTTATAATTCCGCGAGCAACTTAAAATAAATAATTAACCAACTACACAACAAATCCATAACCGATCTAGCTGTAAAAATGGACTATATTACCCCTATCAAAGAAAAGAGCCAATCCAACTGGAGAGAAGATAAAAATGAAGGAAATTCACTCTCAACAAACTTAAATACTCCCAAAACTAGAACAATATGCGAGATTGATCAGAACATTAATCATGACAACAGCTCAACGGAACTAGTGGGAAAACCTCGTTTCAGCCCAACGAAATCATCTTTAAATTCAGTCCTACAAGCTGAAAACTCTGTTAAAGAACTCGAACAATGCATCTCAGCCTTAATCGAAAAAATGGCTGCTGAACGTAACCATCTCATTCAACTTGGAGTCATTCGAAAGCAATCAGCGGGTAGTGTTCCCATTACTGCTGAGAAACCGAGTCCTACAAATAAATCTCGGACTCCAGAATACTCTAACAAATTCAGAAACCAAGAGAACATAGATCCCTCTCAGAAAGAACTCAATACACCGACGACTTACCTATCTAACATCAGAACGGTCAAAACTCCACAACACTATCATTCCAAGCAAACCCATCAAAAATCCGCCGCAAGCACTATCAGATCTCTCGATAAAACCTTTGCTGAAACCGTCTCCCAATATACTACGAGCCAGAAGAGGACTACACGTCTCGATCTGGAAAATAATACTCAAAGCCATCAGATAAGTAGTTATCTCCCTCCTCGACATTCTGACAGTAACTTTGCTGAGACTATCAAACCTAAAGCGCTTGTTCCTACTGTCCAAGCTGAGAAGGTGGCAAAGCCTGCCACAGTATATGATTTAATCTCTATAGACAGAGCGCATTTTGACTTTGGAACAACATTACCAGGCCAAATTTTCGAAGAGGCTCTTACACTTGTTAACAAGTCAAAGGAGAAATTAATAGTCGCTATAGAACTTGATTGTTTGAACCCTGAGCTCAAGAACGCTGATGAATATACATTCGCTCTTCGTCAGAAGCTTTCCAGGGACTATAACCACAGACATTTCGTGGTTATGCCGCCTGAGTCAAGAACTACTTTCATGTTAGCATTAAAATCACCGAGTTTGAAAATCAAAGAGCAAATTCGTAGCGAAACCAAATTTTCAATTCAAGGAGTTGATGGATATCTCCTCGCGACTGCGGAGACAAAGCAAGTTATTCCAAAATTATCCTGTCCAAAAGAATTATACGACGCAACTCTGCGTCTTAATGTAATAAAGTTGGCAGTCAAAAGAAATAAGAAATTTGAGACAAGGATTCCATTCGATAATAAGAGCAATATTCCATTGACTCTCAGTTTTGACTTTTTCAAGACAAAAGATTGCAACGAGCTTGTTCCTTTTGAGTGCCGCTGCTACCCATCGTCAATGACCATCGAGCCTAACTCTTCTGGGTCCGTTAGCGTTGTTCTGAGTCCTACTAACGAGTTGTATCAACCAGAGGGTAACAAGACACAATGCAAAGCTTTCACTAAAATCTTGATGGCTAAAGTCAGAAACACAGGCCTCACTTACACATTTGTTCTCAGTATGGAAATTTATTAATTATGAACGAGAAATGGATGCTCACTTTCTCCGTTCCGACAAAAAGAGAATATGAATGACCAGCAAAAGTGGAACTGAGGAAAGTCATCTATATCTATTCAGAACATCAAAAATTTATTCTATCCGCAAAAAAGTTTCAACAAATTTGAAATCCGATACATATATCAATACATCAATACATATTTTCAATTTATTCCAGGCGCGGTGCACTGTGAATGCATATTTTATATAGTACATTTCATTTTTTTCTTTTAAATATTGGTAATCTGGTAGGACAAGTTGAAATTTAATGAAAGGTTGCAACTCATATAAAAAAGTCGCAATTAGTCTGATATTAACTCTAGAAGAGGCCCAAAGGATGTGTTTGGAACAGATTTTTCGGCTGAAAGGCTTCTATTTAAAGGAACAAATAGTTATTTTGATTTGATAACGAATCCGCCTAATTAGCAAATCAAATTTGTTGGACTGTTCAAATTCAAAATTTTGGGTGATAAATAAACTCGAAATATCAGCTCATCCAGGATATCATAGGACCTGTACATCTAAGCACATCTGAGAAGATCTAACTATGCGGAGTAACCCGATTTTCCAAAAACTTATTGAGATGGCTGCCAACCCAACACACCAAAAGAATCTGAAAGAACAAATCTTCACGAAAATCACTGAATCAATCAACCGCGAGAGAATGAGATTCGGGATTTTGCCTCTACGACCAGACCGTGGCGGAACCTATGCTCTTCAGGACATCATGATGAGGGCTCCTGACCTGAACACTGCTACTGAAGACTTCGATTCGTATTTTAGTTCATCTTTCAAACCTCAAAAATATCTGTACCAGCCTTATGACACAGCGATGCTCTTGGGCACTCAGAACAAACTTTTCGAGACAGCTATCACTGACTACAACATTCAGGAGAAGCTGCTTCTGTTTTTCGATATGATATTCGCTTCTCATCGAGACGAGTTTTTAAATAAGCAGTTCACAAGTATAGCGTTCGAAGCAGTCTGGAGCTTCGACCGAATTAAGCTACTTGTATTGTTGACTCAGCAGGTGCTCTCCGTCGAAACCGTCTCGAGAGATAGCGCTGGGGATTTCAGAATACAAGGATATATTCATAATCCCTCCTTGCTCTTATATGGCATCAAATTGGTGGATGCGAGTGGTAGAGAATTCTGCGTTGGGTCGAATAGGATATCGATTTCAAATGACCGCTCGAGATTCCAGATAGATTTCCCTAATTACTTGGTCCGAGGCCTTGATTTGCAGTGTGCCAGACCTCCTATCCTTGAATTCTACCATCTAAATGACAACGGAAATTTCCTGTCTAGCCAGAGCTTGGACCTGATGAGTGGAGTATTTGGAGTCCTTCGTGCAAACGTGCAACTGGTTTACTGCATGCCGTTTGTGTTTTCTCAAGCTGCTGCTGCTGACCACAGGTCAGAGCAAGAGCTTGTTCCAGAAACTGTCTCAAGACGAAGAGACAGCCGCTTCTTTGAGGCGGAAGATACGAATTTCTATGGAAAAATTGGATTAGGGTTTTCTCGAGATTTATTTGCAAATTATCTGAGATCATCAAATAATAAACATCAAAAGGATTGAGCTCGTAGACTGACAATCCATTTGAAGCTTTTGAGATGTACTGAGTATTTTTCGTGGGGCCTCCCTTCAGATCATGGCTCTGTTCAAAGAGTTGTTGCTCCTTCATCCATAGGTCCGCGAACTTCGAAGACAAGTGATGCAGACAAGCAGCATATATCTGGAACTCTTCTATCCAAACTTTGATCAAGAGGCCATCCTTACCCACTAAAGACGGTAAACTGAAGAATTTGCGATGGCCAACAGCTAAGTTCTGATTCTTTGGAAAAGTGAAGAAGGTCGTACTACGGTAATTGTTGCCTTCATCTTCAATTTGAAAAGTAAACCGAACAGAGGTAAAATCCCCGATGACACTCTTACCAGTAGTTGGCTTAGCTCCGCGTTCTTGCAAAAAGATGCTGACATTCTGCTCCTTATCAATGTCGATAACAAGAGACCAGGCCTGCGATTCCGAATAAAACAGCTCTGTAATGATAGTTTTGCAATTACAATTAGTTAAAGCGTGCTTGAAAATATAATCTGGCTCTATTTCTTCAATTGTTGCTGGAATTTTGCTCTTGGAGACCAAGGGACCTGAAATGTAGCTGTCGCATTTTAGGCTAAGTTCAGAATGGTTGAAAAGATCATGCTTTCGGGCCTTGCTAATATAGTCGACTGGATCCACAGTTATTAATGCTGTTTCATAACACGACAGAGGATTCAGCTGAAGAATAGCATCCACGCATGGGAGACTTTTGCTATCGAACCTAAAATAGTCTGATTGTTTCTTAGACTCACTTATGAGAATTCCATAAATATCTTTTGCGTAGCCGGCTTCAATAAGTAATTCTAACAAGTCAGAGAGATGAGCTTCGTCTTCCAACCTCAGATATGCACGATTAACTAAATCCAATAGCAGCTCGGGTCCCATTCCAACCAATTTTGATCGATACTTCTTCAGGATGCTCTTGGAATGGGTTGCGAAAAATTCCTTGCAAAACTCTTTTAAGGCCTTCCAAATTGGGGCCAAGCCATCATTATAAATTTCCCAATTCTGAGAGTCAATTAGCAGTTCAATACAAAGTTCCTCGGTACAGTTAGGAAGGATTATTTTACAAAGCAAAAGTTTCATCAAGAAGCCTAGGTTCAGGACTGAGGCCAGTAGGAAAATATCTCTTGCTGTAATTATATCAATACTGCTGAGTGTCTTGTCATCAATAGTTGAGAAGTATAGGAA
>ENA-UOUE01000594-UOUE01000594.1-compost-metagenome-genome-assembly--contig:-NODE-594-length-28409-cov-23.498871_pt1 | contig 28409 bp, 10 predicted proteins | sample MGYA00238146_ERZ747223 | MGnify/ENA primary metagenome ERZ747223 (study PRJEB28781, sample SAMN06268865) | compost metagenome | isolation source: single cell | place: USA: California, Emeryville, Joint...
TAGATCTTTCGATTGGTTGATGGCGAGTTGACTTTCTTTTTCTACCGGGTCAAGAGACGTTACTGAGTTTATATTTAGGCTTCCAGTTTCCATATGCAGCTTTTGGCTCATTACGGTCGCTCTCACTTGCTCAATGTTTTTGATTTCGATTTTTTTCTTTCTGGAGGTTTCTTTTTCTAATATGAGCCCGCTCTGGGTTTTTGAAATCGAGTCTTTTGTTTTATTCAGCAAAGGCGAATTTGGATTCTCGACCTCTTGAGTAAAACAAGCGACGTCCGTGAGTATAAAAACATTGTTTTTCCCTTCACTCTTCTCAACGGAGCAACTTTCAATGCTATTATCAAGTCCGCTGTAATTATGGGTTTCGCAATAACGAGCCCGGCCAAGTGCTGTAGTTTGATTCAGCCTTTCTTTCTCCTTCGCTTCCGACAGATCTTCAAAGTAATTATCAAGGGTTGGGTTCGCTCTACAGCCAAATCACATGAGACAATGCTTATATAACACGATATTACTTCTTTCGGTTGTTAATATGCACACTCATAATGTCTCTTGATGACATCGATTCCCAGAAATGCGCTCGAGCTCTTAACAGCCTTTCGCATTCTTCTTTGTCTGCAGTCAACGGTCTCTCGTACTCTTGCGTCCTGGCAACTTTTGCCAAGCTTTTATTCAACGCGACTGGTCGAAGGGCTTCCGTTAGACCCTTCGCTGAAAGCGACTTGTATTCAGTATAAAAATTTGGGTTCACGATTGCCTTTTGTATCAGACCATCGATCCTCGCCTCGTGCGAGGCTTCCTTCTGCAAGAAGTTCTGCTTGAGGGCTTGGACTGAGTCCTTTGGAAATTTAAGCAGTAGCTCGTTTACTTTTATGTAGTAGATAAGCGCTCCCGTGGATTCAACCTAGTTATATGTACAAATCAATACAATTATGCTTTATGGTTAATGAAGGTACTGTAGCTGTGTAGCGGTATTTTCTGTCTTTTTTCAAGCCGAAGAGCAGTTCTTCACCGAAAACGGTGTTCGGTTCGATTCTGGCCACCTGAACCTTGGTCTTCTGCTTGGATAGCAGATTCTTCTCTGGACTTGGATTAGGAATTTCGACTTCTCGCTCTAGAATGCATTGCCCGTTTGCGATAAAATACACTTTTTCGCCCTGTTTGCCTTGCTCTGTGAGCTTCGAGCCTTTCACTGCGTCCGCGATATGGATCGAATACATGTAATCTTCTAAAATATGCCGCGAGTTCACTTTGTCGAGATGCGGAACTGTGGCGAGCAGAAAGCCCAGTTTTTGGTTGTTTGCTCTGCTGAATCGATTATACACAGCAAGAAAATCCTTTTTCATGATGACGATAAACTCGCAGTCCGTTACAGTATAGATAGAAGCGCTACGCTTCGCCCCTGGATTCGTGAGCGCTTTTTCACCAAAAGAGCTGCCTTGCTCCAGGATTTTACTGAGAGTCCCATGCTCCGTCAAGCTGAAATCCTCGACACTATTCTCAGTTGCTTCAGTTGCACCGCTTTCATTCAAAACTTTAGCAAAAATCTCACTTTTCTGAGTCAGAACACTAAGCTTTTGAAAACTCTTCCTTGCGTCTGTATTAAAAGAAAACGCCGAGTTGCTGGTAGGAGAGCTTGCTTTTTTTAAAGGTGATGTCTCCACTGTTTCCAACGTTTCATGCTTTGGTGAATCCATTGAGCCTAATAAACTTCGATTGAGGATAGAGCCGACTGCCGTCGGCTTGAAGAATTTGGCTTTGTTAAGAGTTTTTTCTGGGCTTGGAGCATTCAATCGTTTTTCGGCTTCATCAAGAGCGTTGGAGGCGAATTGGGAAATCTTTTTGGTAAATAACACTTTATGCTTTGGGGTAGATTTGACTTCTTGTTGTTCATTGTCGAGGCGTTTCAGCTCTTCGATATTCTGTTGCGCATATACATTTTTATCTTTCTGGAAGCTAACGCTGGCCTTCCCGCTGAGAATGATGTAGAATTTATCGTCAGAGGCGTCTCCTTCTCTCATAACGAAATTCCCTTTTTTGATAAATTCGTATTGCATCTGTCTGCAAAGCTTTTCACAACAGTTGTAATGATGCAAGTAATTCGATGATGTTACCTGGAGGATGGCCTCATCGTCGAATTCTGTTAAATTTGTTTCGATAAACTGGTTATAGAAAGTAAACTTCTTCACGGTCTCATTGATCAGCTAGCAAAAGGATATTGGTAATTGCAATGGTTAATTTCGGTTACATACCTCGGCGTCTTTGCGGTTTTTTCTGTCCTTTTTGAGCACATATACAAGTCTGGATTCTTTTTTCGGGTCCCATAGCTGAGAACATAGGCTCAATGATATGAAATGTAAATATGCATACTCCTGGTGTTGATGGGGTTGAATCTTCGTCGGGTTTTTTCAAAATGTTTATAAACACATTCTTTGCCTTTGCGACATGCTGCGCGCGAAAAAAAGTGCTTGAAATGGAGGTTCTACGACCAGGTGAGTTGAGAGTCGGGCTATTGTCTCCGAGCCGAGAAGCCCGCCGAACCATGGCTGCTGTTATCAGAGAGCGGCGAGGAGAGGGCTGAGAGTCGTGAGAGATAGCGGAGTTGCTCATTTTAATTGATAAAAGATTATCTCTATTGACAAGAATTTATTTGTATTCTTATTTTGTACGTTTTGAGAAGTCAGTAAAGATTCTAACTACTTTTAGCTACTTTCAACTACTTACATTTCAAATTCAGCGCTCGATTCATTAAAAAGACACGAAATCATTGCATAAGAAGCATTTGAATCAATCAACCAGAAATATGGATAGACATTTGAAAGGCGTAGTGTGCTAATGTTCAACGTTTAGAATCGTCTTGTTATGCATTCGATGGCGTAGATTTAGTTTTTTTATACTTTTAGTAAGAGATACGCTCTAAATCTGGCTTCTAATTCAAAAAAAAAAACTGACAGCGGAATATGATTTGTTAGGGACAAGATATTAGCTCGTTGGAAAAGCGTTACAAGCAGCGATTATTACTAAGATTTGTTTTGAACGGAATGCATTGTTCGGATGGTTACGAGCAACCTATTTCAGGATAATTTAGACAAGTAGGTCCTGTATTGTAGGACTATTTCTCAGGTTCTTCAGAATTGTTGCAATCGTAGATTTCTTTATCACTTTTCGAAAGACGACCGTGTTGCTATTCCAGTAAGATCTATGCTAAAGCGCCATCTCTACGAGAGTTGTAGTTGACATGTTGTGATGAAGCAGAATGTATGGTGAAATTCTATTGGCTTAGTAGAGTACATGCTCATGTAATTATTTGATAGAGAAGAAGTATCATGATCTAATTTGCCTGAATAACTTTCTGGATTGAGAACCAACAACCTTACTTCATAAAATCATAAAGTAATATTTTATTAGAGAGATAGATTTTAGCATTTCTATGTGTCAAATGTAGGCTAGTTCATATTTGCGACTGATATTTGTTATTTCAAGAACTGTTTCACTGTTAAACTTTCCATTCATAATCACATTCGTTTTCATAGAAAGTATGTTGCATCTGGGTCAGAAGTTGAAAAGCCTCAAATTAACAAGAGCATGATTGGATCTTTTCATATCGCAATCATTTCTTGATGAGATTCTTCGCTTATCAGAATCAGATGCAACATCTTTCCATAGCTACAAGTATAGGGAAAGAATCCTTTGCCTAAGAATCTTAATAAATCTCCTCTATATAGTTGGATATGCAATCCTGATAGGCAAGTTGACTGCTCATTTGAGATCTAAAGGGTAATAATTCTTTTTAGGTCTCTTGATGATGTCTCTTGAGAGTAGGAAACCAATCTTGTTCTGTTTGTTGGAAGGTCGAAATGCAATTATCGTCAAATTGCGCTCACCAGAATGAGCTTCTTCCACAATGGGATTCCTTTGTTCGGTCTCTGGGCACTCGAGAAGGCTTCTTTCCTGGGAACAGGTGTGAACAGCTTCCTTGCCCTTCGACTGGAAGCATTAAATCTTTGCAAAAACCTAGATAAAGAAAAAAATTTATTTTGATAAAATTATTCTCAAAGCCAAAAATTACCTCTTCTGTCGCGTTAGCTTTCTATAAAGGTAATTCGGTTTATTTATTACATTTCCTATAAAAAAGAAAAAGACTGCTATCTGGATGTCTCAAGCATCAGCTTTTTGAGATATGTCTACCAAATATTCAATACTGATTCTTGATAAAAGAATCTCTACTCGAGGTCCTAGACTCGTGCTACAGTCCTCATTAAGTGAATTTCTGTTGGAATTTAATCAGTTTCTATTCAATCTATCGAAAATTTCAAGAGCTTTCCACGTGTTAAATTACAGATGGAATGCAGCTTTTCCCAGCAAAATTTCTTTTAATGTCCTTCCTAACTTTTTCGTTGGAATTTCAATTAGACTCACTGCGCCAGCAATGCAAGAAACGGTCTATCCATGAATATGAAAAATCATCAGAGAGTATCTATCACTATTCAAAACCATAAAATCTAATTAACGATTTTGACTCCAACTCAACAATTATATTTGAAATTTACTCTAGCAGCACCCTTTCTTCTCATCCTTTTTATCTTCCATGACAAGCTTTTGTCCTTGCTCAACCTTCTTTTTTTCACCCGACTCTCCCTCAGGCGTCGAAGTAGCCAGCTGCTGATAAATCGCAGTTACCAACTTCTGGAAAGCAAGATCTACATTCGTAGAATCCAATGCAGAAGTCTCAAGGAATGCCATATTATGCTTCTTGGCGAATTCAGTCGCGTCATCCTTCTTCACAGCTCGCAATTCGCTGAGATCGCATTTGTTTCCGACGAGCAATGTCACGATGTTTGGTTCGGCGTGGTCCTTCAGCTTTTTCAGCCATTTTTCCAAATTGTCGTAGGTACTGGTCTTAGTGATGTCATAAACAAGTAAAGCGCCAGAGGCGCCTCTGAAGTAAGCGCTGGTGAGTGCCTGGAATCTCTCTTGGCCAGCAGTATCCCAGATTTGAGCTTTGATGGTTTTGTTATCGACAACGAGGGCTTTTGTTGAGAATTCGACGCCAATTGTTGCCTTTGACTCGAGATTGAATTCGTTCTTTGTGTATCGCAAGAGGAGATTGGATTTTCCGACTGCAGAGTCTCCGATGATCACAAGTTTGAAGAGATAGTCGTAATCGTAGTCCTGTTGGTCAGTGGCCATTGGTGAGTTTGATGACGGTACAATTAAAGTTAGCTATTTATAAAATTAATTAAATTCGTACTGAGCTTAAGATGAGTAGCTATCTGATTTTGAAATAATTGAAAGCAGAGAATGATTGCTGGCTGATGGATCAGGCGAATGTAATAGTAAGCTTTTCGAAAAGAAGGAATAGGCTGAGAGATCGATGAAAGTATGATACTTCAGGAGTTTTTATCGATTTTTTATTTTCTTGTCCTAGAGAATTAGTCAATTGTGATCAAGTCGACACGTGTGGAGTTAAGTGAAGGTGGATAGTTGAAAGAAGAGATATTATTAAAACAAGTGGGCTGAACCTACGCACAGGAAACTGCTTGAATACAGAGATTTAAGGAAATGTGAAAATTGAAAAGTTGTTATATAGTGAGATTGATGACGACTCATGGAAATGAAATTCAAGTAACAAAGTCACCGATAAAGGCTGATAACTTAACCTGATTCAGTCTAAAGCTGAGTTTTAGATTTTCGGGTCCTAAGCTGAAGCGATAATGAATTAGAAGGTTCATTTGCAAACATCTGTGATTGCTTTCTACTGCGAATTTTCTCAATCTCACTTAAAATGAATTTGCAAGAGAGTATAACAATTTACGAGTTCACCGAGGAACTAACGACGTTGCCAGCAACTGAATTTAACTTTTTCACAGCATTAACAATTTAGTTTATCGCAAAGGATTCGAACAGGATCTGTTGTGGAGTATTACTTGGAGAATTAATTAACTTTTGATAGCAATACTTTTCAGGAATAGGTTTGAATGACGAAATTTATAAACACATCGAGACATTTCAACTCAATGAATTAAATCATCAATTTTCTATTTATCAATTTCGGAATTGAGAGAACCCCGTGTATATTTGATTAGGCTTGATTTTATTTCTGAATGCCAGTGGATGCTAAGGTTTGGAGATAACAATTCCCCTAATTCAAAACACCAATGAAGTTGAATAAGAATGTCAATTGCTTAAGGGTGTTCTACGATCTACTGGTCCTTTGTTAAAACCATTGACAATTATCAATGAGACACTGGAATTCTTATCTACTACTCGAATACTGTTTTTTTTCCCCTCTCTCATTCTCACCCAATGAACTACCTACTTATTTATTCAAATTGGAATTGGTAATTTTAGTTCAAATTCCTTTGAAATTTTTGATGGAAAAGGATGTTGTATCTGGTTCAAAGACATACCATCTTTCATTTAGGAAAGGATTCGAGGCAAACAAGCGTGTCGACTCTAGTTCCTTCAGAGAAAGGACAATATGCTAATCAGAATCCGACACAACAAATTTTTCTAACGATAGTATTCTCTATTCTCAGGCGTTATCGAGCTGACTACTTTACCTTCTCATGGTTTGCTTGAGAGATATCCCATGTTTGAATTCAATCTTCATTTTTTTTTTCTTTCAAGCCCAGTCGAGCGCATCAGACACTAGTTGGAAAGGCCTCTCACATTAGACCTTTCTGACGTGAATGAAGCTGAACGGAGTTGATTGAAGTTACTCAGGTCTTGCTTGGCAGGGAGTATCGATGTATCGGTTTGGTTGATAGGCCCGGAATTAGGTTTTATTAATTTTTTTGAAAATTATTATAAAAATTAGTGACTCAGAGGCCCTTGAAAAACACCCAGAGTTATTCCTTGAGGAATTCTTTTATCAACATTACCTTTTCAGGAATTCGACTAACTATAAACAATATCTTCAAAAGTACGCTATCTTCTCAAACAGAGCTATTAGACCCCACCTAAGATGGCTTAATGCAGACTTGATACAATAAATTTCAAATATTTTTTCAGGTATGGACAGTTCTAAGAAAGCAAATATGTTTTCAAGTTAGAAAAAGCGTTTGTTGGCAGAGGCTTTAAGGAAGGAAAAAAAAATCATTCCAATTGTACTTTCTTGGGTTCATGCTAACTGAAGGAACCTTGAAGTTTTGATGTGCCAAAGAGTGAGGTCAATAGTGTTTTTGTCAAGAGGATCCTCAAACGAGGGAACGAATGAAAACATGTTGCAATAAATATTCCTCATTTGGACACTTAAGAAACCGACTGTGAAATGGTTTTAAGCCTCCGAAAACATGAACTTGCCTATTTTTCACTGAGGCTCGCTACTCATATCTTGCTAATAATTTTGTTGGATTCCAATTACTTTCATAGAAATGCTGTGGTGAAAGAAAGTTTTGAATGAAATTTACTGATATTTGATGGGCTACCGAGAGCCTCCGAGAGATGCTTCGAGTAGAGAGCCAATTGACCAAAAATGTGATCATTTCGAAATACTTTCAGCAGGCGAATAAATAAACCGCCTGCAGATTCGCGGTGGGGAGTACTTTTCTCTGAGTTATTTTTCATAGCTAAGTATTTTCTTTTTGTTGTTGCTACTCATGAAATTCCTGGTTTTCTTAGAAACTCCAAATTTAAATTATCTGAACTGGAATTCGTGAAATTAAATACTCCTTTGTTGAAATTTTTTCCCAATAACAAATTCTCTTTAAAATCTTGACCAGGCATTCTCTCTATTAGCCAAAAACTGTTCGTACAGATTTTTCTCTTTTCTAGAAAATTTTGAAAGCATCTACATATCGTATGGACACGACTAATTGTTATTTTATCGTACTGTGAGTGAAAAGTGAGATAACGCTGAATTACTCGAATATTAGATTAGCAACAATGGATGTAGGGTAGCAATTAATAGGTTGAGAGGATAAAGAATTATGTATTGAGTGAAGGGTCATTGTTTTATATAAGTTGGACATTAGATTCCTACTCCGTGTCCCAAAATTTGTGTGACCTCACTCCTTTTAGAAGTAATGGAAGAGCAGATGATGCCAATCGATTTATGATTGTTATACAAAGTATGCTAGTTGAGTGATTTGGGTGACAGTGCATATAATTGTATACTTGCTATTTTATTTGTTTTTTTACTAATTTAAATTTGATGACTCAATATTCCAGAGTTTGATTTTAACCAAAATCTAATGTTATTTCAAAAACTTGTTTTCATTTACCCGTACACACTCTTTTCTTATGACTCAAAGAGGATTCAATTCGTACACTTTACAAGATTCATGCATAAAAACATAGTTTCCTTCTGCGTTACCAATCCACTGTGATAATGTTGATGTTGAAAAAATCGACATGAAAGGAATTATAGCCGTACGCAATTACCTCATAGGTAAGCACTCATTACCATCTTTCTAATTTCAAATTTCTGAAATAATAAATGTTTACAAATTCGAAATAATCTCAATTATGAAAATCAAACACTTATCTCATAAGTCTTAGTATCTTTGAATATTTCAAGAGAGTATTTATTTCTCCTAATACTCCAATCAACTATAATTTAAGCAATATTTTCCATTCAAATTATCGTTAGTAAGAGTAGCTCCATATAGTATTGAACACTAGCGCCCAGCAGCAAGAAAAAACTCAACTAAACTAATTTATCAGGAGGGTCTGATTTGGAAGCATCTTCCCTTGTATGTCTGCCTGCACAATTCAATCAACATTCTCCTAGATCAAATGATAATCGTTTTTAGTGCCATAATCATAGAAGACGTTATTTACACATTATCTCACTCTCCTGTGAAATTGACGAATATTCCTCAAATATACCTTTGTCAACATACAACACTGCCTAATGTTCAAAACAGCCACGACGACAAAGTCGATTTTCAATGTCTTATAAATTATATGCAAGCCTCTACCACAGGAGCCAATAATTATATATATTACTGGGATTTAGAACTTACCCAAAACCTCCTTACTCTCTCAAGTCAAGAGAGAAAATTTCGCTGGTTACTTTTCTTGGGACAAAAGTCGCTCCAACAAGACTCTCCGCGTTTTCATAAATAATGCTCTTATGAGTAATGAACAGAATTTGAATGTTGTACTCCTCGCTAATCTTCATAATGACCTTCAGCAACGTGCTCGCGTTGTCATTATCCAAAAACGCGTCTGACTCGTCAAATATCATGAAATGCAAACGGTTAACGATATTCGTCGCCAGCAGCAACGCGATACCCGCAAGGGACCGCTCTCCTCCTGACAGCTGGCTCGTGTCATAGACCATCTTCTTCGTAGGAGGAGTTGCTGAATAGAAGATACCGCCTAGATAAGGCTCAATCGAGTTCTCTTTTTTCAGAATCGCCGTGCCTCCTAGGTTCGGCACTCGTGGATTTTGTGTCACTGCTTTGTAGACTTGGTCGATGATCGCAGCCATACGATCAAAAAACGTGTTGAATATCTGCAATCTCTTCTCCTTTACAGCCTCGAACTCGTTTCGGAACCGCTCGAGCTCGTTGTGTCTCTCGTCAAGAGTCTCTTTTCCTTCCTTAATCTTCCTGTCCAAGGTAGCTATCTTGTCTTTCAGGTCGGCGTCGATGAGTTTTGTTGAATGCGCACCAATGCTGTCCAATTTGGCCTGTTTTTGTTCAAGTTTCGTTTGGACTTCGCGTTTGCGGCCATTAAGCAGCTGTCGGTCCAGCTGCAGCATCCAGTCCTCCTGCTCAATCATCATCTCACCGCCTCCCGCGCCTTCTCCTTCAACGAACAGCTCCTCGATTTCGCTTTCAATGCTCGAATAATCAATCACTAAGAGCCTGTCTTCCTTGAAATGCTTCTTAATGAAATCAACGTAGACGCCCATTTGCTGCGAAATTTGACTTCTACTCTTCCGGCTTGTCTGTGAAACGTCGAGCAAATAAGGCACGTCGATAGCTCGAATCTTCAAATCGGTGTGTATCTTATCCTTATTGAGAATCGCCTTATGAATCTTCGCGAGTAAGTCCTTCTTTTCTCTATCTTTCGCTGTGTATTTCGCACTCAACTGGTTCCTTTCGGCTGTTAGATCAGATATCCGCTGAGTTTTATCTTGCAGCTCTTTCTGTTTTTTCTCGAGCTCGGCTCTCAGCTTTTCATACGTCTTATCGTTCTTCTTCGAGGCGTCGGTTTCTTTATTAAATGACGAGGTAAGCTCCTTCAACGCTGCCTCTTTTTCTTTCAGCGATTTTTCAAACTGCTCGATCTCATCCTGAGTTTTTTGGATTGGGACCCTCGCTATTTCCTTTTCAATGCTCCTGATCTTTTCCTCAATCTTTTCCTTCTTCACGTAGATTGATTCCATCTCAAACGCGGTCTTTCCTCGAAACTCTTGAATATTCTTGAAGCCATAAGTCTTGCAAAAATCAGCGAAAAACTCTTGCTCCCTGTCCTCGACTTTCTTCTTCAGTTTGGCTATATTTTCCTCTGATTGGGTTTTGCTGGTTTGTAGCTTAGTGATTTCCCATTTAAAGCTGCTAATGGCCTTTTCCGTCGCTTTTATCTCGCTCTCGAAGTAGTCGTGCTGTTCTTTCAGCGACTTGAGTTCGTCTTGAAGAGCAGCGTAGTTGGTCTCAGCTTCCTTAAGCTGCTCTTGTAAGCGGGAAAGCTTTATATCCTCTTCCTCGGTCTTAAGCTCTCTAATCTGAGTTTCAACGCTATTGAGCTTCTCGTACGCCTTGGCGATCTCTCCTTCAAGATTCTGGTTCAGAGTCGAGGCTAATCTCGTTCCTCCAACCAGCTTCTCGACATCGCCGTACCCAACGACGCACCCTTTCTTGAATACATTGCCATCCAATGTGATGATTTGCTTGACGAGGTCAAGGTTTTTCTTGCGGACAGACTCTCCTTTGTCCAGAGTCTCGCACACGATTTTGCCATTCAACAGATGAAGAACGGCTTTCTCAAGCCCAGGAACGCTTCTCTCGAATTCAATGACATCGCTGGCAGGCAGCCCAGAAGTACCCAGCTGCCCTCGGAGAGTTTGGATATTTTTCGGGTTAACAGTTGGGATGTTTTCAAGAATCAGTATATCTTTCATCATGCCTTGATCACGAAGAATCTCGCTGCAGATCTGAGCGGTCTCCTCTCGGTCTACTACGAGGTAGTTCAACGCTTTTCCAAGCGCAATTTTCAACGCGACTTCATATTTCGGCTGAATGGCCTTTAATAGCGAGGCTAGCTCTCCACGGAAGCCTTTTGCGAGTTGGTGAAGGTTTTGATACAATTCATTCGAACTGATTTGATCTCTGCGGTTCTGATCCAAGAACGTGAGCTCTCGGAGAAGCTGGTTATGCTGCTCTTTGAGTTTTTGCAGGTTCTGACGATTATCGAGCTTGCTTTGTCTTTCCTTTGATAAAGCCGCGAGCTGATCCTTAAGACTCTTAATCTCCTTTTCAAGGCGCGTAGAGTCCGTCTTTTTGATATTCGATTGCGTATCCACGTCTTTTAGCTTCATGTCCAGCTGTCTGAGCAGCTCGTCCTTGTTCTTGAGGGCTATTTCCGTGTTCTGCTCTTTACTTACTCCCAAGTTTTGCAACTCGTAAAGCTTCTCTAGTTCCTGCAGCATACTCGTTAGTTTCTCCCTTGATCGTTTCTCAACGGCCTTATATTCCTCATATATCTTCGAATTGCTCACTGCTTCCTTATCTTTGCTATCCTGCGCTTGTAGCTGCTTCATCACTTCGGCTCGCTCAGCCTCCAGTTGCTCTTTCGCCTGGGTTAGTTTCTTTACGCTCTGATTTAACGTGTCTAGCTGCTCGCGTAATTTTTTCAACGAGAGTTTCTTCGCAGAGATCGCTGCTTCCAGATGCTGTTGCTGGTCTTTCAAAGAAATCAGCTCGGTTGATTTCTCCATCGCGGTTGATTTCGAGTCATTAAACTTCTTTTCAAGCTCCTTTAGCTCCTTGCTGAGGTTACGCTGTGCCAGATCCTCTCGCTGGATTTGCAGATTCAGATTATTCCTTTCAGTAGTAAGTCTCTCAAGCTCCTCGTCGTAAGGCTCAAAATCCTTTATCATCTTGACTATCGCAGCGTCCTGTTCGAGGAAATTGTATAATTCGTTTGTTACCTCCAGCTCTTCGATCTCTCGGACCACGTTTGAATACTCGCTGAGGTTGTCGATGCTCTGCCTGAGGTGTTTCTTCTCATTCTTCCAACCGTTGATCCTATGCGAAAGGTCTTTCACCTCAGACTCTTTCTCCGTGAGAATTTCTTTAAGTCTGTCGTACTCGCCCTTGCAGTCAAAAGAGCCGGATAAATGTTCGAAGTAAAGCGCGAGGTCCTGAGGTGATTTGTTTGCAATGGTGTCGATTTCTCCTTGCATAAGCAGGAAGTTCTTCATGTAATAGTTAATTTTGTTATAATGCAATAGCGAGAAATATTCAGTTTTCGTGACCTGAGTTCCATCGATGTGATAGGTCTGCGCGCCTTTTGGGTCAATCGATCTTCTGATCTTCAGCTCGGTGTTGTCGGAGCAGGTAAAGCAGACAGAAACGTAGCATGAACGAGCTTCTTTGGTTTTGCGTTCTGCTTGAACGAGGAGGTCGCGTCGGTAGATCAGATCGACTATTTTATCAGATCGTAGGGATTTGGTCTCGACGCCGAAAGCGAAACAGAGTGCGTCAGCGACATTGGATTTTCCGCCTCCGTTGGGTCCGATGATGCAGGTGAAGTTCATAAAAGGCCCGATGTAGTGGTAGTCCGCGTAGCTTTTGAAGTTTTGGACTTCGAGGTAATTGATTTTAATTAACGTCTTTTGCTGCGCGGAAATCTGGGCATCTTGGTGAGATGCGTCGGCATTTCTTGTTGCTGTTGAAGTGGATGCTCGTGTGGCAGAGGTTTTGCGGTGTGAAGATGTTGAAGTAGTTGCCATTGGGGATAGTTGGTTGGGATGTTCAAAATTTTTTTAAATTTTTGAAATCGGCGCTGTTTAAATATTCGAATCCGGATACTTTCGTGACTAACTACCAATTAGTCACTTTATTAATCGGATACTTTTTGAGTCATTAAATACGCTCCAAAAAATTCTTTTACCTTACGCAATGGATGTGAAGGAAATCCAGACGAGGATCGATCAACGATTCTGTCTTCTGACTCGCCATGATAGAGAGTTCGTTAAGGAATTTTCGCTTATGATAACTGAACCGCTCTTCTGATCATACCTGCAAAGAGCAGACAATTAGAAAGAAAGGTTAGCTGGACAAACCAACCGATTTGAATTAGGTAGTGAGAAAAGATGATACAGGAAAACTCGACTTCATGTTGTTAGTTAACTAAACAATTTTCCAAAAATATCTTTCGAGAAATTTTAATCATGAATGCTAATAATTGTGGATCCGTTAGACAAGAGGTCTACACAAGCAACAATAAGATCGCAGGCTCAGAAGTAGATCCAAAATCAGCTTCGGTTAACAATAATATTAGTAAGCGATCCGAATGGCTAGGAGTTTTTCGGGTAGGGTCGAAAATGCGTTCTCTGAATAGATTACCATTGACAAGCGAAAAATTAACAATGAAGAAGCAATTTGCCCAATAACTTTCGAAATCTGGAGAACCGATCATGCCTATCTTTCAGTAAGAGGAGAAACCTAGAGTTGTTTCGATAAGCGCAAGCTTCTCAGATAAAATAGATCTATCTTAGTATTAATTGTGCTCTCCCAAGAGTTCTTAACAAACGAAAAATAATAGAAAAACGTCTCATCATATCGAACTGACATAATAATTAAAACCACAATAGCTATTGTCATTTTCTTGCCTGAATGAAAATTTGCAACACGCTAAACTAAATTTTTACCTTTCGCATTACTTACAATTAAAACGTTAAAATAATTCAAAATTTAAATCTCATTGATAATGACCGACTATCTTCGAGCATTCTTCAGCTTCGGAGTCAGTGTTTCAGCCGTTTGGCTTGCACTCTTCATTTTCAAGAAAATTTGGATCTCCAGATTCCCAGCAGAAATCCCAACAAAACAGAAAACTCACAACGAAAAAGACAACTATCATCGACTCTCTACTCTGAGACAACTCTGGCAAGTCTTCATTCCCTTATGGAGAGAGTTCGATGCTCAGTACTGGGTTCAAAACGTCGGGCTTGACGCTTACTCCTACATCTATTTCCAACGAGAAATCCTCAAAATGCTTATGATATTTGGCATTTTCTCCTTATCCGTGTACGTACCATTCGTGCTTTGGCTTAAAGACATTGAAGTTGATACAGGCGCAGCTGAGACGGACTCTATCATGCATAGTTTATTCCTATATTTCTTCACTATTTACTGCGTGTTCACCATGTTTAAAATCCGAAGGGGACTAAAACAGCAGATATTACTAAGAAACCAATGGCAATCGACTTCTGGTTTCGATATTCAGAACTTCATGATGAGAAGCGTCCATGTGAAAGGCGTGCTGCCTGAGGACCGACGTGCTGAGTTTTTACGCGCAGAAATCGAGCAGTATCTAGATAATACTGGAGGAGGAAAGGTTTTATCGATAGTCAACGTGCCGGATTTTGCCGAGATCATTGATTTAGAGAACCAGCGTAATCGCTTAGAAAATGCACAGAGGTTGCTAGATGCCAATGAGCCTTACATGAGAAGGTAATAATACATCATCCTCTTCTGGAGGGCTGATCAATGATATTTAGATTGTGCTTACCAAAGAGGTTTAAGGATGAGAGTTATTACCAAAGCAAGCTAAAAGAGATTGACGATGCGTTAGATAAAGCCGTCATGAAACCTGTTCTTTCGTCAGGCCATGCTTTCATCCTCTTCGATTCTGCGGCCACAATGAGACGCTGTTTAAACTTCTTTAAGTAAATTAGCCAATCCGTTCTGTTTATCTCATTGGGTCTATTTTTTGCTAGATTGGACCCTCAAGCTCAGATTGAGATGGGCCTTGATTTGCTCAAGGACAAAATAAAGGAAGGAAAGCAAATTCTCTTGCTTAACAGAGCGAGAAACACCTCTACCTTTGGGAAATTCAATGATGAAGAAATAATACGAGGTCTCGAGGGCAAAGGGTAATGACTAATATCACACGATTCGTTTTCTGAAAGTAATTTAGACTCGTCATCGATATGGCACGAACGTTTGATCCTGTGGATATCTTTTGGGTCAATATGGGTGGAACAAGGGGTTTCTATTTCTTCAGGAGACTAGCGCTTTCTATTGCAGCGATTCTCATTCTGCTTTTCTTGACAACACCTGCTGTAAGAACAATAAAGGATGTACATGAACCTAACCTTACAATCGAATAGGTCCTCTTTAAAACACTAGCTCAGACAGAGCTCTTCTCTTTCCTCGAATTTTACAGAGGATTGCCTAAAGACACTCTGTTGGGATACATGCTGAACGAGTTCTTACCTCCTTTGATCATTATCAGCTTGAACGTCGTGCTTCTGTGGCTCATTGACTATTCTGGTATGATACGATCACTTCTATCTAGACTAATGTCTTTGCTATTATTAGCTTATATGGAGAGACACTATACGTACTCGGGCTGCCAGCTTTCAATCTATCGGAAGAGTGTTATCTACTTACTTCTAAACATGTTGGTGATTCCTGGACTTACTCTCACGGCGGGTAAGTCCTTGTTTACGCTCATCTTCCAAGACGGATACAATCTTACACAAGCGTTAACGAACTTCTATTACACCGACGCAGGTAATCTTTTCCCCGTCCTCATTATCCGCTAACAATAAACGTTCATCTGCGTATAGGCGATTTCTTCATTCTCGTGCTTATTCAGACAGGCTGTCTCTCAGGAGCTTCCAATCTCCTTAGAGTTGGAGAGATAATGTCCTCTTTCGGTTCTCCTTGGCTCGCGCATTACCGAAGGACTTATTTATGCGATATTGAAAAGTGGAGAAGAAGGGAAACCGACACTTTTCCCTTTGGCTACTCCTTCGCGCAGATGGTCTGTAACTTCGCGATTGTAATGACCTTCAGGTAAACAACCCCATTATTTCATTCCAGTAACTGAAATTAATACATATAGCCCGACCAAACCTATCTTATTGTTACCAGGGATGCTTTACTTCTTCATCAGACACCTAGTTGACTCCTACAACATCCTCGTAAACCATAGAAAGGAAATCGATAGCTCGTGCCGATTGGTAAGCAAACCTACTGTTTTTGAAGAGGTTTACTTATATAAATTACTTGTTATCAGATTGAAAACGTCCTGGGTTTCTCTGTTAGTACCTGCGCGATGATTATCTTCATCTACTCAGTCTCATTCTTCTATAACAAGCATTACACTGCTTCAATTTTGACTCTCATCCTCTTCGCAATCACGGTTTTCCTTGCAACTCAAGTCTCCCACTCAATCTACGTTGAGCTCGAGCCATTAGGAAGTTCAGAAATTCAATATTCCAGCTCAGAGGCCGAAGAAGCAGTCAAATTTTGGGAGAAAGCTTACAGCCAACCACTGCTCGTGAGCAATACTGAGCTGCTGGTACAGACCGACAAGAGGACAGTTGGCTATGTGTTGAACAATTACAGCTCTCAGGAGATTTCAGTGCGACTCAGTCATAGAAAGCCCGCATATGATGACAAACCAAGGGAAATAAGCATGAGTAAATTTGGAAGCAAATCCAACGATAGTTTCTCTAAGCAAAGCAATGATGAAGAGAGGAACCTTTCTGATGATACGAATATTGAGATTGCGTAAGACTCGAGCTCATGCACTACATGAACAATGCTCCTTTTAAAGAGATAATATGTGATAATTGATATTTATTTTGAAAGAGATCCAGGGAATAAATGCTACCTGGGCTCATCGGTACCAAAGAATTCAAATCCTTTACATTTTAATATATCCTGTAGATGATATATCATTGCTCAATTGTAAAAAATGGATCTAATTTTGATAATCCAATGAAAAAAATTGTCATTTAAGCGCTCTAATAATAGCTCTAGTCTGCTTTGACTCATTATAGGACTCAAATTGTACGACTTTAGTGTGAGTGAGGAAAATTAACAACAGAGGCTAATCAGCAATTCTGATGAGAATTCCAATGTATCAGAATTTTGTAGAATTGAATGACAGCGTTTTAAAAGTTATACAAAGAAATTTTTCATTCTGATCATAATTGTTGGAGATGGAATCCAAGTCAACAAGCCCTAAGCAAGTTCTCAGCATCGGACCAGGAGTCGCGCTGGACGTAGAGGAGTTTATCTCCATGCTCAGCAAAATAAAGCAGGATCCTAAATATCAGCAAAAAGAGCTTCTCAAAGGGAAATTTAGACCTCTATGGGGCGGATTGCTCCTCGATATTGACGAATTAGTTAACTACATCGACACCAATTTTGAAAAGTGCAAGAGAGACCTCATTGCTCATGAGAAAGGCCAGCAGAGTCCACAAGCAGAAGCCACAATGAAGCTATTAAGAGAAAGGATTAACGAATACAAAGGCAAAGACGTGAAGAGCTCCGAAAAGCATCCTCTCTTCTCACCTATATCAAATGAAAAAAGCAAAGGTCTCGGCTCCTTCTTGACCTCTCTTGCAGAAGGTCTACGCCGAGAAGCTGACGCCTCCTTTACTTTTAATTCTTTAGGTTTTCAAGCCGTCGAAGTGGATCATACGCCTGTAGAAACACCAAGTATCATTTGTGCAGCCTTCGACCAGAAAAGCCTTGATCAGAAGAGCATGGACATCTTAAAAGACGTTAAATTCATCAGAAGGTTCACTGCGGACCCATCCCCGATATACATGACCCTCGGCTGTATCTTGCTCGACAATATGATCGAATTCGAGAACGCTACTATCGATATGGAAATCAAAAACGCCCTTACTCTGCTCCAAAGTCACAATGATGTGATGCCTGATCGTCGAGCCATCTACAAACAAGTGGGCGCACAATACAACAGTCTCATCATTTTCATTAAAAAAGAGATATCTAGCACTATTACCCTCAATGCACCCACAGAGAAGCTCAAACAAAAGATATATGAGATTCTCCTCTCAAAGAAACTCCACATGACAACTCTATCGGCAGTTACGAGAGCTGTTTTCGTGGCTTATATACTGAAAAACCCATTAAATGTCTACGGACAAGATTTCAACGATGCTGTATGGACTGAGTTCATTACGTTGCCGGATAAACACATCTCGAACCTCTGCCAACTATTTGCGAAGATCTTCTCGTTTAAGGTTAATCTCATTGAAAGCAGCCTAGCACTCTTCGGAAACCAGAGCTTAAATCGCAAGGAAATATACCCGACGCCAGGAAAAGCCGAATTTGCTTTTGAAACAACGATAGTAAATATACAGGGTAAAAATAAAGCATTTAAGGCCATTGGCTACTCAGAGAACGAGTTTTCGGTACCGCTGACGAAACAAACTTCAGCAGACGGTCTACTGGAGTGCTCGGTCTGCTCAGTGCCGGTGTCTAGGCAGGATGTCTTGGTAAACAAGCTCTGCGGTCATGTGTACTGCATTTACTGTATAGAAGATACAAATATGACAGTATGCGGTGTGACAGGCTGCTCGCAGCCATTGAATGCGGACTCAATGGGACTCTCTGGATTAGTTGCTCCGAAGAAAAAGACTGTTAAAATCTTTGAAGAGCAAAAGACGAATGAGTGCTCGATCTGCTGCCTCGATTTAAACAAAAGTAAGAACTATGATAAGTTATTAAAATGCTAATTTTTTGCTCTTTTGCCTAGATATTGAAACTCTCCCTTGTTTCCATCTTTTCCACCCGAACTGCATTCAAACGTGGCTGAAGAAGGATAGAACTTGCCCAGTTTGCCGCATTAAAATTGAAGCAGATTTCTCGTGCAGTGTTTAATATCAACGATGCGAATAAAGCAAAGCTTGAGCTGTTTTTTTGTTTTTTTTTAGGGATTTGATATCTTCTTGTTTAACAATTACATATTTTAAATTTCGTTGGAAATTAACAATATCCAAAAAAACAGATGGCTGCTGAAATGATCAATAGCGATAAATTATGAGTTGGAAACCCTTGAAAATTACTTGGAAAATCAATAATGACTAACCATCTTGATCTCCTTAGATATCGGAGTAACTCGTTTAATCTCAAATTATGTAGAATTACTTTTAGCATTCGATTTTAGTAAGATAGGAAAGTGAGAAGGGCTGATTCAATGGATTTTCTAGTCAAAAGCGATACACAGGGAGTGTAGCATTCTAACCTTGATTGCGCAGTTACAACATTCAGCTGAAAATATTGATGATATAATTCAACAAATTTAAATGAATATCGTCAATCTTAATGAAGATTGGCTGCTCTCTATTCCATAGAAATGCATTTTCAGGAATTCTATTCAAAGTAATCGTTACTCTGTCGTTAAGTGCTTCTTGCAAGATTTCCTAATTAGGAGCAATATATCTCCTTATCAATATTTCAGCATTCAATTTCGTTAGCATAAAATTACGGTTTCTGTAATAATATTTTGTGAAATATTCGAAAGAAGCTTCATCGGAATATTCCCGGTCAGTAAAAAAGAAAAATGGAAGAACAAACAAAGAAAATCAAATTCGAATACTAAGCTCACTATCCTTTTTTCCCCTCCAGCTTGATAATTACGATACTCTGTGATTCAAGCTCTTTGCTGAACTTTTTGTGTATCTATTAGCAGACTTTCTTTCTTTTTTTTTTTCAATTTCTGGAACTTATACCTTTACATCTCTGTTTTTTAGTGAACACAGCCTTCAAAACTTAATCTGAATCCCGCTACTACTCGAAAGCTCTCTGTGTTAACTTAGTATTAATTTACTGCTCAAAAGAACAGTCTATCTAAAAATAAGAATAGCTCCTCTGGTATTCATCACTGATTGCCAATAAAAAGTATGCTTCGAAATGACTGAAATTATATTCTTTATATCCAAATCGTTCCAGCAACATATTTACTGCACTAAACGGTTGAACCCAAATTTTCCATTAGAAATACGATTAAAGAGGGCACTTGATACCCCATTTATTCACTCACCCTTGAACCATCACCATCCTGCCATTTCAGCATAAACCACCCTAATAGGGTTTTTCATTGCTTAAAAAACCGTATTTAACTCCTCTGGCAAGTAACTCAGGCGCTTTTTCTTGATTTAAAAGAAGTTTTTCTACTTAATAAAATCTGGTGTTATCAGATCGACTGATTCCTTAACGGCAGACTCTCAAAACTAAATGGGTGATTCCTGTGCCGGACACCGGCGAAGGGGTCAATAGGATCGGCCAGCCAGCTTTTAATTTTAGAATTGAGTCAGAAATGCTTTCAGAATCAATTCGCTTCGATTTCCACTGCATCCACTGAACATTCTATGAATTTTTTATCGACTCTAACTTCTGTTAATTCGAGAAATTCGGTCTATAAATATTTAATTAATTGGTTTGCTTGCACAAAAATCGATTTCGAAACTAGTTTATTCTCCGAGCAAATCAATGATGAAAGAGTTCTACAAGTCACTCGCGGCGTTTCCTGACGAGAAGTTCGTCTCTGAAGACCGCGTTTCTGAAAGCATCCTCCAAAACGTCCGAGATCCTATCTGTCTGAGCGTACCCAATATCTTTTGCAGAGATTCTCCCGCAGAATGTAAAAGATGCTCCCAAGTTTTCTGCGCCAAGTGCGTCGAACTGATCGCCAAGTCAGACGCCAAATGCCCCAACTGCCGCGAGTACCTCCAAGTCCGCAAAATGAACAAATACCTCAAATACATTCTCTCGAACCTCAAGCTGCGTTGCCGTCTCTACGAGAACGGTTGCCCCGTGGCTTTGCCTCTAGAAGAGCTGATAGAGCATGAATCGCGCTGTGAGTTCGAAAGCGTCCAATGTCCGAAGGAATGCGGTGAGGTTCTCCTTAAGAAAAACTTGCCAGCGCATTCAGATAAAGAATGTCCTCTAGAGCCTGTCGACTGTCCTCTCAAGGGCTGCAATACGAAACCAGCTCGCAGTCAGCTGGAAGAGCACAAGAACGAGTGTATGCATCGCGATGATGCGTTGAAATTGCAAGAAGGGGCACAGACTGTCACTGGATTAGATGCCTCGGATTTGATTCCGGAGACTACATTGAGCTTTGAAGTTCGGCTTTTCAATGCTGATATCTCGACCGATTTCACCACGAAAGGCTCTGACTCATCGGAGACACCCGATGACCGCTCGACGGTTGATTCGAAGAGGAGTGAGAGAATCAGCGTGCATCGTTACAGGATTGAGACTTGTCCGTATCAGAAATACGGTTGCACTTTCTGCGGGAACCAAGCCGGACTAGCCGCGCATGAACCGAGATGCAAATATGGAGATAGCAAGAACCAATTGAGGAAGAGATTTTACTCGGAGCAGATTCAGCCGACAGAGATTCAGGACTTCTCTGCCGAAAATGTGAGTATCAAAGCTTCAAACTAAATCCGTTGGAGAGGAAGCGCCAGCAGTATTTGTAACTGCTAGCGATTTATCATTAAAGACTGAGTGAGAACTGCGAAAATCATGTATTTTTAATTAATTAAAGAGGAGTGTAGCTCAGGAGTGAGCTAATACTACATTAATTCGTGTGCAAATATCTTTTTTCATGTGAGTTACTAGTTAGTTGCAGGGGAATTTCCAAAGTTTTCTGTTTATAAATGTATTTCTTTTATTTTTTAATTTTTTTGTTATAGTGGACTGCACCTATTATATGATCGAATGTACAGTTGTTTATACTCCGACAACTATGTTGATGATGATATATAAAAATAAATTGAATTTTCGATGTATTTTTACATTTGTGATTGCTCCTCGAATTTTCGATATAAGTAATACAATTAACTTGTAATGACCTGCTAACTCAACAAAAGCCTTATACTCTTTTAGATGTTTTTCAAATTCTTTTAGGTAGTTAGAAAAAAGAAACTCACCCGAAGATACGCTTTGGTAGGTAGCTTACAAAGAGTATTTACCTTGAATAGTTATAACGTGATAAATGAGACCTCTAGTATGAGCTATGCTGCCTTTAAATCCAAAATCGTAGAGTCCCTTTACAAACTCTAGAGTGATCGCTTTTTTAAAGGATTTGATTGTCAGTAATTGTTTGATTTTCAAATCTCTATTTCTTTAAAGAATCTTACAAAATCGGAGGCAAATCATGGATTCTCTCGACCAACACAAATTCGAAAAAATTCGCGATAATGAAGTATGGGAAAAGAAGAACGGCCCTGACGCACCAGAAGAAAAAGATAACAACCAAAATGAAGAAGTCAAAGAAGAGCCTAAACCAAAGATCAGATACAATATCATTGGAAGGGACATTGTCCCAGAACCTAATTCAACCAATATAGAGATGTGCTGCATGCGAATCGGCAAAATCGAAGGGTTAGAAGGATGTAAGGAACTTAAACAACTATCCTTCCGCCAAAACTTGATAAGAGTCATCGAAGGACTCGAAAATTGCACTGAACTCGAAGAACTCGAGCTCTATGACAATAAAATCTCGAAAATCGAAGGGATTTCTCATCTAAAGAAGCTTCATGTGCTGGATTTATCCTTTAACAATATTCAAAAGATCGAGAACCTGGACGGCCATCCAGACCTCGAGAGACTCTACTTGCTGAGCAACCGAATCAAAAAAATCGAGAATGTACCTTTCTTCCCTAAGCTACAGCTCATCGACTTCGGTTCAAACAAAATCAGCGAAATGGAGAACCTTGAGACTTTTACTCACGTTACGGACCTCTGTTTTTCGAAAAATAGGATCAAAGAGATCAAAAACCTCAAGGATTTCACGAATCTCACGAGCTTGGCGCTAAGCGCCAATAAAATCACAGAAATAAAAGGACTGTCGACGTTGGTGAATCTGCGAGAGCTTCAACTTGCGGAGAATTTCATCACGAAGATAACCGGCCTGGATAATTTGTCGAAACTAAAGACGCTGGATCTGTCGTATAATCAGATAGATAGTCTGAAGGGGCTGGAGAATCTGACTGCGCTGGAAGAGTTTTGGTTGAATGCGAATAAGGTTGAGAATTACTCTGATTTAGAGCTTTTGGCTCCGAACCGGAAGCTATCGGTGATATATCTCAGCGGGAATCCTGTGAGTATGATACCTGGATATCGACAGAAGCTGCTGGATTTGCTACCTTACCTGGATCAAGTAGATGGAACGCTAGCCAGAGGAAAAGTCAATGTAATTACGTCTAAATGATTGCGATTTCGTAGAAACTTACGCTTGGATATCTAATCTCAAAGTGTTTTGGATATTTGATTGTCGCTGCTTATATTAAGGGCATTAATGTACATTTTTAGAGTTGCCAAATTTCGAAGAGACCAACTAATTAAAGTAATATCACAAAAAGAGAGAGAGATTACATTTGCTTTATTGTTACAAAGAGAAAAATGAAAGTTGAAAGAAAAATTTTAGTGAACAGATTTAAATGAGAATAGTTAATAGTTTAGATATACTAAAAAGTAAATGGAAGAATTCATCATCAATAAACTTCAAAAAGGCACATGCATACTATTTGATTATATTCATGTAATGTATTGGGTGGGGATCAGTAATCCCCTCGAAAATTTAAAAATTAAAACGAAAATGCTTCTTCCCTTGCTTTGAGGTTTTTGTTTTTTGGTTCCTCCTCCTCTGCAATTCATTAATGCGTAGAGGAATTTCTCTTTTCTTCTTGATTGGAGTTTCAAAATCCAATATAGAAGTTAGCTTCGCTGTTTTTCCTTTGAGAAGAATGAGTTCATAATCCTTTCATTGATCAGGATGTCGTAAGGGAGAGCTAAATCCAGTTTTTTGCATATTGGTCAGCAAGGGTAGGTGGCTTGTTTTCAGACTTCCTTCCGTTTGGTCAGATAGATAGAGAGTATGGAAAAGTCCTTTGATTTCGCTATATTTGAACGATACAGCTCATAAGTCTGCTTAAGAGCTTGAATCTGTTGCAAAGTACGGCTGATCAAAGGCGTAATTTTGGATCGTTTCCCGTCGAGTGGCTTGGTTCCAGATACCATCATTCTCACTCAAGTCAGATGTAAAAGCATATATACACAGCATGCTGTCATGTTTAGCCTTGGTTGATAATCCTTAAACTCCTCACGTCGACTCTAACTAATTCAAAAGAATCTATCCACCAGTGTCTACTAACTAAGATGTCGTGTACAAGTGTTAAAGGATGACATGTTCGTGCTTAGTGCGTAGGCCCGATTGCAAAAATGATGAATTTCTTAAAAATTTCCTTAGGTAAAAAAGGAAGCCTGCACAGCTCGTCCAGCGGATGCATGAACTAGTTCACAAAAATCAAAACTTACTCGATGATTAGCCATGTCAAAAGAGCTCATCCATTGTGTCCAAGGAGACGGGCAACTGTATTGGGCGTTCTTTCACTCCTTGAATTATTGATAATTTAACTTATCGAGTGCCACTGAGTATTTATAGCCGAATTTTAATTTCCTATTTACCCTCAATAAATTTGTCTTAATCGAATGGGTGATTGTCCCATTTTAATTTACTGACCTTCATATTTCAACAAAAAACAAAGGAACTATCTTTCGTTCAATGCGAGGACATCCAGCATGGAGGTACCTGGGCAAGGCGATATCGACGGTGGTTAGATGGAAAATGAAAATTTTTTCGAGGCTTGAAGTGTCGTTTAGACTTTCTACCCGTTTTAAAAATAAATTTACCCAAATTCGAACAATAGAAGATTCAAGTTAAATTCAAGAAGAAACTTGGATGGGTAGATTGAAATATACTCTGCTAATCCATTAACGAAAGCCTAAATTAGAGTTGCTCTTGGATAGCACGCGATCGATTTATAATTTCATAGATTTTCAAAATTTTTATGTTAGACTGAGCTCGCAATGCGAGCTCAATTCTCACAGAAGCAATGTGAGAGGAGTGAAAATTGCATATGAATAAGGTTTTTATCTGAGTGAGTAGTGATCGAATCAGTTAAGGAAATGGACAATTTAGAGGGTACTTCAAATCATATTGAAAGAGAGATTAATTTAAAATTGTTTTTCAAACTCGCCTCATGTTAACATCTGCCATTTTCGAATTGAGCACATTTGGATTGCAAATTATGGGAAAAAAGTTGGAATTTACTTTGTTTTTCTATCCAAAAAAAAAAATTAGCTCCAGACTCATACTTTCAATCAACAATAATCTTGCATGTTGAGATAGTTCTTGCACTCTTATACCTTTTTTTTTATATCAAAGAACCACCATCGCGTTCCATACAAATATTCCAGCAACTGCACCGAAAATATACAGTTATCTCACCACAGCAGCCTTAAAACAAGCAACCAGAAGTAGAAATAATCATTATCTTTCAAAAAAATCAGCCAGCACTCTTAATAACACCCCTTCATAACTCTCAAACTTTGAAAGCTGAGTATTCGGTAAAGGTTTCTGAGCAACAAAGGAAGTGGGTGGGGGTTTCTCTTAACTTCGAATTTAATAATTTTTAATTAATACACGAATTGCTTCCCATCATGAAGCGACCCCTTGCCTGCTCTGCCAAGATTGTTTGTTTCTAAATTCCTCTAGGAATTTAGAATGAATCTCTACCCCACGAACCCACATATACTAAAGAAGATTTGGGCCAAAAAACCAGTTTCTGAAGCCCAAACTTTGCCCCAATCGAACTCTCTTTATTCGAACCAGCAGCAAACCAAAACAAAATCTTTCTCTCTACTCGCTAACCTCTCAGAAGACTCAACTCTCAGACAAGACAACCCAGCTTTCTCTCATACCAGCACTAAATCCCAGCAACAGCAGTCAAATCCGAAGTTTTCATTCGCAGATGCCAATAACAGCAACCGCCAGGCCCGTCCCACCAAAGTAGAAGTCCACCAAGCATCGAACTCGGCTGTCATTATCATTACTGACAATCCAGCTTCTTGCGGCGAGCAATCTGGAGGTGATTCTCCAGGTTCCGGCCAAGGAGATGGAGAATCTGATGGTAGTGGTGGAGGTGACGGGTCTCCCAGCGGAGAACGAAGTTGCAGACCTCCTCAGAAGAAAATTAAACGCGAAAATGACCACCCAAGTCCGAAACAATCCATCAATTTCAACCCTCAACCAGCGCGGATCAATCTCAGTTCTTCTAATCGGAATACCGCACAACAACGTCCAGAATTTGAAATTGAGAGTAATTGCAGTACTAATGACATGCAAGCGGAAGAGAAATCTGACTTCTCGCCTCTTTTGGGATTCGCCCAAGGATCTCAGAGTGAATATCCGAAGGAGGAAGAGTTTAAGTTGGATGATGAAAGCTTTTTCCCTGACTCAACAACGTGCAGTGATGAAGACAACTCCTATCTCAAAGAAGCTGGCGAAATTGCTTCTCATTTCGAAGGAATTTGCGCGAGTAGACGTTGTGCCAGTGAAACGGCATTACTCCAATTCAAGTAATCTTCTAGTAAATAAGACGGGAATTGATAGTTTGGATATAGATGCAAGCTCGGACACCCATTCGAGTTAAATCTAAGCGAAGTCCGAGGAAAATGGTGTCCTCGATGTGAGAAAAATTTGCAAAAGCTAAGAGAATATGCTCAGTCTCATAAAGGAAAAGTCATGAATGCTTTCTTCAGCGATCGGATTACCTACCAATGCGAAAAGGAGCACACCTGGACAATTGGCTATAAGAAGTAAGTATCCTCTAGCGTTAATGTAATGGAGACGTTTATTTTCGTTCTTCAGTGCACAGAAGCGATGGTGCGCGCAGTGCGCTAAGGCAGATCGTGCGGCGATTAAGCAGCAGTTCAAACAAGAAAATCAAAAGAAGCAGATGATGGATGCGGAAGTCCAAGTAATTCGTTTTTAGGTATTATCCTTCTAAAAACTCTCAATAGAAAAAGCTTTTCGAAGAGGCAAGAAAGAACACGCAAATCCCATCAAACAACACAGGGCCAACCCATTTGCCTTTCCAGAAGCCACCGCAATCTGCGAATGACGCGAAGAAGAATATGATTGAATATTTCGAGAAGATTGAAGCTAATGTGGACCAACTCGCTAGAAAACACACTGCTGAATATATGGCTTCAAAAGACTTTAATGGACAGTGTACTCAAGAACAAGTACTCCAAGTCTACAAAGTCGCGCTGATGCCCGAGCAGATATTCAAGTCGTACATGTAATTGAGCTCTTAAATGAATAAATTATTGAATTTATCTCTCTTTTTTTTGGGAATAAAGGTTCAATCTTCCTTTAGACGCTCTAAAGGCTGATTACAGACGATTGGTTAGACTCGTCCATCCTGACAAAAACAAGCACCCGCAAGCGGCGACTGCATTCCAGAAGATTCATAAGGTTTATGAGCAAGCTATCAGTAAGCTTGCTCCTAAAAGTTAGTATTTGAGAGAGAGAAATTCGATTAAAGAGAATGAAATTGGAGAAGAGCCAAGCTTCAGAAACCCCTATTATAGAAGTCGACAATGCATACCAATAAGATTTCATATATATAGAGCTAGTACCCCATTTGCGCAATACACCAGCTTGAATTCACTTATATGCCCATATATTTCTTTGTATGACCACAAGGATCCCACAAATTTGAGCCGCCCCACCGTAAAAAAGCTGTTTTTATTAGAGATTATTAACATTCGGAACGAGGTAATATCATGGTTTAGAAATATGAACAAGAATGAAGTTATAAACAAAATAAATAAATAAACAACAGGAAATTTCAGAACTTTTTGTAAGTTAAAATTTGTAGTGTTCTAACAAAACGATATTATTCGCGTTTCTAAATTTTGTAGAAATATAGAAGGAACCTAATGAATTTCGCATATTGGCTGTTATTTCTTTTTTCTTCAAGGATCTTATGATAACGCCTCGAAATTTCTTTCATAGCCTCACTTAGTGAGGTTTCTGAGGTAAACAATAGTTGCTGGGTAGAGGTTTAAGGCTGTTTGAGCCAAATCCATGAAATGCTCTAAAAGGAGGATTAGAAAGCGAAAGAGATAAGTAAATTACCCATGGCAGTTAGTGAAGTTTTGAGGAGCAGTCGAATGTGTAGGTGTATCTGAACTGGAGCCTCCAGTTAAGAAATATTGGGAATTTCTCATTGAAACTGCGGTGTTTTGTTTCATTGTAAGTTGTGAATTTACTTTCAGGCTTTGAGGCCTGTGTGTCATAATTGGAGTATTTTGCATCGTTTTCAATTATTATTTTGGCGATAGTCGCAGGTTAAACGCGTGGGATTGTCGCGATATCTAGGATTTGTAATTTTGATATTTTTTCTCGGCGAGTCGTTTTTGGGCTAGTTGATGCGATGCACTGGTGAAAAAATATATTTCAGCCCCCACCTTCAAAATTAGCCTCTAATTAATTTTTGGATTAACACGTTGGTTTGTCACAATAGCAGAGGAATTATCGTTTCTTCTGGCTAGAATTTGCATGCGATGCCTTTGGTTTCTCTGGAAAGGGCATGCTCA
>ENA-UOUE01000595-UOUE01000595.1-compost-metagenome-genome-assembly--contig:-NODE-595-length-28406-cov-9.136186_pt1 | contig 28406 bp, 28 predicted proteins | sample MGYA00238146_ERZ747223 | MGnify/ENA primary metagenome ERZ747223 (study PRJEB28781, sample SAMN06268865) | compost metagenome | isolation source: single cell | place: USA: California, Emeryville, Joint...
TGAAGATTCTACTGCCAGAGACTTCCTCAAAAGAATATATTTTCTTAGTTTGCCCTTTTTGTGAGACATCGAACACTTCCAAATTAGCAGACTTTTTCTCGTGATGATGAACCGAAACAAGAAGTCCTGTGTTGGCAATCTCTTTCACATGAGTCCAGCTGAAGCCTTAATACATTGTGACCGAATTGAATCATAAATGAAAGCTAAAAAAATACTGCCTGTCTTGCTGAGTTTCACTCCATCGAAATTAGCAAATTCTTGCTGCGTTTCGATTTCAACAATTCTAATCTTATTCTCCTCTCGTGAGGACCAGGCAAGTAACTTCGGCTGTGAAGGGATGTTTTCTATTTCAATAAAGGTCCATGGAATGATTACGACAAAAAATATGATACCGATGATTGTTGATGGTTTCTTTAGAGAGTCTTCAAGCGTTTCATCTTGCAATTGCTTTGATTTCTCATCGACGAAATTGGATGAATCCTCTTTTTCACTGTTTTTTGGAAGCATTTTTCTTGTTTTTTGTTGGCTTTTTTGTTGATTTGAGAGTTAATTAATTTAATTTCGTTACTCTTGACTAATTAATTAACTAACTGTGAATCTTAATTTGGTAACTTTCTGAAGCCTTAATTAATTACCTGAGCTGAGAGTTGAGCAGAAACCAGATATTACTCGTTGGAAGAGTTGAGCTAAGCTTCAAAATATTTTTGTTTCTTTTCAGAATTCAAAAAGTTTTTTTACTATTCTTCACTCAAAATCGATGCTGAGTGACAGTAAAAGCTGTTATAACAGCATTTCAAGCGATACTCTTTTTTGCATTACCAATATTTAACTCTCGAAATGAGCATCTTAAGGAATTCATTGAAATATGCTAGAATCTTTTGATTATTTTTATATGATTTAGGTCGAAGGCCACTTCATTCGAAGAGTCTACTAAAACACAAATTTTCATTTGTTATAAAGTAGTTTCATAGTATTCTTTTCCTATTCTTTTCGTATACAGAGTTAAACTAAAAAAATAGCCTTCGGATGATATTCCTAACTTGAAGAGATATGGAAAGGTGAACGGCTGTTGGAAGTTTGAAATTTTTCTCAATTAAAAATGCCTCTGAGAAGAGGCCTTTTGATGTTAGGACCTTCTCAAGTCCCCATCTGTGATTTTTCATAATTTTTTTCAATATTTCACTTTTGATATGAATCAAATCTTGAAAAAATGAACACATCAACAAAATACTTGAACCATATAAGGATTTTTTTCCCTCTTATCACTCATCTTACAATTGTTCATTCCATGAAATGCATTGCTCTTGTTGTTATACTTACACAGTAACGAAAACATGAAGCTCTCTTCACAGTTTAATGAATTTACTAAGCCATCTAATTCCATCGATATAGCCCGTCTTATTTGCAAGACTACACATGAAAACTTCAATTGGTCGACCATCAATCTCGTTTATCTTTTCTGTGCTCGATATTCCCTTCTTTGCCAGCCCTAATGCGAAACGAAGGTCTTCTTCCTGGACAGCTTCCTTCTTGTCCATCTTATTTCCAAGAATAACAAACGGTACTTTAGCTAACTCAGGTGCCACCAGGAGTTTATCAAGCTCTTTCTTCGACTCTTCAAATCTTAATGTATCTGCGGCATCTACAAGATAGACAACGCCATGAGTAGCTTGGAAGTGTGTTTTCAAGTCTTTTTGCAAAAGTCAAGGCCACCAAGGTCGTAAGCTTCAAAATTCATATTGTCAATGGTGAGTTTTTCAACATGTGTGTAAATGGTAGGAGGATGTATTGTAAAGTTACTTTCTTTGAGACGATCGAGTAATACTGATTTTCCGGAGTTATCAAGCCCGAGGAAGAGAATCTTTGCGGTTTTTTTGAAAAGACCCAACGAAGCTAGAACATTTTTGAACCAATTAAAAACAAACATGGGCTTTGGTTATGTTTTCGTTGTACTGTTGGATCCACTTAGTGATTTCAAAGGTTAGCTAAAAATTAATATTTCTCTGTAAAACACGCTAAACTGAATAGCAAGGTACTATCATCAGAAACACTTTGTTTAATTAACACCTCAAATTTAATCATACGTGTGAAATTTGAGTATTCTTAGATGAATAATGAATGCAAAAAATTGAAGTTGGATGCTTTCGCTGATGATAACCTATAAGATCCCTCATCTAATGAAAGGAAGCAGCGTTGAATTTGGCCAAAACAACAGTGACACTTCGACTCTTTGAAAAGGCAAAGGAAAAGAAAGTATCACAAATAACAGAAGATTAGCAGGAGGGCAGTATTGTTTTCTTTCAAATACTATGAGGACGGTTAATATTGCCTGAAAAGGTAGTATTAGGGAAATTAGGAGCATGTAAAGGTTTGAAGACAGTGGCGAAAGCAAGATATCTGCTCAATTGCTGAGCGCATTGTATTATATGAGTATTTGAAAAGAGAATTGCATTTCACTCCTTACGTTGATATGGACAGTCTAAGAAAATGAGATGAAGTCAGCGTGTTTCTTTTCATAATGCTTGTGTTTGTTTAATATCAATTTTATTCATGAAATTTTCTTCTCATAAAGCTCTACGTCCGAACATTCATGACAGATGGAAATTCTAATATTCAATGAATCTCAATTACTGTTCTATTTATGTATTCTTTGACTCTCTGAGATTATACAAGTTTTACAAAGTCCTCAATTATATATTTACTTCTCAGAAAGTAGCCCAGCAACCGTTCTTTTTTTTCTGAGCTCGGCCCTTTGAATTGCTATCTCCTGGATTGCCTTGATTGCTAGGGATAATTCGTGTTTCCAGAGATACTTCATCCTTTACTTTTTCTTTGATATTATCGCGCGGATTTGTTTGACTAATGTGAATCATCTCAGGTTCCAAAACTTCTTCATATCTGGCTATATTTTTTCCCAAAATTAGCTCAGAGAATTGATTTGCAGCACGTCTCGCAAGTGTCAAGTTGGGACTCAGTTCTCCTTCAGTTTCGTCCGTCTCTTCATCTTGACTCTCATTATCCTTTTCCTCTTCGATAGGCTCTTTCTTGTTCATCTCATCTTTATATACTAGTTGTTTTATAATCTTCTTGTTTCTCTTAGATGCTATGACTTGTTCTACTTTCGCATGGTGTGCTGAGAGAGGCGATTCAACAGCACTGAAAATCTTGTCACAAAACCAACCGCCATTTATGTTTACCCAGATCCTCAGAGTCTTATCTCTTGAGCTCGATGCCAGAGACTTTCCATTGCCTGAAAAACTCACGCAGGAAATCAATTCTGTATGACCGTTCAGAGTCACAATGCATTTGGAGGTCTGCACGTTACAAATCTTCACGGTTGTATCTTTTGAGCCTGATGCGACAAACTTCCCGTCAGGAGAAAAGCTCACTCTGAAAACTGAGCCATCATGACCTTCCAGAGTCTCAATACATTTGGAGGTCCTGCACTTCCCAAATCTTCACCCCCTTTGGAAAAAGAACATCGTTGTTTTGTTCTAAAGATATATCTCATTATGGAAAGATTTTATGTTTGTATTGAATTAGTTGAGTTACAAAATATGCCTCAACTTTTTTTGTATCAGACCACTTATCTATGATATGTATTTAAAATTTTAATCAAAATTCTAGAATAAATTTTTGTTTTCAATTTGGTCTAATTAATTATTTCTAAAAGCTTCCAGGATTCTGGCATCTCATGATTAGATGGCTGAAAACCAGGTTGTGAATCGAGTTAAAGAGGGTTCAAACTTAGAGAGAAACGACGTTTTCCTTTAGAAAATAAGTGAAGCTCATTTACTCATCCGATCAACGAAACTCTCAGGTAAGATCGGGTATGTGGATCTTCTAAATATTGTTTCATATGTGTGGTTGTGATGAGAATTTACTTTTTGCTTACAGACTGAGAGTCGAAGTAGTTTCTGACAGAGTATATATAAGTAACTAGAGATTGAAGCATGAAATTACCGATTCTCTGTTTTTTCTGCAAGGAGGCTGCTAATGAGTCGTTTTTTGTCTTTTTGGAGTTGTTCACGGACTGTGGAAGTGGGAGCAGACTTCGTGAGTTTTGCCCATAAATTCGACATCATAGCTTGTCATCTGATTGACTTCGCAGGTTTATTATTAACTTCGAGTGCTGAGTTCGATAAATTAACTTCATTAATCAAATGAGAAATTAATTCAGTATTCTGACGGATTCTGTTCCGCTTATTTCACTATACACAAAAACTCTGATTCTTAGTTGTTTTAGAGACCTCAGGACTTTTCTATACACCCAGCTAGATATATCATGATGCGTAATAGAACTCAGTTTAAGTTAAGAGCTGATCGCCTCTCCTAATTCTTCTCGGCTGCTCTATTTCAACTTAGGAAGAGCCAACCACGACAGATTTTATCAAGGTACTGCTATTGTTTATTGCCCTGCCTCTCTCTGCAACTGCTATTATTGATAAATAACTTGAGTGCAAAGAATTATCCCAATTCACAGTATAATGGCTCAAAAAAGAGATAGTTAATGCTAATATTTGAAAATTGGTTTTTTGGCTGCGGCTTCTAATTTCTTCACAAATATATTCTGGTATGGTTGACCTTCTGGAAAATTAATCTTAACGAGTTTTAAATATTGTGATTTGAGTTATTTCTCATCGATTGTCACATATAGTCTGATTACATGAATAAGTCAACTAAAATTTATTTTACAAAGTTGCACATGTGCTAACTTATCCTAAGGTCGTCTCCTCTTGGGAATACACACCCGATATATAATCTACCACGCCAATGAAACACTCACGTTCAAAATCTCATCAAAGCAGCTTCTCAATTCCTTCAGACGTCACGAAATATCTCCGACTAGATCCCAAAAGCATCAATGTGAAACAGCTCCTTGACCACGAAATCGAAGAGTCTTTTTTAAGAGATCACGCGAATAGCATTCACCATTATGACCTTCAATACAAGCTTTCGAAACCTGTTTCCAAAAACCCAAACCCTTACGAAATTCCATTTTTTTCATTACATAGACTCCCAGATGGCCGAGCTAAAAACACACTCATCGAACTCCTCGAGAGACCAATCAAAAACCCTCTTGAGCCTGAGGTATTGAAAGAAATTGATAGAAAGCATGGAAAGCAACTCTCAGAACTGTAAAAAGTACCGTTTTATAGCTAATCGTAATCTTTTCAATAGAAATATTGAATTTAACAATGAAATCACACGCGAAGGGAGTTTCTTCAACACCACTCAAGTCAAGCTTCCACCCATTTCTACAAAAAATTCGCTTTTGAAAGGCCGGGAACAAAAAATAAAACACGATGGAGAAAATGCAGAAAAACAAGTAGAAAGCTTGGATCAGTGGCTGCAACATCACGTGAAAAGAGAACCAAAGAACTCGCAAAAAGCAGAAAAGATCCTTCAAAAAGCGAAAATAAACAGTCCAGACACTCCATTGTTGAAACTAAAGACCCAAGCCGACGAACCCACGAAAGAGCAGCCTGTAACCGAAGGACCAAGCAAAGGAACAAAAAAATCGCGTTTTTCTAATGGAACCAGAGAACATGTTGAGGAAAACCAACAGAATCAAGCTCCTGTGCCTCAAATGCAGCAAGATAACACGTCGAGCACGGGAACATCGGAGCGGAGGAACTCAGAAACAAGAGCGAATGCTGAAAAAGGCATTCGTAAAAAGCCCTCAAGGCTGCTCTCTTTGAATTTATCGCACGAGATTCAAGTAATTGAAATATTTTCATGCGTAAAATAGTTAATTTTGAACGTGAGCAGCGCATTTTTCATGCGGGTATCTTGAAGAACATCGAGGACAATTTGCATGAAAGATTTGATTTCCAAGGGATACAAATTGACGAGAAGACTCTAATGACTCGAGTCGATTTTTACGAAAAAAAGAACAAACAAATCATGGATAAAATCCTTGGCATGATGAAAGACATCGAAACAGATATCAAAGATCGACAAAATAAGATAGACGCGTTAAGAGCAGAGGAAGATAAGATCTACAAAGCCAACCAACTTCGAAAACAAGTACATTTGCGCTCAAACAGCTTGATAATCTCACGAATAAATAGCTGCGAGCCATTAAACTTCAAAAAGCCAGTGGGAGTCTCCTATTAAACCGATCAGATACCGGAATGACACAGAATACCCCCTCAGCGCTGAATGATCGTCAAAAAATAACTGGGAGTTTGGAGATCCAATTAGAAAAACCGATATCGCCTGCGGAGGAGATAGAAAAGCTCGAGAAAGAAATCCTGCAAAAAAAACAAGAGTTGAAGGTAATCTTGACCAGCAAGAAGAAGTTTCTCTTTCAGATATTGGAAAAAGGCTTAGATGTTAGGTAATTATTCGATAAAATATAGGATTATAACTCCTGTTTCAGAGATAAAGGACTTTCCTGGATACTGAAGTCTCTATGGGCTGATGGCGCGACAGCGGGTTTTGATAATCTCCCGGCTTTCCTTGATAATCGTAGCAAGAGTTACCTGCTGAAAGTAAATATAACAACTGCTTGTTCGCTGAACTCATTAATTTTCAGGTGTCAAAGCTAGAGGTCGAGTTAGAAGATTGCCTAAAGGAGAAGCAAACCATCGTTGAGATATATAAAGCGGCTAAGGACCAAGAGACGCCGGAAGACTCTCAATGCTTGTTTAGCTCCATTCTACGCGCTGAAGAGACTCCTGAACAGTCTTTCCTTCAGGTGTCTCAGCCCAAAATATCAACTCGGAATTCCTCCCAACAGAGCTCTATTGAGATCCTCCCGTCCCAAGATGAGCCAAATCAGACGGCAGCAAACTCAACGCAGAAGGTCAATAATCATTCGATGGTTGCTCGGAGTTCGTTCTCTACCGGCAGTGGCGTCTTGGAGAGTTATGAGATAAAATTACCTTCAAGGCTACGACGCAACTTCTCTCCAAAAACACCGATTAAAAGCCCTGAAATATCGATTATTGAATCTACAGTTGCTATCCCAGAGAGGCTGGACGAGCCCTCTAGCCCTACGAAGAGTAATTAACTCCGAACATCTAGCATTCATTTATCTTTGAAATTGCAGAGCCAAGCAAAAATTCACTTTCAGCGCTACGACTGCAGAAAATAGTCAGTGTAAACAAAGAAAGCTCAGAGAGGACAAAGCCAGAGACGCTACTTATGTTGCACAAAGCAGAAGTTGATGAATCGATGCAAAATTCAAGTATGAACGAAAAGAAGCGTCACACTGAGAATGAACGGGTGTATGGTACAACTCGCCAGTCTCTTTTGAAGCTCATAGGAAACCTTGAGAAGAGGACACAAATGAAGAGCGAGGTAACCGATTTGTTTCTTTTTGACTAAATTTTCCTTTTGTACTTGGATAGACAAGCCAAGACGGACTCGATAACGGGCTAAAACTCTTCGAAGGGAATAATCTGCTCAATGACTACGAGACTAAGGCGCAGTTTCTTAAAAAAATCGAGAATTTTCAGGATAAAGCTGCGAAAATCCAAGCGATGATCCGTGAAGAGAATAGAAAGGAGATCGATAGAGTTTTAACGGAGTTTCAAGATATTGAATACCAAAAAAAATGGAACACTGATATCATCACAGTACTCTCTGCGCTCTTCGGAGGCAAAAGATCCCTGAAGATCCTCAAACATCCGCCTTATAAATCAAGAATTACTCCATCTGCCAGCACGACCGTAATCTAAAAATACTCAAATCATCATTGAAAAGCTTTCAATTTAATAAATGTTGAAATGACATTTAAAGCCTTGTAAAACTATTCCTTTGGGCTTTACCATGTATCTGATAAAGATTTAAGAAGTTGCTATGAAGTTTAACGATTTTTCGTGTTTATATTGAAGTATATTGAAGATAATTGTATCAAATTGATCATTGCAATGACATATTTATACGATTTCATCATCAACGATTTATTAAAATTTCTTAAGTCAATCACTTTTTTTTTCGCACGTACCCAGCAAGGGTGAACTGCTTCTGCCAACTCTTGCAAGGCGATATGGTCAAAATGCAAAAAAATTAGATTCAAAAGATATCATCACTAACAAATCAGGTTTAAATAGCGGCAGAGCATCAAAACTAAAATTGCAATTATTATCCGGGCAAAAAAATATCGAACAACTGAGAAACTTCAAAGAAAGATTTCTTTGCGCAAGGAATGTCGATGAAAGGTGATGGCACCGTTTCAAAAGACATGGGCCAACCAAACAGCTATTGTAAGCAACCAAGAGCGTATCTTTAATTATAGCTAAAAGTAGAATCCGCTCTTTTCAGTCCGATTAGAGAGAAAATCACAAAGCTTTCTTGGGAACTCACTTCCGTCGAATCTGACCACACACATAAGCTCTCACTTACTGAATTCGACAATTTCATCGCAAGCAGCAACCAGCTGTACAAGGAGGCTGAAGAATTACTCAAAGTGTAAGATTACCTCACCACTATTGATCCAATTTCTCTTTTTCGATGAAAAACGAAATCCAATTTCGGATCCTGAGGTTTACGCTCAGTTTTCGAAAGTATTTTCGTGACAGTAAAAGGATCTAGCAGCAGCGGATAGATTCGCCTTGTAGTCTCTATTTCGTTGCTATATTCGACACTCTCTCTATTTTTCTCACTTTCTTCTTTTGGAATTGAGAGAATTAATCATTCTATTATCTAGAGAAATGCTGAAGCTTACGGAAGACACAAGGCCGACCTTGATAAAGCTTTACAAAGATCTCGCTGAGCAGAAACAGAGGATAAGGAAGCTGACTGCTAATCGCACGAGTCTCGTTGATGTTTCCCGTCGGCTCAGTGAAGGTAATCCTCAAATTTAATATAGAAAATAATAACATTGTTACTTAGAGATCGATGAAAATTTTGATGATGAAAATAAAACTCTTATCGAAAGCGAGCAGCCAGCGCCGTTGGAAATAGAGTCGTTTCAAGACTTTGTTCATAAGCGCAACCAGCGCATCAATAAATTCTACTTAGAGTCAAGTGTTGCTCATCAAATGTACAAAGAAACAGCTTTGATGATAAGAAAATCGGATATACACAATGAAACTGAGAATGAGTTCACAGTTACCTACGCCGATCTGAAGTAATCATTTATATTTTACTTTTTTGTTAATCGGGAAATTAAATAGAGCCTATGACAACAGTGGCGGCTTTACACAGCGGATTAGAGGAGAAGGGTATTGGCGACTGTGCGGGCTCATTTGCTGTGCTTTCCTCATTATTTCCGTGGTTGTGGTCGTGATCAAACCGATTCGACTCTGGAAATAATCAAGAATCATAGAGTTACTGCAATTAATAATTTAAGGAAGGTTTGTAATTAGTTTTGGAGTTTTCAAGAAGCTGAAAATTTTGTATTAAATAAATCTATGTATCTTTATGTGATTCTGTGACATGCATGACTTATTTATCAACTGTTGGAGAAACTTTGTTAATTGGAATAATCACTCAAAAATTTCTTTAGCTAGTGTATTAATAATATGTATGGCACTTACCCTATAAGATAGCTCTCATCATTCATTTCGAAATCACAGGGGATCTCCGCTAACTTCGAGGGAGTAAGGAGTTCTTTAATAATATCTAAATGACACTTTCACATTAAATATGAAGACCAATCATTCATGCAGTGTAATGTGGAGACATATGTATGTGAATAGTACATTAGTATTAACATTATAAGGCAGTATATACATTACTTTTCCTTTTTAGAGCGGTTTTTCATTCTAGATGCAAAGGCTTGAACAATCCTGACTGAATCTTCGTTAATAGCAGGGATAATTTTAGTTACTGATTCTAGCAGCATTCTACAAACAAACCTAACTTTCTCACTCTTATCCTTTGAGTACCAGTCAACACAGGCGATAAACAACGAGACATAACGCGTCTTCAGCACAAGAGGAATCACTTTCAATTCTTCTTCAGTCAGCTCTCCTTTTTCGCAAAATCCAGAAGCAAAAGCATCAATACAGCCCATCACATCAGGATTTTCATCTGGGGTTATTCCGAAATTACTAATAGCTGCTGCGACATCCATCACTCTCCATCCCGGCTTTGTGACTTCCAAGTCAACGACTCCCGAAACTTTGTCTTCGAATATCAAAAAATTGTATGCGTGAAGATCTCCATGGATCACCCGTACAGGCAATTTTACTGATTCGAGTGATTTTTCTATCAGGTCAGCCTCTTTTAGAAATAAATTCGTTTCTTCTGAAAACTCATCAACAAAAGGTGGGCATTTGATTTGTTGAATGAAGTTATCACGGCTTAACGGTGCGAAAAATCTATATAACATGTCCGAAGCTGACATCGGTGGGAGTGCTTCTGTTGTGATGGCCTCAAACGCTTTTAACACTTCTGCTGTAGCTCTTCCCATGGCTTTCCAATGCTCAAAATTCATGACGTCAGGACAACAGCCAGGAATTCGCTCAAAAAGCGTCGCATGCAGACCATTTGAAAGTTTAAGTTTAATTATTGTCTCTCCTTTCAAACTGGGATGAATTCGCGGAAACTCAAATGATAACCACTTGAGAGAGTTGAGCTTTTCGAGGTATGCATGTTCCTGTTTGATTTTATCAAGAGGTGCATGGGATTGATAAATGCGAAGGACGAAAGAACCATTTGGTGTCTTTACAAAGATAGTAACGTGAGAGTAACCTGTCATGTTACGCTCTAGCTCCCAACATTCTTCTTGGAAGTAGTGGGAAAGGGCTTCACGTGCATCGACTTGTACTTGTTCCATTGTTATTTTTTTATTTATTTATTCGAATGACCCTATTCATTAAAATAGAAATACTGGAAACCAATTTGGAAAGTTCTAAACGATTTGAAATATTTTAGTTGAAAGAAAAACTCCAATATTTATCGAATTTCTGATAGAGACTATTGCTTATCAGGTTATAAATTATTAAGAGAGGTTTTGAAATATCTTTGATAAGAAGTTCGTGAAAAACATTTTCAAGCTAATCATTAGGTGATTAATTGCATGCTGACAGCACAATCAGTGAATTTACTTTAAAAGATACGACAACTGATCGGTATGTGATGACTGTATCAGTTAAAGTAAATGGGGTCTAATGCATTCAGTTTGTAAATTTTCTTTTTTGTGAGTCTTCTAAAGAGCGAGATGATATCCATATACAACATTCATGCATATAAAGCTTCTACGCCTATGTTTCTCATGATCTATGCGGTCGAAAATCTATGAAAAGAACAAACCAATTGCTACTTTTAAAAAGTGGGGACATTCTTATATCAAGGATCCTTCCGACCAGGCGAAGACGCAGTGGTATGTACATAGGGGGCATTATTTTTCCTTTTTAGAGTGGTTCTCCATTCTAGACGCAAAGGCTTGAGCAATCTTATCTGAAACTTCGTTAACTGCAAGGATCATTTTAGGCACTAACTTTAGCATCATCATACAAATGCTCATGATTTTCTCACCCATATTTTTTGAATATCCGTCAACACAGGCAATAAACAACGAGACATAACGCGTCTTCAGCGCAAGAGGAATCGCTTTCAATTCTTCTTCAGTCAGCTCTCCTTTTTCGCAAAATCCAGAAGCAAAAGCATCAATACAGCCCATTATGTCAGAATTCTCATCTGTGGTGAAACCGAAATTGCTAATAGCTGCTGCGACATCCATCACTCTCCAGCCTGGTTTTGTGAGCTCCAAGTCAACAACTCCAGAGACCTTATCTTCGAATATCAAAAAATTGTATGCGTGAAGATCTCCATGGATCACCCGTACAGGCAATTTTACTGATTCAAGGGATTTTTCTATCAGGTCAGCCTCTTTTAGAAACAAATTCGCTTCTTCTTTGAACTCATCGACAAAAGGTGGGCATTTGGTTTGTTTTACAAAGTTTTCGCGGCTTAAAGGAGTGAAAAAATTGTACAACATGTCCGAAGCTGACATCGGTGGGAGTGCTTCTGTCGTAATGGCATCGAACGCTTTTAAAACCTCTGCTGTACCTCGTCCCATGGCAGTCCAATGCTTCAAATTCATCATGTCAGGACAACAGCCAGGAATTCGCTCAAAAAGCGTCGCATGCAGACCATTTGAAAGTTTAACAATCGTTTCTCCTTTCAGACTTGGATGAATTCGTGGAAACTCAAATGATAACCACTTGAGAGAGTTGAGCTTTTCTAGGTAAGCATGCTCTTGTTTGATGTTATCAAGAGGTGCATGGGATTGGTAGATGCGAAGGGCGAATGAGCCATTTGGCGTCTTTACAAAGATAGTAACGTGGGAGTAACCTGTCATGTTACGCTCTAGCTCCCAACATTCTTCTTGGAAGTAGTGGGAAAGGGCTTCACGTGCATCGTCTTGTACTTGTTCCATTGTTATTTTTTTTATTTCTTTATTTATTCGAATGACATTCATTCTTCTGGCCTATTCATTAAAACAGAAATACTGGAAACCAATTTAGAAAGTTCTAAACGATTTGAAATATTTTAGTTGAAAGAAAGACTCCAATATTTATCGAATTTCTGAGAGAGACTATTGCTTATCAGGTTATAAATTATTAAGTACTTCTTATTTATTTCAACACAGTTATCATAACAAGAGAGGGGCTGCTCAGAGGTATTTGAAGCTTATTAAAAAGAGGTTTTGAAATATATGAGTCAAGTAGGAAGAGATTTGTCAACAAATTTTCATCCGTTTCTTTGTTAATTAATTAAACGTATGCTGAAAGCATAATCAGTAATTAACTTAAGAGAATACAGATGATCGATGAGAGATTCAAGACTGTATCAGTCAGACTAAATCAAGTCACACATGCTCAATTTTATTTGCCATAAGGGTGCAATAAAAGTTGTTCCAGCTAGGAACTTGATAAATGAACAGCACCTATAACCTTCAAAGAACTTTCTCATACGTCAACAATGAGATAATAGATGAAGGATTTCAACGAATAGAAACTGATTAGGGTTATTTTCTTTCTCATCATAATGCCTAGCTGTCTGATAGACTTAAATATCATGCCAAAGTACGAACAATATCCTTTGAATCAATAATTTCTTTATACACCTGTGATTTAATACGAAATAGAAACTGAACTCTCTTGACCTTGAAAGTGGGCAAGTGCTATGAATTACGCATCAACTGGAGTCTTATTTTTGCTTAGTTGAACGGCTCTTCATTCTAGACTCAAAAGCTTGTACAATCTTTTCTTGAGCTTCATTAGCCCAATTAATCCGCTGAGATCCAAATTTCAGGGCTCTCTTGCAAAAGTTCAATATTTTATCTGTCTTTTCTTTCGAATACCACTCAAGACAGGAGACAAATAACGCAACAAAGCGCGTCTTCATTACGAGAGGAATGGCCTTCAATTCCTCTTCAGTAAGTTCTCCTTCTTCGCAAAATCCTTTAGCAAAGGAATCAACACATGCCATGAAATCAGTTTGCTTGTCACCAAAGTTACTGATGGCCGTTGCAACATCCATTACTCTCCAACCTGGCTTTGTGTACTCGACATCAACAACTCCAGAAACTTTGCTATCAAATATCAGAAAGTTGCTCGTGTGGAGATCTCCATGTATTGTTTGTACAGACAAGCTCACGGAGTTAAGGGCTTTCTCAAGCAATTCCGCTTCTCGAAGAAATAAATTCACTTCTTCTGGGAACTCATCAGCCAAAACAGGGTCTTTTATCAGTTCTAAGAATTTCTCACGACTTATGGTAGCCCAAAAGCTGTAGAGCATATAGGAAGCCGTGATTTCTGGCATGGAGTCTGACTTGAGGGCCTCAAATGCTTTTAAAACTTCTGCAGTGCCTCTTCCCATGTATTTCCAGTGCTCTAGGTTGAGAAAATCAGGACAGCTCCCTGGGATTCGCTTAAAAAGGGAGGCATGCTGTCCATTGGAGAGTTTAATAATCGTCTCTCCTTTTACGCTTGGAAGAACTTGTGGAAATTCGATTGAGGACGACTTGATGGAGCTAAGTTGGTTCAGATAATCGTGCTCTTTTTTGATTTTGTCGAGGGTTGCTTGGTTTCGGTAAATGCGAAGAACGAATGAGTCGGAAGGAGTTTTCACGAAAATAGTGACGTGAGAATAGCCTTTGGTGTCGCGTTCTAACTCCCATTTACCTTCTGGAAGTACTGAGTCAAAGCTTCATTCGCGTCGTCTTGTTGTTTTTGTTCCATATTTCAAATCTTGATTTGCTGAATGTTTTAATTAAATAAAATTATCAACTCTAACCTTGTGTATAACAGCATTCAAAGTTAAATTCATGAATATAGGAAGTTTCAATTCACCAATTATTTGATCTGAAAAAATTGGTGACGTATCTCGATCCTCATCATTTTGATACGGCTACGCATGCTCGTGGCTTCTAATTATTTTTTCTGACATTTTCTATTTCTAAATCTATTTTTTGTGTTATCATTGAAAATGTAAGTGCAAATTCTGTCTTGTTCTTTGCAAAAATAGATGAAGAACCGATTTATATAAATCACTTTGGTTGGTTTGTTGGAGTGTTATAGCAAACTATTTCTGGAAGCCACAAGTCTCTTTGTCGAATAAAATTTTTATACATTAACACGCCTGATTTCGTTTTGTAAAGAGATGAGTTTAGGTATGGTTCTGGATCGGAACTTATTCACGGTCTCTATGCGTAATCTCTAAAGCGAAAGAAATACTCTCTCGATGCTTTCAGCAACCTTTCCAAATTCAATTTGTTGATAATTATTAATTTACACGAATTAGAAACTAATATCAAATGTTTCTAATTTTCGAATGAAGCTACTTATTATTTTTCCTTTCTTGAGCGGCTCGTCATTCTTGACTCAAAAGTCTCTACAATCTTTCCTTGAGCCTCGTTAACCCAATTAATGAACCGAGATCCTTCTTTGAAGACAATTTCTCTAGTGGATATCTTTTAAAAATCTATCAAACTAAACTCGCGCTCTCTTCTACCGAGAATGCATCTTAACATGATAGACCCTTGTGCCATCATCATAGAAGAATCATTTTCATCAAGATCGTATGAAGCTTCATATTTCAAACAAAAATCAATCGATTTAAACAACCATACATTTTACAGTTAAGACCAATCATAACATTCCTGGAAATTCATCTATCCTATAGCTGGATTCAAGCTAAAGCTCTTTTCAACTTTGCTGTATTGACTGACCAAAAGATATGAAAACTCATATACTTTCAAAAGGATAATCAAGATTTTTGAGGCTCTTTCTATCAGCAAAGAATATGAGCTATTTTTCTTATTCTCTTGAGCGGCTCTTCATTCTGGAAGTAAAAGCCTGAACAATCTTCTCTGCAGATTCATTAACCCATGGAATGACATTTGAACCAACTTCGAGGATCAATTTATTCGCGCGGAGCGAACTTTCAGTTTTTTCTCTTGAATGCCAGTTAATAGTGGCTACAAACAGTGACACATAACGTAACTTTATCACAAGAGGAATGACATTTATTTCTTCTTCTGTCAGCTCTCCTTTTTCACAAAAACCAGCGGCAAATGGATCAACACATGCCATGTAATCAATGGAATCGCTGTCTGGACCGGTATAGCACAGAGCTGCTGCGACATCCATGACTCTCCAAGCTGGCTTTGTAAACTCGAAATCCACGACTCCGGACACTTTGCCATCAAACATCAAATAGTTGTTTGAGTGGAGATCTCCATGGATCACTTGTACAGGCAACTTCGCTGAAGCAAGAGCTTTTTCAACCAAGTCTGCCTCTTTTACCATTAGATCCATCACTTCTGAGTACTCATCAGCGAGAACTGAATCTTTTACTTGCTTTACAAAGTTTTCACGATTTAGAGGAAGGTAAAAGTTATATAGCATCTCTGAAATAGTGATCTCTGGAATAGATTCTGTCTTGATAGTCCCAAATGCTTTTAAGACTTCCGCGGTGGCTATTCCCATGCTTTTCCAGTGGTCTAGATTTAGATAGTCAGGGCTACTACCAGGAATTCGCTCAAAAAGAGTCGCATGCAACCCGTTTGAAAGGGGAATGAGCGTCTCTCCTTTCAAACTTGGAACGATTTTTGGAAATGTGAATGATAATCCCTTTACGCAGCTGAGTTGGTTTAGGTAGGCATGCTCCTTTTTAATGCGATAAAGTTTTCCGTGAGGTTGGTAGATGCGAAGCACGAATGAGCCAGCTGGTACATTTACAAAGATAGTGACATGAGAGTAGCCAGTAGTGTTATGCTCCAACTGCCACCCACCCTCTGGGAAATAATGGCAAAGAGCTTCATGTACATCTTCTTGTCGCTTTTCCATATTTAGAGTTTGTTCTATATGAATGATATTATTATAATTGTTATTTTGGATTTGAAGTATTTAAATCCCAATGATCACAAAAAAAAAAATTAATCAAAAATGCAAAGTCCTTGATTCCTGAATCCGACAAGAAAAAATTTTTTCGAGGTTAGCTTTAATTATTTTAATTTAGCAGGGGACAAATAGCCTTAAATCGAAACTTAATATTCGAAGTGGACATAATGGTTGGCCGTTCTAAATATGTATTGCCGAAATCCGTTGGATTTGCTCAAGAAAGTTTAACTTTGAATTGCTGACATATCAAATATGAAAGATTCGGGTCAACATCCGACAAATCAGATTTTCTTTTTTGAAAGGAAAACATTTGTTACTCATTTTATTCCAGTGTTCCTATTCTTTCTCATTACTACAACAATAAGAGATTACTACACTAGTTGGGTGAAATGTTCACGGAATGGATATAGAAAAAATAATCAAAAATCAAATAATGTAAAACGCTATTTAGACGATTTATGATCAGAAAATTTTTTATTTTTCTTTTTGTAGGCGACTCTTCAGGGATCACTTGAGCACCGAGTTCCATAATCGCCGTACAGAGAGCGAAGGTTCACTCTTTTCCGTAGAATACCAGTTATAAGTTGTGATAAATGCTGAGACAAGGCGTAGTCTCAGCAAAAGCGGAATGGCCTTAACTTCTTCTTCTGTAAGCTCTCCTTCTAAGCAAAACCCACTAGCAAAGGCCTCGACCCAGGACATGAAATCAGTATCCGACCCGAAGTAGCATATGGATGTAGTAACGTCCATGGCTCTCCAAGCTGATTTTGTGAGCGCAAAATTAACAACTCCGGAAACTTTGTCCTCATATATCAAAAAGTTCTTTGCAATTAGATCTCCATGGGATCATCTGCACAGTCCAGTACGCTGACTCTAATGCTTTTTTCAAGTAATTCAAGCTCTCTTAGATTTAATTTCATCTCTTCTGGATATTTCTCATTAAATACAGGACATTTTGCCTGCCGTAAGAACTTCTCACAGCTGTGAGGGCCAAAAAAGCTGTAGAGCATATCTGAAACTGTGACTGTAGGAAGTGGTTCTATTTTGATACTAGCAAACGCATTTAAGACTTCCAGAGTTGCTTTTCCCATGCTCTTCTAATGGTCTAAATTTAAATAATCCGGCAAACCGCCAGGAATTCGTTCAAAAAGCGCTGCATATACAGCCCATTTGAAAGTTTAACCAGTGTCTCTCCTTTCAAGTCTGGAACAACCTTTGGAAATCGGAATGATAACCATTTGTGAGAATTAGGTTGAGCTAGGAGCTCGTGCTCTTTCTGGATTCTCTCGAGATGTACGGAAGCCGGATAGATGCATAGATCGAACAAGCCAGAGGTATTTTCACGACTGTTTTGGCATGAGAAGAGTCATTGGTGTCTTGCTCTAACTCTCAGCTTCCCTCAGGGAAATAGTGTGCCAAGGCTTTACGTAGCTCGTCTTGTTTTTGCTCCATTATTTAGATCTTATTTTATTTAATTAATACTATTATTGTGTCGAGAATAAATCAATATAACTCAATCCGAATCAAGAAGAATTAACCATTTCAGTTAATTCTGTTTCATGACCATGAGGAAGTTGGACTCTCCTCTGTGCGCCAACTCCCTCGGATATAATTTTTCATAATTATTTTGCGATTTATCTTCTTTCTAATGAATCACCGATGCTTACTTGCTCACTTGAATCACAGTGTTGTCAATAAGTTCCTGAGATATTAGCTCAGTACATGTCTGAATTGCTGTTGTTGATTCTATAGGCTGCCCCTCCGATTTATCTTTAAAACCTTTCATATTTATAACCAATTATAACAAGAATTGACAATCATGTAATTTCTTTCGCAGATAACGAAATCCTTTTTGCCAATCACATTTCATTGAGGTGTTTGTTCCTTGTCACTACAGAATTCTAGCTAAGTGAAAGACCGTTGGCAATTCCTCCAAAATACTATTTAGAACCTTGAATATATTTTATTGATTAGGATGGTATATAAGGTTATATTTTATTTTTCCACCTTAAATTTCGGCTAACAACTATTATTATCGATTGAAAAACCGAATTATATTTATTATAGATTAGAGATTTATAATTCATTTTATTTCTCCTTCCTTGTCTTCATTCTTGTCGCAAAAGCTTGAGTGATCGCTTCTCCAGACTCGTTAACCCAAGAAATAACTTTAGTTGCCATTTGCAGAGTAAATGAGCAAATAAAGAGCGGTTTTTCGCTCTTTTCCCTTGAATACCAGCCCAAGGTTCCCATAAACGCTGTGACGAAACGTGTCTTCATTACGAGAGGCAGAGTCTTTAATTCCTCTTCAGTGAGCTCTCCTTCTTCGCAAAAGCCAGCAGCAAAGGCGTCAACGCAGGACATCCAATCAGTGGCTGTACCGAAGTTGGTAATAGCCGTAGCAACGTCCATGACTCTCCAAGCTGACTTCGAGATCTCAAGATCAACGATTCCAGAGACCTTTCCATCAGCCACCAAAAAGTTATTTGTGTGGAGATCTCCATGGATCACTTGAGTCGGCAGTCTCATTGAAGCGAGAGCCTTCTCAAGGATATCAAGCTCTTTGAGAATGAGTTCCACACCCTCTGATTGAGCGAAAGCAGGACATTTGACCTGCTCTAAGAACTCCTCACGGTTGCAAGGAGAGAAGAAATTGTATAGCATTTCTAGGCCAGTGGCCAGTGAAGGTCCTTCTACCTTGACACCCTCGAATACTTTTAAGACTTCTCCGGTGGCTCTTCCCATGCTCTTCCAATGTTCTAAATTGAGGAAATCGGGAGAGCTGCCAGGGATTCGCTCGAACAGCGTCGCATGCATTCCGCTTGAAAGTTTGATGATTGTCTCTCCTTTCACGCTTGGAATCACTTTCGGGAATTGGAACGATAGCCCTTTCTGAGCATTGAGCTGATCTAGAAGCTCATGTTCTTGCTTGATCTTCTCAAGGGGTGCGTGATGTAGATAGATACGAAGAATGGATGACCCTGAAGGCGCTTTCACGAGCAAGGTGGTATGAGAGAACCCCGTGGTGATAGGCTCTACCTCAAAGCCTCCTTCTGGGAAATAGTGCGCCAGAGCCTCGCGTGAGTCGTCAACTTTTTGCTCCATGATTTTGATTTTGATTGAATTTATTATATTAAATTGAACTATGCCGACTCATTTATATCTAATTTTTTTACATACAATTTAATAATTCAAAACACGCACTATTTTAACAAAATATTAAAAATAGTTATTCACGCAGAGTCATGGCTATTTCCAGAAAGTGCGGCGTCATGGCTATTTCCAGAAAGCGCGTCCTTTACCCTACTTTTGGTAACATTTTCATAGAAATAACAATTATATATCAAAATACATAATTATCTAAGGTACTAAGGCAAATTTTTTTTTCGCAATTGTGATATTATCGAGGTCTTACCCCATAAGTACAGACAATAGCAGTATTTCCACCCTAACTCGCGATTATTCTCTCTAAGGCGCAAAAAGCACGTTGATTATCAATGACCATTTGAAATTCTGAAATTAGACCTACACATAATCGACAAACTCAAAAGAAGCTAAACCTACTATTTCATGCACAAACAGTCTACATATCTACCATTCACTAACTACTCATCATCATCGTACTCCTCGTCCATTTCGAGCTCCTCGCCTTCTCCGTATATATCATAATTATCATTGAAAATCTCGTCGACTTCGTTCGTTGGGAAAGTTAACTTCTTCAATTCTTCCTTTCTCTTGCGCTTCAATCCAATCTTCTGGGCCTTTTCTTCGTTCTTAGCCTCTTTGAGCTTCTTGCGGATCTAATTGCCCATTATCATTAACAACTTCCTAAACTTAATAATGTATTACCGTATTTGGACTCTCGTAGAGCTGGTTCTCATAGAGCACTAGCCCAGACATCGTTCCGTCGAAAATTTTGATGAGATTCAGCGAAAATCTTGGTCCTATCTCGACTAACTCGACATCAGTAAGGTCCTTCTCCTCGGAAGGTAAAACAATCTACAAATTATCATTAGAGCTAGGACCCCTATCGGAGGTTTACCTGGTAGTGTCTGAACCAGATCTTGTCGTTTGCTATGGTGAAAGAGTACATATGATCATGGAATGGCTTGGATTTTGGATGGTGATTTGGAGTTCCAAAAGCTTCAATAAAGAGCTGTTTCATGAGCTTAAAATGAAGAGTGCTGTCAAATTCCTAATCGCTTTGTATTAGACATTCAAGAAAAATCCAGGCGTCTTACCTGATCGAAAGAAAGCAATGGTCTTGTGCCTTTCAAGCAATTTCCGGTCATTCTCAACTCCTCAGTAGTGGTGACTTCACATTGAGTTAGAATTTATCAAAATGACAGGTAGTTTACTTGTTTCAACCAAGAATTTGGCTGATGGACCGTTGGGGTTCTTACCGATCCAGAGGTAAAGGTCTTTCTTCTTTCTCGTCTCGAAAAACGCGAAATTATTGCAGGCGTTGAGCTCGCAAAGCTCAGGGATCTGGGATGACAGTTCTTTTTTTTCGACTTTCGCCTGATGTCAAAAATAGGTGAGATCATTGGAGGATTTTTTAGGATTACTTCTTTCTTCGCGTGAGGGAATAAATTGAAGAGATCCATGAAAAGGTGGCGATGGAGAGAACTCACTCCTCTAGAGCACAAAAGCAGGACTCGCTGTTTGTTGTACCATTTATTAGCCATCTTGACATCGAATCCGTAGGGATCTTTGACAACGAGTTGAGGGACTTCTTCTTTCGTCTCTTCCTCAACCTCGATTTGCTCTTGCTTGGGGGCTTTTGTTTTTGTCTTTGATTTCATTCTTTCCAAATTTGGATAGTTTGACCTTAATAAATTTTACTTTGAATTTATGTATTAGTTAGCGTGTTTCAGACTGAATGAGAAAAAAGCCTTGTGAAAATAGATGATTAAGCCAAAAGAAATAAATAAAAGAAAATTAGCAACAATTTTTGTCCATCTTGCAACCGAAAGGAGGTGGCCTTTATCGACTGAGACCTCGTATTAGACAAGAGAATATTGAATTAAAAAATTGAATATGATTAGAGAAAAAATAGATAGAACCTGGCTATTTCCATTAAATCTAATATAAATAATGAACGTAAGGGATCTGGAAGGTATCGAGGCATTCTGGAACACTGTAACCTGCGTGCTTTTAGAAATCAAACCTGGAATTAATGAAAAATAGCGATTTTAATCAAAATCAAAAGGCAAGAAATTCGGAAGATAAACAATGAAGGCCTTCAAATCTATCATGAGCAAAGCAAAATATGGTGTCTCTAAGATGTTCCGAGAGGGTCCTCTCGGTAAGTTCTTTCGCACTAGATAATGTCCTTATGAGTACTTCGCAGGTGCCGACGCCAAGGCCTCTACCTCATTGAGAGCTCAGCCAAAGGACTACATGTTTTCCGAGCGCATCTCAAAGCACAGAAATATTGTCGCGCTTTACGACCTCAGCCCTTGCATTATGCTTGACTGTTATATCGCGCCAAATGCTACCGTCATCGGCGAAGTCGTCATTGAAGAAGGAACTTCAGTCTGGTACGGAGCCGTCATCCGAGGCGACATCAACAAAGTGAGGTAATTTACGCTTATATGACCAAACTCCAACCTGAATTCAGCATCGGAAAGTACTGTTCAATCGGCGACAACACTGTTATCCACACTGCTGGCTCTCTCCCTACTGGTATCCCTGCAATCGTGAAAATCGGTATATATCACCCTCCAATCGCAGCGAAAAAACGCTAATTCAATGTGTTATAGGCGACAATGTCTGGATTCAGAGCAACTGCACATTATATTCCTGCGACATCTCCGACACCGTTGTCATTGGACATAAATCAGTCATCTTGGAAGGCGCCAGACTGGAGCACGGCTGCGCTATTGGCCCTAATTCAGTGGTTCCACCAGGCAGAATTATCCCTGCTGGCCAACTCTGGGCTGGTAACCCTGTCGAGTAAGCATTTTTTTCTTGTGCCTAAGGAATTGACCAATGAAATAGATACATCAGGGACATCTCCAAGGCCGAGATGCAGCAAATTAACCACACATTGAAGCAGACCAACAGCAAACTCAGAGAACACAAATACGAATTTTTAGCTTACAACAGTGCCTATCTCTTGAAAGAAAATCTTGAAGAGGATGTCGCTCCTTCTTTCGAAGAAACAGTTCCTACCAATGCCTCCACTTATGATGCCAACGTGCAGAGATCGAACAAAGGCGAAATCTACTAAGCGTCACCTGCTGAATTTTCTCAATGCTGGTTAAAAAACAGCGGACAATGATATTGATCGGTTGATATTCAGCTAATAGCAGAGATCAATTGAATTTGTAATTTCGTTCATGTTGTTGCAGTATCTTTGCAAGACTGAAAAAGTATCAATGATTTCTTCAGAGACATTACCAAAACCTCAATATCCCTTATTTTCTTCGAGTGATAGTTAGTATTGTTACTTTAAATCAATTGATTTCCAACAACTAAGCTTGATGAGAAAAACCAAGCATTTTTGTGTAGTCATGACGAATTTATCTCGCTGGATTAAAATTTTAAAGTCTCCTGAAAAAAATTAGTATAACTCTGTTATTACAAGAATTCCGAACGAACCTCTATGAGAGTCCTCGTCGTGAACGCGTATTCATCATCCGATGAAGGCAGACGCAAATACCGTGAGTTTATCGAAATTCTGCTGACAGTACCATGCTCTTGAATGCACGTGGCTTTTATTAATTACTTGTAGTGTATTACAAATCAAGCTGAAAACCTTGAGGGGAAAGAGCATACTCTGGTCGAGCGGGAGAAAGAAGATCTTGAGGATTTCCTTTTCGATTTCAATACGTCGCATTGCAAAAAAGAAGCAGCGAAAAACTTTGATATTCTTGATCTGATCTGCGTCGTCGGCGACACCTCTCTCCTTCCCTGGATGAAAGCAGCTGAGAAAGTAAGATTATGGGCATCAGGGTCTGTTAAGCTAGATTGTAGGCCGTGATTCTGATCAAAATGTGCTTGAGGGTCAAGAAATGGCTCTTTGCTTCGGGATTCGGAATGCACGCGTTGGTCTATCTCTCCGCTTCTGGCATAGAAAGGGTAATTGCTGTCTAAGTGTTTATAATCTAATGCATCTGCGTTCAGCCAATAAAAGTGATTAACGGCAATGGCAGAGGCAGCAAAGTGACCGACCTCTCCACAATGGATATCAATAAACTCTCTAATAACCAAACCGATCTCTTCTTGGACCACGTGACCGGTGATCTCTACATTTTCAGCCCTGAGTCCGAAGAATGGGTGCCTTCTTCCAACGTGGGTTTGCATTATAAACGAGCAGCGATGGAGTATAACACCATAGGGAAATACATCATAAAATCGCCTGTATATCAACCGAAGAGACTCAACGCCGAGAACGTTGTGCTGGAAAACCATGAGGTAGTTTGTATTGTTAAGAAACACATGTGTGGTCACTGGCTGTTCCAAGGCTGCGAGCCAGATTTCATCGTTCCTTGCGGTTCACGATGGCAAGTGCATCCTATCGTATTCGTTGATAAGAACAAAGTGTTCAAGGAACTGGCATCGTCAGCGGATGGGACAATGATCATTGAGTACAAAAACATTATCGGTGTTCAGTTTGAGGTGAAGAAGCGGTATCCTAACACTGTGAACATCCTCAAGAATTTCGTTCGATCGAAACTGAGGACGTTGGTGGAGGATTCAGAGGTATTTTCCGTGTACGACTACAAAAACCTCGAATTTAAGCAGCTAGCGACCAATGGAATCACTTTCAAGCCTAAAGGGCCTCTAGAGAGCCAAAGAAGCAGCCCCCGACATCACCGAGCTTACAAAATGATATCAGATAAATCAACTCCAACACTCCACAAGGGTAATTCGCTTGACAGAGTGCTGGATAGCAATATCATATACGCGTGTGATGATGATATTTTCAAGCACAGCGGCTATGCGTCGAAGCAAAAAGGGCCGATGATTGTCAGTAGAAATAACATCGCTGCTACAAGGATTCGGGTGGATAGAAACGCGATGAAGGAAAGCTTAATAGTGGGGCAGATACAGAGTTTGAGAGAAAAAATGAAAGGCGGAGAGGCTATTCGAAGGGAGGAGAAGAATGTCCAAGGCAATAACCTGGATAGCGTGACAAGAGGCTTGTACACAAAATATCGGAATTCCAGTCTCCCAGTGAGTGCCAATGAGTCTCAGCATCTTTTTGTCGAGGATCCGGTTGTAAGCAGCAGCATTTTGGTGAAGGATAGCAAGCTCTCTGGCAACACGTCGTGCGCTTCGATGAATAAATCAGAAATCAGAAGGTTCTTATATCCACAACTTGACGAGGAGTACGTAAGGGATCAAACCGCTTGGGTAGAGATAAAACTTGAAAAGGGAGTGTATTTATTAATTTTTATTCATGGGATTAGGTGCCTGGGAGTCTTTCCGCGCAAAAGAGAGATCCGCGTAAGAAAATAATCAGGGTGAGCGATGAGATGTACAATACCGGGGTTTTTTTCAAAAAGAGACTCAAACTTAAGGATCTCACTATCAGCGAACCAAACCCACATGTATTACTATGAAACAACGCGCTGGTAACTAATAATTCTATCTGTCTTAGGTCGTGCAGAACTCCATTCCTTACCAATCGCAATCACAGTGGCTTTCCTCTTATAAAAAGGTAATCCTTCGCTCATTATCAGCTGGATAATCACTTCTTCGTATTAGGAAAGCGACAAGAAGATTTTGCATGGACATTACTTCTACACCGCAAAAAATGCTCCTTACAGCCAAGGATTCCGCCCTACAAGTCAGTTTTCGACACCACTGAGCCGCTCGTTTAGAAAATCTTCCGTCCCTGATCCAAAGGATGGGAATAAGGACTCTCTAGATATCTAAATAATTTTGTTTTATTTGTTTGTGTTGTAAAATTTTTTTCTTTGTGTAAATTTTTTTTTTTTGCAAGGCTAATTTTTTTCAGCTCCTATGTGGCTGTATAGTATTCACTTCTTCTTAAAACGGTATTAAAAGCTTTTAACTAAAGTCCCTAATCATTGCATTGACAGCTTGTACAATAGCAGCTGCCTATTGAATTGAATACGGCATTTATTTATATTACTTACTTGGCTATTATATTGGTGTCTAATCTGGTTTAAAATAAACCGAAACGAGATCAAGAAAATTTATCACTCAAGGTTCCAGCCTGAAACAATGGACTTCTTTTTCGGACCGACCTTAAAAAAAACTAATTCCCTCACCACATTCAACGAGCCTCCACGTCAACAACAAATGATGCAGAGCACGAAGGTGACAACGAAGCCTACTTTCGTCGACCAGCAAGATTCGCAACAACTCATGGACCAAGCTATAGAGATAACGAGATGCGGGATGGAAGCAAAGAAGAACAAGCAGTATAAATTAGCAAAGACGCATCTGATCAACTCTGCGGAGATGATGATTAACATACTCAGGAGTAATCCATATAGATCAGTCTTGTCGGGCATATTAATGATTTATTTTACTGCTTATAGTGGATCCAAACAACCCTAACGCTGCGAATTGGAAAGAAGTACTGAAAGCAACTATGGCGCAAGCAGAAGAGGCCAATTTAGCGTTCAAAGCTGCAGTTGAGGTGAATTTTCCCTTGTGCAATGTGTTTATTAATATCATTTCCCTTTCTAGACTGAAAAGAAAGATAAGTACAGCCTGGAAGTGATTAATAACATCCTTGACGACGCACCTAAGGTCAGTTTTGACGATGTCGGTAGAGAAACTCCATTTTTCTTCACAATTTTCTAACAAATCATCTCTTAGCTGGACTTCAAAACGCTAAAAGCGCGCTACAAGAAGCTCTTATCTTCCCCAGCCTCCGTCCTGATCTCTTTACCGGTCTGAGAGCACCACCGAAGGGTAACCTCCTCTTGTAGCGTTGTGGTCGTGACCTCTTTGAATGTTTCTCTTAGGAATTTTATTGTACGGACCGCCTGGCAATGGAAAAACCATGCTGGCCAAAGCAGCTGCATCGGAATGCAAATCTTCTTTTATAAACATCTCAGCGTCGACGCTGGTTTCGAAATATGTCGGAGATAGTGAGAAAATGATGCGAGCGTTATTCAGAGTCGCGGCATTATACCAACCATCGGTATTTTAATCACATAAAAGACCTTGGCCCCATTGGTTTAGATAATATTTATCGATGAAATAGATTCGATTCTCATGGCGAGATCAGAAGATGAAAACGAGAGCAGTAGGCGCTTAAAAACCGAATTCCTCGTCCAAACGGACGGTATCGCTGCGGCAACAAACGCTCGTGTGATATTAATCGCGGCCACCAATCGACCCGGTGAGCTCGATACTGCTGCGCTTCGTCGTTTCGTAATAATTTTCGTTGAGAAACTTTTAATAATTTTTGCTAGCCCAAGAGAATTTTGATCGGAATGCCGGACGCGACTGTCCGACTCCAAATTCTTACGAAATTACTAAAAAACGAGCCTTATGACATCTCCGATAAGGATCTGGTGCAAATCGCAAAGGCGCTGGAAGGCTACTCTGCGGCGGACATTACCAGTTTAGTCAAAGAGGCCGCAATGGAATCTATCCGTGAACTGAAAGGGAATCCGACGCTGATAATGAGTACGATGAAAACGATGATTAGGCCAATCAATAAACAAGATTTCCAGAAGGCGATGAAGATGGTGCCTCCTTCAGTGGATTACAAAACTTTAAAGTATTTTAAAGACTTTGAGGCGAAAATCCAGCAGTAGTTTCTCGTTTTTTGGCCATCTCGAACAACCCAAAAATTTTATTATTTTTCTTAGCTTTGTATTAATAATAAGAGAATTTCAACTTTTTCTGCTCATTGTTGTAAAAAAAAAAAACTGCGTATTTGAGCTTAATTCTATTAACTCAACCAGAGTTACCTCTAGAAGTGTGGTGAGAGCGTTATTGCTGATAGAGATAAGCTTTAGACACATTTTTGTAAATCCAATAATCTGATTTATTGATGAAAAGCGAGAAGAGAGAGACTAACAAACACGCAACTAGACGAACTTGCAAATCTCTTTTATTGAGTAATTTATATTTCTTGGAGTTAAACCCTTGTTTTACATGCCCGCAGCCTTGGAGTTCTCATCCCATGGAGCGTTTCCACCCATCTTCTTTCCTGCTTTCATAACCTATCATTGAGTAATATCAGCTTAGAACTAATTTTCACAATAAGTATCATTACCTCATCGACAAGGAGGAGTTGTTCGGCGAGGAGTGGAGAAATGTTCAAGAATTGTCTCTTAACGACGTAGTTATCGAGGATACCTTCCATAACAGGGTCAATGACTCCGAGCTCATTGACGTTTAATCCGACAGGGGTCTTCTTTTGCTTATAGGCATCAGTAAGTTGGATGATGGCTTCTTGGACATCATAGGCAGAGTTTTCAGCAAGAGTCTTTGGAATAACCAAGAGAGCATCAGCGAATGCTTGAACTCCCAACTTAGCCTTGGTTTTAATAGTGTCCTTGAAAGTTTCAAGAGCTTCAGCAGCAGCGACTTCGAAAGCACCGGCTCCTGGAATCACGTAACCGTCGTCAAAGACGTTCTTAACGGCTCTGAGACCATCTCTAACGGCGTCCTAAGGAGAGAGAGAAGAAATTGATTTAAATGCTCCGAAACAATGATATTTACCTTAATAATGGCGATGGTGTGCTCATTTGGTCCTTTAATGAGGATTGTGCATGATTGAGGGTGCTTGACGTCTTCAATGAAGGTGTATTTGTCATCACCGAGTGAGATTTCTTCGAAGCTTCCAGCCCAGCCCTAACATCAATCAGCTAACCCATCCAAGACCTCGATAATTTACCAAATCTTCAGGGGTCAACTCATCAACGGAGTTAACAGCGTTTCCTCCGCAGGCGAGAACGAGTCTCTCCATATTTCTTCTCTTTGCTCTTCTGAGAGCAACGATACCTTCTCTGGCGAAGGAGTCAAGGCAGAGTGGGTCGACACCCTTCTGGTTGATGACGATGAAGTTCTTGTTAGTGCCATCGCAGACCTTCTTCTTCAAATCGATGATCTTTTGGCATCTTTCATCAGTGAATTTTCTTTCACTGGCAG
>ENA-UOUE01000598-UOUE01000598.1-compost-metagenome-genome-assembly--contig:-NODE-598-length-28336-cov-7.235925_pt1 | contig 28336 bp, 16 predicted proteins | sample MGYA00238146_ERZ747223 | MGnify/ENA primary metagenome ERZ747223 (study PRJEB28781, sample SAMN06268865) | compost metagenome | isolation source: single cell | place: USA: California, Emeryville, Joint...
AACCAACTGCAAGGTTTCTCATTTTCTAAATAAAAGCGAATATATATTTCCTCAAACATCAGACTAAAATATTACTTCCACAGGATTATCCAGGAAAAATTCAATAATAACCTTCTTCGAGGTGAAATTGTGCAAGAGCCATTGACTAGCTGGAACGTTCTGAAGGAAAAACGTCAAAATTTTCATATTTGAATAGTTCTTACTTTACGGAGAGCTCCTTTGAGAGCGGGAAGAAGTTGGATTATGTTGCATCGACAGTCATAGTTCAATATAACGAAGTGTTTGTCTTGACACTTCCTGAGACTGATGTGAGATTAAGACCTCGAAGTCTCATGATTTCTTTTTTTTTTCTCTCTCTTCTGAGTTTAGATTCATATCAGATTTTAGCACCTTTACGTTTACAAAAAGATGTAAATTCCTAGCTCACCTAAGTTTTACGTTGCATGCTTGTGTGCATGTTGAACAAGAAAATGATTCACACTGAATATAACTGTGAAACCAATTAAATGGTTATTTGAGTATTGTTTTTCGCATTTTACGCATGTTTTTATAGTTTGAAGCTCCGCAAAGAATTTTCGGAGGTCATTTTTTAAACACATTGGAGACGAGGCCTCTTTTTCAAGCTGGATTTTAATGTCAATATAAGTAACACAATAATATAAATAATGGGTCGCTAGTCCAATCCTCACTCAAATAATCAGATTAATGAGCATTTTATATAATATTTAGAGATAAGAAGTGATCACACTGCTCCACCATAACATAACATAGCAGATTTAAGGGCAATTCTCTTGATTTGCAATCAGATTTCTAAGAGCAAAGAAGAGATTGGAATTGTTATCAAAGCACAACGCTCCTCCTCCTCGGTTGTTTTGAGACGACATCCTATTTATGTCTGAAAAACAAGCAACTCTTCTCGGTCCGTCGAACGATATTGCCCATTTTGCGTGGTCCTGCTCAGTACGCCATTGGATTGCTTCACTAAATTTGATCGTTTTAATATTCGTAACTTTATGATTTCCCTGGCAATGCGGGTCATCTATTGGACGACCCCACGACTCAACCATCAAGTTCACACTATAATGTGGAGAAATCAGTGTTGAGTAGAATTCTTGCTTGAAAAGATGGCTTTTGCTGAAATACGTAATTTTCTGACCGTTCAACCGAATATTCAAATCAGCAAATGAATGCTTTGTCTTCGGGGGTTTACCTGACAAAAGCCCGGCACTATCATAATAGACATTCGGTTGGATAATCGCTAGACTAGAGAGCATGGTCCCGAAACCATGGGCATCAAGTGAGATGCACATGTAATATTGACCGTAAGTTCTGTCCTTTAAGAACGGGTTAACATAATTGGGAGTAATCTCAGGGTATCGTGGGTTGCTATGCATTAAGAAATACCCGGTTTGGGACCCTGGATGAAAGGCGAGAATTCCTTTGGCATGAGCTTTAGAGGATTTTGCTTTCTTTTCGCCAGGAAAATGATCATTAAAAGCGATGAGATGAATTGAGTCTCTATCATGGAGGTTTAATTGGTTGAGTGTGTTGTGGAGGCTAGTGCCAGGCTCATCGACTTGCTTGCCAATCAGGTTGAAAGTTTTAAAATTCGCGAGATCGGAGCTGAAGTCATAATGAAGATGAATCTTCATCTTGTGCTCACTGGGAAGCTTGAGAACACTCCACCATGGAGTTGGGCGACCGGCGCCATCAAGACAATCCAAAGCGTTGCTTCCAATAACTAGTGCAAACAGGAGTATGAAGGTATATCCCATTATATTAAATTAGTACTTATGATTTAATGATTTATTGATTTGATAAAGCAGAAGTGAAGGTCCTCTGGATTACAATCTGAAAGAGAACTAGAAATATATTTGGTCATTCTTAAGGCTGTTCCAGCCGAGAAGATAGATGGACTGATTGGACCTGTACTACTTGAGGGTAACAAATTTGCACTTTGTAAGAAGAAACAATAAAATTTTGTTCAAACAGTTCAACATTGTTCTGACGTTGCTTGAAATCGTTCAATGAACGTGATAATGTGGGTTGAGAATAGCATTTAGAGAGAATTGAGCAAAGATTTGAGTAAAAAATTCGATGATCACCTACCTTAGTACATTAGCAGCTCAAGAAATGTAACTGAGTCAAACTTCTTATCCCATTATCAATTAGCGAATTAGGGAGTGGATTTCGTTATTTTCACTGATATATATATCTTTTTTATATTTTGATTTATAGGAATTGATACCACTCAATGTTTTTGCAAGGAGAGGAATAATATTTCGATTTTTCGATGATAAAGAACAATTTAATTTGAATAGATTACATGGTGCTTCAGAATATCTCAAGAGACTAGTGTTGTCGGATGCAAGATGACGAAAACCTTAGTATCCCACTTTTCATACAACTCATTTCTGTCATTTTCCGGGCAACTCCTAACAAAGTTAGAATTATAAACAAAATACTGAGAATTCCTTAGAGTTCAGATAAATTTTGGCTCGCTGCAGTTTTGACTGATAAGCATCATGGTTTATTTTTGAAAAAAAGATATCAATGCTTGGTAGGAGCTAACTCTCACGGAATGAACTGATCAGAAGTTTCCCTACCGGATTTTCGCTTGTATATTTACCGATATATATAAGTTTAGTTTGACAATAGTTCGAATAAGAAAGAGAATAAATTTGAGTACATGAACAATAGGAGCCCAAAGAACGATTCCGAGGAATTAATTTACTTGCGAGAAGAGTTTTCGGACAACAACTACGAGAATGCGAAATATGTATACCGTCCTGATAAGTTTAGCTACGGATTTGAAGAAAAAGTTCAACGAAAATCATATGTCTCAGAAAGTGGGAATCTTATCATCAGAAAAGCGAACAACCTTGACCTATATTTCGCAATAAGCGTCGAAGACAATGACGGTGATATGAAAGAACTTTCACAAGTAAAAGCGACGACCCCTGGCAAGAGTGGAAAATCTGATGTTGTCAGAACCACTCCATCAACAAATCCAAAGACTCCACGATCACTAGAAAAAAATACAAATTCTAACCAAAAAGGGGTGAATAGTCAAATCATAAAACCGTCTGCTGCCCAGCCTCAGAACCAGCAAAGTCAAAACTCTCAAAATTATAATCGGCCAGCAAGAAGACCTACAAATGGGAATCAGGCAAATATTTCGGGAGGAATTAGTGGCAATACATCACAACTAATGTCAGGAACTACAGGAAACGCCCGCTTCGCGTCTGTTACAGCGAATAATAAAGGCACTTCGAAGACCAATCAGAAAAATGCGCTCCGAAAAACAACGGTTGACCACAAGAAAGTCGTTCTCCAAGCAATCGATGCTCCGAAACAGAGTTCCTCGGGAAAACGTTCTGGAAACACAGTACCTGCCAACTTTAGAATTACAAGCAATAAATTTAATCCAAAAGCCTCTCGAATTCTCGAGAAAACGGTTCAATGAAAGTGCTTTAAACGTCCACAAGATATATTCAGATGTAGTTGAAAGGAATCTCATATTGAAGCTACCTTTGGAAATTTCATTAGTCACAGATCAAATCGCTATTATAACAACTAAGATATTGAATGCCACCGCTGGGTAGACACATTGCTTTCGATAAAAGAGCATCTAGCGACGAAATCCCATTCTTTTTTTTTTTAAAAAAAAAACACTATTTGAGAGTGAGTGCGATTTAGTGATTTTTAATTGAGCTGATTTTGCATTATTTCTTAATTGAGGAAACTTTTGAGGATTTTTTGTTCTCATTTCATTGTGCTCTGCGCCTTTAAACTTCATTTTTTCAAAAAATTATTGAAGTGCTTGAACCACAATCAAAACATTCCACACTAATTGGGTACCAATGTAATCTTTCATCTTAAGTTAATGAAATTCGTGTCTCGAAACTCAATTCGATAGTTGCAATTGCTGAGACACCATGGAGACCAATGATTTGTAGTTTAACAATGTCAATTACATTCGATGAATACCGACCTATAAGGAGTCGATGTCAATCTGAATAATTTAATTGCTTCAAAAGGCGTTAATAGAAAGAAATCGGATTAACCACGAAAAAAATAAAGTTTCAATTATTGCCGAAAGAATTTTTGAATTACTTTTACAGCCCAAGCATATTTGTACACTAGCGAATTTGAAATGTCTCATGAAAATTGAACGCTAAACTATTCGATTTCTGCATTTTTCCCTTTCTATTTGGTATCTATCTATCAATAATCTCTTCTATTAATACTATATCCACAGTTCCATGATGATTCAGGATGAATTGATTCGATTATCCTTGAAAGTGGTCACTTTTTGTTCTAAACTACCGATGACAGTTTCGAAATCTTGAGCCAAATTTAATGCCCAGCCCAAGCTGAGAGTATCAAAATGGGTAATTTGAAGAATCAAGACCAAACAGCTTTTTTTTATTAATTTAAAGCTGTGTTCCTATTTTGCGTCATAAAATTAGATTTAAATATTCTTGGATCTTACAAATTAAGCGGTAATGGGCGTTTGCTGTAGTTTTGCTCGTAAAGCCGAAAATCTTGGAGACCCAAGCCAAACACATGATGAAACTCCAAAGCCGGAAATTGTGTCACCGGTTGCTAGAGTGCTCAGGCACAATATCGAGGTTAATGAGGATTCTTTTGCGCAACTCAAAACCACTTCCGCAATCCATCAAATATATAAGAGAGTGAGAACAACTCTTACATGTAAATCAACTCAAATTTTATGAATTCATCATGATATAGGTCAATTATCGACTGTTTATTATGCTACTCACATTACATCAAGTATATCGACGAAGTTTGACTCAATAACAATTGGATTTTAGATACTCATGCACTTTTGAGGGTGGTTAAGAAGAATGGACTGGAGAAGAAGATCAGTTTAGCAAGATTCTTCGAAGGAATTGCGATTCAAAAAGAGCTTGACCATCCTAACGTTGCAAAAATATTTGAATTGCTTCAAGACAAGGACAATTACTATATAATTTATGAGTATCATGCAATTGTTTAAGCAAAGAATTAATCTTTCCTCAGAGATCTCAAAGGTGAAACTCTGTGGGACTATATGAGCATGAATCATGTGATTACCGAATCAAATCTCATGCTGCTTGCGAAGCAGATCGTCTCAATTCTCTCATACTTGCACCGAAAAAATATTGTGAATGGGTAAAAATTTAACGAAGCTTGGCGCGCTTTAAAAATGGAATAAGATACGTCTGTCCTGAAAATTTCATTTTCGCGGCTTCTGGAAGGTTCGATGCTTTGAAGATATTTGATTTTAACTACGTAGAGAGGGTGAAGGATGGAGAAGGAGTTACTCATTCTCCTATCTCGGTAAGAAACAATTTAGAGTACGATTTGTTAATTTCACATTGTAGTTTTCCTACAGCTCACCAGAGTGTCTGCAATTTGAGATTTATGACAAAAGGTCCGAAATTTGGTCCTTCGGAGCCGTGCTTTACCATTTTCTAATTGGCGACAAGAGAGAGAGATACGGAGATAGCATCGAAGCTTTGCTTAATGAAGACAGATTTTCATTTCCAGGTTCGAGGAACTATTTGATAAAGTTTAATAAGCAAAATTTTTTGAAATAGATCCTGAAATCTCAAAAAAAGTTAAAGAATTTATCACTGAATGCTTAGCACCAGAACCAGCTGACAGACCGACAATCCATGAGATTGGACGAAACCCGCTCTTTCTAAAAAAGCATTCTGATACGAGCATAGTTAATAGCGTGCTGGAACGTATCAGAGGTGTCAAAGTAAGTGCTCTTAAATTTTTATTTTGATAATATTTAATGAAGATCAAAAACCGTCTCCACCAACTCCTGCTTACCTTAATCATTGACAGAATAATGAAATCTAGTGATAAAATACCCTACAAACAAGCGTTCAATTCGTTTGATATAAACTATAACGGTTCCGTCATCAAGGCAGAACTTTTAGCAAGTATATTGCTTTTTGAGCGTTTGCCTGAGCTATGATGCATAGAGTACTCAAAATTGAGGGATGATTTCATTGCTGCAAAAAATGAAATCGATCATATCTTCCATCAAATAGATATCGATAAAACTCAAGAACTATCTTTCACAGGTAAAGCAAAGCATTCTAAAACTATCATTAAATTTCTCATAGAATTTTTAACGGTTGCAATGGACAGAACGCTACTATTATCGCAGGCCAACATTTTGACAACATTCAAATTCTTGGATCTAGTAAACATATTTTATTACGAGTTTCCTAATTTGCACATTTAAGGATGAAAAGGGCTATCTGACACACGCAGACTTCTCTTTGTATTTCGGACCAGGTCAAGTCTCAGAAGGCGAATTGAGGAAGATAGCCAAGAAGACAGACAAAGAGGGTGGTGGTGATCTGACAGTATTATTTTCAAGTTAATTAGCATTAAACTTATCTATTTAGATTTCGCTTGAGGAATTTACTGAATTCCTTCTCAAAAAGAATTAATTTCATCAAAAAACTGATCAAGGTACAGTATATTTTATGAGTTAGCCTTCATAAATATATTTGAATTCCAAATTTTCAAGTCAATATCAGTTCCAAGTAAAAAAAAATGGATTAGAGTTTTAAAGAGATAAAGATGAAAACTTTTTCAGATCTGAAGAGAGATGAACTTAATTAGAGAAAATATAGGAGGAGCATAAATAAAATAACAGTAACCAGAGAAGTTAACCAGATGGTTAATTTCTTTTCTCATTGAATTTCTATGAAGAGGAATGAAGAAAAAAGAAATCAGAGAAAAATTAGACAGAGGTACTCGTATCGTCATGCCATTTCGTATCTTTTATCTTGGAGGGAATATTTTCTAATTTTCATGAGTAATTCGCAAAATAAATGGAGAGCTCAAAGAAGACCAGACAGCGAATTGTTTCGATATTTAATATTTTGATTGTTCTCCAAATTACGGTTGAGGAGGAAGAGGATAATATACAAAGCTAATTCTAAATCGATTTTTTCAGGGAAAAATGATCTGGATCGTTTGATTTCGGTTACTGATCGATTAAACAGAGAAGGAATTGAGATTCAAGCTGTGTGTTATTTTCGTATTGTTTATAAAATGAAGCATCTTTTTCAACGACAAAAAAAGAAAGGAAAATCGACAAATTTTGGAACTACATCCTGATAGATGGCAAGAGATGTCAATTGACTTGCGATTGTGCCTTTAAAAATGCTTTATTAATCTACATCAAACAAATTATTTCTTAATTCAGGAATAGAAATAAATGCTTTCAGAGCGTGAAGTCTCTTTGAAGAAAATTTTCAATCTTTTGCGGGACTTTGCTCCTGTTAGGCCCTCGCGCGGTGTACTACTTGATTTTTAGTTTCATAAATCACTTCAACTTGGTAGATAATGTTTCTGATTGAAATTCTCAACACAATTGCAGAAGGTTCAGCTTGTGGAGCGTTTTATTATTTCTCGAGAAAGTGGTAATTCCAGAATTCATCTTGCAATCAGATATTTCTAAGCTCTGTTGAGGTATGTGCTATGAGAGCAGGAATATGTTCGTAGAATATATTTCTCCATATTGTCGAAGGTAGAATTGAATACTGCCTACCAAAGATGAAACATCGTTAAACTTATTGAGAGAGCTGGACTAGTTGAGATCGAAAAAGATCTTGACTGGAGGAGAGGGACTTTGCTATGAGCGTGCGGACACTTTAACCAGCAATTGAGAGATTAATCTTCTTTATAATTGAGAAATCTGGCGGCTTATTTCAAATTTATTACTCATAGCAGAATCTCTATTAAGAAATTGAAGTTACACTATTGGAATTCATACTCATGGGAAAAACCGAGAAAATTGCTTGAAAACTTGATGAAGGATTGCGAGTTGCCTGTAGTATGTAATGCCATGAGCCAACATGTATCACTAAGGCTTAGCTGCAATTTTTTTTTTAGGTTGTTGCCAGATTAGCAATTAAATTCATTTCGGCATTCATTGCTACAGTTATGTGTTTTTTAGAGGAATTCTGCGACAGCACCATGCAGAAGATTGTTGAATCAGCCAGATTGAATAGCATTTGGAGCAAACCATGAAGAAGTTATCACTTTTTTTTTTCTGAAAAAAATGTGTCAACCTCTTAAATAAAAAAATGCTTGAGATCTAGAAAGAAAGACCTGCATCAATAGAGAAAGCCTTTGTGATTGACTTGGCGGAATCGCAATGACTTTTTCATTGAGTGAGTTCTATTTTTAGCGAATTACCATTTCAATGTTGAAGGAGAATCACGAGAGTCTTGAGTCAAATTTACCGGTATCAAAGTTTTCCTGGTAAAGTCGGTAAATTTAATACCGGTAATTTTTTGAAACTGAGGGGTTAAAAGTTTTCATAAATAATTCGTCGTCTTTAAATTTGAGTCCAATCAAAGCAATAATAAAATAGAAATCAAACAAATAAACATATAAACTTTATTCACGACAGCTTCATCTCATGGCATTTGAAGAGTTTGAAGAATTTGGAGGATTTGAAGATTTCGATGCAGCCAGAAAAAGAAACAGAATAATTGTGATCGTGTGTGTCATTGTAGGGTTCATCCTATTCGTCAGCTGCGTTGTATGTGCTATATGCTATATCAGAAGGAGAGGTTTACATCTACTTCCTTCTAGTTATGTCCAACCACCACCAGTGCATCATTCACATCCAATTTCAGACCAAAATGCAGCCGTAGTTGAGATGCCGGTAGTTCAACAACAAGTGGTTGTCGCACCCGAGATTTCTGCCCATCAGATAAAGGAAAAACCAAAAAAGGATAAAACCAACAAGAAGCCTAAAGAGCACAAGAGAAATAAGCAGCCTAAAGAGCATAAGAGAAATAAGCAGCCTAAGAATCATAACAATAATGGATTTTCAAGCAGCAGTAGTAGCAGCAGTAGCAGCAGCGACAACGAAAGCCACGAAGTCAGACGCAAGCCCGGACTCCGATATGATATATAGATTTTGAGTCTGGAAATTTAAAGTACATACATATACACCACGTCCACACATTGAGTGCATATGATAGTTGATACAACCCTAAAATTGGTTACAGTAGCAAGTTGATGGTCTATATATATATGCAAAGCTACTTATTAGCAGCTTAGTTTTTCCTTGTTGAAATCAAAAAAACGTCCAGAGCTGTATCAGAAAGATTCATTGACCAACAACTCGCTCAAAAAAAGAATTGTAAGACTTGATATTAAATGAGAACTATTCGCATTGAATTGGAGAGTTTAGCTATTTGATGATAGACAATGGAGAGAATAGATTATTTTCTCTCAGAAGGGCAGGAACTTCCTAGGAAGCTTTGCTCTGAGGAGGATGCATTCTTAATGAGTGAACGCTACTTTTAAAATGCCGCATTTGAAATTCCCGTCTGATGGGAATTCAATAAAAAAAACTTTCCGTCGAGATGATTAATTTGTTTGAGATTTGAGAAAATACCCAAGGATCATAAACGTTCTGCGCAAGCAAAACGTGATATTAATTTTGATTCCAATTTCAAGCAATCCTTAGGCAGTTAATAGTCAAATTAAGGAATTTATCTCATCCAAATGAAGCTTGTTGGAGTTAATTTTGAGGCAGTACGCACAATCAACAATTAGCAATCCTATTTTCGAGCAGTTTAAGTTTATCTTCACACAGAACTTCATAGTCACCAGCAAAAAAACCTGATATTGACAATGCCAAAATACTTTATTGCAACAGAATGCATGATTATGATATGCAAACAGAGGAGGAAACCAACTGGCAAGTTTGGTCCAAATATTATTTGCAAAATAATAACCGCGGACCAAAGTTTGATTGCTGAGCAAAAATGTAGTCTAAAAATAGCGCACATGAGGGAATTGCGAAATAACTAAGAAGCCAAAAAAGGCATAATAGATACTAAACTGAACTTCCTGAGAGTGTCTATTCACATCTCGACGATGAGCAATGCCTGCTGACTATTCATGAATATCATGCATAATTAGAATCCAAAGTGAATGTAAAACTAACAGTGCAGCTAATAGCTCATAAAAATGAAAATCAGTATCTAATCGAGAGACAACCTTCCAATTAGCGACCAGGTTGACTTGCTATGAAAAACAGTTTTCAAATTATCAATTTCTTAGTCTTTTCGTCGTAATGTAAAAAACAAACAAACAAAAAAACAGAAGTTCTTTGACAGCCAATGGTAGTTTACTCTAGTCCATTATATAATTGTTAAGTCCAAAGACTTCCATCTAATTTACTAAGAATCCCCTCCCCATCATTTCTGGTAGATGCTTGATGAATTTTAAAAAGTCACACATAACGTTAACACAATGATAATGATGATAACAGCGAGCTTTTTGAATTTAAGATCCTTTTTCACCTAGTTAATAAAATTTCTAATATTTGACACTGATGTGCATTGCCTCAGTAGTCGTTTGACCTGCTCACATCGAACGAAATTTGCATATATGAAAAAGCCAAAAAATCTGAGAATTAGTAAAGTGAAGTAACCTTTGCTAAATGTTACTTCAGAGTCTTGAAGTTTTATAAGGGAAATCATACTTTAGACTATCAAATTTTGATTGACTGCCATGAAACATTCCTCTCTTCTATTATATTTTTTAAAACTCGAGAGGAATTTGAGGAAGAGCTCATCAGCGTGCAGAAATCTTTCAATGATTCGACATGCGATCAAGTTAAAAATATTTGAAAAAGTTCTGTAACAGCTGTAGGTAATCAATTGAATCGCTCTCAGTTCATCTCATTTTTTTTTTTAAAACAAAAAAAAAAACGTCGTAACTTGGATGATATGTTTGTCGCTTTCGGAGAGATTTTCTTAAACTTATTGAATCTGCCTCGAGACCAAAAAAAAAAGTCTCTCCGAAAATATGAACGCAACTAAAAGAACAATTCATGATATCTTCTACATACCCTTCTTAAGTAGATTACAAGAATTTTCTTTTTTAAAAAATCCGGATCCAATTAACTGAAAATTATTACGTGTAAATCTGATACCTCCGCTCTCAAAACATGCAAAGATTGAAGCACTTTGACACTCATCGGAAGCTTCCTTCCGATTTACGCGAGACGACAACTCTCGGTGCAATCAGTACGCTGAATTTATCTTTAAAAAACGCCTAAAAACCATTGTTTTCCCTGCAATAAGTTGGAATGATTAGCATCCTGATCATGTTCCTACTGTTCATCTACGAAATTAAAGAGTACATGACAATTCAAGAATTCTCAGATATGTATATCGATGTGAATCGTGGAGGCACTCGAGTATTCACTCTCCTTAATCGTTTCAATCTCAAATATCATCAGTTAGTCGTCAATCTCGATATCGAGCTGCCAAGGATCCCTTGCGATATAGTTAGCTTGGACCAACAAGACGTCATGGGCACTCATACAGTAGCATAGCCTTTCTGACACAATTTTGATCGATTCAGACCAATCTAGAAGGAACACTGCATAAAATCCGGATTGACCAGAACGGAAACGAAATTGAAAAAGAGCTTCATGTAAATGATACGCCATTCTAGCTAATGCGTTGATTGTGAGCTTAGACCCAAGATCACCATCATGAGTCGCGCCTTGACTTTCAGAGATTGCAAAAAGCATTTACTGATAAAGAAGGATGTCAGTTGAGAGGCTACATTCTTATTAACAAGGCAGACTTTTTGTCATTGATTTGGATTTTAATGAATTCGATTAGGTCCCTGGGAATTTTCATATTTCGTCACATGCATACGGCCATATGCTCCCGGAGATCTTTCGGCAAAACGGTATCAGCACGATTGATGTGAGTCATAAGATACACCATCTGTCTTTCGGCGAGGAAAAAGACCTGGCTTACGTCAAGAAGTAAATTTACACCTCTCGTACCTCATCGAATTTAATTGTGGAATAGACATTTCAAGCATGGAGTATTGAATGTGCTGGATGGAGTTAAAAAAGTGCCTGAGATGAGGAACACTGGAACCTTCTATCAATACTATTTATCTGTAAGCTCATGCATACTTTCTTAATGGATGATTATAAGAGCTGTTAATGTAGATTGTTCCGACGACATACCAAACGCATTGGGGTTCAACGTATCATGTATATCAATATACAGCGAATGGTAACGAAATCCACACTGGAATGCTGCCAGCGCTATATTTCAGGTAGAATGGAAATGGCATTCTGAGTTTTTCTGACTATTTGTGTAAGGTATGAGATTTCGGCAAATACAATCAAATTCTCTCAAGAATCGATCGGGTTTTTCCACTTCCTAGTCCAATTGTCAGCAATCATTGGAGGAATTTTTACCATTGCTAGCGTGGTAGATTCAGTGTTACATAAGACTCTGAGCAAGTTTCTCAAAGATTCCAAAGATTCTAAACTGACTTAGTGTCTTCTCTCAGGGTGTAGGGCATTAGAACTGTTTATCGTAAATTTGCACACCTTCTTGTGTAGTATTCAAGGTACTTAAATTTCACATTATTCACTTGATAAAGTTTTACTTAAAGAGATTTAAAGTAATTTGCTCATTTAAAAACTGTAAAGTATTCTTCATTACGCAAGAACGGCAAAATCAAATTGTATTAGGGATTTTTGGTAAGCTCTGATGACTATATGTTCTTTCAGAAGTTGCCCTTATCGAATAAAGTCCATATTTTCATTTTGCTCGATAAAACAAAAAAAAAAGAACAAAAATAAAACGAAGCTTGCATTGAATTCGTCAACCTTGAATAAATTAAACCAATCATATTGGTCGTAAAAAAGTTAATGATTAGTGAACAAAGAAATGTTCTACAATCGACAAAACTTGAGTAATTAGAGTTGAAAAAAACAATAAATTAATCAAAATCTTGCCATTCAAAAATTTTAATGAAAGTAAAATCAGTACTAACGTTGAGATTTAATATTTATACAGCTCCTTTTTATTATTGTACACAATTCCTTAAATTTATCTCAGAATCCAGAACCAGCAAAGATGGCATTAAACACAGACGCCGAGGCAGCTGATAAAATTTACCCCGGTTTGAAGACATGTCGAGGACGCTTTTTCAAATGGAGAATCTTTGTAGTCGCTTACATCGGGTATGCTTGTCTTCATAGCCTTAAATCTTCTTGGGGCGCGAGCAAACCTCACGTTAATGAATACCTAAAATGGAATTTCTCATTTCTTGGGACACTTGATTTGCTTTAATTCCTGCTGCATGGAACCGGTGTCATGATTTGGGGGACTTTGGGAGACTAATTTAATCGGAGATATTTGATCTGCATCGGGTTATTCTCTCCTCCAAAGAGAAAAGGATCAAATTCTAAAACCAGTCGTCAGAAATACAGCAGCAGCTGAGGAGGAGGGAACCAAAGAATCAAATGTAGAACCTCCTGAGGATGCAAAAATAGACTCGAAAGTCGCTGACAAAGAGGATGAAGATGCTGTCATAATAGTTACACATCCGAAAGAAACTATTATATCAAGCCAATAAAGCTTGATTTCGTCAATCAAAATCCTGTTTGACATAATGTCCACAATATTTTACTGAATAGAGAGGGCTATAAAAGTCATCATTCTTTCTATTTGTTACATGAATTAATGATTTTTTAAATTTGTTATTTTGTAATGCCTAATGCTATTATTCTAAATTATGACTAAAGACTCTCTTTTGTGTCATAAGTAAATACCTAGTCATCAAACCCAAGCGATGTTCTTCTTCGTTTTTGCAAGTAATTCGATTGAAGGCGCACTATTGAGATCGCGAAATTCGCAGAATACCTCATGAGGTCGCCGTGTTTTATTGGAATATTGGAATAAAAATTGAAAATTTTCGAACAGCACGAATTACTCAGATCTTGAATTCAATTGAATGACCGGACACTATGAATTAAACCTCACTGAAAAATTGTACATTTCAAACTAATTAGTATTCCCCGTTAAAACAAGTGCAGCAACAGCAATTTTTCAAATTATATTATTAGCTGTTTATTTCAGAAAGCCCTCACCAGATATAATCGCGTTTTCAATGAATCACGTTCGATTCTCTTGATCAATAAAACTGTGGCTTACTCATTTGAAATAACGAAAGTTTTGATGCTGCTCTTTTTAGAAGAAGACACATGCTTGCCTAGAGAGAAATTAAGGGATCGATGAACAATAAATAATTTCTTATCATCACATTAATTCGTTTTAGCTTGAAAAAATACGAAGAACAATCAAAGCCTTGCCTTAAAGAAAAACATGACAGTAAAAAAACCAGTGATAACAAACGATTTTAATTTTTCTTCAGCTAAATTATAATTATATATATTAGGAAAAGCTTTCTCAAATTTATCTATAAAACAATATATTAAATTTATCTGAGATCAGACTCTATAAGAATGGCAATCCTAAACACACACGCTGAAGCAGCAGATAAAGTTTATCCTGGTTTAAAAACGTGCCGAGGACGATTTTTCAAATGGAGAATCTTTGTGATCGCATACATCTCTTATGCTTGCATTTGTGGCCTCAGGTCCTCTTGGGGCGCAATCAAGCCTCATGTTAGTGAATCCCTTAACTGGAATTCATCGTTTCTTGGAACGCTCGATTTGCTCTATCTTATACTTTATGGAATTGGTGTTATGGGGTTTTGGGGCACTTTGGGCGACTTTTTCAATCGGAAAAACTTGATTTGCATTGGGTTATCTATTGAGGCTTGCGGGTATCTAACAATAGCAATAACTGGATGGACTCAAGTAATTAACCCAGTAATCGCGGCGGTAGCTTTTTCGATCAATGGATTTGGAGAATCTTCAGTATATTGAATTACAATCTTTCGAGATGTTCAACTAATTACATTATTTAGTTTATCGCGAATCAACTCCCTATTGCCGGCTCATGGTTCGCAGGACCCTATTTGAAAACGGTCATGGTAAAGCTACGTTGTATATCAGGTTTAATCCTCTCAAATTTTAGGGATTCTGGTCCACATGCCATGTAGTGGGAGACATCATGGGGCAACAAGTCTCAGGCAAATTGTTCGATCCAAATAATAACACTAGCTGGGTAATAGAGGAAGAGATCAATTTTATTTTATAAATTATTACTAGACGAGAGCAATATTGGTGTTCGGGGTTTTCCTGATCGTTTGTATTGTTTTGATATTCTGCTTTGAATATCCCAGTCCGAAAGAAGCTAACTTCAGAAAATGTGGTTATTTCCTTACATCGTTAGACTAATTTTAACGAATCTAGCTGAAGACAAGGAGACTACCCCTCATCCAGTTGTTGAAGTTCACCTCCAGAACAGCAATAACAAAATTGAAGCCAAAAAATCGTTGTGCCAGGGTTTCAAAGCTTTTGGTAAACACTTCGTTGAAGTCTGGAAAATTCCAAGGTAAAATTAGTTTATCTCTTGTATCTCTAAGACTTTTTTCCCTCTCTCTCTAGTCTGGCGATCTATACAATATGCTTTGGATTGATGAAAGCTGCAGTCTTTGGAATTACTCTGTGGCTGCCGACCTATCTTGAGAATAATATTGGATTTGATGCTAAACAAGTACAATAATTTTCCCTAAGCGTCTTCTGAGTTACTTCCGATTTCTGATCAATAGCAGGTCCCATGGCTTCAGCCTTGTTTCACGATTGGACAAGTCATTGGAGCATGCACTATTGGGTTCATCTCGGATAAACTGAGAATAAGGTGAGAAATCTTTCTCATAGTGGTTAATTGAGCTTTTGCTTGAATTTTCTTAGAGCTTTGCTTGTCCCATTTATCATGATTTTTGGGATCACGAGTTTCGTGGTCTTGGGAATATTAACTAATAGTCAATTCGCACTCTTCGCCGTTCTTTTATTCTTTGCTGGTCTCTGCATTGGTGGACCTTATGTCTACATTATCGTTTGTGTAACTTCCGAATTGGTAAATTTTCATGAAAGAAACAGATTATTAATCATTTACTCACGAAAAGGGGACTTGCAATAAAACATCCGCTGCAGCAATTCCAGGCATGATCGATGGCTTTGGAACAATTCTTTCTGCTCTTGTTAGCAGGTTGATTCCATATTTCCAAAATGAGCTGTTTTGGGTGTTTGCAGGTATTTATCTGTCTGGTGCTAACTAAAATTGACTCATTTCCATTATGATTTCCTAGTCTTTTGTCTGATTGCAGCTTTGCTCGTGCTTCCACTCGCATTGCGAGAGTTGAAATCTCTACTCCAAAGAAAAAAGAATCAAACTCTAAAACCAGCCGTGAAAAATATAGCAGCACCTGAGGAAGGAACCAAAGAATCCAACGTGGAAGGCCCTCAGGACCCTAATATAGAATCGAAAGTCTCTGACAATGGGGATAAAGATGCTGCTATAATAGTCACACTTCCGAATGAAACTATTAATACTAAAGTGATCGTGCATGCTTCTGTTAATCTTGATCCTGCTAATATAATATCCACAAACTTCTGCTGAATTAAAGGAGAGAGCTCTTAAAGTCATCCTCTTCACAATTTGCTACGTTTAATTAGTGAATATTTTTAAATTTTTAGTCTTTTTCTCTCATGATACACATTGCAATTATTCTAAATTAAGACTGAGTACACTCTTCTGAGCCTTCAAGCCCAAGCTTTCTCAAAAAGTTAATTTGTCTTAAAGGATGAATGAAGTTTCAGAATTCCTTATAGATTTTTGCAAATATCAAAACGGAAAATATATAATTAATCTCACTCTAAGCAAACGTGTTATTACATTATTATTGCTCAATAACTGCCATTCTTGGACTCTCAAGCGCTTTTTCAAGTGTATGAATATGGAAATCGTTAAAGGACATCTTATGACGGTCCCCTCCAAAAATTATCAGAGTACCTTGGTAAATATGAGCCGTATGCCCATCTCTCGCCGTTGGCCGTTTGCCCCAAACGATTCCTTCTAGTATCATCTGGCCATTATTCATATTCTCAAAGCAGCAATTGTCCCAACCCGAGTTTTTTGTCTCTCCTAGCTCTTTGTTCTTATCCTTCTCTTTGTCTTTATCAGAGACACTTGGATGATGCTGTGCCCGCTTCGAAATGATAGCCTCAATAGAACTCTTCATGGCTTCTGTCGTGGGAGTAGCCATCGTGAGTTTCTGCTTTAGCTTTTCATCATTCACTTCGAATTGCTGCAGCAGCACCATTTTGCTCAGATCGCTGTTTCCCTTCTTTTTCGCGTGCTTTTGTCGAGTTTCTTCATCAACCGTCGTCATGGATCGATTCACATCCAGCACATTAGACTGGCTGTGAGATCCTACACTCAGCCGCTCTGTTTGGATCACAGGAAGGCCTTTGCCTGTTTTCGTTCGATGACTTATTCGTAGCGGCGGTGAACGTTGCGGCGAACGACTGTTAGATCTATTTCGATTGTCAATAGTCACTTTTCTTTTGTCTCTTGATTGACTATCAACGGTAGTTACCCTCCTAATGACCTTCCCTTGGATACTCTCTTGCTCGATTATCTGCCACTCACACTTGGCTCTGTTGAAAATCATTAAGTCGTCTCGTTCGTGTGCAATATCCTGAAATCCTCCGAATAGAATAAAGTTATCGTTATCGTATTGGATAAACGAATGCCCATTCCGTGGCTATGTGGTAAAAAATTTCATAAATAAGTAAAAGAGGAAGGAAGAGATTCTGTCTTACGTCAGGCAGACCGCTATTGGTGCAGATAATTTCAGTCCAAGTTTTCGATCGCAAGTTAAACGTCCACATATCATTGAATTTTTTATCTCCATTAGTTCCACCGAAGAGATAAAGCAAGCCATCTACGATTACTCCTGCTTGTCCTGCTCGAGGAGCCGGAAACCCGGATGCATTTTTTCTCGTCGCAACAGTATGAGGGAACAGGACTTCCCATTTATTCGTATTGAGACTGTAGCTCATCGTCTGATTGGTATATTCTCCCAGATCATCTCCGATAAACCCACAACTCACTATCATCTGAGGGCCGCCTTCTGCCTCCGCGTATAAGAGCCCCGTATGTGAGTCTACTGATGGAACCTTAGGTTTTGAAGCAAACTCTATTTTCTTCCAGGTGTTTGTCTGAAGATCAAATGACCAAAGCTCATTAGTGTTGTCCGTTGAAGTTTTCTGCCCGCCAAATATGAATAACTGATGATCCCAAATGATTCCACTGTGTCTGCATACTCCCTCTAATTGGTATCAAAATAAATCTGGCAGTTGGATTTAATCAAAGTTACTTGGTTTCAGATCGCCAACGGCCTCAACCTTTTGCCATTTTCCTAGAGTTAAGTCTTCTCTTATTTCGATGTAGTGGAAGTCGGAGAGCCTTCCGGTATTCATTTCATATCCACCGTGGACGTAGAACCTAATTTGATTTATTTCGATAGGAGTTTCTGACTCTAAGTACCTTCCATTGTCGATAAATGAGATATGGTAACATCGTTTTTGAATGCTTTTATCTCTTATTTTCACTTCTGCCCACAATTCGGGATTTTGGCCATCAGGATACAGAAGGGAAGGGCTTGGGAAAAAGACACTTTGCTCCAAGGAAGTTGTTTTGTGGACTTTGGGAATGTCGAGCTTCAATTCTGTAGCGAGGTGACTTTGCTGCAAGTGGCTTGATCCGTTATTTCCTTGCATGCTAGATAGGTTGTCTGTGGTCCTCTCTGGGCTCTGCATAGCTTCTAGTTGACTGAAAAGTAATGAATTTTACCTTGTTTTCCAAATGATTGATTATCATTTAAGTACTATGATTCTTTCTTCCGCTTTCTAGGTAGAAGATGGATTAACTGAGATGAAAAAGACAAGTAACAAGCTACTCTGGAGCTTTAGGTTAAGAAACTAAGGGCTTTGAGAGTGGTTCGGCTTCGAAGTTAATTTAATGAGTTTAGATTAGTTAATTATCAAAAATAATTGGATCATCATATACATACGGTTATAATATTAGAATAGTGAAGAGATAATGAGAAATTAGGCTTAATAAATATGTTGTTGCTTGATATTGAATGGGAAAATCACGACTCAGAGGCTCATATTTTGTGAAAACAATTGTAGTGTGAATAGTATGACAGATGTGGATGATCTTTCTCAAAGTATTTCCTGATCAATTCTAAGAATCAATAAGTAATACATTCATATGAGCCATTTGCGAGCAATTACTTGCAAGTCTTCTTGGAAAAACTTCACACTGATGATTCATATTATAAATGAAATGGACTCGTGAAAAATTTAACAATACAACTATCTATGTAAGCATGACCAAACACCTTCCAAATGAATTCTTTCTAGAAAAGAAATGCAGTTGCTCGCGTATGAGTATAACATCTTCGACAATCTTTTCAGCTACATAAAGAATACATCTTATTTCGAGTGAGTAGAGCCAGACCATCAGAAATGATTATGATTTCACCCCATTAAGTCTATTAACTTTGGCTCATCTCAAGAAATGCTTTGAATCTCTTCTCATTCTCTCTTTCGCTTTTAAATTGCTTGTCTAACGAGTCAGAATATTGATTTATAATAGGAATATATAATAGGAATAACGTGTGTCAAAAGAATGTTTATTTGGCATTCTTCTTTTAAGATACTTACTTAAACATAAGATGCGTATATTCCCTAAAATTGCTCATTTGGAAAATTCTTCTTGGACTCTATCATGTTCTCATGAATTTCCTAAATATGCTTTCAGGCATCAAGATCTTTGTTTTAGAAGCAGGAAATTCAATTTTCTAGGTGTTTATCGAACGATTTTGAAAACACTAGATAACGCTACAAAAAAGAATTCATAGTAATAATCCACTTTCAAATTCTTTGTCACACGATCAAAATAATCAAATATTATTGTTAGTTTGATAGTTCGAACTGAACTAATACTATATAAACGAATCGAATTAAAGAACAGTCATCGGTATTTCCATTTCGGACAATGGAGAGTTTGCCTTTATATGACCAGACAGAGCACTCAAGCGAGCTATTTCAAATGAAAAATTCACAATATCGAGTCGAAATTCGGCAAAGACGTCGCGATGAAGAGATCATGAGAAAGAGGATTGCGTTTGTTTGCAGAATGATACCAATGCTCGAAGAGAAGCCTTTAGAGGTGAGCCTAAATAGACTCAGACCACGAGTACTAAGTTCTTTAAAATAAATAGAAAACCACAAGGGACATCACTGAGATAATAGGAGATTTTTTCAAAAGTATCCAAGAAAGAGACGTCACTCTCGCTGAGAAAGCAACGGCAGAGATCAGAGAGGCAATCTCAAGGCCAAAGACAGAGTTCAACCAGGTTTACGACATTTTTATGGAGTCAGGGGCGATAAAGCACCTGATAAGCATCATTAGCGTTGAATATGCAAAATATGGCAAACTACAGGAAGACGCGTCCTGGGCGCTTTGCAACTTCACAGCCGGCGACCCAAAATACGTAGAATATGCTTTGGCAAATCAAATCATTGAAAATCTCGTGGCTGCGCTGGATTTTGCAGACGGCGTGCTCCTAACGAATGTATTACGTTCTTTAAATACTCTTGTTCTGAAATTCACACTCTAGTGTCTATGGACGCTTGCGAATCTCTCCAACTACAATATTGCAGTAAGAGACAAAGTACTCGCTCTGAATGTCATTGAAAAAATCACGATGATTATTTCTGCAAGCCAAAATAAAATCGAAATCCTCAGAAACGCAGTTTGGTTATTGTCGAACCTGGTCCGAGGATATCCCTTCCCTCTGATAGCGATGGTAAATTGAGCAATACGAATCGATCACCAATGCATCATTTCATAATCTGCTAGGTCATCAAGGCTTTGCCCATGTTATTAGATATATTATTAACTGGTGATGAGGTCGTCACTGAGCACATCCTATGGACATTCTGCTATTTCTGTGAGGATCTAGACCCTGAAAAAATCAAATTCACCCTTTCTGCGACTCCAAAAATTTTTGATTATGCTTTGGACTTCCTCAATGGAAAGCCTAACTCGCCCATCAGATTACTTGCTTTTCGACTCTGCAGCTACCTTGTTCTTGGAGATATAGCTTGCTCTAAGGTACAACGCAGCTTTTTGATCTTAAATTTCTCACATACACTCATAGCTGCTCACTGATAGCAAATATCTCAAGGTCCTGGAATCATATCTAAGCGATTCAACATCCTTCAGGCGGAAAGAAACATGCAAAATTCTCTCAAGTCTCGTGATGAAATACCCTTCAATCATCGAGAAGATCAATGAAATGAGTATACCCTCACAATTGGCGCAGATTTTATTCGAAGATGATATGGACACAAGAATCGAAGCGATCCAGTGTCTGTTTCACATTATCAGCAATTGCCATGAGGAAGAACTACCAGAAATCCTCTCATCGGAAGTCTTTTCTAGCGTCATAAAGAACGTTGAATCGAACCACGCTGAGCTCGCGATCCTATCTCTTGATGTCCTATTTCAAATTCTCCACCGTTGCGAAATCTACTGCCAAGGTCTTCCAAATCCATTGCTCGAGAAATTCAAAGAAATGAATGGAGTAGCTTTGATAGAGTCGCTGACCTTGCATAACAACAGTCAAATCAGTGCGAAATCCTTTAAGATCTTTGACTGCTTCCTTCGAAGTCCTCTTTGAAGCTGCTTGGGCTGAGAGAACATCTATAATAAAATACTCCAATAAAGTTTTGTAAGTAACTATGATTTTTATTGTAATTATGTATTTATTTTGGTTCGTCACTCACTAATGTCATGTCTATACTATATATTTGGAGTGCCCGGTCTTGATACTGACTTCCTTTATTTACTAATACTCAGACTCGCAGGGTACCATTTTTTGCTCCTTACTCCATTATTAATTGGCTTCGGTGAAAATTTCTATAAAAGTATAACAGATTATTAATTAGCTTCAGATACTCAGTTCAAGCAGAACAAAATGGATAAACCAAAAGTCGCAAAGAAAGTCAAGTTAACTGACTATACTATCATGCAGACCCTAGGAACAGGCAACCTTAGTCACTTGGTTATCTCTATTAACGAGTTTCTATGAATAATAGGGTCATTCGGACGAGTCAGATTGGTAAAATCTAAAATCAATAGCAAACACTATGCACTGAAAGCCCTCAAGAAAGCCGAAATTATCAAACTTAAGCAAGTTGATCACGTTGTTTCGGAGACTTCGATTCTCGCGAGTATCTCCCATCCTTTCGTGGTAAATCAAGGCAGAGAGGTTTTTTCAAAAAATTTGAAATTTTGGACAGGTCGGTATGGAAGGCTATGCTCAGGATGAGAGATATCTTTACCTTGTCATCGAGTTTATCGCTGGAGGAGAGCTTTTTACTTATTTACGTGGTGTTGGAAGGCTTGATTCACCTCATGCAGCGTAAATTGATATTGATTTGGCTCTCTCTTAATTAACATGAAATGCTAGCTTCTATGCCGCTCAAGTTGGATCTATATTTGATTATCTTCACTCAAAGAATATCGTTTACAGGTGGGACACTTTTCTTTGCTAATGCATTTCTGAGAATGATACAATGTTTAGAGATCTTAAGCCTGAAAATCTTCTCATCCATGAGGACGGGTACCTCAAACTCACTGATTTTGGGTTTGCGAAAATTGTTGAAGGGAGAACATATACACTTTGCGGCACTCCAGAATATCTTGCTCCTGAAATCTTATTGAATAAGGGTAAAATGAAATGTGAAGTTAACTGGGGATTTATCATACTTAATAAGGACACGGGAAGCCTGTTGACTGGTGGACATTGGGCATTCTAATTTATGAGATGAACGCAGGAATTGACCCCTTCTCTGATGAAGATCCTATGGCAATCTATCAGAAGATTCTTAAAGGAAAAATCAAGTTCCCCAAGAATTTTGATAGGTAAAGCCTCTACCCCTCTCAAAGCATAACCTTGAATGAATCGTTTCTAAAACAGAGATGCAAAGAGTATTGTCAAGCATCTTTTAGTCGCTGATCTCTCAAAACGTTATGGCAACTTGAAAAATGGTAAGGAACTAATAGATTATTATTCTCTTTACTAAAATCTTTTTTCTTTGCAATTCAAGGATTCAAAGACATCAAAGAACATAGATGGTTCAAAAATATCGATTGGACCGCTCTGCTCGCAAAGAAGATCCCAGCCCCTTACAAGCCACTTATTAAGTAACAGCAATACGACTTTGATCAATCATTTTACTCTCAAATTTTAAAAGAACTCCTGGAGATCAATTCCAATCCTACCCTGATTCTGACACATTGAGTCCAGCCATCAAGCCTTCCGAAGATCCTTTCCTTGACTGGTAACATAACTCTTTGAGCACCTTGCTGCCCTCATACATAATGATTATCAAAATTATCTTAATCTAAGTAAACTAAAATCGCTGTGCTATTGTGATAATTAGGGCCTTGCAAAGTTAGCTTTTGATCTGCGCATATATTTTCATTAATTGATCTTGATCTGAGCTGTTGCAATTCATAAAAAATAATCATCAAAAGGAATGCACAAACCTTCTCTTTTTACTTTTAACATCTCTAATATATAGTAAGTATTCAAAAGATATATAAGTCGAAGATCATCCAAAGATACACCTTTGAGTCAATTATACTTGACTAAAGAAGAGTTTGAGAGAACTCTCTGAGCTTCCTTGTAAAGAGCTTTTTCGTTGTTTCCGTGTACTCTGTAGTTGGGTTTTGTAAAAGTAATTCGAGCTGCTGTTGAAGCATCTTAGTTGAGTTGGGACCGAAGAAATACGAAAGCTCGGCGGCAAGACTGAGCGACTTGAAAGGCTGTAAGATGATAACTCCGAGTACCACGCTAAACAAAATGGTGATATCTGCGACAATTTAATGAATGGTACCGCGCCAAAGATGATTCGAGAGAAAAACTACCGTTGAGGACAAGAAGCAAACAGTCTTTCAGGATCAAATGAAGTATCTAATTTAATGTTGTACATGAGAATGAAGCAAATTATTTACGTCGCTATTTGCGCTCAGAAGAAGCTGCATAAGTTCTATTGTACTAGCATTGGTTTCCTTGTCTCTGTTCAATTCGCAGCAATATTGTATCATATTTTCGATCTGATCCATAGTTAGTACTTAGTAAATACTCAGGCGAATTACAAATTCACATGATCGTAACATGACCGTGACATCATGACTCACTACTCCATCATTGATTAGCTGAAAAAATGATTAGGATGAAAGATATAACTACGTTTTTCTATGTTTGTTATAATCTTTACTTCCAGAATTTTTCGAAAGGTTTTCTCAGGGAATCGTAGAATCAGATTGAAATGCATTTTCGAAACATGGCTGAGGAAGTAGAACACGTTCTTCAAATACTTTACTTTGGCGTTAACACGAGTAAAACAATGATATAGAGTGCCTTGAGATTCAGCGACACCTCCTCTAGTGGCAAGTCATTGATGAGAGCAAAAACTCGATCAAAGAATTCAAGTGTGTTTGGTTCTCGAGTCTCCAACACGTATTTAAGATTCTTAATCCTGCTTTGAGCGACGTTTAATGCGATCTGTAACCAATTAGTATAAACTCATTGTGGAGCAAGTACTCACTTTTATTATTAGTCCCATAGGCTTATAAATCAAGCGGTACTGATCTATTGAGCTTAAACTTGTAATCTGGCTGTGTGTCTTTATCCTGTCCGCTAAAGCCACGATTTGGCCTTTGAGCTGCACAAAATATCTGTCAAAGGCGATAACTTCACATGTATTAAGCTTGAGCTTAGTTCTGCCAATTATGATAATACTTTTGGCACCAGGTTGTATTCTTTGATCTCGATTCGTTGTGACTTCGCTCTGGAGCTTGAGAATCGCAGTGATGATCTCAACCTGATTCACGGTACTCGCACAAAAATACTGGAGAACGTCCCAGAAATAGAAGTTCACGGTCTCCTCGAGAAAATTCGAATAAATATTGTCCCTAAGTTGAGCATTGAATTTCTGTTGGTCTTGCTAATAGGTACCTCGCAATTCCAGTAAAACACCCATGGATGTCGTATATCAGAAGTAACAAACTGCTTTCGATTGTGCTCGAACCTTGCTGCTCTTGAATTGCTTTTTTGATCGCAGCTGTTTTCGCTTGGAGCGGAGCTGTGAATTTTTTTAGCAGTTCGTTCGCTCCAGTCAGAGTTATCAACTTAATTCATGAAATACATAATGTAATAGTTTGAGAAAGCTCTCACTTGGGAAACAATCGAGACCAAGCACTCGTAAATACCTCTTCTGTCTTTACCAAGGTTCGCGAACATGTCATACTGATGACTCCTATAGTATTCAAGTTAGTCCGATCGAGGCTCTATAGATCCTAATACGTGAAATGCCAAACAAAAAGCTCCTCGAAATCTGTTTCTTCAACAGTTAAACAGCTGATATGTAACCTCTATAGTTTAGAATATATTCCTGAATTTACGTCTTGTTTCAAATGTGAGGTACCTTCTGTAAAGTGCTGTGGTCCTGCATAACAATCATACTGGAATCGGCTACGAGAGACTGTAGGATATGAGTGCCTCTTCTGATCGAATAAGCATCTTGAGACTCCCAGGCTAGTGTCACTATTGTGATGATACAACGAATCAGCCGCTCTTTATATAAATCATAGAAAATTGTATCTAATGCTAGTAGGATCTCGCGCCGCTTCTGCTTCTTAAACTGAACCTATGCATATGAGAAAACCAGCAAAGTGATTTGGGGGAAAGAATAATAATTACCCTGAGGATTTTAGACAAGCATTCTATAGCCATCTGCCGTAATAAAATTTCGATTGCAGTAGGTGATTTCTTAGTTAATGAGACCGTGAATTTCAAGCAAAAGACAATCATTTTTGAGATCAGATTAGCTTGTGCTTTGCAAGCTTCAGGATCTAGGTCTACTCTCTTCAAGCATCAATCCAAAAGTAGTCTTACTTTTTTGCTCGCCACCCGTTTCAATAACGATCATTTTATTTTCAGGTTGATTTGTCTTTGATTGATACAGCTCATTTCGCCGACAAATCGATTCCGTCACGAAAAGTACCCAAAAGACACTGTTAATCGCTTCTTTTTGAGGATTGCCATTCGAGCTGATTATGTCGAAGCTCTTATCAATGTTCACCAAGATAAGCTCTATAATTTCATAGTAACTTAATGAATATAGTGACGTCATTGATAGAACGAAGCCTAAATATATTATTTACTTAACTCTTGAAAGAACTCCGAGCAATCTTGTGCAATTTCTTATGAAGCGACCAAGAGATTTTGGGTCTGTCACCTCTATAATCAATAATTTTTGAAAAAATGGTCCAATTCATAATTTTTCAAAGAGAGATCTATACCTGGTGAGTTGAATGTCTGAGTTTTGTCGAGTACTTCTAAATAAGTAACTATGATCTTTTGTAAAGGGATTAAGATCTGAATACAAATTAGAAAACAACCTTGGAGACCTTAGCACGGATTTCTCCTGAGAGCTCTGCCTTGAGGCTTTTACTCGCGTGGTCGACTAATCCAGCCCAAAAAGCAAGAAGTTTCTCGATAATCATCCAATCGTGCTGGAGATTTGACTTAGCAATGCACTCCAACGTGACTTGATAAACAAGTTCAACCCACTCAGCGGATGATTTTTCTGTGAGTAGTAAATCAGCATCCAAGAACTTGCTCGTCTTTGATACAACATCAATGAATATCTGAAGAATAGTTTGGTCTTCAAGACCCTTTGATCGATGATTAATTGTATCAAGTGTTGGCAAGAACTCTTACAGCCTTCGCTTCAAGTATGTTTCGGAGTACTGCTGTGACTCGAATTAGATGGGTTTCAGTCATGAAGCTGGAGTCGGAATTAAAAAGAGAAAGCTTGCAATGACAGCCGATTATTTTCAAGCAAAGACAACAAAGATCATATTTTTTATGTCTGTTTCTTAAGTCAACTCGATTTAATTTAAAGGTTTTACTTATAAGAGAGTCCGTAAATGAGCTGAATGCTCTCGATGTGCTTTTGGTCTTTAAGGGCAGTCAATATGGAACTCAAAATCGGTTTCGGCTTATTTTGAATCGTTTTTGTAAATCTTTTGTTCTCTTGGTAATCGAAGCTCAAGCATTGAAATATAAGGTTGAGGATGGCTCTTCGTATTTCATCAATAATCTAGCACAAATTTTTATCAGAAATTCTTTGAGAGAGAGAGAAAACAAAAAATTACCTTGTTTTCTTCTAATGTATTGAAGCTCGAGCTCCAGTCAAATGTCGAGAATAATGATAAAGCTTCTTCTAAAATGGAAGGAAGGAATTTCTCTTTGAAAATGTCTTTGTGCTTTTTTAGCCTAATTTTACCGAAAAAAATTAAGACAATTTGAAAAACTTAGTACCTTAAATATTTTTCTGTCCCACTTTGAATCTCCTGAATGAGCTCGGTAAAGAGCTTAAGTAGAATTAACCCATGGTAGGTCGATCCTTCAGCAAAACTTTTGAACTTAGCGGCAGGAACCTATCGTTTTTCGAAAAAAGAGTCCTTTCACATTTGTGTTGCCATATACATTTCCAAATTCAAGATCCGAATAGCAATACTTTATGAGCTTAGAGAGTGTATTTGTGATGGTGTTAAGCTCAGCTATGCTCTCTGAACTCGAAAAATAGTGGCTTTCTCTCTGATACTAGATGCATCATTGGTGTAAGTAAATAACAAGTAGTTGAAATTACCAAGCAGGCGAGCAAACTCTCGAAAATTTTGAGAGCAGCTCCTGAACTAAGTAGACTCCACTTTCTGCAGTAGTTACAAGAGTGAGACATGATATATCATGTTTAGAGATCTTACGTTTCTACGATTTTGCCCAGAGAATTTGCGACAAGAGAAACCAGCGAGGACATTTTTGAGTTTTGAATAATGTATACGAATTCAAACAGTTTTTCCTTATTCAGATCTTGAAATAGATACTTTTGTAAAATCTCATCAGCTTCCTTTCGTAGCTCCTTATTTGTGTAGTCACTTAGAATGTATCACGTTGAAAAACATGGTTTGGGTTGTAAATTTACTGGAGGAAGCTATGGCAGAGCTTTTCGATATCAGATAAACTGAGTTTAGTTCCAGTTTCCATGATGTTGTGTTTAGCTAGATTTGTGGGATATTTTTTAATTTATTTTGTTGATTTCGCAGCTTTGTATTTTTATAGTTCAAATAATTCGAACTGTTACTTGCTAGTATTTGGCATGCCTTACGAATTATTAAAGAAATCAATCGGATCATCAGAGAAGAAACTAAAGAGACTGTAAATGGTAATCCTAAAACACCATTTAGACGATGAATGATAACTTCTTCATCTGGAACATGGCAATTTTAATTTCTCTGCTAGAGCTATATAATATGAGTGGAGTGAATTGAAAGGAGTCTAATTGTTGCAGAAATACCTATATTTCGAGGCTAGGGAC
>ENA-UOUE01000599-UOUE01000599.1-compost-metagenome-genome-assembly--contig:-NODE-599-length-28315-cov-13.886890_pt1 | contig 28315 bp, 26 predicted proteins | sample MGYA00238146_ERZ747223 | MGnify/ENA primary metagenome ERZ747223 (study PRJEB28781, sample SAMN06268865) | compost metagenome | isolation source: single cell | place: USA: California, Emeryville, Joint...
CGATGGAAAGATCTATGGTTCTTTAGACAAGCCTGATTGCAATATTTCACCTATTAGTCATAATTTTAGATGACACGAGTTTTGATAACAATGGATTACAGTGAGACATTCACAATAAAACAAATCGGGTTTGGTCGAACCGCAATTCGCGCATTTGTTTGAGAGGATAGCCTGATGCTCTTCTTCAGACATGAAAATCCATTCGTTATTGATCTTATATTCACAGATAATAACATCATCGTCACTGATTTCTGCATTCTTATTGAATAAAGATCGTTAGTTTCAACGGAAAAGGAGAAAAAATACTTCAAGGATCACTCCATCATTCATCCTAATGGCTTTTAATACGACTCTTCCTCTTGCCTCATGGAGTTTCGCGATCGCTTCAGTATACTCGTATCTCGGGTCGAGTTTCCACAGCTTACAGGACGACAAATTGACTTTTGGGTTGATCTCCAAGTTAGTCTTATAAATCCTCGTCAGCTTCTCACGGAGATCTTTCGCAGTCTCTTTCTTGCTGATATATAACGTGTGTGGCCGGGATTCCCCGTTGCCGTTTGTCGATGAGATAGAAGGAAGCTGAATCACATTTATCTAACGAAACAAAGCAAATAACCGTTATATTTATATCTCTTTAGGCGCATTTTTACTTTCTTTAACCAGATTTCTACTGAAGTGGTAGCATGAGGATCATCATTCAACGAAATCACATATCGCTTAATATCCACTCCGCCGTAAATCCCATAAAGCACTTTCCAAAGACGATGCGATATGATCAAGTAGTCTTTATTCTCTTGTAATCCCATCCTCACTTGATAATTACAATAATCCTTCACTTTAAAAGGGTCAATCAGTGAATCTGTATACTCGAGCAAGTCGCTCGCCTCGATAGGACCTGGATGTTCGTGATCGTCTATCTCTTTGTTATCCTCATTCACAAAGTCTAATTTATAAATCGCGTTTTCTCCAGTCAACTCATAAAATCCAGAGTATCTCTTCCATTTTTCAAGCCACCGCATTGAGATTATATGCACTAAATTACACTCTTTCCCGAGATACGCGTTCTCTTGCTCATCTTGTAACAGCTCCAGCACTCGCTTCGCCTCTTGGAGTCTGAGCTCTTTCTTCTCACTTCTCTATAGACACATTGTGAGTTGCCATAGAAATCAAGCAAAATTGACTTACAAAGACCTCTGAAGCCCTTCTACTCATCACTCCGCTTTCCTGCTTAATTCGACTTCGATATAGCTTGTATTTCTCAGTACTAATCAACTTATCCTCATGCGCTTGTTTAACAAAAGCCTCGAGATCTGCTAGTTCGTTGGCAGCTTGTTCGTTTTCTCCCATTTGAACGTAAATTTGATATCGGACCAGAAATAGTTCAAATTTGTCACAAACGGCGTTTTTGGCTGCGTATTTCATTTCGTCGTAGTGCTCCAGAGCTCTCTTACAGATCTTTAGAGCTTCGGGGAAGTTTTTCGACCTCAAGTCGCATTCAATTTTGAGTAGATATACTTGCAGATTGAGAACTTTGAGTTCAATGGCTTTATCGAGAAATCGCTGGGCTTGCTCCAGATGCTCTTCTTTTAATGCTGCATTTGCTCTACGGTATAGTTCAGCAACTTCTTGGGTTTTGGTGTCGTAAGCGTTCATGGTGCTCATCTGGAATTTGATTTCACAGACCTACAATTATTTTAAAATTTTTATCGCCAGACATTTTCTTAATCTGATAATGAAATTGGGAAATCAAAAAAGTCCTGAAAGATTGTGACAAGCTCAACCAAGAGAGGAGATAGCAATGAGAGGCCAGTTTCGGAGATACGTAATTTAGAGATTGATGGCTATCGCCGTTACAATTAAAACTGAGAGTATCAATAAAAAATCGATTCTGAATTTGTGTTCATAAATAGGAAGCAAAATATTATTGGTTCGACATGGATTCATATCCAGCAGCTACAAAAGATGTGATGATGATGAGTATGCAAATTTGTTAATTGTAGAAAACCTTAAATAGAAAGAGATTCTTCATTCAAAACGCCTTTGTGCGACAATTACAGCTGTAAACGAATATCTATGCATATTTAAGGAGCTAATGCAGGACTTTGCAAGGGTAACCCATTCAGAGTTTGGGAAAATTAGTATCGGTAGCTTTTTTGGTTCATCACCAGAAATCATTAAAAGTGCCTTTAATTAATCATCGCAAAGATATAACGAACAGCGCATAAAATCAGTTCGGACATGTTGAGAACAGAAAGAAAACTAGCAGCGTTAAAACCAAAAAAAAAAAGTATGCTAAGAAAATTGCGAACTGACTTGAGCAGGCTCTGCCTGAAACGATCATTCAAAACTCTCAATTTTGAAACATCAAGGATATAGCCTAATTGTGTTGAATGTCCAAGCGCATTAGCTTTAGTTGATACATTAGCTTGAGTCTGTAATAATTATAGTAGTCATTCTTGAAAAATCGATAGATAATCTGTTGAGGCAATTTATCTGAACGAATTGAGTAATATCCGTATGCAGAAGAATAAATTAATTCAGATGTCACCACGCATCAAACCCTGATTTATTTAATTTTTCAATAAGCCCAAATCCTCCACAGTCTCATTTTGCAATTTTTTTACTTGCGTTTAAAACGGGCCGCTTGCCTCATGCCGTTTCTGTTCTGATGCTGACTTTGCGAGATTAGAAAATATTTGGCCAGCATAATGCTGCGCGCGATGTTCTTGACTTGTCCGAGGTGGGTCCTACTGAAGCATACAATAGCTTAATACAAAGAAAAATTCCCTCAATATCTATAGCTCCTAAGAGGTGTTACATTCAAAAACCTCCTCTATTTGTATTCATTCACCAATTTCTTGATTCATTGTCGATTATTTCAGTATATAGTGGATAGTATTATTAGCGCATAGATATTGATCGCTGATTTCAATGTATAAGACGGAAATTGAACATACATCTCTTATTTTTTCTTATCAACGAATGCCGCCAACTATATTGAAATGAAAACTAACTTTTTCTAAGATTTCTCTTGCCACCTCTCAATATTCAAAGAAGAGCGAGACATTTTGAGGGCCATATTAACCGTTTGCTCTATTTCTGCCTCAGATGCGGCATTGGCTTCCGCAAAGATTCATTAATCTCATTTGAATTAATTTAAATTTTTGCAAAGAATGATTAAAATAACTTTTCCAGATTCGGGAGTCAAACATACCTTCTCCACCTATTCTATTCGAGTTTGGCTCTTTTAGCTCAACCATAGCGTTCAGGTTCGCACTTCATCCATTTTTTGATGTAATCTGTGAGATATTGCCTCATTAACCGGTTTTTCCCATTATTGTTCCTTCAACCGTTTTTTTTTATGGAGTAAAATCCTTAATATGACCGCCAAGAAGAAAGACTTAACGAATAAAGGGGGCTTATTAAGCTGGTTCAATAATTGTGCTGTTTCTCGAAATTCCTTTAGGAAAGGCAATAAAATTTACTAAAATGGCGGCTTTTGCCAAAAATTTGTCTCAAAGTATTCTCCTCTTAGAATTGCAAATAAATTGACTGCAGAAGCGAAAATTTTTTCGGTTATAGCAAAGGAGAATTTGCTGTATGTGATAGCTCCATAAAGTAGCTTCACTTAAATACTCTTATCGTTTGGTTTTAAGCTCAACACCATGATACTTTTTTTGAGTTGTATGGTCTAAGTGCAATAATCTCTCTGAAATATAAATACGTTACGTCACGTATTTAGGCTGGTCTGAAAAAAAAAATGGTTTTAAGGATTTTAAGGGATCATTTTTCAATAATCAAATGAATCTTCAACGCTTTAATCTAAGTACGTTTTAAGTATTTAGTATCTATAATTGAGAATTAAAAAGTTAGCTAAGCCTCAAGAGCTCACTTTTTGAAAAAAATGAACGATTATCCTCCTACGGGTAAAAGATATGATGTCGAATCCGGCGTCGGACGCTCCAGAGCTGATCCAAATGTAAAACTTATTCTCTCTTTCCCGCTTACCTAAACCGCGGTAGCAATCATATGATTCAGCCTGGGGTAAAAAAGTTGGAAGATCTCGCGCTGATCATGATAACTCAGGTATTGCTTATCGATCTCCTTCAGTTTTTCATCTTATATTCATGTAGGTCTCGGCGAGCCTCTTCTTGGTGACGAGTCATACAGATATTCAAGAGCTGCACCTGGACTCGGTGGTGCGATCAGAGACATCAGAGCCAAGAACCGAATGAGTGGAATTATCGCCTCATTCGTGGAAGCGAAGCAAAGACTTGAGTTGGATCTTGCTGAGAAAGCCGGCGCTCCAATGAAGTATAGACGAACAAGCTCAATCTTAGCCTCGTTTGCCGAAGGCAGAGAGATCGAGCACGAAAAGAGACTGAAGCCAGACAGCAACAAACTATTAGAACACTTGAAAAACGAAAAGTTGGCAAGACGACAACGCCGTGCTGCCAATCTCACGAAACTCCCTGGCTACAAGGCTCAGAAAAAGGCAGATGACGAGAAGAGCGCCTCAAATAACAAGGAGAAATTCCGTTCAATGGATGAACATAAAATCAAACTCGACGATTTATATCAGAGACTCGATGTTGATCCTGAAAGAGGTCTTACTGACAAGGAAGTCGAAATCAAGAGAAACATTTTCGGTAACAACACGCTCACCGAAAAGAAGAAAACGCCTTGGTACGTGAACCTCGCTCACGAATTCACCGGCTTTTTCCCGCTCATGCTTTTCTGCGCGTCCGGAATGTCGCTGCTGCTTTTCGGACTGAACGCCACCGATCCTTCCACATTGTACCTCGCAATCGCTCTTCTGACGGTCATTTTCCTCACCAGTACCACGACTTTCCTCCAAAACCAAAAGGCTGAAGGTCTCATGGAGAGTTTTAAGAATTTTATCCCTCAGAAAACTCGTTGCTTACGTAACGGAGCTTGGACTGAAATCCCTGCCGCGAAGCTCGTTCCTGGTGATATCGTTGAAGTCAAGGGTGGAGACAAAATCCCTGCTGATATCCGTATCATCGTCAGTAACGAAATGAAGGTCGATAACTCTTCTCTGACTGGTGAGAGTGACGCTCTGCTGAGAACCCCTGAATGTACTCACCCAGAAAACCCATTGGAAACAATGAATCTTGCTTTCTTCGGTACTCTCTGCAAAGAGGGTTCAGCGAAAGCAATCGTTGTGAGCATCGGTGATAACACCGTTATCGGTCAAATCGCCGAGCTCGCCGCCGGAGAATCCATGGATGAGACCCCTCTCGTCAAAGAAATCAACAACTTCGTCACCAAGATGTGTATGATCTCCTTCACCTTCGGTGCCTGCTTCTTCGGCCTCGGTTTCATCCTCGGATTCAAGATCGTCACTAACGTCGAATTCGCTATTGGTATCATCGTCGCCAACATGCCTGAAGGTCTTATCGCCACACTTACCGTCTGCATGACCCTTGCCGCCCAAAGACTCGCTGCTGCCAGCGTCCTCGTCAAGAACTTGGGATCCGTCGAGACATTGGGTTGCACGACCGTTATCTGCTCCGACAAGACCGGTACTCTCACCCAGAACAAGATGACTGTGGCTAACGTTTGGTATGATGGCAAAATCCGCAAGGGTGATAACTACCAAAAGATGCCACAGGGCTTTAAATTCCAATACGACATCGATAGCGAAGGCTTCAGAAGTCTCCATGAGTCTGCAATTTTGTGCAGTGAGGCCATCTTCAACAACAGCACTCCTCTTGAGAAGTTCGCTGAACTCGAGAAGATTTCCAACCCAGCGGAAAGAGAAAAGGCTCAACACAAGATCGAGCAAACCTACCAAAATCAACTCGCTAACAAGCTCTGGCTCGACAGACCAACCATCGGAGACGCTTCGGAAACCGCTTTGATTAAGTTCTTCCAACCAGTTCAGGATATTGTGAAGACGAGAGAGCAATACCCAGTCCTCTCAATGAACGACGGAACTGAGACCAGGATGCCTTTCAACTCAACCAACAAGTTCGCTCTCAACATCGTGAAATACAAGACCGAAAACTCTCACCACGCGATCTTCCTCAAGGGTGCTCCAGAGAGAGTTTGGGTCAGATGCTCTCATGTCCTCAACGAAGGAAAGCTTGAGCCTTTGGACGAAAAATGGATCACTGAACTCGAGAAAATCAATCTTACCTTCGGTAAAAACGGAGAAAGAGTGCTCGGATTCGCAAAGTACCACCTCCCTGCCGACGAGTTCCCTGAAAACTTCCAATACAACTGCAAGTCGCTTGACCAATTCAACTTCCCAATGAACAAGTTCGTGTTCTGCGGCTTCGTCTCACTCATCGATCCTCCAAGAGAAATCGTTCCTTTCTCCGTTATCAAGTGCAAGACCGCAGGTATTAAGGTCATCATGGTCACCGGTGATCAGCCAGTCACCGCTGCCGCCATCGCTCGTGAAGTCAACATTTTCGACAAGCACGTCAAGACTGTGAACGAAATTGCTGAAGAAAAGGGTATCTCTCTTGAAGCCGCTATGGAATACAGTGACGCTATTGTCATTCACGGTGATCTCATCACTGAAGCCTGCAAAGAAGACGAATTATTGCCTGAAAGCGAGCGAGGAAAAAGACTTTCTTCTTGGCTCTCCAAGCCTCAGATTGTCTTCGCCCGTACCTCACCTGCCCAGAAACTTATCATCGTCCAAGGCTGCCAGAAATTGGGCCATGTCGTCGCTGTCACAGGAGACGGTGTTAACGATTCTCCTGCCATCAAGAAGGCTGATATCGGTGTTGCTATGGGTATCACCGGATCCGATGTCGCTAAAGACGCCGCTGATATGGTCCTCCTTACCGACGATTTCTCAGCCATCGTCGTTGGTGTTGAAGAAGGTAGAAAGATCATGGACAACCTCAAGAAATGCTTGGTCTACGCCCTTACCTCCAACATCCCAGAGCTCGTTCCTTTCTTGAGTATGGTGTTTTTCGGTTTTCCACTTCCTCTCTCCAACATTCTCATGCTTTGTATCAACTTGGGTACCGATATCTTCCCTTCATTCTCATTGGCCTGGGAAGACGGAGAGCTTGATTTGATGCTTAGACCTCCAAGAGCCAAGACCGACCACTTGTTCACAGCAAGACTCATCACGACCGCCTACTTCCAAATGGGAGCGCTTCAGTCTCTCGGTGCTTTCCTTTGCTATTTCTACATCATGAACGACTTCGGTTTCCCAATTTGGAGTCTCTTCAGACTTATGTACCAAGAAGGACTTTGGTCTGCATCAACCGACCCTTATGACCCATATCTATACAATCTGGGTAACTCCAATGTCCAACTTCTCTGCGAACAAGCAGGCGGCAAGGTCTCTAACGATAGTACCAATTACCAATCAATTGATTGGGTCTACTTAAGAAACATGAGACAGGATCTCAGAAACGTGTTCATCGAGTGCGGCGCGACTGTCGGTACCGTTCAAGAATTTGTGAAATGGGGACCTTGCTACGTCCAACAATTGAGCAGTCACACTCTTCAACCTAACTGCTACTCCACTGAGGCACTTAAGTATGCTCAAACCGGTGTCTTCTTCGGTATCGTCATGTGTCAATTCACCAACGTCTTCGCCGTTAAGACCAAGAAGCTGTCTATCTACTATCAAGGAATCAAAAACAAAATCGTGTTTGCTGGTATCGCCTCTGAGCTCACCCTCACCGTTATTCTTTCATGCATGCTTTTCATCCAAACGGGTATCGGTTCCAGAGATGTTATCTTCTTCCATTACGGTCTGCCAGCCATTCCATTCTCTATCTTGCAAATGATTCTGGAAGAAACCAGAAAGTTTGCGATTAGACATGGTAAACCCGGAAAGAAAGGAAAACCTAACTGGTTCCACAGAAATTCATATTTCTAGAGAATTTCTAATAAAAACACAATAAGAACTGCATTCAAAAATAGAGATTAGATAAATTTATTAAAAAGTAATAGTTGCATAAGATATTTATAACTCTCGTGCTTGCTAGTGTGATAGAGCAGTCTAGAAAGTCTGACTCTTTTGGATTTACATAAAGAGAAAATTGAATGCATAAAAAACAAAACCCTTAAACCCTTAAATTTGATCTCTGTAATAGCATTAGCTTAAGATACTTAAATTCAAGTTTTTTTGGTATCATTTTTAATAAAAGATTTAACATTGATAACAACAAATCGTTTTTTTCATTACAAACTATTTCATTATGCGTCAGTTTCCCGCGAGTTTCCCGCGAGTTTCCTGAGGTTAAGCAGGTAGCTCTGCGTTGAAGCATAGATTCAGCTATGTTATAAATTTGAAACATAACTGATTTGAAGATTGAGTAAGTGATGGGATACCAATTCATCATTTTTCTATTTTTGCTAAGGTATTTGTTTTTAAACCATTGACTCTCTGTACTCAATGTTGAGTTGACTCAACACCTGACTTTTTTTCGGCAGTATATTATGAATATGAGAAAATTAGTCAATGAAAAATAATAAAATTGCATGGAATATAGACTAAATTTAGCGCTTATTTGATAGAAAGACAGCTCTAAACTGAGTTATTGAAAAAGAAGAAAAAGAAATAACCTACCTGCTGCTGAACTTCAGCACATAACGTTGAAATTTCCACAACGGAAGTATTTTATGGGAGCAATATGAAACGATTTCATCTTTTAGTCATTCTTCAATAGTGACCTAATCTAGCGTCTTGAGCTAAATGTAAAAATCTCAGCGCATTATGCTTCGATTGACGCTCTGGATGTGAAATTAATTCAGTTGGGAGTATAAATATCTCCAACCGTCATTCAGAAAAATTTTCAATTTTTCTCTTTCATTGACCGTTTTCTAATTCCGCTAAAATTCTTGAAAACTTTTCAACAGAAAATCATGTTCAATTCACATGAGCAATGTTTCTACCCGCTCACTAAAGTCCCAGTACATAACTGCCGACAGCATTCATGATACATTCCGGGGCACAATAATCCACAATTCAAGTTACTGATCAGGATACGAAGTAATATCAATAACAAAATAAGCATATTAAACTTCCATTATATGACAGATAGTTAGTTGCATTGAATGAAGTAGAGTCTTATGTATGCTAAAGCAGAATTAAATCCTGAAGCTCTTTAACTGAAAGAAAAGTCAGAGACAACATTTGTTTACTTATGAAGATTTAATAACTAATCGTTTTGAGAATAAACAAATAATATTTAACTCGACTTTTCATCAATTGTAAGTTGACCACCACGAATGGAAGAGGGCTACGAAGCACAGATCACTAAGCTTATTGACCACCAAAAGAAGCAAATCCGAGAGCTCAAACGTTTGCAAAATGAAAACGGCTCCAAAGCTGAGCAAATCGCCAGAATTCAAGTATTGAATCACTCTCCACCTCACATTTCTTTTCAACTCCCTTATCTTCTTGCCTTCCTTTGAAACTGACGATAACCGTCTTACTCTTTTCGTCTTATAGGAAAAAATCAGAACTTTGAATTCTGAACTCGCTGAGAAAAAGAAAGAATATACGGAACTCGAAGAGAAAGTAAAACAGCAAAAGGAGAAAAGCCGAGGAATAGTTGAAAGAGTATTTAGCACCTTATTTCATAGATAACACTCCCAATAATTTTTCAGATTAATATCGGAAACAATAACTTAAACTCCGACATTGACGACGCTAAAATCGTTGAAAAGTTTACGAGCTTATTGACTAAACTCTACAAAGATATTGCAGAAAGCTATGGATTTGATAAGTACAAGCAATTAGTAGTACCACCAGCGTTAATCTCGCTTTCGCAGCAAAACTGATAAGGAGGAATTGCTCCAGAAAACCGAGAAGATTTCGAAATTTAGTGGTCATCTCTCTCGAATGATGTAGAGACTTTTCCAAGAGAATTTTTATTAACGTATTTCAGCTCACATAGGCACGAAAAGGAAAAAGACTCGGACGATGATCAGTATGCTAAAAGCACTCTCACCGCGATCGGTGTCAAGCGGCTTTTGGAAAAAGATGCTCTAAGCGCAGTGGCGGCAGCTGCGAATGGGAATCACGATGACTTGGATGAAGAGGAAGAAGCAAGCCACCAGAAGGGGTTTTTGACGACGTTCAGAATCTCGAATAAGACAACGTTTGGCGAGTTGCATGAAGCAGCCTGTAGATTTTGGGTATGGTTAAAGGAGTTAGATAGGAAATATTGAGAATTGTGTAGGGGATAACTCAAGTTGATGAATATGAGCTCACTGACGAGAAGATGAACAAAATCAGCGAAATGAAACAAAAGATTGATAGTTTTTTCAAAAATTCCGCTCAGCCTTACAGCCAGTACCTCGTTTACTTCAGAAGAGTTGTACCAGAGCAAATCGATTCCAAACAAGGTAGAGCCAACCCTTCGTCTTTGCTATTAGACTAAACCGTAATCCGCATAGCTACGAAAATTGATATTGCATCTGAGAAAGGCAACGGCGGAGAAGATGCAAAAAAGAAAGAAAATGACACGTTCCAGAAAATCTTCCACCAATTTCCAGGACTGAAGGTAAATCTGTGATTGCTTACTCAGAGGTCTGATGGCTATCGTACATCAAAAAAGGCTTATTTGGAGGTAGATAAAGAGAAAAAAGAGGAGCGTGAGAAAGAGATCAAAAGCAAAAAGGACTCCATTTGGAAAATAAATGATAACCACTGCTATATTTGGACGCTGATCTTGCTGCTATTTGTAACAATTAAACGCTGGAATAGGAAATTTTATTAAAAATGTTGATTAGATCTTCACGGTTGTCCCACTTGCCGGAGAAAGAAGCATTGTAACAATGTATTATACGCTGTCGAGTTTTAATAAAGCCTACGGATCATCTAGTGATTCGTACGAGATTCTAGAGTAAACACGAAAAATGCTGCTTTTTGTGTGACAATTTGAATTGACTAGTACGAATAATACGTTCCAAGGGATATATAAGCAGAATGATTTCTATCAGTTTATCAATAACACCCTCGCAAAGACTGTTTTTTACACCAAGCCATCCAACGCTTCGAACGAAGAGGGAGTCATTCTTACCAGCAATTCAGTGATTGGTGGGGTCCGAATACGGCAGATGAGGGTCCAAAAACGAGATTGCAGCGATATACCCGAGTCCATCCAATCCACGGTTCCTTGCTATTACATGAAATATTCGCAAAGTATCCGTGAAACGAATCCGATCAACCTGACCAACGTTGAATATTCTATGGTCAGAAGCTGGCAGAACGATTGGACTACTTGGAAAGACACCTCAACATTAGGCACATCAGTTGGAATTTCTGGAAAGCTCACTAATTACGAAGGAGATGGATACACTGTCGACATTCCATGGGGAACTTCCGTAGCAGATGTGCAAGCATTTGCTTATTACCTCGAGAAAAACAACTATATCAGTTCGAATACGAGAGCTATCGTCATTAGCTTCACGTTGTATAACGAGGTCGGCGAGTTTTTTATTTATAACGAGATGGTCGTTGAAGTTACTCCAACTGGCATTCTTTACCCGAGCAAGTTGAGCGTCATTCCTTTCAGGAAAAGCTTCCACACGAGTGCAGCTGGACGACCAAATCACGCGACTTTTGATGCTTTGAGAGTGATATGCGCGGTCGCATTGAACATTTTCTTATTATATCGAGTGGTACCTCACCATACTAGAAATTCAAAACAACATTTACATTTTTTTAGATTTGCTCTGAAGGCAAAATTGACCTGAAATACCTCTTGAAATTCCAAGGAATTCTCAACGCTTTTATCGTGGTCCTTTGCTACGTTAGCGTCGGTTATAATAACGCACTCGAAAAGGACGATGCGGCGCGATATTCAATGAATCACTACCTTACCACAGTGAAATACATCGTAAAATTCCTCTTCTTCTTCGAGAAATTCTAAAATTTACCCTATCCAGGAAATGAAACATTTAGCTACACGTTATGAAACTGCGATCACCATTATGGGAGTCATCTGTGGTCTTGCAATTACTCGTTTAGCAACAATACTCACAATGAACTCTCGGTTCTACATGATAATCACGTCCCTTGAAGAGGTACTCATAATTTCTTTGAAAGACTCTATATCCTTTTGGTATAGGCTCGAAGGCAGATTCTCTTCTACTGCATGGTTTTGGTTCCAATTCTCTTTGCATTTGCTGTAGGAGGAATGAGTCTCCTCGCCTTACAGGTTGAGTCTTTCAACAATTTTTCAGATGCGTTTATCTCGATACTGATGTTTGGGCTGGGACAAGTCGACGGAGAAATCTTCCTGGGCTCTGAAGCGTCCACGCCGATCGTTCTTCTGTTCACGGTGTTCTACTTCTTCGTGACGTTTTTCCTCGTAACGGTGTTTGCGGGAATTTACATCGACAATTATCGTGTGACAGTCATGGACTATGGCTATAATTTCATTGAGAAGGAGTCTTGGACATATCGAGGTAATCTCACTACATTATGACGGATTTATATAATCTTGAAATTCAGAGCTTGTGAGGTGGTTGCTCCCGAAGTTCGTTTACAATCGGCTAGCAAAGTTGGAAGAAAAGATTAAAAAACGAAATAAAGGAGAGGATGGAGAAACGGAGAATAACAAGACAAGCGAAGGAGGAAAGAAATGGTATCAAAAGAGCTGGTATAAAAGGAAGAATAAAGATCAAGAGAAAAAGAAAAACGACCGCGCTTAAAATCGGTTTGAAAAATTGGTCCTAGAGTAGTTTTGACAAGCCATTGAATTTTTACTTAATGCTCTGTGATTGAGTAACCGCAGACAGATATTGTACACACGAACGCATTGAAAATTAAGTTTATAAAATATCATTTTCAGTTGCTTTTTACTGGATATTCATTCCATTGAGACATAATAATACCAAAAAACATTGTTAAAGTTCAGATAATGGCCTTTGAAGCGGAGTAGAAATGTTTGCTTATTTTAAATTTTTTTGTAACATTGAGTTGATAGACAGATTGCGAATCTGATACCGATGAAAACTATATCGAAGATTTTATTTAAAATTTGATTTTTTGAAATCGCGTCCATGCAGTCTGCCAAGGAAACTATCGAATACGTGCTGAAGATCTTTGATTACTTGGGGATCAACTACCTCTCAGCTGAGGAGCTTAGACAGTCAAAATTCAACAATCCTTTCGAAGGAATGGTAACAAAATGCACGATTATCATTTTGGGCCTCAATGGTTTTAAACGCAGACCACAAAGTACATAAAAACGATATTCTGCTTGATCATCCACGACTTCAACGAGTTCCGAATTGATATCAGACCTCTCGTAAAACAGTTAGACGCCTCAAAGAAACAATCACTGGATAATTTGGAAATTTTCGTCGTCTACTACCTCTATAGAATCGGCTGTCCTTTCGTTCTTCAATACAAAGACGAACTGATACTGAAAAGGACATCTTCGAGGTAAAAAACTAAAAGAGCAAGCTTCATTATATATATATCTAGACTAATGCTCTTGGTCCTCGCTTGGCTCATTGATTTTTTAGAGGTGTTTGAGAATTATACAAAGAAACTCGCAGAAGATTGCCAAGCGCTCCTAGGCAAAAAGGTAATACAATCTACCCTTTGGTAAATTCTCATAGTTCTCGTCAGCTTGGAGGAGGTCTCTTTGATAAAATTCAACCGAGCCAGCAATCCGATCCAATATTTGTAGTCAATCCTCAAAGGTAATGCTAAACTATGCAGTCATGTTAAACATTATCAAGGGAACATCCTGAGGATGAGATTATGAGCCTTTATCGCAAACTTTATGATATTAACCTACGAAATGCCAAATTATTTGAAGGAAGCATCAAATTAATTCAAACTTACGAGGCAGACGCAAAGTAATTGAAAGAATCTTCGATTTAGGCTTATAACTTTTTCCCTTAGGGTTAAAGGGCTGTCCTTTGAAGACGCTCTCGCATTCAAAGACGAGGAGCTCGTGCTCAAACATTTCACTGAATGCGAACAGTTTCTTGGGATTCTAGAGTACGAGATAAAAAATATGAGAAACAGAGAGATTTTCTGGAGCTGGATTGACAGCGCACTCGAACTTAACGCAAAGGAAAATGAAAGCGATTTTATTAGTTACAACGGTAGTGTCGAGAACAACCAAGAACCTCCAATTAGATTTCATAATAGCTACGTCTCCACCTTGGATAAGTAAGCACTCTACCATCGTTTTGCACACCTAACCAAATAATGATAGGCTTGTTGAGGATGTTAAAAGATTCAGTGAGACATTCGTCAAACACCAAAAAGAAATCGGTGAGTTCAAACAGCTTTGGAATCAAAACACAGAGAGATTGAGAAAGAAAGGAGGGCAAGAATATGAGCAACAATTTAAAAAGGATCTACCATATCTCATCCTTGAGCTTGAGAAGAAATATCCTCCCTCGGATCAATTCTTTGCCGATGATAAAGAGAACGTCCGTAACACTGATGTGCTGTTCTTTGAGTTCTGGAGCCAATTATCGAAAGCGCTTTTGCTTAATGAGGTTTATGGTAATGCGCCGTTGATCGAGAAGGAGAATTCGTTGGTTCCGATTATTAGAATAAGAGAAGAAGCTCTAAGGAGTACTGAAGAGACGCTCGAAGCGAAGTTGAAAGAAAGCTTTGATTTGTTAGACCCTGAGATAAAAGTTATTTTTCCTTCCAAGGAGTATTGATAGTTGAATAGATTCATTAAATTTGTTGATTTTCATATGAGTTTTTACTTTAATAGTGTCCTTTTTTTTAGTTTTACGTTCATTTTTATTAATGATGGGTGCAATTGATGAACATGAGGGATTTTCTACGACTGATCTCAAATAGGGGTTATGAACATATGTTAAGAGTTGAGTTATAAAAAGGATTTGTGTGATATATTAACGAGCATTTTCTGGGAATTATGGATATAGCTTAGCTTAGCTTTTCATTTATGCAACAAACAAATTACAAAATTAAATTGAATTCCGAAAATTTCAAGCCAAAAAAATAATTATTTATAACAAGACTCAATAATGTCTAACGCATATATCGTGATTCCTTAGGTCATTAATTCATACCCTTGAAAATTTTCTTGAGGTCTTTCACAACTCATACCAACATCTTCGCAATTGAAGATTTGCTTCTCCTCTAATACTTTTAGAACTTCCACTAAAAAATTTCTATTAAACCACATGAAACTTTTTGTTAATGCTTACTATCCACTATTCTTCTCCATTTTTCGCACCGTTCGCACTGTACGCAGACAACATCATCATCTTTCGATTTAGATGACTTTCTCGAAGTCTTTTCATGTCTACTCTCGTTCTTCTTAATTTTCTTTGATTTCGGATTGAGGTCCGATTTTGATTTCTTCAGCTTATGGTCCTCATACTCAACTGCTACATGAGACTCCGATTTCGTGCGTTTCTTTTTGGAATTCGACTCGATAATCTTATTAGCCACTTTTGATTGGTAGTCTTTCTTCGAATGCACTGTTAAAAAAAAACCCTTCATTAACCAATAGAATAAAGCAAACTATTTGCCTGAACTGCGGGTCGTAACGCTCGAACGACCCGATGACTCTTCAACCATTTTATGATCCTCATTTGAAACTTCTTCCACGAGCATCTCTCTTTCATGATGAGAATTCTCGTGTCGTTCTATAGTTTCATGCTTGGATGATTTCCTATGAGATCGGGTGACTCTGGTCTCGACATTAGATGGCGAAGTCGTCGATTTTTTTTGAGAAGGATCGATTTCGAGTTTGTGCTCTTCAATGTACTTCTTCACAGCAGGATGCTCAGCATAACCAGCTATAAGCGGACTATTAGAAGAGGTATACTCTACTAAGAGTACCTAACGCGAGATTTGTATAGAATTCGTCTTTATCGATCTTCACGGCATCCCTAATACATTTACAGCACTGGAATAAGCGGAGTTAGTCAGCGATGATTAGAAAGAGGGAGCCATACGTTTGCATAAGGGAACAGGTCAAGCCATCGAGTTGTCGCGAAATTGACAGCTTCCGCGAGGTTGAACCCCCAATTGAACCCTGCATGATAGGCGCCTCCGAGTGTAATGATAAACTCCCCTGGATATTGGATCATTTTATGGATCTTAAGGTCAGGGATATGTTGTTTCAGGAAATATGGAGATATCATGATCGTCTTATGTCTCAGATACTCCTTGCACTTCGAATACGCTTCAGGAAAACTCTTTTTCACGAACGCCTCGAGCTTTGGCCCCTCGCTCGTCGGGAGGCAGTACCAAAACCTGATATCGAGTTAACCATCAGGTTCCTAATGGCATTTACTTAGGCTTTCCATAGTGCACAAAATTGATGCTGTATAAATCAAGGTCTTCCTTGTGCCAACCAAACATCGTTTTCCATGAGCCTACGTACAGATACGGCTTATTAACGCCTGAGATCGGTCGGTCCAGTCCTTCTCTGGATATTAGTGTTACTCAGACTGAAAAAAGTGCAAGATTTTTACTTAAGCACTCCGTTTAATTCTCTCAAATTCCAGCTAACGCCTTCATCGAAAAGAGATCCTGGCATATCAGCACCGTAGAGAGGAGACGTGAAGCCAATGTTTTTCCAAAACTTTGTAGAAATCCTGAGAGCTGTGCGTAGAAAATTAATTTACGAGACTCTCGACTTCATCGGGAGTTTTGTTTTTTGTAAATTCGTCAAAGCCTTCAACTTTCTTACGATAGTCTTTGACTGTCATAGACTTCTTTTGCATCAACAGCAGCTCATAAATGCCTGAAACGCCCAACGTTGGAAAGGTAGTGGTCGAATTTCAAAATAGATCAGAATATTACCTGTTGCATTTCCTTGGCTGAAGATATTCTGTTCTATTGGAGAATTAACCATGATGCTATCCATTGTTTTTTCGATTGGAACGGCACGAGGGACCCAGCCGGCTGGCGGAACGACCTGAAGGAAATGAATTATTCTTTTCTCGAGTTTTGGCGGGAAAAATGCCCTACTTTGATGAGTCCATAGTTGGCTGTGTTGGGGTCTTGCTCAATTTTTTCCCAGAATTCAGCAAAGTTGGCAAACTCTTGCGAATTTGGGTGAAGCACTAAGCTGTATGGAATCTCTGTCTTCGAATTCATTGTTAAGATTTAATTTTGCTGTAGAAAATTTAATAGATAAACTCTATTGACTGAGCTTTTTGCAGCAAGCACCTCAGATTAATATTCTTTAAAGTAGCATTTTGAAAAAGGAAAATAGTATAGCTCATTCAGTCACAGCGGGCATAATTTGCTCAGAAGTCAGGAAAAGAGGTCATAAGGCACGACGTTGTAAGTTTAAAAGCAAAGAAGGATGCGGCGTTACAAGGACAAGGTTCAAGAAAGCTGGGTTTTTTATAATGGAGAAGCAAATTGAGAAATTTGTCGGCGATTCTTTGGAGTTTTGATGAGCTAGTGGATAAGGTTTCTCTTGAAAGAATTTCGGATAGGTTATAGAATGAATCAGGCTGAGAGATAAATTATCGACTTTCAACCAAGCAAATTTAATTTATTTACAATTTTTTAAAATTTCGGAGTTGAGGCTGATTATCCTGTCGAAAAATAAGATTGAAGTGATTCAATAGCCAAGCCAACGCCTTGCTTGGTTCTAGAGTTAGGAACGTTGAAGGTGAGAGTATTTTAGGTCAAGTTAGCTCACTGTTTGACAATCAGAAGAACTTTTCATACAATTGAATTATGGTTCTAATCGAAAAAGCAACACTATCATGAATTTACTATTCCTCAATCTATTCTGAGGAGTTAGCTTGGCTGTCCTCAAAGGAGAATTATTCTGCTGCTGGTTGTACTTACTGACAGTCCATGTAAACCCAAAGTTAAATCCATAAATTCTAAATTCTAAATTGAACTCTTACTACGCATACCATGAAATAATACATTAGGAAGAAGCCTATAATATTTATCATCTGGTTTCCTTCTGGAAAACAGATTCTAGAGTATTATCTCAACAGACACCACTAATTGGGATCAAATTTTCCTTTCTGCAAAACAATTCTACTGAATCTATTGGAAGAAAAAAAAAACTCGTATTTGCGTGATTAGTTTACGAATTCCTCCATAGGCTTTTGACTAAATCTCCGAAAATCAAATTAAGTCTCTAAGGCTGCAACTTTTGAAAAGTATCTCTTATTAGCAATTATCCTCAATGTTTTTGGCTGAAGCTGATCTAAGTTGACAAACCAATTTTTGAAAAGAACCAGCTTGACATCAATAGATGATATTTGGACCTATTTCCCTCTAATCTTGGCAACTCTTGACGATGCTCAAAGTAATTTTAGATAACAAAATATCTTATGAAAATATCAGAATTTGAAAGAATCTTTTCCTTATACAGCTGCTCTTGTAGTTTGTTAGACGCTCATCAGAAATCTAAATTGAAAATTGCCCAGGACGACTAGGAGTTCTCAGATGACGAATATTAGCTGCAATTCAGTCTGTTTAGAGAGATCGCGAATATATTTCGGCACCAAAATTAAATATTTGAATCAACTTATAAATTTTCGCGGAAACAGTACAAATGGATAAATACACCAACTCTCTCCCTGAAATTGAAGAAGGCTTTGAGAGCCACATGAACGAAACATCCGACCCGCAGCCTACCAACTCAGTTCGAAGCATGTTCAACCTTCAAGACAAAGAAAACATCAGAAAAGGAGCTCTTCAGCCTCCATCTCCTCGCGTGACTCAAACCAAGACCTCGCAACCGACTCTATTCGACAAATTGAAGCAACCTACTCAAACCCAAAAGCGCTCAACAGTCAAACCATTCAAATCTAATTCAAACAACCCATCTACAGAATTCGATTTCCTTGAAAAATGGTGCGAATACTATCCCGAGACCGAAAAACCTGTCTTTGATGTAGAATATATCCTTCTGTCCACTGCTCACCTAACTGTTACTTGACTTTAGGACTCCGAATTTCGACATCTACTGATCAAATTGTTATACGACTGCTACCTTAGAGACCCTAGCAGCCGCGAATTATACGAATGGGGCAACGAGAAGCACTTCGGGTTGATCGACGTGTACATTGATTATCAGAAATTTAAAGGACATCCTGATCAGCGCGTCAGAGATATTTTCACTTATTTCCCTGAGGATACTCCATCGGACATCTTATCTGCCATTTGCATGGCGCTTGACCTTATCAGAGTTCATATTCTCAAAAAGCCCCCGAAGAAGATCACCGCACGTTTCTATAACTTCGACCACATGCTCACAATCAACGAAATCAAATCCGACATGATCCTGCACTATGTCTCAGTGAAAGGAATCGTACTGCGAACCTGCTCGATTAAACTCCTCACGACTTATATGGAATTCAAATGCATTGAATGCAAGGCGACGATCAGAAAGGTGCTTCCAGATGGCGTTTACGCCGTCCCAGTCAATTGTAGTTCGAAAGAGTGCAAGTCGAAAGTCTTTGTCCCAGAGAAATCCTCAGCGAAGCATATATTATATCAGCGTCTGCAGATCCAAGAGCTTAATGATGAGGTCGATCTAGTTAACACCGGGCGAGTTCCTAAAACGATTGAGTGCGAGCTGAAAGAAAGCCTGGTCAGTTCGCTGATCTCCGGAGACATTGTGATCGTAAATGGGATTCTGAAGCCCGAAAGAGCAAATGAGTCAGACAAAGGCTTCAGCTCGAATAAATCTCGAACACAAGGACTGTTTACGTGTTATATCGATGTTAATTCAGTCACAAACCAGAAACATAACAGTAGGTTTTCGAATACAGGAGGTGAAGAAGAGTTCAGCGAAGACGACCTAAAAATCATCGGAGCCCTTTCTGAGACCTCCAATCTCTTCCCTCTGCTCGTTAAATCGTTTTGTCCGGCGATTTACGGACATGAGCTGGTCAAAGCAGGTGTGCTTCTGTCAATTGTTGGAGGCTCAGTGCTAGAAACCGATTCAGAAAATGTTTCAACAGGAAATACTGGGAAATACCGCACGTCGCTGCGACCTGACTGTCATATGCTGCTGATAGGTGATCCGGGGCTAGGAAAGTCACAATTGCTGAAATTTGTTACTTGTATTGCTCCGAGAGGCGTCTATATCTGCGGAAATGCGACTTCGACAGCAGGACTTACAGTTACAGTCCAAAAAGACGCGCAGTCAGGGGAAAGTTCAATGGAAGCGGGTGCTCTCGTGCTGAGTGACCAAGGCGTCTGTTGTATCGACGAATTTGATAAGATGTCCAGTGAGCATCTCTCGCTGCTGGAGGCGATGGAGCAGCAGACGGTGTCTATCGCCAAGAGTGGAGTGCTTTGCTCGCTTTCGGCTAGGACGACGATCATCGCGTCCGCGAATCCTATCGGCGGTCATTACAAGTAAATTCTCTTGTCTCGTGAACATTATCTTATACTACACATACTACCTCAGCAAATCGAAAAACATCAGGGACAATATTAAGATTTCCAACGCGATTCTCAGTCGTTTCGATCTGATGTTCTTGATGCTTGATCACCCTGACCCTAATCGAGATAAGAAACTCTCTGAACATGTGATGAAGGTAAATAAAGAGTGCATGTAGTTCTCATTTAATCTCCTCGTTGTACAGCTGCATAACAACGCGAAGAAGCGCAAGAGAGAAGAATTCGAGTCGCAAGCTCCTTCGGCAGGCTATGAGAAGAAGAACGATATTACATTCTCGCAGTTTCAAAACAAATTCCAAAACAATTTTTATTCGTTCAAATCCAACCAGAAGCAAGAGCCAACAAAGCCTTACGAAGATAGAAGCACAGGGTTCCTCAAATCTTTCAGCGGCAAAAAGCCCAGTATCGTTCAAAACGAGCCTGACAGAGCGGCAGATATGCTGATAATATCTCTATCAGAAAAGCTCTCACACGCAATTGAGAAAATACCCCAGGAATCCATTCTGGATATCTACGTGATGCGAAAGTACATAGCATATATCAAGAAGAACGTTCATCCTTGGTATGAGATTTTTGTTTGTAATATTTCTAAAAAGATATTATGAAAGGCTTTCCTCAGAAGCTGCTACAGTGATAAGAGATTTCTTCATCTCTTTGCGAGCAGGAAGTGAGTCGTCTTATAACCTTAAAACAACGACAAGACATTTGGAATCGCTGATAAGACTTTCACAGGCACGAGCGAAGATAGAATGCAGGACTGAAGTCACAAAGGAAGACGCTATGGTAATTAGAACTTGTGTTTTGCTATAATCTAAATTGATACATAAGGAAGTCGTTGCTTTGATGCAAGAGTCATTATTTGATGCTCTGGAAGATTTAAGCAGTGGAATCGTTACGAAGGGAGGAAAGAAAGGTGGTGTCGCGTTTAATCCGAATAATATCGGTGTGCTGAGTGTGCCGAAGCAAACGAAGCATTTTATTGAAAAGCTGCGAGAGAAAGCGCAGGTGAAAGGAGATGCGGTGTTTGAATTCAAAGAGCTAGCAGAAGTGGCCAAGTCTCTAAACATGCAAGTTGGAGATTTCAGCGAGTATATCGACAAGTTGAATTTCCAAAGCTATTTCCTCATGCGAGGGAAAAATGTCTATGAATTGAAGTCACTTGGGCTTTAGATAGTGAGATGGCGCTGTTGAAAAAGTTGGTAATTTCTAATATGTAGCAGCAAGGGATTGCATCACTGTGGTTTCTCTTATTTATGGTAGTAGTATGAGTGTTACTCTTCAAATTATTCTTATATTGGAGGGAGAAGACACGATTCAATGTATACTTTCATCATTTTCATAGTTGAGATGATTCAAGATTTATATTAAATATCTTAATTGGAATGGCAGTTCTTCTCTTTCTTTCATCGTGAATGATAGCATAATTAACGAGAATAAGGGTCGTTGAATGAAGCGAAAGCGAATGAGGGTCTACATAACAGAAATTTTGGATTTTTTGTCACTAACTGCTAATTTCGATCGCTGAGGAGTATAAATGATACACAAAAGTTTTGAAATTGGATGAGGATCAAAAATTTTGAATTATTTATTTGGATTTCAATTTGAATTTATAATAAAAATTCAAAAAATTAGACTAAAAGCTAGGTACATTTGTTTCTTAATTAAAGACTTCCTTCATCAATGGTACTATTTTGTGTTCTTAAAGCAAAACAGGAAAATCATTGTACTGGTAAAATAATGAAATGGATTCACGATGATAATTTTTCAATTCTTGAGCAGGTAGTGGTAATGACTGTAAGTGAAAAGCAATAAGCAATACAACATTTTGCGGTAATATCTGAAACAAATTGATGATAATAACTTCTTCTAATATATTAATAAAGAGTGTAGACTCTAACTAATACAAAAACGTTAAATTTTGACTCCAGCAAAATACTGGTAATTTCTAATAAGTAAAGATTTACTTTCTTCAAGGAAAGCAGATTCTGCCTACGACAAAGTAAATTCACAATAAACAAAACACTTGGCAGAACTGAATTGATGATTTTAAATACTCTGTTAAACTAAAAAAAGGCATTTGAAGATTCTAAAAAACTAAAAATCACTCGCCTAAATTTATGTTCTCAATAAAGCATAAAAAGACACTATATTAGGCTGCAAAATATAGCTTTCTATAGGTCAAATGAATATCAACTGAGAGAAAGTTTTCATATATTCGTTTCCCGACACGATTTGTCTTGATAATATAAAACAATTCCTACCTTCTCCTACCTTTATATAATAGAACTATTCGCGTTATGATGGAAGCAAGGAGCACAATAATAATACTCAGATGTAGAATGACGTTCAAAAAAAGTTAGCTTAAAAATTACATTTCAATTTGATAGCAACACTCACCAGCGTTCACTTATACCAGTTATTGCCTCGTATTATACGATCCACAGTTTGCACACTTCATTGCTACCAGACTAAACTCAACACCTTGGCTTTTTTCCAAACAATCCAGACAAACAATATCAACCTTCTTTCCTTTCAACTCAGGAGGTAGTTGTTCCTTTGCTTCCTCTACTATCATATCCAATATTTCGATATCACTTTTTTTCATTACAACCAAACTGGTTCCACAAATAGGACATCTATTTATCCCTATGCTATGACAATAGCCGTCGAAACACTCCACATGGATCCAATGCCGACATCTCATGAGCTGAATGTATGGCTTTACAGACTCAAAAAGCGATTCCAGACAAATCGGGCAATTCTGCCCGCGTATTTCCATGCATTGGTGCTTATCCTGCGACAATTTGTTGATACAAAGTCCGCAGTTAAAGCAATGTTGGCTGTCTTCTTTCTTACCCACCCGACACATACCACAATCGTCACAATGGAAGATATCTTTGTCGGGAGAATCGTCATAAAACACGCATTTACTGCAATAGTATCGAGCAAATGTTTCGCCGCAATTGGTGCATTTGGAAGACGGTTCTTGCTCTGTTTTGCATAAAAGACATCGGACTTTTGTTACCTTTGTGCGTGGAAGCTGTTCTACTGTGCAGCCAGGACCCTCTGGTCCCTTGTAGTTCTCGTTATGACAGTGTCTGCACATGTACCAGGTGTTGCAGCAAGGAGCGAGTAATTCGCATTTTTTCTTGTAATGATCGCAGCCGTATTCTTTCTCCATTGGTCCCGTTCAAAGTAAATTTTAAAATAATTCTTATTTAATCGTGATCAAATTTTTGCTTAATTTTGATCATTGCGAACCTGAATCATTTTAAGGAGTATGAATTAAAATTTTATGGTGTGAATCGGACTTTTTTCAAAAGGTTTTGTGAAAATTGGAAGGAAAAAATGCGTGCAGTCCTACCCAGGTGATGGTCTGGAGAGTGCACATCTGATTATTGCGATGGAAATTGCTTATCATAAGTTTTTTTGTTATTTTTAGAAACAATTTAAGGAGTTCTTGAAAAGTTTTAGGTGGATTTGAGGAGAATACTTTTTTAAGTAACTGCAAATGGAGTCAGTAACTACCAGCATCTAATATCTGAATCTTTAATTGAAATTTAGAACAATTTGCCTATGTGATGCTAGAGTATGATTTCTCTTCAGCAATCAATCATATTTTTGAACTTGAGAGTGCCGTCACTGGTATAATGGGACGTCGTCGCGGGTATACAAATGACAGAGTGAATATACTAAACTTCCACCAAGAACTAATGATGAAAAATCAATTAGAATCAGCCATTAAGGTTTCTTTATCTACTAATGCGTCTGAGCCTACCAACCTGATGTGAGTTTATTGCCAAAAATTCAATTTTGCGGTAATTTTCAGGGATATTATGCTACATGATATCGTGATTTTAATTTTTTAATACTTTTTCAAGGTATTTGCGATGCATTCTTACATTTGTTGAACCGACCTCATTAACACACAACATTCCACCCAAACCAAGAGCAATTTCCACTCGAATTGAAAACTTTCGCAAAAAATATAATGCAGACAAACTACTTGACTGCATTCCTATGAGAAGAATTTCTTCCTTATATAACCAGAACAGATCAATCTCAACAAAGGCACCAGTAAGACTTGACAAAAGGTTTTTGCTCTTGAAGCAATTAAGCATCAATTCAGCTGATTCAGTGCTGAATCAAAATTTCGATTTGAACTTTTTAAAGCTATATACGTAGCTTCGACTTGAATCAAATTCAAAAAAAAGAAATAAATATCTATTCAAGGAAAAATCCCACCATGGAAGATCTTGAAACTTTTTTCCTCCAAAAGATCAAACCTTATGAGGAACGCATCCAACAGCTCGAAGAGTCTGAGAAAAGCAAAGAACTGGAGATAGTCACATTAAAACACGCTATTCAGAATCTTAACAGAATTATCGAGCAACTAAAAGCCTCCCAACCAGCTGCAACAAAGCCTGGTGCTCGTCCTATTGGTATTTTTCGCTGTCTTTGAGTAAAACGTGATTGAATTTAAAGGTGGAAAGACAACTGGAGTAGGAGCAAAAGCAGGAGCACCACGTACATAGCATTGTATTTTACACAGGATTGAACTTGCTTTAGATGAAGAAGAAAAGAAAACCAGTGGTGTGAGAAGACCAGGAACTTCCGGCGCTACTGGCTCATCAGCTAAGGATACTGCTCCAACAAGACCCGGGGCGAAAGACCTTCATAAACCAGGAAAGGGAACGAAAGCTGAACCTCCAAAAACCGGAAAAGATGCTAAGAAGGACGTTAAAGCAGAACCTGAAAAGAAAGAAGAAGAGCCTGAAAAGAAGGCAGAGGAGCGTAATAAAATTTGAAATATGCAGGTGTGATATCGTGTATGTTAGACCATGAAGAGCCACAGCAAGCTGAGCCACATAAGGAAGAAGGTGGTGAAGCCGAGAAGAAGGAGGAGGGTGAAGGTGAGAAGAAAGAAGGCGCAGAAGAGCCAAAAGCCGAATAAATTCAATTCGCATAATGTATTTATTACGGATTAGTTTCAAGTCAAATAAATATTTGGGCATAGCTAGTGCTTGATTCATAATTCATGAACGTTGTGTTTTGAGATTTTCATATTGATACAAATGGATTTTATGTACAGTCTCAGAGTCAAAAAAAAAAGCGTTTTGAACTTTAGTTTGTTCGAGATTTACGCGGATATGCTAGAATCATTAAGTTAATGATGACTTCACTGAAGGCCTTAGAAAGCTGTCTATGTATTAATAGCAGACTCAATTTTTTACTCTTGTGAATTAGATGCCTAGCAAAATCTGAAACCACTGTAAATACTAATTTTCATAAGTTTCCTCCTCTAAAATAATACTTCTATTTCCTTAGTTTTTCAAATCACAAGGTTTGTATGATCTCATAAAAAAGTTAATTGAGGTTTTTTCTTTATTGTCCATTCTATAGCTGTAAGAAAGTTTAACCGGAATTTATTTCAGCTGCTTCAAACGTTAATACATTAAATAATAATTACAATAAAAGGTCTTTTAACATTTAACAGAAATTAATTGATAACTTTAAAGGATCGACGTATAACAATGGATTTTGACTACAAAGACGTCCTGAAAACTCTCCAACAGGAAATCTACAGGAACAAGAGCAACCGTCTCAGTCCTGAAACAGTCTTGCAATTGAACGCTCTCACTCAGCAAATCCAAAGCAAGCGGAAAGCCACGAAACAGCAGGTCCAACCGCGATTCGACGAGGAAGAACCCATCCCATTCGTATCCCCTTCTCGCACTACCATCCGCCAGGAGGTCTCTCCCACGAAGACTGAAGTCATCGAAAAGCCTAAGAGACTCAAACCCTCCTACATCCGCCTTCGTAACGAAGTTTTTTCTCCGGAATGCCTCGATGAAGTAAACCTCCAGCGAATACCCTCTTTACTAACTCCTATATCCACCAGTGCATTTTGCAATTCCTGACCCTTCAAGAAGTGCTGCAAATCCGAACAGTTTCAAGAAACTTCAACCAAGGAGCTCTGATGCACATGGCTGAGAGAATCGTCGATGAGGAGAAATCTATCGAGAATATGATTGTAAATTTGCAATGTGTTTATGTATCTAATCGCTTTGCTCAGTTCTCATCAGAAGACGCGACTCTGCTCATCAAGAATCTTGTTATTCTGCAATTACCTGAGATTAAAGGTCAATGGCTCGATTTGAACACCGAGAAGCTTATCGATACGCTTGGAGACGTGTTTACCCGTACTGACCTCGAGAGTCTCAAGTTCCTTCACAATATTCCTGATAAATACGATGAATTCTTTGCTCCTTTCTGCGTGGCATTTAAACTTCTTCCAGCACGAGTTCCCGTCGGAGAGAGTAAAAGCTTTGATTCGAGAAACCAATATTTGACTGTCTTCACGTCTAGATGCCTATGCTAAAAGCTGGAAGAAGACTTTCCTCGCATTTGTCAGTCAAGCCTCCTTTGTTACTAAATTGCTGAACCATGACTTGCGTGAGATTACTGAAGAAAACGCTCTCGAGGTTGCCTTGGCATTCTTTCATCAAGAAACTGAACTTCTATCATTTTATAGCTGCTGAAGTGCCTCAACAACGTCAGCTCTCGAGAAAAAGAACTCCAACGTGTCAGTCAAAATCTCTATCTCACAGTTCAATGGTGCAGAACGGTCTTTTGCATCTATTTGTCTAAGAACTTATACAAAGTGAGATATCCTGAGAGTAAAACAATACCTATTGACTCGATAATCATCTTGTATGCTTGTTTTTCAATAGGGTTTACTTCAGAAGAGGACCTCAGCATCATTAGTTTGCTTGAGCGCAAAGTTACCTTCACTAGAAGACTTAAGAAGATGATTTCATTCGAGACGACTGAGCCATACCTGCTCGATATGTCGGATTACAAGACCAAAAAAACGATAAAGTTCCATTTCGTGAGGGACTTCGATGAGAGTTTGATCAAGCTCGTCGTGAGTTACCTTGAAATCAAGGAGATTATTTGGGGAAGAGCTGTTAGCAAAAAGTTCAGAAACGCTATTGATGATTATATTAAAGACTTGGTGACCATCGGCATCTATTACTTCGAAAAAGCAAAGGTGATTTCATTCTCTATCAACAGCTGGTTAACGAGTGATATTCATGAACACCTTTAGATTCAAAAAGCTGAGATATCCAGAAAAATCCCTCTGCTTTATGAGCTCGGATTCTTTTCAAGCGCTTTCGACGTTATTCACAGCATTCTCAAAATGAGAGGAACATACTTCTCGAAATCAGAGCTCGATGAATTCAAGCGAATCAAAGTACCAAGCAAAGCTCAAGAAAGCGTTTGCAGGATATACTGTTTACTTTATAACCTCCCTGCAGTCCGTGAATGTAGCAATAACTCCTCAATCATTGAAATAATAAACTTTCCTAGTTAAAATGGACGACGCTTTTGTGAAGCTTCATTACTTCTCCTCAGTGAAAAACCTGCTACTTTCGAAAAATTTTAATACTTTTGCTGAGAAATATGACCTTTTCGATATAAATAAAAACGTAATAACTCGAACTAAGATCCCGATGTAACATTCTAAATCTAACAGGTCTTAATTGAAGCCGATCAACTCCTTGATTCTCTTGACATCAAGCAATTGGGCTCAGATGAAGGAATTTTTATGAACTTCGCCAGGATTCTGAAGGCTATTGTCGTTTTCTATAAAATAATGAACCCGTTGATATTCATCCCAAAGAAGTTCCTCTCTTCCAGACTAACGAAAGAAGAATTGCAATCCGTCAGCGAGGTCTTGGAGAAATACGACGATTGCATTTTCTTCCTCAGAGTCGCTTCCAGACTGAAACTTATCGATATGGACCAGCAGCTCAACAACATCAAAAACTACCTTACGCCAGAGGAGAAAAAAGTCGCCGAGTCCTTCCGTAAACCTAACTGGTTCCACAGAAATTCATATTTCTAGAGAATTTCTAATAAAAACACAATAAGAACTGCATTCAAAAA
>ENA-UOUE01000600-UOUE01000600.1-compost-metagenome-genome-assembly--contig:-NODE-600-length-28204-cov-16.421339_pt1 | contig 28204 bp, 31 predicted proteins | sample MGYA00238146_ERZ747223 | MGnify/ENA primary metagenome ERZ747223 (study PRJEB28781, sample SAMN06268865) | compost metagenome | isolation source: single cell | place: USA: California, Emeryville, Joint...
CAGTCAGATGTTCATGAGTTGCGATGGAACCTCAGCGAAAAGGGACAAGAGAGCTTGGACACCGATTTGAAGTTTAGAGAAGCCGAATTTTTCGAAAAATATCTCGCACATTGTTTCACGATTCTTGGATGGGTTGAGAGCTGCTTCGGTCAACAGGATTCTTTCATTTTTTGGATCGACATTGAGCTTGGAAAATAAGATTCATTGTTTTTTTATTGAATTCAATGCGTAGGTACTTTCTTCTTAATACCGTATTCCCAGAGCATAGTCATTTCATCCCAGTTTTTAACGATACCTAACGATTTTTTCTCAGAATAACTGAAATGTTGCGATGAGCTCACCTTCTTCGATAGGATGGCTCAACTCCAACATAGAACGGACTGGAGCAGCTTCATCTCCGATCATGACTTCCTAAATTATTTGCGAATTACTCAGCTGCGCAGTGGGTGGAGATTGGAACCTTGAGAGTGATGCCTTCGATCTTTTCTCCGAAACGAAGCATTGGTCTTCCGACCATGGAAGGATAGATGTGTCTTGGGAAGGTTTCGTTAGCATATCCGAGCTTAACGTAACTACCGCGAGTTAAAATGTGATGGATTGTTGAGTTCTTACCCTGTACCGGAGTCGCAGATGATAGGTGAGGACATAGTGACGATTCAATAGATATATAAAGATTTTTTATCAAAAATTATCGATCTTAATCTTGAGCATAATATCTCGATTAATGCTGGATGCTTGTTCTTTGCTGCGCATAGTTGTATAGCCGATTAAAAAAATAGAGTTTAGATCAACATCGCAATATCGAGTCTTTTATCATTAAATTACACAGCTTCATAATAAGAATTTTCACATATTTTTCTCGAATTGTTTTGAGCTCATTATTTCAGAAAAAAGGCCTCGCTTCAAATAATATTCAATACATTATTATTATGCTTCTCTCATGGCAAAATACAAGGAGTTGAGTTTGAAATGATACGAATATTCGCAATCTTTATGAGAAAATATTGACTAATATGTTCTCCAATAAATAATAGAATCAGAAAAAATGAAAATTGCTATCTCATATTTCTTTTTCCTCCTCAGGGGAGAAGAAAATGAACAAGTCCCTCATAGCTATTCAAGATGAATAAAAGAGGTTTTAAAGGACATGCAAGGACAAAATAGATATGGCGACTCTCCCTCTAGCATGACCTTCAATAAGCAGAAAGGAAATCAGCTGACTCCAAGTGTGCTATTGCAACAATTGGGAATTCATTCGGTATAACAAATTTTCTTCAGAACCTTAAAAAGACAATGTGGTTTGGGATTCCAAAATTCTTTGTAAATTAAGTTCGAATGTAAAATTATCTATGAATTGAGTATGGTAATTATAAGTGCAAAAATTTGGTTAAGCTAACATCTTTCAATTAATCAGTAATTAGCACTGGACTTCTCAGTACTTAGAAGCCCAGCCTTTTCCATAAGATCTATTATCGAGGTTCCAAGCGTTCCTGACAATGAGTTCAAAGTATTCATCATTATCAACCGAACAGCTTACATTCCTGTAATAGTCAATAAACTCATCCAACGTCACCTCCTTATTCCTTAACTTCGGATCGTTATTCTATAAATAACGTAAGATAAGCATCAGCGTCAAAAAGATTTAATTTACCCTCAATGCGTGATATTGTTCAAACGTATCCAAGAATTCTCCCAAGATTTCGTCCTCAGTCTTTTTTCCTTTCTTAACGTCAGGGTGTCCCTTAGTATCATACACACCTCTAACATCATCAAGCGTAACAACACCGTCTCCGGTCTTGTCTAACTTTTTGAACGCGAGCTTAACTACCGCGAGCCTTCTTTCATTCATTTCTCCTCGAACGACTCGAAGGAATTCATCATAATCGATTAATCCATCTTTAGTCTCATCGAAGTAATCAAACAAGATTTTCGCCTCGTTCTGAGTGAACTCGAGTCTGAGATCATTGAGACATTTGAAGAACTCCGCAGAATTCAAGGTTTTGGAGTTATCATCGTCGATTATCTTGAAAAGTCTTTGTAATCCGATGATTCCTCTTGCTCCTCTCGAGAAAATCTTCTCTCGGAATTTCTTTAGCAGAACCTCAGCTGTTTCGTCTTTGCGGGACTGCTGCTGCTGCCCACTGACTTGGTTTTTATTGTTAACAGAGAGCCATGATGGCACTCCCGCAGGCTTTCCGACAGAATCTCCTTTGTCTTGACGTCTAAAGTAATTTGAAATTAGCAATGGATTGTAATAGTATGATTACCCTTGGGAAGTAGATGGTCTTAAGGTTGTTGAGTAGTCGGTTGGTTGGTTTGAAGTACCAAAAGGCGCGAAGTTCGAGACATGGCCTCGGATTGGCTGCGTTTGCTGTGGAGGCTTGTAGTCTGCAGGCGCGTATTCCTTGTACTTTGGATTGGAAGCCCAGAGTTTGAAGGAATTGACGATCATATGCTCGAAGTACTTGTCATCGTCAATGCTAGCACTGACGTTGTTGTAGTACTCGATGAACTCGCTAATCGTCACCTGCTGGTCTCGAGAGCCCACTTTCAAGTGGTGGTGAGCCTCGAACGTCTCGAGGAATTCTCCGAGGACAGTATCTTCGGTCTTTTTGCCGGATTTTACGTCAGGATGATTTTTCGCTGAATAAACTCCCTTAATATCGTTCACACGTAACACACCGTCATTGTCTTTATCAATAGCTCTGAAAGCCTCTTTCACGAGAGTCACTCTGAAGCTATTCATTTCTCCTCTGAGAGGTCGAATGAATTCATCGATTTCAACTCTTCCACTGCCATCAGCGTCGAAGTAGTTGAAAACCGCTCGAGTTTCTTGATCACTCAGATCGACTTTAAAGTCTTTCATCGCCTTCGAGAACTCTTTCAGAGAAATCGCTTTGTCGTTATCATCGTCGATTATGTTAAACAGCCTCTGAATTCCTACGAATCCTTTGGCACCTCTTGACGCTAACTTCTTTCTGATTTTCTCGAGGATTCCTTCAATCTCCCTATCGTGAATTCAGTAAGACACCAGCCGAGAAGTGGTAAAGTAAAAGAAAATTGCAAGACCAGAAAATGTCGCACTTCGAAACCTTCGCCTGCGTATAAAGCCACAGACGAATTCACAAGAAGGCGTTCGATTTTGTCTATCACTTGTTCAGAGTCGAAGATAGAGCTAAGACCCCGCGTAGGAACAGACGTACCATCACAAATAAAAGAAGAAGGGAAAAAACAGCTAAAGACGTTTAATTACAATTGTCCTCCAATGTTGCTTTTCGATTCCTCGTCTCGGTACGTGCTTCTCCTCTCAGAGTCTCTAGGCTTGTAACCTGAGTCCAGCTTCTGCTGATAGTTTTTCTGGGCGCTACCAGTGCCTTGTTTCGCGCCGGTTGACACGTCTCCGGACCAGCCTTTCGTATTCCAGTTCTTGTTCGCGCCTTCGTTGATTCTCCAGGCGTTGTTGATCATCAATTCAAAGTATTGGTCGTTGTCGATGGAGGCGCTGATGAAGTTGTAGTACTCAAGGAACTCGTCATAGGTCACTTTGTCATCGTGAATTGCGTGATAGTCATAGATACCATGGAAAGTATCTAAGAACTCCTCCAAAACTTGCTTTTCGGTCTTTCGGCCTGCTTTCACCTCGGGGTGGAAGCTCGCGTTGTAAACTCCAACGAGATCATCAATCGTGAGCTCTCCAGAGGCGTCTCTATCGATCTTTTTAAACGCTTGAGTAACAAGAGCCTTTCTGAAAGAATTCATGTTTCCTCTGATCGCATATATGAACTCATCGAAGTTAATCTTGCCGTCCTTAGTCTTATCGAAATAAGTGAAGAGTCTCTCAACTTCATCGTCGTTGAATCCGGTTCCGAAATCTCTCAGAGCATTCCTGAACTCTTCAAATTCAAGCTCTCTGTTTTTATTCTTATCAGCAATAGTGAATTGCTTTCCTAGGCCAAGGATGCCGCCAGGTCCACGTGCGGCGAGGATTTTGCCAAGTCTCTCAATCAAGACTTGAACATCATCAATGCCTGTGTATCCTTTTCCAGCGGATTTTACTGGAGAAGACTGAACTCTAAAAACGCAAATTAGAGTACAGAGAGAGTGATATAGTTACCTGGAGGTCGCAGAGGCATTTCCGAAAAGGATTGCAGCGAACTCTTTATAGTCAAGAGCGCCGCTGCCGTCAGCGTCGTAGAAATCGTAGACTTGTCTATATTCCTAAAGAAAATTTTCGTTAAGAGAGGAATTTGTTTCAAGTGGTAAACCTCTTTGGAGAAGATTTGAACTCCGATTTTCTCAATCGCCTTGACGAACTCTTCAAAGGTAACGTCGCCAGAGCTGTCGAGATCGAAGTATTTAAAGGCTTTCATTAAAATGGCTTCTTCGCTTGTGCGGGGGTTGGATTTCTGACTCAGTTTGGCTCTGAGCTCTTTTTCGAACCTCGAGAGAGGTTAAGAACTATCAAAAGGGATAATAGGTACTTGGTTCGAAGTGATGCCATTTCTTGAAAAAGATTCTAAAAGCTTCAGATATACTTTTTAAATTAAGAAACTTTTATTAATTAACAGTGGTGCATTCAGTAGAAATATCCAAAATCGAGCCATTTTTGCTATCTTAATTTGGCGGCTGAATTTGCTCATATTTTTTAAAGGAAAAGAATGCAACCAATACAGTGGGAAACATAGGGAGAGACAATGACAGGGAATTTGATTTCTATATATGGTTAAAAGCGCTGAATTGGTTTCATGATTTTACATTAGCAAAGGTAGTTAGTATCTCAGTGAATTGAGATCAGAGTGGGTTGGTGAATGGATTAAAATAAGCTTATTACAGACTCACAGGAAGTTTCTCTAGAGGTTAGGATCTAATTCATATTTGCTATGACTAGGGTCCAAAAGATTTGGGACAATATAGGAAGTAAAATTCTAAATTAAGTTTAGAGTTGATTGAGTTTATAATGAAAAAATTTATGTGAATAAATCGCTGTGATACTCAAGTCTTTCTGTGAATTTTCTCAATGGAAAGAATTGATATTCGCAGTTGATGCTCTTTGAATGAAAACGAATCACTCATTAAAATATATGTATCGGTAATGAGGCAAAAGGTTTTGAAACATAGGAGGATTAAATCTATAAAGAGGATCTTACTGTAATTGTAATAGACTTATTGAATATGAGGTTTTCAAATTATATTGAAGAATGAAATAATTCAATAAACAATAATTAGAAATTGCTAATTGAAAGTTCCCAAAGAGGATCTATTTCAACATAACAATAGCAATTAACGTTCAAAGAAATCAAATTTAATTTCGCAACATTTCAAAAATTAGAGTTTCAAAATAGTAGATAGATCTCATGAAATACTTTATAAAACGTCTAGTAATTCATCAAAATATATATCACAAAGAAAATAGTAAATAATATACTTAAATTTGGGCTTTCGAAAACACATTCTCACACTTCAAAACCATTATTTCATCTTAGAAGTGTCAGGCAGCTCAAAGATAGAAGAAAAATATGAAAGTGCAACATTGACAGTTCAAAACCAAGTGGATAAACTCCATCTATATTGGCAAATGTTGTTTTTGTCATAGCTTTACGCTTTTTCAGATGAAGTAGAATAACGCTTCACCTAAAGCACAAATTTTCGATAATGAATATCAAAAGCACTCTCGCAATATTACCGCTAATATCATCCTAAGAATTAAAGTATTCTTTTACTAGAAATATAGTTTTCAATTGTAAAGACGAATAGTATTTTGTCTAGCAAATCTCTCCAATCGAAGGCCAGTGGTTTTGTTAACAGCAGTCTACTCGTGTTAATTTTACAAACAGACTATTGGCTTTAGGTTCCTGGCTTTCTGCTCCCTCTCAACTGCTTTCTTTAAGCTTAAGCGAAATAATCAAGGATACTATTTTTCTCAAAGTAAATAAATTCAAAAATTTGTTGCTTTGTAATAATAAAATAATCAAAGATTTCGGTAAAAGGTTAATTCATGATCTTTACGGATGCAGCGAAATATGAAGCTTCTGAATTCGGGGCACTATTAGAGCGTTTTTCTATGCTCGCTTCTAAACAATTTTTTGAGTTCTTCATGAAAAAGGGTTTAACCGAGAGAACAAGGTTGCCGAATTCGAAGTCCAGCAAGGTATTTTGAGTAACTTTTGCTAAAAAGTAGAAAAAACGTAGAATTGTTCATTTATCGATGAACTCATGGTGTTGACGTTTAGTTCGAAGTACTGTGAGAAATGATTATGCTCGGTATAGCATTAATAGAGTCTTTACACACAATTACAGATAATTAAACAATGATAAAATTATTTTCAGTATAATCAACTACCCTGCAAGAAAAAGTGAGTTAATTTGCACCAAAACAGAGTGATACATTTTTTCTTAATAGCAATGATATTAATATCAGAAAGAAATTTTCCTTTGCTTTAGCTTTAAAATAGGTAGCCTGACGCTTTTGCTCCGAGGCTGACAGAATAATATGAAGAGAAAACGATTTTATGAAACTTCGGAAACAGCGCATTACAGCAAACTAAAATATGTGTTTTTGTCGGTTTTTCTTATGAAAGTGACCTAAATCAAGCTTGAATAAATGAGAGATTGCGAGAAATCTTTGATAGACTCTCACATCTTTCAATGAATTCCCTAAGTTATGAGGGATATATACCGATAATCCCAAAAAAGACCGCCTGGGATGCTGTTCTAACCTCATGACTACTGCTCACTATTGATTTTCGAGTAAATAGCATGAAAAGAGATGGACTAGACTTGAAAAATTGTGGGTTCTTCTCTGAATAAAAATTTCCCGACAGTGAATTATCTCTAAAATCTAGTCAGCCCGCAGAATTAATCAGGACTTCAGAGAGTTACCAAATTAAGACTTCGACTCGTTATTTAATCCATACAAGAGTAGCAGAATTAAACTTATTCATTCTCAAATCTCAAAAGTCGAAAGTCAACAGAAAACAAGAAAATGCTTCTAAAAAATATCGTAAAACAGGAACAGTTCACTATTCCTCCCAAGACCAAGCTCCTTTATGAAGATTTCAAACTCGTAGCAGAAACATCGACATACAGGGTATTCAATGCCAGAGCTCGTGCTTCTAGTGAATGGCATACAGTCAGAGTCCTTGATTGCAAAAAAGAGTATGTAGAAGCCAACAATGATCACGCAGCAACCCTCTTCGTTCAAGAGCTGCTATGGCTCCAGCAAAGTTATCCTGGCTCTGTCTTCACCGATACATTCGAAATAAGTGGAAATGGCAAGCAAATGGCTTGCGCAACCCTCCCTTATCGTCCACTGAGTTGCCAGCTTAGTGGCTCTGAAAACGTCATTAATCCAAATGATTCCAAAGTAATTGAAAAGTTACTGAGCGATGTTCTTTCTGATGTGAAGTTTCTTCGGAAAGATCTCCACTTAGAAAATATTTTAGATTCATTGGGACCAGAAAATATCTCGTTTATCAAAGAAAAGAATAGGTTCTTCTTGGGAAATTGGGCGAAAATATATGAAGCAGCTCAATTTGAAGCTTTGAATGTATCAACAGCCACGACCTATGTTGCTGAACCAGCAAAGAACAAGATGTTAAGCCCTCAAGATTTGGCGGAAGAAATGAAAGCATTGGCTTGTGCGATATTAAAGATAAACAACCTGGATTATACAGCGCTCGAAACTTTACAAGCAATTCCGAATCTTGAGACTTCAGTTTATAATTTCGCAGTTCAATCATTACTCACAAAGTGTTTTCCTGATTCTGAGAAATTACGGTCTTTGATTGGAAAGATGCTAAGTCCAGATTTTCGAAATTTGCCCAACCTTGAAGAGCTGATAGTCAAAGAAGATAAACCTCAACCTTCATCCAATCCCGTCAAAGAGGAATCAAAGCAATTGCAAGGTGAAACGCAGAGCCGTACCCTAAATAAATCATCAACAATCATGAGTATTATCCACCCTATCTTCATCATTTTTCGTCCTAATCATTGAACTTTTGTTTTAAAGAAAAAAAAGCAGGGCGCATCACTCCAAAGCTGAAGAAGCTACTCGCTTGGTCATCACAGACCAATAATAAGATTAGTATTGCTGAACTCGAAACGAAACAAGAATTTACTAATTTCGATGGAGTGAAACTCGAAAAAAGCGGTGAGAATATTTTTCAATAATTCATTTCTGATCCAAATTCGGCCACAATGCATTAAGATTGCAGCAGTTGGACTCACGTAAAAGAAATTTCTAATACCGGGCTTCTTGTTTCTGTTCACCACTGCTATGACAAGTCTGCTCAGCTAGAAGTGCTCAATGTCTCACAGAAAGGGCAAGCTAAGAAAATATATTCAGCTACCAAACTTTCTGGGAGTAGAATCATCATTAATTAAAACCTATCTCATTTTCCCCCTCCTTTTCTAGTGACTGGTGATGGAGATGTGACATATAACCCACGAAGGAACGTTCTTGGCGCAATGTGTGTTGGAGGGAAGATAGCTTATCAGTTGTACAATTTTGACACCTCGAAATCTGATGTTATTGTCCAGTTCAATAGAAATTCAAATTGGCACTCCCAATATAGTACTAAAAAAAGTAATTAATAAATTATTTCCAAATGCCGACTCATTTTAATATATTTGTATCTAGATAACTTCGTAGCTAGTCTTGATTTCAGTCCTAATGGGGAGACTGTAGCGACCATTGACAAGTATGGAGTCTGTTTAATATCAGATTTGAGTAGAGACAGTTATCTTTTCCACTTGGCCATGGAGATGAAAAACAGCGATGGTAAGTATTAATTTTAGATCTATATATATATAATATTTAAAGTCCTTCTTTCCTCTACTGCAACCAGATTTATTTTTTCTACTTTTTGTTATAATCTCTTGACAGCATTAAAATTCTCTTATTCTGATAATTAATCGTTAGATCCATGGGGACGTTGCAGATGGAGTACGAATACTAATGAGCCATTACTATTCGTTAAGTATGATCAGACATACTTCAATATCCTAGATGCCGAGAAGAAAGCTTTCATTATGAAGGGTGTACTTCAAATCGAAAATAGTAAGCAAACAGATTTTCTTTTTATTTTTCCTCTTTCGACTTAATTTTACGTTTGAATATATTTATTTTTGCTTCTTCTTATTTTTGCTTTATTTGGCATTCACATCTGTTAGACATCACGTACTGGATTGATGTGTGTCAGAACAATGGAAATTTGTTGGCAGTAGGTGGCAGGGATAAGAATGTGAAAATATTTGACAAACGAGGATCCAAGATTGTCCAGTCTTCTTTTGATGGTATTCACACAGGTATATATCTTGATTTATTTAACAATATCATTCTGATTCTACTCATTGCTCTTAGACTGGATCTATTGTGTGAGATGGAGTCCAAATGGTGATATGCTGGCGAGTGCTTCACGTGACCAGAGTGTACAAGTATTGGACTTCAAGACGGGCAAAAACCTTTACAGAGGAAACACTTCAGACAAGGGTAAATTTTCACTTTTTTTTCATCAAGCCTTATCCGATTTCTTCCCAGAATATGCTAAATCTGTCTGTTTCATTTGAGAAAGAATCAAAGTCAAAAATCACACGAGGGGAAAGCAGCCACAAGAAGAAGCAGTTTGAGAGAATAATCACCGACTACAATGAATAATAGTGTTAGAACTAAAGTTATCACAGCGAATATCATCTATTCTTCCTTATTTTTCAGAATATCATCAAACATTCTTCCAGTCTGAACAACAAACAAATGATTGAGGAATACTGAGCATTCATACAAAAACATAAAATTAAATTTTCTTAAGTTTGCTTCATCCCAATAATACGAACCTAGCTTTCCAATTATAAGCGAACATTAACTACATAACAGACATTAATTTTGGGTGCCACAAAAAGCAACCTCTTGAATATGAGTCAATTGAGACTCGCTTTTAAGCTATAACCTGCCTTTTAAAAGGCATTCTTTGATATATTGAAGAAGTGATATAATCATCTTCTAGTAGATAGAACCTTCCAGTTTAAGAGTTCCAAGGGAATTCTTTTTTCTTCTTTAGTTAACTTTTCAAGTCTCAATAAGTCACAATTTCGTTTCAACTTAGATTTTATATTCTTCAGCTTACTATTTTCCTATAAGAGAAAAAATATATAGTGGATGTTCTTCCCAGGGAAATAAAAAATCAGCAGGGACTTTATTTATCTCGGACTCAAGGATATCTACAAACTAGGCACTCCAGATTTAAGCTTCTTCTAGAGAATGAACAACGCCCCTTGCGTGGATTAAGTATTCTGCTATAGCCACCGTAGTTAATCCCAGCCACCTCATTTCACAATTGAGGAGAAGGAGGAGAGGAGATACAAGATAGAGTCGGTGTTTATCCTCATAACATTCTTAGCTCTTGCGTATTCGCCTCAAAATTTCCTTGAATTAAATGCTTAAAAGGCATCTCATAGCTAGTTCTATCATCTTTACCACATCAAATTTCTATCATGTATTTTTCTTTGAAAAGACAAAAACATCGTGTCGCTACGATCATGTTACAGCCTCTCACTTTTTCATGATTGAACTAAGTCAGATTATCTAGTAAAAGTACGCGATATAATCATTTGTTGCGAGGATATAGATCAATTTTCTAAACACGGTGAACACAGTGATGTTGAATTTATTCCAAGTGCTGAAATATGTCTTAATTAGTCGCATTCACCTACAGATCAACCATTATTTTCTTGAATTTACAACATGTAAGAGAGCTCTTTGTGTTCTCCTCTTCCCTATTTTGTTAGAGATGGAAAGCAACTAAAATTGTTAGAGAGAAGGATAAATAGTAGGAAAAATCACACAACTTCTGCATGAGCTGACAATTCATATCTAATTTGCACAACTTTTGAATATGTGACAGATGAACGCTGTGAAATAGCTGGCTTTTAGCATCATTAGTTTAACAATTCTGATGAATTACTTTTCTGGGTAAAGTAATTTTGATGTTAGAAATCAGGTTGATTTTCAATAGGTGGACATTACTATGGTTCATTGATTTAGTTAGCTGAACTAAATTTTCTCATTTCTCTGATTTTGAAAATTATACAGAGCAATAGTTATTTGAGTTCTAAATGAACTGCTTTATAGTAAAACTTAAGATTGTATTATCAACTTTCACTCGATTATTAGGCTTGGACGTCGTCTCTTCCTCATAAGTAGCTGAGTTTTTCTCCCCTCTTCTGAATCGATATTGCAAGCAAACAATACAAATCAGAGCTTCCTCAAGGAAATGTGTATGGTCTTCGTCCTGATCTACCTAATCGAGCCCTCTGATTACTATACAAACAATGAAAAAGATAGCATGATGAATTACTATGCGGAAGGTGAGTTATTCTCAATTTGAACATATTTAATTTTGAGTTTAATTCTCTTTTTGATTGAAGGTAATATTGAGTTAATAAGTTTGACCTTGTCATCTAATACTTATCTTACTTTATATTTATTTTGAATTAGCATACATCGATTACTGTTGAACTAATTCTGCTAGCTCTTTGAAATAAAATACTCGATACCAAAGTTCATTGTGAGGTTTATAAGTGATATATTACAAAGAATCTGCGTGCATACTCATAAGACGGAATGAAAGCAGTGTTGATGAACTGTAGGAAGCAGAAAGCCAGTGTGGCTTCTCAGTTGCAAACTTACCAAGTCAACTAACCTCCATATAGAATAAAGGGTAATTGGCTGCTTGCTGCCAGTTCCTGCTGATAAAGTTATTCCAGTCTCGAAAAAGTAAGCAAGCTGCGCGCTTTGATCCTTTACATTTATGCGCAATTTCTCATTTTGTAAATAAAAATTGCATTATAAAAAGACTTTAATTTTCTCCTTTAGATAGGCTATCATTGTCGATTGTGATCTACATATATATATGTAACATAATCAGTTTATCAAGCATGCTATAATTTGTGTAATGATCCCTTGAGAGCATATCTTTAAGTCATTACACTTGCATTTCTGAATTTGAACTCTTGATTAGTCGATCACTCGTTTCTCCTTCTCAATGCTGTTATATTTCCGCACAAGGTATTAACGTATTGCTCTGCAATTTAATCCCTCTACTTTCTTTTGAGTTGTCAGCTTTTAGACCTTTTTCTATTTCGTTTTTTACGTTAGATCGAGCAATAAAATTCAAAAGATTAACATTTATTATTTAAAATCTCTACCAGAGACACGCTAAGAAAAATCATTCACTCACACACCAAATGCAGGACAGCTACGAAAACATCGGCAAAGAATCCATTGACTACGTCGACAGGCAAATGGACGCTCCAAGCAATTCAGGCGGAGCCGACCAAACCCATAAAATGAGACTTTCAATTGATGTTCGATCTATAAAAGACACAACTTTCAAAGGGTTAATCTATGCAAAGTACTCAGCCAACCCCACACTTGGTAACTTCCTTGAAATGCATGACCTCTTATAGCAATTTTGAACAGGCATCCGGCAGTTTGCTACGCTTCCTGCTATCCAAATTGTCAAAAATCATGAAGGTACATCTCAGATTGTTCAGTCAATTTCATTCATTCATAGAAAAATTCAATAACTCCTTCGCATCCTACGAATTTACGACTTCTAAATCCAATTTATATCCAACTTTGGCTGAAACAAACCTCGAGATCGAGATATGGAGTCAGGACCGCCATAGAAAAGATACGTTGGTGGGCATAGCGAAGGTGGATATTGATAAGATCCTGACATGTCCTATTCGCAAAACACCGCAATCATATATTCGGGCATATGACGCTTATATTCCTGTGGATGAAGTTGATGAAAATCGAAACCCAAAAGAACGAGTTGGGCTGCTGAGAGTGATTACATACCTGGAAGATCTGGGCCCAACCACTCTCATCGCAAGTCACGAGCAGAAAGTCACTGAGAAATATAAAGATGACATTAAAACTGATATTCCAGTGATTCCCACCTCGCTTGTTCTCAAGCAAACTAAGGAACTTAACGAAGACGTAATATATAATTTTGCTATAGATTTTCAAACATCTTTTCTGATTGCAGGCGAATCTAGTCAATGAAATCAGCACTCTGGAATATAAAATCATTTGGGAACTTGAAACTTGGAAAAAGGCTGAAGTAATTCCAAATCTTGTAGAGGCACGTACTAAACATTTCTCAAACTAGGAAGCGAAATTTAAATATCAAATGAAGTCAAAAGAAATTGAATACTTCACGAAGCTCAACGAGGAATGGAGAAAGAAAGAACAGGAACGAGACAAAATCTTCAAGGCAACCGAAGCTAAACTCCAAGCCCTTGAAACGAGACTAAAGCAAAAAGCAAATGATCTGCAGAAAAGAGAACAAAAGGTATTTCCTCTAGATTTCTTTCCAAACATCTCACATATAAAATCCTCAATAATTAGCTTGTTCTTTTCGAAGAAGAGCTTAAACAAAGAATCAGCGAAACTGCTCGACAGCTCAACCTCAAAGAGGAAGAAATTACTAATTTGAAGCGCAAAGCGAAAGAAGAGAGAGTTCAAATAGAGAAAGAGAAAAATATTCTACAGTAAATGACTGCTTACTGAGAACCAAATTAAGCGAATGCTTTAGAGCGAGATGCGAGAACCAAGAAGCAATGATTAAGCAACTTGAGAGAGAATTTTCGGAATACCGCAAAGAGCAGGAGTCATCCCCAGTGAATATGATAAGAGTATAAATGCAATGTGGAATGGAAGGTGGCATGAACAATATTAATTCTAATAGACTGAGCTGAATGCCAAAAATCTTGAAATTAATGAACTGAAGAAGGAACTTGAGAAGGCGAACCAAATCAAGGAGGAGTATAGAAAGCACTATGAGAAATTAAAGAATGGTATTTCATAAGTCTTTGTGCGGGTAATGAGGCATATTGGAATAGAAATCATCAGAATGAAGAAGAATAACGAGGCTGTTAGAGAAGATCTGCAGAAGCAATATCAAACGGAAATTGAGCATTTGAAAATCAGATTGAACTCGATGACGATGATGGAAGATAAAGAAAATATTGCTTCCTTGAGAAACGACCTCATGGAGCTGAAAACCAAGTCTTTTGATAATACAGCAGGAACTAACTCATCAGCCAAAAACCCATTGTAAACTTATTCTATTAAGATATCAAACTGATTAACTTTTCCTCATTAGCACAAAGAATTTGCTCCAACAATCATCCACGGCTAAGCCAACCGGAAAGAGCATGGTGGGTAGCATGCCAGCCCCAACAAAGACAATCAAAGAGCCAACGAGTAAAGCATCTATTAGACAAATTCGCCTAAATTACCACTATAGATGAACTTGAGAGACTCATGAATGAGAGAGACGAATTGCTGAGTCTCGGTATCTACGATGAAAACGACCCGCTCATCCAAGAGCTGAATCAGCAAATCGCCAGACTTAGATAAGCAAACAATTTTAAATTCGCTGAACAGATAGATTTTGATCGCATTTATTTTGCTTTTTTTTCTTACATGCTTCTGAAGGCATTATTACTTGTAATTAATTAAACTGTGAGATTGGTCAGCAATTGTAAATTGTCTTTATCTCGCAGATAACAAACCCATTTACATGCTCTATAACAAATAAACCACCTTCACAAGTAGTTAAGAGGAAGAGCTTTTCAAAGGAGAGATATCTTTTCCTTAATTTTCGAACATTAAGATATGGATTCCAAGGCAGATAAATATAAGACAGTAGATATCAAATTACATCACACTTCTTATGCACAATCACGCTTCAACTTGCAACGATGAAGGTGCAATAACTCTGAATTCTTCAGAAATTTTTGTGAGAATTGTTTCTTGTAAATGCAGCAACCGCGAATCTCTCAGACAAAGCTGACTAACCTCGTTAAATCTTGAAAAGAACCCAAGCAAATTCTCGGCCAACATAAAATATTGTGACGCTGTTTCTCTGTGTTTATACAAATCCAAGTCATAGTACAACCGGGCTTGGATATAATAAATTTCTCTATAGTTAATGAATTGAGTGGTCTTCATTAAAGATTCTCTAATATTATTACCTGATTTCTTCGAGTGAACCGAGATTGATGTAGATCTCCAGTGCTCGGTTGAGGTAATGCTGGCAGTCAATTGCTATTTGAGTGCGCATTTCTGCAGAAATACATGGGGTTACTGCTTCAAAACCATGAGGAAAATTACCATTCTCGCATGTTGTGGTTAATGAACAAAACACTATCGCTTTGACGTAGTTGTAATAAGCTATGAGTCTGGCTGGAAGGTCATTGATGCCTTTGCTTTCAAGTTCTTGTTAAAGAATATAATTCGTTAAAACTGTAACAGCCAGAGAAAATAGCTTACTCTCAAGAATTCTTAGAGCAGAGCGCTGTTTTTCAATGTGGCAAAGGAGGTAAGCCTTGAGCATTTTTGCATGATATTTCAGCGAAGTTCTAAATTTCTTGGTTGCTTTGATGCAGTATTCAACTTGCTCAAGCGCCTTGATATAATCTCCGGTGCGAGAGAAAATAATAGCGAGGTTAAGATACTCATTCAATAGCTTATCCTTCACATATCCTATCATAAGGTGTTATAGCTCAGCTCCCATATCATGAGTTTTACCTCGCTTTCGGTTATATTCGATCAAGCAAAGACACGACTGATAAGCCTCAGAGTAATCCTCTTGCTTGATAAGTCGCTTATTTTTAAGACTCCAGGCCAAAGCGATCAGATTTGGATCTGTGTTACTCTGCTCGAAGGAATCGAATAAAACTTTCTCGAGGTATGCAGCGGTTTGGAACTCATTTCTATTAAAAAGGAGCGGGTAATTCACATCGGATCGATGCTGAAGGCTGCAAATACCTGTTAAGTGCTAGGGCAAGAGAGGTCGCGAGCAAGAAGAAGTTGTACTTAGATTCTTCATAGAGTTTTATGTTATTTTTGTACAATCGCAATATCTCCAGTGCTTTCATCGGATTCCAGTTGAGAGCCTTGATTTAAAGTTAATTCCAGCACGATAACAGTCAAAAGCAGTACATTAAACGCGGTTTCAAGCATGACTTGTACGGCTTCGTTTGTAAACAATAACTGAGGGTTCTGCTCGTAGATAGAATTAATGTATAATGAAACCATCTTTGGTTCTGAAATTGTCTCGAAAATCAGGGCTTTCACGAGCTTTTGGTAAGTCTTTGGGATGTATAAGTCTTCCAAAGGATCACGAATGCGATGGACCAGAGCCAGTTGCTCAAAATGAGAATATAGCTTTTTAGATGCGAAGTTCAATGCATTTGTCCATGAAATATTTCTGGTTTTTAATAAATCTCGGTGCTATTGAATATTGATTTATAGCCTATCATTTCAGCAATTTCTTACCTTCAGAGAGCAGTCATAATGGCGCTCAAGTTGCGCATAGCTCAAACTTGAATAGAGCATCAGAATAGGGTTGTTCAGGTTCAGGGAGTGGGTAATCGCGTGCTCTGCAAGGAGGATTTCCTATAATATGTTGAGTTTGCAATCTTCAATTGGAAGTATTATTACGTCTTTATATAGCCCGAGAATTCCAGCGATGTTATAGAGATAAATAAGACTGTGGTTAATGCTTTCTTCATCAGCGTTGTTCTGCGCAATTCTCAGAGTCTCAGCGATTGCTCTAAGCGCTTCATCGTAATAACCGTGTTTAAGTGTCAGATAGGCGAAATTCAGAACAGAATGGCCAATCTTATTAATCGCGCCTTCCATCTACGTAAGAATGCTTAATCCCAAAAAATCGCCTCTTTTCAGTGCTACCTTTTCTTTATTACTTAAGAACCGGAGGTTCTTATCAAAGTATCTATGAAGATAATCGATCGCTCTCATGAAATTCCCATTATTCGACTCGCTTATACTCCTGTTGAAAGAATCGCAGTCATTTCAGTCTCATTTTCCATAAACATTACCTTAGTTGCAGTGGTTTGGATTGCTGATTCGAAGACTCCATTTTCTCCAATTCCTTCTGAATATCATCAAAGTCATAGAGGTAGCTGAACTCTAATATCCACACGAGTTAATTTGACGGAATACCCATCTTCTGAGCTTACTTTGTAATGAATGATATATTTTCTGAGTCACTGCTTCGTTTCCGGCCAATGGTTGACAGCTCGCCTTGTATTTATTCATCAAAAACAGTTTCTATTTTTCCATAACTTTAGCACGAGAGGACCTTGCAATGAAACTTACGAATTGGTCATAGACTTTAATGATATCTGAAAACGTTAGCTTGTTAAAACTCAAAAGCACTCTTCGGACAAATAGATCAAGGACATGACCCTGATCGCTCTTGGTATTTCCCAAGGAGTCGGGCTTTGTGTTGAAAATTCGAATGTTTTTAAGCGCTATTGAAGGTTAAGTCGAACTACATTGAGAAATATATTACTCGCCATGAGGTATTTGTAAAGATCATTGAAATTTCTGAGCGTGGAGAACTAAGAAATGTGAAAAATTGCGGTTTATTGCTTTTTTGAATGTGAAATGGTACTCTTTCTTTGAGGCGCTGGATGAATGGAGCGCTTGTTACTGAACGGATGAGATCCTTTTCGAAGTCTGAGAAGTTTTCCCAGCGAGTGCTGTTAAGATCCTGAGTTGAGTTATTGGATAATGAGATGATATGACTGAGAATGGGTTACTATCATCCTTTCAATGATGAAGTCTGAAACTGGGTTGTTGGGTTCGAATTCCTTGCTTTCAATCGATTCATTGAGTACGATTATTAAGGCAATTGTTGATGGTGGGAATGAACTGGCAGTGCTTGTCATATCTGATTTGTGCTCTAAGATAGAGGCTTTTTTATTACGTTGAAATAAATATTTCAAATTTTCAAATATAATACGCCAAGTGCCAAAAAGTCGAGACAATTGGAGACTCGTGAGGACGTTTCAATTAGATAATTTAGGGCGTCCTAGGTGTAGATTTCGTATATGATATATTGAATTATGAAGATTAACTCTATGTTTTGATCGATGTATAACAATGTTTTCAACCCTCAAGAAGTGAAAAATTTGAAGGAGAGTTTTGGATGGGACTTCTGAATTAATCTACTTCTTAGCCTTTGAAGCAAAAGTCTTTAAAAGTCTTATAATAATCCAGGTGAGATTTCCAAGTATGTGATGTTACGTGTTTCTTATTGTGCCAGGACATGCATTATTTTTCAGCATTAGTCTCATAGGTAGTATCATTTTTCTCATGCAGATACAGTTTTCTATTCATCTTTCCTGGTATTTGAGCCCGATAACAACTCTCTTTATCAAAATTTTCAAGTTTTTCACTCAATAGCGTGTTGGTTTTTTTAAAATTACAATAGAATCACTTCAATTCGATTCTCGTAGAGACATTCACCTTTGTCTTATTCCAACAATTTTCTCCATTATCTCCCATCAAATCGCCAACAATTTATCAGTATTTTACATATTCTCAGGTGGACTCATTTTATAAGCTAGCGACCTACTAAAGAAACACCTGTTTTCGTTAATTCATCAGGTTAACTATGTAAATCTAACGTATTCTGACACTGCTCCACTACATTGCAACGGCTTGAAGGGACAATCCCTTGAAACTTACCCACCGTTATCCTCAAATTATATTATTTTATAATATTTTATTTCCCTTCTTAAGTTCAAATTTCATCCAATTAAGAGCACTTTTAAATCAACCTTAACTGCCAAACATGAGCCTCCTTTTTTCTAACACCTCTCTCTCTCCTCTCTCAAGAAAACTTTTAACAAGACACATAATTTCGTAAAACTAATAACTCTCTCCCTAATTCTCCACTAGCGTCTGCTTTTTAATCCAAAAAGAGAAAGAGAGAACATGCCAAGTTAGGCATAACCCTATTCCAACTAATCCCTGAAAAAATAAGCTCAAAATTTTGGCCTTGGAGTTTCCTGAGGTCTTAATTTCCCGTGCAAAATATTTTTTCGGGGTTAACTAATATTATTTGGGAGCAGTGAATCACTAAATAGTATTCAAACATATTACAATAGCTTCCGAAACAGAAGTTAAAGTATGTTACCGAAACTTTTTCTAAACGGAACGCAGTCCAGGAAAATGGTGCAATTGTTTCACATGCTGACCCTTATTGCTACCTATCTCACTGGTCTCGTGCACAGCTACCTCGGTCACTTCTTACAAAACTGCACTAAAATCGTTGATTATTGGGTTTTGGCCAATAAAGACAGAATAAGTCCAAGAAAAAATATTTACAGGCGCTCTCCGACGAGAACAACCCACCTCGAACGCAAAGTCTATAATAACCCAAGATTCCATCAGCATTCAAGCAGAATATGTGTGCAAAACAGGTTAGATGTGTTTTCTGAAAGCCACTATTGCCAAGATTACATGCTGCCTCCTTTCTATGGTGTCAAAATCTCACGTCCTAAGCGTGCAGTCGTTTCTGAGAGTAATTTCTCTTTCTCCTCAAGAGGAGCAAACGATAGGTTTATCTATCCTCAAAATCCACCTCCTTTTGGGGTACCGAAACGCTACAGGCTGCAAAAGAACTATATGTCGAGCACGTCTATCAAACTTGAGGAGTACAATCGGAAAAACACTGAATACATAATTCAGAAAAGCAGTATTGCTCAAGGTGCGGATTTCTCTGGGAAAAGGATCCATGGGCCTATCCATTCGAAGCAAAAGCTTTGGCAGCTTCAATTCTGGACCTTGTCTCCATATGCTGAGCCAAGGGTCAGATCTTCTGTTCATAAAAGGCAGAAATTATGTCCCTTTGAGCCGACGAAACTCAGCACGATATTCGAGAACCTCGCGTATTAGGACGCAGCAAACTTACCAGAGGACTATCCGCACCTTATAGCGTCAATTAAAAGCGAATGCAATGCAAAACTAATATTTGCAAGATTTATTGCTTATAAGATTGGAAGAGGAACGTTATGTAATGTAACGTTCAAGTCCCGATTAAAAGGCACGGATAGTATTATAAGATATATATGATATATGACTATAATTTAGAATAATATAAGTTACTCGGAGCTCTTGAAATTACCGCTTTATACACGTGAACGAAATTTAAACCACACCTTTACTACGCATCAATTACTACTGCATGCGCGCTACCAAAAAAACATCACTGCAGTCACTAAACATCTTCTATTAATCATCGGCATCCCTGTGTTGCATGTCTTCGCTTCTTTGTAAATACCGCTTTGTTAGTAAGATCCATTCCTCCACAGATAAAATTAAATGTAAATAGTGAATAGAGAATGTATCTTTCGATTGCTTGACCGTTAATTTGATGTGATTGTAGGGTAGATACCGTATTTGAAACCATAGCAGCTTTGCTTTTTTTTTTGGAAATATCTGAAATACTCAGCGTTATAGAAATAAATTTACGTCGGATAGTTTAAAAACGAAGTGATAGTGTTTTCTGCACCTCTTCGAAGGCTACACTCTATCTCCTTGACAACAACATCCCCAAATTTCAATGATTATTATATACGCGTTAGTCGCCCGAGGAACTTTGGTTCTTGCTGAATATACGCCTTATGACGGCGATTTTCCTCAATTTGCAAGAAAAGTGATCGCTAAATCAGATCGAAGCAAATCAAAGAAGACCTACACTAAGGAAAACTTATCATTCACATTTTTTTCGGACGATGAATTCACGTTTTTGTGTCTCACTCCCACATCAGTCCCGCGAGAGACCTCATACAAGTTCCTCGATACAATGGCTTCGAATTTTTTCTCAGATTATTATAAGCAGGGAGTACGAGATGCTAATACTAGCTGGGCAGCTAAATTCTCCATAAGAATCAAAGAATTGATAGTAATTTTGGCATTTGAATCGTGGAATTAAGCGGATGTTTGCGCAAACAGGAGCATTTCGAGACCAGAGACGAAAGAGATGATAAGTTGAAAGAAGCTGAAGAGCATCTGCAAGTTGTGACTGAGACAGCCGCAGCAAGCATAGGTATGAAGTTATTTGATAAAGGAATTCAGAAGAGCTGATTTTTGATGAATAGAGAATCTTTTAGAGCGTTCCACGAAACTTGAGCAACTGAAAGCGAAAACAACGATGCTGAGATTAGAGGTAACTAAAAGCAGAAGCATTTATATCTTATATGGGCGATTTATAGTCAGAGTCATTAAGATATAATACCCGAAAGCTACGAAGACAAACAGTGATGGAGAAATACAGAAACATGCTGATTCTTTCAGCAGTTCTAGTCGTAAATTGAATTTTATTAGACCCTTGAAAAGCTGACTGACACTTTATAGGTTTTCCTGTTCATTTATTTCAAATTTATGTAACGCGCAAAGCAAGGAAGCGCCTTTATGTTTTTGTGCAGTTGAATCGTAAATCAGTTTTTACATGTTGGATTTAGGTATTTGCATTAAAAAGAAAGAGAGAACATCATTGAATTCTTCTATGCCAAATGCAGAGCCTCAGAAATATTTCGTGAATTATCATTTGATATATTTGTATTCACATGTAGAGTTCATCGCTGTAGTGGTCTCCTTATATAAAGATACAGGATCGACTTTCAACCAATTAGATAAATTTGCATTAGGTGGGATATTACCCTCCTTCGAAGGGATGGTTTATGTCATTCGTGTTTATTTGTCTATTTTTGCGTAAGATGGATCATTCGATGCAGAAATGAATTATTGGGTATATACGTGAAAGTTTACAATTGCGAAGAAGAAAATTTAAAAAGTTAAATAAGTCGCTTAGTGTTAAATTTCTGAACTTAATAAATAGTATGATTTCAATTAGTTTGTTCAATGATTATAGTCTCTGCACTGGGAATGTATTTATCCAGCCAAAAATAACAAAATTCTATAGACATCTTATTTTTGGCTGCGGCCTTTTAAGCGAGGGAGCAATCATTCTTTCGCTTCCTCCTCTCCCGCTTCTAGCTCTTCTGGGTCGATTTTCAAATGCAGATGCGGATCATCAATCCCTTTTTCGATATTCACCATCATTTGCTCTCTAAACGCCTTCAAGGCCCTTCTCACATCCTTAACTTTACGTATCGCAATTTCTAAACATTTTTCAATAAAAATTGTCAAGAGCCAATCAGAGTAAACACGTCATTACCTTTTAAAAGTGGAGTCAGCTCAAGAAGCGCAGTATCTTCGGGATCGTCATACCACGTTTTAATGAAGATACCATTGTCTGGTTGAAGCTTAAAATTCTCAGCGACGTTGTCCACAATTATCACCTTTGAGAGATCTCTACCTATCTTCGAAAGATCCTATACCCCCCGCAAAACGTTAGAGATACTCTGCTGATGCATTCATATTTACCTTTGCGTATCCATATGCATCGAAGGAAGCGTGATGCCGATACAAACGGTAGGAAATATTGTTGTTCTTATCAATGGTATTGATTGCCCAGTCAGCATACTAAATGAGCGTTTCAGATGCTGTTCAAAAGGAAAATTGGAAATACGTCTTTCATAGCGGCAGTAAAAACGACGATTTCGTAATACTGAGCCATCTCATTCAAAAAATATTCCGCATATGGTCGTACTCGAAGCTCATTCATTTGTCCAGGTACCTAAAATACTATTTAAGACTTCTGAATGCTGAAAATTAAACCTCTGCGTAATGCACAAGTGTTTCGTCCAGATCGACAACAAGCGTATACGGATGCTTTAATTCCGCAGGGAGATAGGGTTCCATGAGCTCTTTAATCGGACTTTCGGGACGGCTATCTTTCTTTTTTCCGATTTTCGAGGGCATTTTGGGTGATCTGAAGGGATCGAAAGCTCGCAGCTCTTTTTCGCTCACCTGTCAAACAAATTATCAGTGCGAAGAGCTGTATTAACTACATAAAGAGAGAGCGAATCCACCAATCTTTTGTCAGCGTCTTCTACGGATAATTTCTCCAATTGCAATATGATCATATTGATGCAATAGTGTAGTTCCTTATTGCTGATGTATCCTGAACATCTGTTTTTTGTTAGAAAACAGGTTTTAGAGAAAGAGACAAATAATTTCTTTGAAATACATTTTCTTCAATGCGCCCTGGATAAGGAAATTATTATATTTCATCCTCTGCAAGTACTCGGTTCGCTTTTCAAAGATTTCTTGCTCTGAATGGAACTCCTTGGTCAAGATATTCAACAGATTCTCTCTCCAGTTCTAATTTTTTGTTAGAATGTTTGGTGTTAAGGGCTACTTACCTTCATAATGGGCTCCGAATTCAAACGGCAGTAAAGACTCTGTAGAAATATTATCATGTCTTGATAGATTAACTGCAGCAGGCTCTTGAAGGTGATTATCAGCTGAGAGTCCGCTTTTTCCTCCTCAAAGCAGTAGTACATCGCCACAATACTCGCTTTCTCAAGAATGAAATATTCTTTGAGCGTGGCTCTCAGGGTTTCATCTTTAAAAAGTTTCTGTTTCCATGAAAATGAGCTCCCTCGTAAACAAATAAAATTGTCGGTACTTCAAAGTGTTCTCTCGTGCGGGCCTTAGATATCTGCAGATACTCGTTGCAAGGCAAATTTATGGAGCCGGTTTTGCACAACAGTTCATAAATGCTCGAAATTTTCTTTCCCAGAACGAACAAACACTCTAAATTCAGCTAGCAACATTGGATTAGCATAGCAATTCAATTTCATTCCTTTACATCATAAGTTATGCTTTTCTTTGACTTCCCAAAGTTGAATTTCGGTCGCTTACTGCTCAAATTTTGCTGACTGAAAGTGGCTAGAAAATCCCATGGAAAATTCATCAGCGACCATCTCTCAAAGGGAATGATGCTACCTAGCTTTTCTGACAACACCACAGTTTCATCATCATCATTTCGTACGACTTTCTCGGATTTTTGCTTATTCAACTGCTTGTGTGAAGGACGCGATGGTTCTCCGATTATTATCGTTGGACCATCCACATTCTGCTTGACGACGGGCTTGCTAATGTTTTTGCTTGCTACACTTCGTGGTGATGCACCTGCAACAACACCATTAACTCACATTCGAATAGATTTTGCACATACTCGTCGCTTCCTGAGCAATAGGTCTTTTAGGCGATATCACTTCCTTTTTATTTTGGATTTTAGGGCTCTCTTTCCTACCATTGTGCATGATAGCACTATTAACTTCCTTCGCATTCATATTCATTGGATGAGGCCCAGGTTTTTTGGTAATTCCGACGTTTTTTGGTTGTTTTACTTTCTTCTGTGGTGCTCGAGGCTTAGTCACCACTGATAGGAATTTATTGATGAAACAAATAGACGGCATTTACGATTCATTGCTGATGTAGGTTTGCCTTTGAAAAGAATATCGTTGATACAGATTTTGGCAATACCATTTCCTTTTCCATTGTCTTGCAGGCTAGATCTTCGTTGTGGGTTTTGAGCTGGAGAGAAAGGAAAATTAGCATTGTTTGATGAGATGCTGGGCTTTCAATGAATTGAGAATTACTCGGGAGGCCTTTGGTTAGGCGGTCTATTATCATATCCATGCGGGTCGTGTCAAATATTCTATAGATTCTGGCTATCTGGAAAATAAATAAAGTGTAGTTAAATATTATTTCGGTCTGTCTCCCGCAATTCGATCAATTCGGAATAAGTGAATGAAGAAAAGATTTTTCATGTTACGTAGCATACAACAATTTTTATCACTCTGATCTCTGCTGTTGAAATAAATACATAGGTGATTGAAGAAGAATGCGTCATCCATTGATGAAAAAAATAAACCATCTATAGCTTTTGAATGGGAGAGCATGAAACTGGCATTTCATTGAAAAATTCGATACAATGCGGATGATGGTATATATCTAATATTGCAATAGTCTAATAATTTAGAGTAGTCTGAGGACTCTTCTGACGGCGTTCTGCACGTTTTTCGGTGTAGGCAGGGCTCTGCTTTCAAGATTCGGTGCATATGGCATAGGAATGTCCAGACCAGTTACTCTTTCAGGAGCTGCTTCAAGTACGTCGTATGCATCGGCTAAATTTAATTGCGTCACTTATGTCATTCAAAGCACATCATTACACTCGCAAATAGCGGCAACGATCTCGCTTCCGACTCCGAAGTGTGGGAAACCTTCCTCAACGGTTACGAGCCGCTTTGTTTTTTTCACAGATTGAATGACTGTTTTCATATCCAATGGTCTTATACTCCTGAGATTAATAACCTAATGGTATTAGGAGATTAATTTGCTATTTTTCAACCCCAAGGGAGATATTACTTCGGCATCAATGCCTTCCTCAGCCAGTTTTTTAGCAGCCTGGAGCGACGTGTGCAGTCCTCTTGAATATGACACTATCGTTACATCCTTTCCTATACCATCGATAGATAAGATATAATATATATATTAACTTCATTATATATCACCTTTGCGCTGTACTTTCGCATGGCCAATTGGAAGCAAAAAATCCTTGTCCAGGATCTTCTCATCAACTACGAAACTCTCTTTATATAACATTTCATGCTCTAAGAAAACGACAGGATTCGGGTCCCTGATCGCTGCCTTGCTCATAGCATCAGCAAATGTTTATCTATCAGATGATATTCTCACCTTAAGCAATCCTCTGACATCTTCGCTGTCATAAGGCGTCAAAACTAAGAGCCCTGGCACTTGTCCATACCAAGAAGCATAATCTTGGGTATGTTGAGCCGCGACCCCAGGAGCCGCTCCGTTGGGTCCGCGGAAAACTATCGAGCACTGGACATCGCCTGCAGACATATATAGAGTTTTCGCTGCAGAGTTTATAATGTGATCCATAGATTGCATAGCAAAATTCCAAGTCATAAACTCGACAATAGGCTTCAAACCATAAAAAGCCGCACCACAAGCCAGCCCAGTAAACCCTTTAATATCAGGTAGATCTCATTGAAAAATTCTTAATTCAACAGGTATTTACCCATTTCGCTGATTGGAGTATCCCAGACTCTTTCAGGACCAAACTGTTTCAACAGTCCTGCATGATTATATAAGAGCCTAGCTTTATTGGTCAAATGGATTACCGACTGAAGTTTGATTTGCCCCACCAGTCTCACCGACCTCCTCGCCTAATTTGATTCATAAGGAGGAATCCCAAATTCTGAGGTTACCCATTAGAAATACTTTGGGATCGCGCTCCATTTCTTCCATCATTGCTGTTCTTACTGCGTCTTTCACTTGCATCTGGTTTGTTACGATTGAAAATTAGGCCAATGGGTTGAGTTACAGATTTTTTGTAAGCATTGGAGCGATGGAAACTGCGAGTTAGTGTGGAGGTTAAACACTAATCAGGAATGAGGTTCATGGAAGGCGTTTCAAGTTACCTTGACAAAAAGCGCTTTGCTGCTTTGCATATTGCTGAAAGTTTTCTGGCTAAAAATAATATCTAGAAATTAGCTCAGCATATCTTGTTTAACTTTGGAATTTCGAACTAAATTTATTCTTAAAGAATTTTCGACTTGAAAGATCATTCTAATTTTTTCGTGCTTACAATTAAAAATCGAAAGATTCAAACCAAAATGCCTTCCCTGGTGGTGTGCATAAAAGTAATTTATTTCGAGGAAGCACGTTCTTTCAAGTTGAGTCCTTCTTCAAGATACTCAAGGAAGTCTTCGCATCTTGAACAGTATAATTAGCTCAATGAAAAAAAAAATAATCACTAATAATTATGAATTTCTAACCATTGGGCGCTCCATTAAATCTGCTTGCGATAAGTATAACCTTGATATCATGCTAACGAAGTGATTTATTTGTTGCAACGAATATTGCTTTATATGCAACACGATTATAGAGACTAATTTATAGTCATATTCCCAACCCTGAATCAAAGAAATTATCGGGTAAAGACTCAATATATATATAATGAAAAATTTGTGACAAACGAGAGTTCCACTCTCTCATTCCTCTGAAAGAATCAAAAAGATGTTCTCATCAGTTTGATTTGCAATAATTCCAGCCAGTTCAAATTTCTATAAGCAAAATGAGCAATAAATCTCGAGAATAATCTTACATTTGTTTCGCAAGTTCTATCAATATGAGTTGATATCCTGGACTCGAGAGTATTCGGCTCGAGATCATCCCCACGGAATTCAACGACATGATGTATCGCCGGAACCAGACTGTCTTTTTCAAAGATCATCACTTGCATCCCAGTTGCTGTAAGACTTTCTATTGTGGGTTTTAGCTCAAATAGCATTGATAATTGAGATACTATTAACCATGCTCACACCAGAAATCGATGAATCCTTTATTGCATTCCAATGAATCATTCCTTTGAACTTGTATCCATCTCTCGCCCTTTCTGTCAGAATACGGTTCACCGTCCTCTCGTCAATAGTATCTAAGGCTGGAAATCACGTTAAACCCCATTCAAAGCAATGGCTATTTACTCTCGAATTGCAGTGAAGAAAATTTGCCTGGAGTAAGTGGCTATTTAACAGATAAATCAATTCATTCTCAGACAATTTCATGAACTCACCCGCTCAACAAAGATAAAGTTAAATTTCGCACTGTAACCCGTGTCGTCTGTCACGAAATACCCGATATAGTCTAGTCCTTTATCACATTGTGCCCTAAATTATTTCACAACGAATTAATCCACGTGAAAAAATTTTGCGCTACTTAAGATAATTCGTTAGATCCTGATAAAGACTCGCTCTTGATGTTGGCTCAAAGCGCTTGACGAGATGCTTATATTTCAGACTGGCCCCCTTCCCAACGAACTGAGGTAAAAATTCCTGCGCTTGGAGGAGAATTATTGGTTGCGCTAGATATGGATGCATTGCAATATGAGTTGGTATCATCATCTACAACAACAGTGAATTGGCTTTGGCTTTGAAGAGAAAGTACATAATCATATGAGTTTCCAACATCGTCCATAAAAGCTTTAAAATCGCTGATATCCTCGCAGCGTATCACTATGCGAGGTCCTCGATCTGCCATACTGCTTACAGACTGAGAGTCGTATGGTTGGTCAATTGTTGGACTGTTGGTGGAGTATGCAGTATTATTGCGGACGTAGCTAGGGCTTAAAAATTCCCGTTTGTTTTTAAGGACTTGCGAGGTGTTGCGATTTTCAATGTTTAAAGTTTCACGGGGCTCGCCGTCCTCTGTGAGCCAGGATTCAAATTTGCTTTCTTGGATCCTGCGAGCACGTTCTTTTCTATCTGTGCATGGCCATGAAAATTCGTTTCCCATCTATCTCTAATTTTTATTTCAGTTTAATTAAAATCAAACCGAATTGGATCAAACCTGCTAATAAGAATCTATTGAATTTCAAAG
>ENA-UOUE01000601-UOUE01000601.1-compost-metagenome-genome-assembly--contig:-NODE-601-length-28188-cov-3.689410_pt1 | contig 28188 bp, 13 predicted proteins | sample MGYA00238146_ERZ747223 | MGnify/ENA primary metagenome ERZ747223 (study PRJEB28781, sample SAMN06268865) | compost metagenome | isolation source: single cell | place: USA: California, Emeryville, Joint...
TCAGAATTGCAATTTGCTCAGGTTCTTTAGTTGATGAAGACAAATTTTGTTCTTTTTGCTGGGCTCGAGCTCTTGAATTTTGCAGGTAATTCTTCGCCAATGATGAAGTTCGCGCGACTTTATTAGAGTTGGATGAGTTAGTTTTCTGTACGGAATGAGAAGAGAATATGCCTTTATTGAAGCTATCTGCGTAAACGGGTGACGATGAAGTACTCAATAGCTGTCGACTGGGACTAAATTCTGTTTTTATCAACGATAACCTTTTAGAAGCCGCTTTCTGCCTTTGATCAAGCTCTAAATAAGAGTTCAAAATTTCTTCCTCTGCAGCCTGTAATTTCTGCATTTCATCATCCAGAGTGCTCTCAGTCGTCTGCTGCTGTGGAGGCGTTTTTGTAACATTTTTTTCTTCCCTGCTATTGCTCTCGCGAACGGCTGTTGATCCTTGATTCGTGGGTTTTCTCAAGCCGTTAGATTTAGGAGTTTTGGCAGCACTTTTATTTGTCAAAGCTGGTTTTGCGATGTTTTTTTGCTGATGAATGGGTTTATTTGCAGGGCCACTAGACACACCTTTATTTTGCTTTGCTGGAACATTTTGAGTCTTCTTCATATTTGGTTTTGTTTCATTCGTAAACAGTGACTTTTCTGGTCCTGTGTTCTCATGAGATTGCTGCTGCTGTTGCTCAAAATAATTCTTTATAAAAGATTTTGCGGTCTGCTGTGCGCTGCTAGCAAAAAGATCTTCGAGTTTAACATCGATCTGCTTTGGACTGCGAACCGGTTGTTCAGACAGGTGTTCAGTGGTTTGCTGCTGTTCCAATTGAGCTTTATCATGAGAAGTATAATAAGCTTCTGGATGATATTCAGGCTGACTGCTTTCGTCATCAATATTTCCTTGGCTTGACTCTGGATCTAGAAGCTGCTCGGACTTTTGCAAGAATCTATGTGCCAGACAATTTCAGACGAGACATTTTCAATTAATTACTTTTGGTACAGTGAGACGAGTCCTTTCTCCTGTTCTGGCCGAAGACCATACTTTAGCAAATCATTCGATGGTTGGTTGCTTTCGGGAGGGCGGTTCTGAGGTAATATGTAACTACTCATAAAGAATTTGAAGGGTTGTTGTTACATTTGACTCATCTTGGTTGAAATCTTGACCTCCTTCGACATCTATCAATACAAATTAAGTGAGGCAAAATTCAAAAGTTCACCTTGAGGTTCGATGTTTTGGAGATCATTGAGGTTAGGGTGTATAGTTGAGGTCATAGGATTTTCAAGAAATGTTGGGCTGGCAAGTAACACGTGATTAAAAATATATCAAATTAAATGCAACCTCGATGATGATGTTGAAAATATTCCTCGTCACTTTTTGATAATTCAAGAGAACAAATTCCAAGCGACTTTTTAATGTGAGATCAACCCTCTTTTAACAAGGTTATCAACGAATTCATGACTTCCGTAGAGGGTCAAAAAAAAAAATTAAAAATTAACCCTGCTAGGATCTATATATATAGAAAGTTGATCGAATAATATGTCCTAGCCAGAGTTTATAATGATAAAATGCAGGCAACAGCTTCTGAAAAGCTTTGCAACTTTAGAAGCTGGCAAATTAGCAATTATAACATTAATTCTCGAAATGCATAGGTTGTAGTTCTTTCAATTATGATTATAGGTATGTCCGGTAGAATCAAGCATCAGGCTCTTCTCAAGTTGGCTTTCAAATGTTTTTTTATCAAAAGTTGCTGCAAAAATTGAAGTTAGTTCATTTTAACCTAATCCTGATTTTTACCTTTTTTGAATGGTAGACTTGGCTTCTCTGCTCTTTGCAAGTTGACGATTTCAGTAACAACTACCACCAAGAGAATTTCCAAAATTATGGTAATCAATAAGCAAGCTCCTAAGCCTGGAAAAACAAATTTCTTGTTGGCTTTCTGAGAACCAGTTGAATCGCTATTCAAGTAGCCTGTCACTTCCTGGTAGATACCTAATCCGAGCACCAGCATGGTTGCGAGCAAATGCCTTAGAATCCATTTTAAATTTGTTCGAAATATGTCGTATTTTACCCGAATCGGAATATTTTCAATCGTATCTTATCTGCATAGAAAAGCGCGTTGTATCCAAACAGAGAACAAAACACGGAAACGACGACCTTTTGTTTAAAGCATTGAAGCAAAATTAAAGGCTGTTACTTACGAGTCCAATCATGATGAAAACTGTGAAATCTTCGAACAGGTCCATAAATCCACATTCGATTCCAACGATTGCAAGTGAGAGAATGAGTATGACTGTCAGCAACCTCGTTGCACGGTTCCTTATCCTGATGAGCTGTGTCGTAAAAGACTCGTCAACAACATTTTGAGGTCCTTTCGGCATAATTGATCTAAGCCGAGTCTTTATTTTTCACAATTAATATTTTGTACATAAAACTCCCGATCCAGTCCCAAAAATTTCTGCTTCTTCAAGATCGATTCTCTAAAAATCACTTTCCGCAAAGATAAAAAAGATATCTAAAGAGCATTCTATTTATCTAGAAGCATCTAATCCTAGGGTTCAGGTAATTTCGAACTTGAAATTATATATTGCTTCGATCATCATGATGATTGAGTAAAAGGATTAGAATTTTGGTTTTACTTGCATCGAAAAATAAGGATTTGTTTGCAGAAATGGGAAAATATGAAACAAAGAGTTTGCGTAACGATTGGAGCTATTTCATGAACAACTTCTAATGTCCTGAAGTTCTTCTTAATTCAGAGCGGAGAGCGTCTATTTGGAGTTCTGTTTCTTCAAGATCTCGTTCAAGCTGTGCCTTATTCCTTCTCTGATTGGCTGACCGCAAATTTTGAGGTAACTTTAATAATTCATCTTCAATCTAGTTTTCAATACAAAATTAGAAGAGGCAAAAAAACGACTATCTCACATCTCTTTTCACTCGTTTCAACTCCTCAATTTCGGATTCAAGGTCTTGGTATCTGCTCGAAGGTCCTTTTCTTTGATATGCAGGTTTAATCGTCACGGCGTTATCTTGATACTCTCGCTTAGGCTCTTGTTTTCTGCCGGAAGGAGCCCAATTCATCAAATTTTGCACAAGTGATCGCTCATTCCTAAATCAGGGAATTCAGATCACTCAGAAGCTCGAAAATTAGAGACTTGTGTTTAATTTTTTGATATTCGCGGTGCGCATCGTCATGAGCTTCGTGAATCATGCTCTGTTTGCTAACATCTATATCTCTTAATCTCGAACTCCTTCTTTCCTCTCTGAAAACCGGTTCTACAAATCAGGTTAACCTAATCCGGATGATTGATTGATCACAACCTGGTGGGCTTCCGAAACGAGAAGGAGAAAATTTGTTGAAATCAGATTCAAGCTCGAATGCTTTGTTATGTGGTGGAGGGACAAGATATGCACTAAATTCAAGTTAGAACTTCATAAGACGCAGATACTCTTGATACCTTTGTCTCGTACTTTCACGAACCTTCTCTAAATCACGAAGCGTTGCTTCGCAGCTTGCAAGGATAGCTTGATTCATTTGATCGATTTTATCCTAGCACCAGCATCTCTTAGAAGTTTATCTAAAGAAAAGACGTACATATTGCAGTCTATAGCCTGCGAGAGCATTTTGAATCTGGTTCTGTCTTGTTATTTCCATGCTTTTACGCAGCTCATCTTGGTACATTTTTTCCAAATCCTAATTTTTTTGTCATTAATTACGACGGACCACAATTGATTACGTGGATTTGTCTTTGTAACCCTGACTTGGCCTGGTCTAATTCCTGGATGAAATACCTAATTGACATCAATCATTTATACAGAATAATCTCGCGAAAGCTTTACTTATGATCATCTAAGCCTCCTTTCATGTTCTCGAGCTCTTGGAACAAATTGGAGTGATGCATCGGATTTAATTGTTGGCTCTATTTAAAGAAATATCACATTTAAGACCTGTGACATCTTTCATTCTCTTACCGCGACTCTTCCGGCCAATGTTTGGATGTTTTCCTTGAATCTTCCAAGCTGAACAGAAAACAATAAGAACTAGAGAATCTTCAAATCCAACCTCATTCATAGCAACACCATATTTGTTTTGCAGGTCAGTGAACATTTGTTGGTTAATGGAAACTTGCTCTGAATACAACATATGAATGAGGGTTACTTTTTTCAATAAAATTCGCTGTAATACCTCGCAGTTTATCTTCTAGATCAGTAACTTTATGCTTGTACACACTCAAATCGTGTTCATATGTTTCAATTTGTCCCTTTTGGTTTAGTATCGTTTCATTTTGCTTAACCACCATATTTTTTAGTGTCTCCAAATGATATTCATAAAAATTCATCACATTCGTGACATAGTTTGCCATATTGACTCCATCATCGAGGGTAGCTTTCAAAGAAGATTAGCCCAATAGAATCAAATCTTTTTTATTACGAGTAGTTAAACCTCCAATATCTTTTGAAATATTTTTCAGGGGTGTTGGCTCGTCTCTTCTAGCTGTGCCTGTACTGAACATTCCAGGATAGTAGCTGCTGGGTTCATCATCTGCAATAATGAGACGATTTGATAGTGATGGCATTTCAGTCTGCTCGGAATTGACTGCCTTCGTTGGTGATCCTCTGGTCGGTCTCTCAGTAGTCGTCTGCTGAGTGAATTGCCGCTGAGGAAGCGGACTCGCAGACTTTTGTCCGGAGCTGACGGGAAGTCCAGCTTTTTTCTCAGATTCCAGTTTTTGTACCGTTGGCTTTATTCTTGACTGCTAGGCAGAGTTATGTTAGTTCAAAAAATATTTTTAGAAGCATTACAGCTGAATATTGAGACACAGGGGTAGCCTGTGTATTTGAACTCAAGAACACAGGGTTATTTTCAACTACCCTTTCATTGGGACTCGAATAGTTCTCCCTAGTTTGGAAGTCTGGGCTGTTATTATTTGCTAAATACTTCGACGAAACTGGCTGGTAACCTTTCGATGGTGTGGTATTTTGTGCAGAAATTTGCTGTGAATGAGGTTTAAAGCTAGCTTGGTTCGTTTGTCCTGGTTCAGGTGTGCTTGAATTTAGGAAGCGAGGCTGATATTTAGTATATTGCGGCTGCGTGACCGGTGGATTTGATTTAGTTTCCTCCTGTTTCAGGTAAGAGCTTGGAGTATAGCTTGAAGGTGAGTTAACGTTCAGTTCTGGCTTGTGCTCGATCAGTTGAGGTCTCGCATATTGTGGTTTATAGCTCTCTGGATGAGTGCTGCTTTGCTGTCTTGCTTGATTTAAAGGATTATAAGAAGGAGAAGCTAATCCTCTAGTAGGGCCAGACTGATGTGCATTATTGGTTGGCGATTTTATGCTCATCGGCGTATACGTCGGTGATTTATAACCTGATGGGTTGTATGTAGGAGTTGCGCTGCCGCTGTGTTGTTGAGGGGTTTGCGCGTTTGCTGTTGAAGAGTATTTGTTACCTGGACCACCTGCAGGTGAAACTCCAGAAATTTCTCTTGGGAGGTTTTGTGGTTTATATGGAGTATATTCAGATTTAGACGTTGCTGAACTTACTGTGGGAGGCTTGTTCTCACGATGTAGCGTTGTTAGACCGCCACGACCAAAATCTGATGCTCCATGAGGTTTTTCCAGGGGTTGATGATCAGTTAATTCAAGAGGATTTTTAAAACTCGATCTTTGGGATTCATTTTCAATATGACCCACTTTATTCTTGGGGGCATTTACTTCGTTCTTCAAAATCATCAAATCTTGTTTCGATTCATTTGCCTCAGTAAGAACCTCTTTTACTTTTTCTGGAGACTGAGAAAGAATGCCGGACATCTCCTCATTTCCAATTAAATCCTTAAGCAGCTTTGCGTCTTTGACTTTGCTGCGTTTCTCGCCAGGAATTTCAAGAAATCGTTTGTTTGGAATGTGGAAAATTTCTCTGTATTTCTCTACATCAAAATTTGGATCTTTATTAAAGAGTTGATCCATGTTTAATGCTTTCAATGAAAACTGCGACGGAGAGCTGATATGTGATTGGGATTTTTGATGGTCATCTGCTGGATTTACATGTAATGATTTTTCTCCTTCTGAAGACTTTTTTCCAGATTGAAGATTTGAGTGAGAGGGATGAAGTCTTGCCTGTGAACTAGTTTGCATTGAAGGTTTTCCGAACTGGTAGGTTGTGAGGGGTATTCAATATTTTTCGCGTTAACTGCCGCTATCAATATTTTATTAGATTTGAACGTTAAATTATTTATCAAAGTTGATAAGGCTGAGCAAATTTTGATATGAGAAGAGATAATTCGAAGAATATCAAAATTTTTATCCCACATATAGCAGGAGATTCGGTTGGATAACAGCGCTTTTGGTATTAAGAGGAAGACTCAATATGTATTGAGTGCTCTGTGGATTCGAAATATCGAAGATATTCATTATTATTGAATACGTTTAGTAGTGTAATAATAGACATGAAAATGTGATGAGAAGCATGAGAGGTCATAGAGTTAGTCTTTCTTTAGCAACTTTCTGAGATAAATACGTCAAGTTGAAGTTCTGGTTTGAATAAATTTAAAAAAAGACAAAAACAGAAAAGCATCATTAGTTATAACACAAAAAACCTCAAAAAATGCAAAAATGAAATGCTTGAGAGATCGAAATAAATTTTCCACTATTGATTATACACGGTCAGTTTCCTGAACGGAGAGTTTCTTGGAAATGTTTCTGAGTTCTTCTTTCGGTGAGGGGAGTTTTAACCCGCCTCTTGCGGAATTCAGGGATTTGACCATGCAAGCTTGTCCTAGAATGATTCGGTAGTGTAAGCTCACTGTTGCTTTGAAACGGCGTTTTCCCAATTGTTGGACTTTGAGTCGGCTTTTGCTGCTGCTGCGGACTCAGTTCTTGCTGATTGAATCCGCGCGCAGTAGTAGAAAAATAAGGGCTACTAGGTTCTTTCGTCTGCCCTTTATTGTCGCTCAAATCTCCTCGGAAAGAAGACCAGATCAACTGATAAGAGCTGTTGCCAATCAATCCCTCTAATAATCCGGGCCTGGTATTAAATTTGATTTTGTGAGCCTTTTTACTACTATCTTGACTCACAGTTGCTCCAAAATTTGCCTCCTCCATCAACTTCTTCTCTCTCGAAGGCTTTCTCGAAGTCCAAGCTGAAGGCGTTTCCACTCTCTCGCTCTTTTGATCATTAGTTGTGAATTTCCATGCTACTGAGCTCGCCCTTGCTTTTTGAAAATTCCCTCTTGGGTCCTTTTTTTTCCTATGACTAGCCATCTCGGAGTCTTCTTCAATTCCTAGCGTTTCCAATCTTTGTGGGATATCTGTTAGTTTTAATGAAGTAAAAGTCTTCATTAATTGCTTCTTGGCAGTTTCCTTTAGATTGTCAGACCTAGCATTGCATATTTCACCATATTGCTCTCTCGTAATCCTTGAATCTTCTTCCAATTGAGGAGAAATATCCCTGAAAGTTCTGCCAACTCTTTTATGATTCTCTTTGACAAGGAGCCTCTGTTTCTCATCTTGAATCATGCCTGAACCATAAAACGATTTTTGTAGTTTTATTGAAACCCCTTCTGAAGGTGTGAAAGAATTGTAGACCTGCTCTTCAGGAGTCTGAAGCAATGCAGCGTCTCTAACCGCTGGTCTTAGGGCGCTTGAGGGCCGACTCGTAGAAGTACTTCTCGCTCTTAATTTGGAGCTTTCTTGAAAACTTACTTTACTTAAATTGAGCTGAGAGTTTGGCGTGCCATCTTTATCTCGCGCTGAAATTTCAGTTGTGTTCTCAACGGAAGGTAATTTAAATCTATTCATATTTGTTATTATTGTTCCAAAACCACGGCAAAATAATACTGGCATTCAATGGACAATGCAGGGAAGTCCTTTGGCTTAATAGTTTTCTTGAGGAAGAGTATGTCTCCATTGCTGTCATATGTATACTGTTGTTTTAAATAGCGAGCTCTCTGTAGTTGGGATTTCATCTTCTTTGCATATTCAGCTCTTTCTTTATCCTTAATAGAGATATTTTAAATATTCTGGCATTGAGGCGGGATTTTTACATTCTTTTTTTGATTTGCAATGCGAATTTCCTGGATTCTCTTTTTCATAAAGTGATGCTCTTTGAACACTCTATTGAAATTGACTGTGAGTAAAAATGGAGCTAGTAACGACTAACCGCGATTGTTCATTATCTTCGTCCTCAACTGATAGTGGTTGTTCCGGGATGAGTGTTGGTTTGGGAAAATATTGAGGTTTCATTTACCTCTTAAATCTATTTGGTTTATCAATAGAAATTTAATCAAATGAACAGTAGAAATAGTGAATCAGGCAGATATGTTTGTTTGAAAGATTTTGCATACAACAAAAAATCGCTATATTTTTATAATGATGTTTATAATGATGGAATATGGCTAATGATCTTGTGAGATGTTATATTTTCACGTTCTCATTTAGTTATCAGTTAGCTTTTGCGACATAAATAACTTATCGATCCTTATGGTATAAAACGAATTTCTGTACAATGTCATAGAAACTCTCAATCAGTTGTCAGCCAAACTTACTAAATAAATACTATCTTCATGCCGTGGTTTACAGACTAATGTATTATTGATTCTTAAATAATCTCAACAAGCAATACTATTCATAACGAACACAATCGATACTCTTTTTGTAATAGAGAGCAGCTCTTCCAGAACACTTTTGGTTTGAGAATATATTTAATCGATCTAGGTTTCATCTTCAAAACGAAATTGGGACATGCTTTTATCAGATTACAAAAAGATGTATGCCCTTATCCTTAAAACTAACTATGAAAAAGCTCTGATCGCACGTGCGTCGCCTATCCACACATAAAACAACACATAATAATCATTAAAAGGTTAAAGACGATTCCAGATATGTCCAATCAGCAACCATAGTGCTCGATTTGCCCTCAGTTATTCTTTTTTACTCGTCACAGTCATTTGTGCCACAACCTTATACATCCATATCTTCCTTACAACATAATAGCCTAGATACTCCAACAGTAAAGCAAAAGCGATCGAAACTGGTGTGAGATACGTCTCCCAATCAACAGGTGGATAAATTGGTGCTCCTTCAGCTATTGTGGCATAGTAGTTGACCGTCATATAGACAAGAGCAAGTACCCCGCAAACAAGAAGCGTGTCCTTGGGTTTGACACAGACTTGATTGTAATAGATCTCCAAAGCTCCAAAAAGAGGTGTGATGAAATGCAACCCAACATTGAGAACCAAATGGAACCAAAAATGGTCAGGGTCCTGTTCAAGCATCAAAAGAAAGAAAGGTAACAGGGCAGTCCAGAAGAAGATCATGATTAGAACAAGGGTTGGAGCAGTAGCTTGGTATAGTAAGTGGTTCGCTCTCTCAAGCGTGGGATTGCTATGTTTTGAGCAGATCAAAGCGAGTAATAAATAAATCGCAAGCATTAGGTTGCCCCATATCGTCAGGTAATACAAGGGCTTGTGCACTTGAGGCCACCAAAAATACCAAACTATCCCCAACTGCAAGAGACAACTTATTAACCCTAAGCCTCGGTAGGCTGATAACTGCAAGAAGGAAGTTCGGAAGGTCGAACGGTAGCAAACTTTGTGCAAAAAGTCGGGGTTTAACTTGAGATCCATCGCCTCGAGATTAGTTTGATAAATAAATTTATTAAATACCTACCGAATTTCGTAAGATATATCCAAATAGAACAACTCTTCGATTGCTTTTTGATTAAATTCTTAAAATTTTTTGCAAGGAAGTACCCTTGCTATTGAGTGTTTTTTGCTGTGTTGTCGACTAGCATGAAAAGAAAAGGAATCATGGTTGTAGTGTTGAAAATTCAAATTGCTTGACAATAATTTAATAAAACGGAGTTTTGACTTCTGTTTCAATTCATATCCGTAGACACAGACACGAACATTTAGGCTCTGAAGATACATATAAAACTTAAATTTCCTGTATTTTTTCTCCCTTTTTTTTGGTTTCAAACAAAATAATATTTTCATATTGCTGGTAGATAGTGAGCAGTGAATAAAAAATGTGTAGAAAAGCTATGAATTTACATCGATTTTGTAAAGATTTGCTTGATTTCGAGCTCAGTTTTCGATAAAATAGACATATTGAAACTCATTAATGATGAAATGAAATTTAAATTAGGGGCAGTAATAAGTATATGAACTGAGAGCATCTTTTCTTCGGCTTGCTACCATCAATCCACAAGAAACTTAGCAAGAATTGGAAAATGGACTGAAGGGACTGAGCAAAAAGAATATCAACCACTAACTTCAAGGACAAAGACGTCATCTAATTAAATCGGAGAATTATGATTCTTCTCTCAAGAAATATTCAGCACTTTCTTCCCGTCAAGGTGATGGCAAGCTCAAGGGGCACTAATTCTCACAATATCTCCCTTACTGACATTGAAAAAGGCTCTTTAATTGTGGAAAAATTTCTAAAATAAATGAAAAATTAGAGATGAAGTCCTTACTGAGTGAAATGCTTTAAAGACAGCATCTTCCACAGTTAATTATGCGAAAATGAGCAAAAACGTGATTTCTCAATGAGTAAAGCTTTTTTTTGTAGAGCTAGAGACATATTTTAAAGTCGAAAGAATATTTCTCATGGACAATTAGAACTAATTTCACTTGATTCCCAAATAATCCATCATAATTGTATTAGGACAGTCATATTGAGGAAATCAGTCCGATAGGAGAGGAAAAAAAAAGAGTTACGAGACACGAGAACTGAGATAACCATCATAAACGCGCCAACCCAGCTAAAATACTTTGAAAGATTCTCTCCTTTCAATTGGGGTTCCTGTTGGAATGCTGAGTAACAAGCTTATAGGACTCTTTCAAGTTTATCGAGTCAACTGTTTCAGAAGTCTCATTGCTATTAAAGTCTCAAATAGAGTTGATTATGATTTCTTTTTTTTAAAAAAAAGTTCTTGTTTTGCTTTGAGCGGTTTTTCACTTTAAATTGCAACAATCAAGTCAGGTTCAATCAATCACCAAGTAGCATGCACAGACTGACTGATTGGCTTTGGGCTTCTAACCAATGGTCTCAAGAGCCCACTGTCCGAACTTTCTCTGAAAAATTTGAATATTAAAAGTGAATGAAGTCAGTTAGCCCTTTTCCTCCATTCATTTGCTCTAGTTGAAGAGTTTCATGATAAACATCCTTGATCTGACAGTCAGCAATCATTGTTAAAGAGTTTCCATTCAGATACCTGGCTTTCTTGGAGATTATTGATTTTCTGAAGTTAGTGCCTTGCGCAGTACTTTCTTATTACATATTTAATTTGACTTGGACCGTGCTTTGCTCTCTTTATCATCAAGGAGTGTTTCAAATCGAAGAAGATCTAAAAAAATAGTGAGAAAGCCCAATCATTATTTAAATATTTATAGTTTCTTGCATCAAGACTTTTACTTTGAAATGAAGCCTGATTTTTTGACAAGAATAGCTCGATAATTCTCTATCTCGACCCTAATGAAAATACACAATAATCTTGAATAGGCTACTCTAAAAGAATTCATCTGATAAAGACTAGATTGGCGCTTGTCTTTTCCTTAGTAACCTAAGGACTGCTTTTACTTGAGCAAAAATTCCGTTTCATTTAATATGGCAGGCTAATTCTAATGAATAGAAGAAAATACATTTCTCGCTAAATAATGCACTGTACTTTATAACCGAAGTGATGAAACAACATCTTAAATTGATATAGCAGATGAGCAATGTACTTATAACATCCATTTTTGGAAAATAAAATTGGATTAAAAAACACATCCCCTATTATTTTCAGTATAAACTTAGTTGACTATGGGCTCTGTACTCCCTAAAACGAATCTAAGGAGTGCAAGGGAGTCTTATAAAAGATCAACTTCCCAATTAGCGTCGTCGCTCAGAGCAGATGAGAAACTTACTCCATCCTCTATTTTTTCCTCCGCTTTTGTTTGGATTTTTTTCTTTTGATCATCTTCTTCTTTCTTGGCTTCAAAACTCTCTTGCTTAACATCCTCGGGCTCAGGTTCGTATTCTTGCTCTTCAAATTCTTGCTTTTTCATGCAAATTTTCTTCTGTATCTGAGGTTCTTGCATTGGAGGTTCTTCTACCGTTCTGGCAGACGGATCTAAAACCTTTATTACCTCTGAATTGAATGAAAATATCTACCAAACAGTGTGCTGTTAGCCAACTGGATGCCAATTCGCTTAGTTTCTTGCATCCATTGGACAGGCCAAGGTACACGTTTGTAAACTTGGATTTTCTAAGAAGATTTCATAAGAATCAGCAACTAAACCATTTTTAGTGCTACCGGAAGTGCACTCTTATTGTAGCAGCTTTCCAAATATACCACAAAGGCGGCTTTTCTTTGGTCGTTTTCGACGCTCATAATTCCGTCAATATAATCTAGAATTGGTTATTCAAACAGTTTTCGAGGAGAAATTGTTACTTAAGAAAATTTTGTAGTCTCTGAGGAACTTTGGAGACGAAAACAGCTGCTTCGTGACCTTCACATTAATGATTTTATCTCGGGGTGATTTCCTATTTTAAAAGATCAATATAAGCAACTTCTTTTAATTAAAAGCAGTTAATTAAATTTAACAGCTTCGAGGAGAACGTAAAGAATTAATTTAAGTCAATAATTACCCGTATTCGTCAATTTGTTTGGCAAAGGCTTTAATTATATTGCTGTCTTGAGTCTTTGCGTGGGTTAAGAAGTACTCTTGTACGAACGTATCGAGAGTATCAGAGTATTTGATGGAATCCCGTTTCATTATCTGCATTCGCATCCATTTAATTCCTCGGAAGATCGAGTATCTCTGCATTTCTTCATTTGATTTGCGGCCCTTTTGATATCTTTGCGAAATCGACTCGAACACTGGGATCAAGTCAGGATCATCTTTGAGTTTTTCTTTGATAAAATCGCATTCTGAGTTGCTCAGAAAACCTGAGCCTATCAGAAACAGCTCAAGAATAGCTTCAAGTTTTTTCTTTAAAAGGTCTTTCGCATTTTTCGGTTTTTCATTTGGATTGTCACTCTTCTCGAAAATCTTGAGGCATTTTTCGATGATCTTGGTGCTTAGTCCTCTATTTAGAAAGGCTATGAGATCGAAAAGACCCAATTTATTGTTACGATTGTTGCGTAATTTCACTCAGACTTGGAGGGAAATATGGATTTGGAGGCTTGAAATCGCTGCCCATAGGGAACATGCCTTGATGCGGGAGGGAATAGAACTGATTCATCATGCCAAGCCCCGGGAACATACTTAAATTAAATGGAGGCATAACTGGCATCATTCTATTGAATGCCATTGTTCTCTGCATCATCTGGAACTGGAAACTTGCGAGTTGCAAGGCACATTCCTTTTGAAACTGCTCTAGCAAGGGGTTTAGGCTTGCGGAATTTTGCTCCATTTTAGAGATTCACGGATTAGAAAATAATTACAAAAAAACATTTCGATATCAATAGAAATCTTTACGTTATTGAATTGATTATCGAGAAGAAATCTGATTGCTTCTATTATAATTTTATGATCCAATCCTATAATGGTGCTAATTCAATAGCGAAGGAAAATTAATAACTGGCGATATTTTAAGACGCTTAAATAGGACGCGCTGGTTATATTCCGATCAGAAAAGAATACAACTTTGTAGAACATAGCTTACATTATGCCTTGTCCTTCCTCGGAGATCGCACTTGCTGCTAACTCGCAGGATCATGCTGACATAAAGATTGCGAAGTATTGGGGTTTGCCAGACCCGATATGGACGCCGGAAGGTGTATTGTTTTAAATGAAAGATCGTCAATAATGCGACTAATTATTTTTTTAATCGAAATACGTTTAGATATTCCAATTACGTGGTTCTTAAATTCCAGCTCAATTATGAATTGAGATTCCAATAAATTCTTTGAACGATTCAAAAATCAATCGTTCCTAATTTTCATTGATTATCAAATTTATTACAAAACTCCCAAGTCGAGTAGGAACCCTGATCAGGGAAAAATCAAAAAATGGGTCTTTTTAGATCGGATTCTTGTAATTGCATCACCTGCTTGGTGAAATGAAGCGAAAAGTTTGAGAGGAAAAATATTTTGGCATCGTCAGTAGGAACCCTTTTTGGAACTTTTATATTCATTTTCAAAAAACTCAATTAAAAGTTGTCATGCAACGCATTGAAGATAAATAAAGTAGAAAAATTAATTTTGTTCCTCGTCTTCCAGGATCCGAAAAAAAGAAATGTATTCGAGCCATTCAAGGGGAGAAATCGTAAGTGAGATGTCCGCGAGGCTAGTGTTGAGAGGTCCAGAGGCAGAATTTAGTACTTGACGGATTTTTGCTCGTTTGATTAGAGACTTTTAATTGTTGGGTGTTTTCATTTGGTTTAGTTCTCTCTCTCTTCGGAGTTTCGGACATTCCAAAGATATGCCATTTTAGAACACAATTGTAGAGAATCGTTAGAATCATACTTGTTAGATCAGCCACCGCCTATTACTAATGTCGTCTCATTCGTTTGGACTTAGAGTAGTTAAGTCTTTGGGAGTTCTATATCACTCGAATCGTCAAGAAAAGTAAGTACCTCCTTGTTCATTCTGGGTACCTCACTGGAAAATGCTACGACTGAATTTATTTTGACGGAAAAGAGAAGAAAGTGGACAGAAAACTTTAAAGAACGTGAATATTTTCAGATTCAACTCTCAAGGCTAGCAATATCATACTAGCGATCGTTATGAGCTTACAAATTCTTATTTGTTTAGTGAATTATTTTCTGTCTGCGTGATACGCAGAGATCATGTTTTACTGAAAAGAGCGTAAATCTCATCAACCAACATGAATTCTCGAATGGCAACAAATGTGAAGAGTCAAAGGGCAAATTCCGACATACTAAGAGCAAATATTCAATTCTAAATTGGGAATAATTCTACTTGCACCTCAATGAGGGTTCTTTCGTTTGCTGCTCTTGCTAATAGGAGTTAAATTTTAATAAAGAAAAAGTCCTGGACGCTCCTTAATAATGTCACTCTCTTTTTTTAGATTCGTTTGTATTCGATTTGAATCAGACTCAATTGATCATTTAAGAGAGAGAGACTGTGGTTGTCAGTCTGATGTGCTACTTTGATAAGGAAATGACAAAAGAGTCCTTGAGAGAGGGGAAAACTTACTATTGATGCAAATATTTGCATAGATTGTCAGAGACTCATTCTGGAACACTGCTCTAACTCGATAATGTAACTGAAGTATTAAAATAGTGACGTCGTGATTTATTTTTTTAATTATCCAAGCCTCATGCAGACTCAATGTTTGCATTTTCTTCGTCAGAAAAATGAAATATCTTGTGAAAGACTCCAAAGTAATAGTAAAATATCCCAGGAATAATGAGGATATGAACTAATAGAAGCTCAGACTCATCATTTGAGCTGAAATTACATACATTTTTGCGAAATGGAAAAATGACTAAGATCACACTAAATCGAAACTCTTTGTAGCAAACATCAGAAAAATGTGTTATCCTGTTAACAATCTCGTCTAAACGTTGCTATTACGCTCTTCTCTCAACTCATAGCCCTTCACCAATTGGTTGTCATTAATGGCGGGTTCTAATTTTAAATGCAGTCGTAGTTCGCTAGGTATTTTATCGAAGAGCTGGCAAGAACGATCCCTTGAAGTAACATGGATATGATGAACAATAAATAGAACTACAAAGAATAGATATCGAAACGTAGTTGGATAAAAGACTAGATTCTCCAAACAAGTTATTGCTAATATCAGATCTTTTTTTCTGTTACAAGTGCTATTGCAAGGATACTCTTCAAAGAAGCTGGAGCAGAACTAACTATGATTTTGTTTGCCTTATTTCATTATTTTCAACGTAAATTCTTGAGTATTGAGAAATATTGAGATATACACCGCCAAAATTCAAGTTCTGATGCTTGGGTCGCGCGCGGAAACTCTCCTATTGGCAGTTTCAAAACAAAGAAACCAAAAAAAGACAAAACAAGTGCGTTGATTCACGATCGAAGTGAATAAGAAATGATTCGATTAGATCTGGCTGCTGCCGTTAGAAATGCGGCTCTGCATATTCTGCAGCTAGTGAATACTTTTCCCCTTTTAAAACATGGAATTTCCGTCTAAAAGTCGTTGAGATGAGCTGCTATTTGGTTTTTCATACGTTATCAAAGAAAGCTTTCTTCTCAGAATTAACGGTGTACTGTTCCTCAAGAACTCGGATTCCGCACTATGATGTGCCGCGACAAGACAGGATCTCAGAAGGGGTTTATCTGAAATTTTGAGTGGCATTCCTAAATTATTTAAAGCCATTGAGCATATTCATTTCAATTTTGATAATTAATCGAGCTAAGGTGAGTTTTCAACAGATTAAACACCCATAATGTTGGTTAAAAACACAGCCATTAATTTGAAAGGCCTTCGTTTGATCGGCAATATTTCGAAATAATTCCATTGAAATACGATGCTTTTAGTTACAAATTCTGGAAACATGAAATCTGGAAAATTATTATCTAGTGCATTCATCATGGCTCCTTCTGTGATTACGACCTGAGATTGGTTGTACACGAATCTCTACAACTCATTCTAGAAACAGGAGATCAATCAAAAATGCAGGTAGAAAGTTACCACCAATGATGCGCATATTTTTGAAATCCAATCTCAGGAGAATTTAATAAATAATAAGCTCTTTAATATCTCACTTGTTAATACAACTCGAAAATATTCCTTACTGAGACAAAATACGAATTTTGCCAGATTATAAGTAATGGTCTTTGCTTAAATAGAATGCATACAAAGTTTTTGAAACATTTTTTTTATGAGTTTGTTACGTTATGATCACCAATTTGCTATGATTTTCAAGAATTCTTGAAATTCTCACATTTTGTATTGGATAGCTACCATGTACATCCGAAAGTTACTATCCATTGAAACTTTCTAAATGAAGTTTCATATATTGCTGCAATTGTTGCTCAAATGTTCGAGGATATTTGCATAAATTGAGAGAAGTCCATCTCAACAAAGTCACTAGGCATGGTTTGTCAATACGGTATGGTCTCTCAAGACTTCAGAACTATGCCATCGTTTCTGGCTCTCAATCCTCCGAATAAGAGCGAACTGCTGACGGTGTCTGTACTGAGGAGGTGTGTTTGATTTAAATCGTGGTTCTTGGTACTAATTGCAAAAATAAAATCCATTGTTGTTTCGTTCATTCCTGAACAAAAATTGCACAAAACTCACAGTAAACTGAAAAAGATCGTAGTTTTGGTCCTTAGCTCTGATAGTGACTTCATTCGATTTGTTCTCAAACGACTCATATATACCTTTTTCTTGACGTTGTGCTCATCAGATAGACCATATCAGAAGCCTTCACAGATTCCCCTTAAAAATATAAAATATTGACTGCTCCCCCAAGATTTCTTTGAGATTATAACTCGAATTTTCAAAGCTACTTTTCAACAGCGGGTATTTTCTTTTTCTGTTGGTATGAGAATGGTTTCAAAGGAACATTGCTTTTTTGCCAACTCAAGCAGAATAGTTTCGAAAAAGATTTCCTGAATAACAAGATGGACGGTATTATTGTTCCTAAGACACTCATCTATCTGAAAATATGAAAACCAGAAGAATTGACGATTTTATGATTCAACCGTTGGATTTATAGACTTCATGGTTGCGAATATAGAGCAATTATTGAATTAAAAACCTGTTTCGAACGATCACATTTTCAGATAACGGCTGTATGTCGTGCCAATCAATCATCAAAATTGTTTCAAAAATGCTGCTAATTTTTCCTAAAGAGGAGTTCACCTCTTCTGCTAACAAAATTCTCTTCACAATCGAATTTTCAACAGGAAAGATGTTGCTAAGAAATGGAATTCTTATTTGAATAAACCTTGTTATTTTATTTTATTTTTTCTCACACCGGCCAATGTTTTTAAAAGGTACAACGTCATTGACCTCGGTCCATGAAAAACAAACGGTTCGGAAAATCAAGACTCCACTTCATCGCCGATCTCCAAAGAGCATGTCTCTCGACCTCGAGACCGACTCTCTGAAACGCCCACGCGCTTCTATTCAACAAAACTTTCAAATCCCTTGGAAAAATCACACTAACGACAATTCTCAAGTCTCTAAAAGTTGCACTCTAAAGCCTGGCACGGCATCAGAATCGCTCAAGATGCACACGGATATGCACATGCTTCATCGAGTTTACCAAACACTAAGAAAAGGAACCGCTGGAAGTGGTTCTCGTTTCAATTCCGCAGTTACAGGGTCAAGTGCAAAGCAATCATCCCTTCATAAACGATCAGATTCGGTTCGAAGGACCCAATGCGACTGCCAATCAACTCACCACAGCGATGGCATCTCTTCAATCCACAAAATCAGAGGGCTCTCTGGTGAATACTCTCAAAACTTTGAAGTGGAGTCCTTTGAGCAAATATCGCAGTGCTTGATCGCAGACCAAAGTTTTTTCGAAAGAGAAACCGTCGTAGCTGAAGAATATCTCGACCACACGCACGAGTTCATGCATAATCCTGCCGAATATGTCACTTGGCAGAAACCTGCTTTAAACAACAGATCCGATTGGAGACTCAGCATTCACCCAACGTTTCCAAAACTTGTGGTAGAGGCGCCTGAATTTTTCTGTGTCCCTCGGAAGCTACTTAACGATGACATGATTCCATACAATGAGGAAGAATTAATGGAGTTCGAATATCTTGACCTTGGTAGCTATGCTGATAGAGTCGAGCCAAAAGAAGTGATTCAAGAAGTCGATGAAGACGCTTACAACGAATCTCCTCTCATTAAAAAGCCGCTGAAAAGTTCCAGGATTAGTACGAACAGTTTTTTTAAAGAACAACAAGAGATAATTCACGCGACTGGTTCGGTTGTTATCGTAAACGATGATGAGTCAGGAGCATTTGATCCAAGTTGCTTTAGAAAGGGGCGTTCACAAAATGTAAATAATAATGAAAGGTACAAAAGTAATCGTTTTTTGAGAATCGAAGACGAATTTTGAGCAAATGTATGTAACTATGCTGTACAAAATTGTGGAACTTCACATTTGTATATCTGGCCTTGTATGGCCCTTGAGGGCTTTTATTTTTTCTACTCTTATCGTTATATATATATAACTCTTAAAAATCTGTAGAAGGAGTAACATCCTTCAATGAATGTTAAGCAATGAAAGATTCTTCGAAGTAAATACTTTCATAAAATATGTTGGCACTGTTGAGTCATTTCTAGTATTAGCAAAAGTTGTTGTTCTTTCTTAAAGAAAGGCTAAAATGGTTACATTCTCTTTGAAAAATGGCAAAATTTGAAATCTAACTGAACATTTTATTTAAGCTGATAAACTTTATCAAACTTAAATTGAGTAATAATTTTTGAATTTGAAGAAATTAAAATGTCTAAGCAAATCAAAGGTGGAGCTGCCCAGAAGGGAGGCAAACAAGGATTTAACCCAAAACTCTACGAGAAGCCTGGTCTGACTGAAGATGAAATCTTAGAAATCAAAGAAGCCTTTGACTTGTTCGACACTGATGGAGGCGGAAGCATCGATCCTAAAGAATTGAAAGCTGCAATGGTTTCTTTGGGTTTTGAGGCTAAAAACCAAACCATTTACCAAATGATCAGCGACCTCGATGCAGATGGCAGTGGAGCTATTGACTTCAAAGAATTCTTGGACATGATGACTGCAAGAATGAGCGATAGAGACAGCAGAGAGGACATTGAAAAGGTTTTCAAGCTTTTTGATGATGAAAAAACCGGAAGAATTAGTATTAAGAACCTCAGAAGAGTTGCTCGTGAGCTCGGAGAGACCATGGATGACTCAGAACTCCAAGAAATGATTGAAAGAGCTGATAGTGACGGAGACGGACTGGTTACTCTTGATGATTTCTATAATATCATGACAAAGAAGACTTTTGCTTAGACATTGCATAGATGTATATTTTAAGAACAAAAGTTTCTTACGAAAATTGCACTTCTTCCTTCCAAGGCAACGTTTTAGAGTTGGTAAAATCATACACATCTTTATTCATTCACTTCATTATATATTATTTACGGAAGGAGACTCTGGACTTTGCTCTCGTTCGAATAATATAACAAATATAGCAATTTTGTCTCTAGGAAAAATGTTAGATTACTTTGTTGATATGACGAAGGGAAAGCTTTGGGTTTCTATGTGAAAGCACTGCGATTATAAGAAAAAGAGAAGCGATCTTTTTCTTAATTTGCTAATTTTTTTACGAAAGAGATTGGTGGTGAGAATAGCCCATTATATTTTAAGACCATATTGACTTTGCTGGATTAAGGATGGGCTCAAAATTGAAGAGCTCAATCAAATTAGATTTAAGTGTTTTGAAATCTCGTATCTAAAAGTTAGAGGAGAATTTACTAGAATTATCTAATGAATTTTTACAATCGTAATGATTGAGTTGTTTGCTTTAGATGATTGTTTCATAGTTCTTGATTTTAAAGAAATTTTTCAAACTCTGATGTATTTTCATACAGCTTCCCTTTACTCATAGATTAGCACAAGAATTTTACCTTTAGCTAGTTTGATACTACCAATTACAAAATCTCAGCCTTCAAGCATTTTTTATTAGATTAAATTCTCGTCAAATGTAGGTTGAAATTTTTTAATAAATTATAATTATTATGATCATCAGAAATCGTGAGTTATTCCCTTTATAGGGTGATTTAAGAGAAAAAGATACTTGACTACAGTGCTTCGCAAAGTGGATTAGTCTCATACAGTGTTTCCTTTTATAACAATTGATTCTCACTGCATATTAAATAATATAACTATGATGGAGTATTTTTATTGTATAATAGCCTTCTCTCAGTAGTTGTTTTCATATGCTGTCAATTCATAAAAATAAGCATGAGCTGCTGTGTGATTAGGTTGTTGGGGTACTTGTGACCATCCTTTAGTTTTGCGGCAAAAATGAGTCATTAGCTGCTTTGCTGCCTCGTCTATTCTAAGAGAAGGGTTAACACATTTTATAATCGAAAGAACATGGTTCACACTGGAGGGAATCAGCCCGCTTTTATCATACAAATTAACTTCTCAAATGGGTTCTATCCATTTCAATTGAACAAAGATTTATTTTAGAGCTTCCTCACTCAGATAAATTATGAAAGCAGAAAAATATTTTCATGAAAAATGAGAGACTGACAATGTCCAGTCGATTGGAGAGAGAGAGAAATACTAGTGGAGTGCAAATCCACGGACTTCATCAACGTAGAGAATGTAGTTTTTAAGTCAAAAAATACGAAGACGGCACGAATACTATCAGAACCTAGATTAAAGGCATCTTCATTAAAAGTAAATAAGTAATAAAACATATAAGAGAATCGATAGACCACCTTCTTTCTACTGCATAAAACTGATGGATTTTGAACAGAAAATGTTATTTGCTCTCTAAACTAATAAATGGATATGCATGGATAATGAAAAAAAGTTTTCTGGCAACATTTCACAAATGTTTTCGTCGTAAGAGCACAGACGATCATTTGTTCGTGTGATTATGGTTCGCGATATTGAGCATTTACACGTGATTATCATTTTGTTCTAATTACCTCTGTTATTGATTTATTAAGAGCGTATGAGAAATACTCCAGCGACCACATACATTATATCTTGCAGAAGATTAGTAGCAGCAGGTAGCACTGCAGCTTGAATGCTTGACAAACTTTGTCTTCATCTTAAAGAATGAACGTAATTAACTTTCACGGATTGAAACAAGATCATTTCCCATCAAAAAGGACTCTAATGTTCTTATTTGACAGCTATTAAAATCAACATGAACCGAAGCCGCACTTTACACCAAGCCAAGCATAAGTAATCCCACTACACTAACATCACTTTCTCTAAGGATTGAGAGCCGATATCTCCCAGAGAAGCCTCACCTTTGAGAGGAGCTCTGGATAATACCTTCCATTTGCTTTGTTAGTTCTACATAAATCAAAAAACAATTTAGCATACAATTGATAACCTTATATGAAAAAATAACGTAATACTAGGGTAGGTAAATCAAAACAATTGAGCTGTGTCTGAAGTTGGATGACACATCATTGCTGCAAAACAGTATAATCCCATTTATCGACAGTCTTAAAGGACTGCCAAGCATTTCTTCTGGTTCTCTTATGATTTCTGACGTTTGGATTGGCACATAACAATAAATTTCTAATCTCTCCAAACTTCTTCTATCAATATTTATCAGGAACTTATATAAACTTTCAAAAGATTTTTTTTTTTAAAAAAAAAAGAAATGTGAAAAATCAAAACAAAAATAAATTTGCTGCATTACAACTCGATGATCAACTATTTAGGTTACATTATAGGGATGTAGAAGGTATTATGAAGCACAACTCAGGAATCTTTTAAACTTCGAATCGAGATCTATTTCTGTATTGGGTATAAAAATAACACCCTTATTAAAAATGAACGTTATTTCATTAGAAGTTATTCATAGTTAATATTTTTCAACTTAAAGACAGTTAAATTAATTCAAATTCTCAAATGATCCTTTACTTGATCGCAAATAGTCTCTTCTACGAAATACATAGTCGTGGATAAGATATCAATGTATATTTAGGAGCCGATACTATCATCCGCTAAGACTCATGTTAATGTTCAATGCTCTTTGCATTGTTAATACTCAATCATAGTATAAATCCGTATTTTGATGAAACCTCTTCAGATCAAGAATTTTTCTTGCATTAGCATGATTACTAAGAGTGAGTATGCTATTTTTCGGTAATCACAAAGTAATGCAATGATGACTTGACCAAACAGTCAAAAATTTTCCAAAAAGAAAATCAGAAACATAGCAACACCTTCCCTGCATGAGTCAGTGCAGAGGCTTCTCCTTAGCCATTTTTGTGTTTCAGCAACACGTGATTCAGCAAATAAAAAGTTTACTTTAGAAGTGGGCCTCATTTATAAAGGCAATGCCTCTTTTTTCGCAAAAAATATATGAAGCAGAGTTAGCTTACTTCACCAAGCACGTTCACTGTTTTTTGAAACTTTGATCATACTGAAGGCTTGAAGTTAGTAAATCGAGACCGTTCGTACCAAATAAAAGTCAAGTGAATGCCTGCTAGGAAAAGAGAATTGTGTGCTCTTTTCTTTCGGGGCATTTTTGGCACAAAATACAGTCTATCTGTTAACCAGTAAATATTGATCTCAGAGTATTGGTTCTAGATGTTTTAAGCTCATGAGGGGAGAAACAAATATCTTCTGAGAAGCACATTTCTTCGACATAATTGCTGTAGAAATCATGGACTTAAATTCATTGTAGGCATTAGAGCTTTGTGATCATTACCACAAAAAAATTATATTCCTAGTAGTGATAATATATCGAGCTTGATTTCTCAACTCTTAGTTTTCTATTAATAATATACCTTCTCCTAAAAGTTGACCGAAGCACAACAGAGGTAATTTGATCACACTTGGGACTGAATCCAATATCTAATTGCTTTCAAGGCTCAGATACCTTCTTTTAGAGCTGAGAATTGCCCAATTCTCATTCAAATAGTATCAGAATACGCGGTCATAGATTTGTGAAAGTAAAAGAATGGCATTCTTCACTTGATAGGAGTACCTGAAGTGAATGAATATTTCCATATTTTACATGAAGCTGATCACCAAATTGTGTTTATATTCAAAAATAACTGAATACTGAATTAAGACCCTTAATATTTTTATACGGAAGAATAATTGGCGGGTTTGGCTGATATTTCCAGTTGGTCCATCTAGAGTTTCCAAAAACCAGAAGAAAAAGAAATGTTCTGTCGAAGTCAGAGCCCCCATGCTTTAGGTATGTCCAAATCAAGGGAAATTTATCACTTTCAGGCAAAATGAGGCATTCAGCAGTTGTATTTGCTGCCTTCTTTGCTCAGTAAACAAGTCAAAGAAAAATACCTCGAAGATACCTGCTTTGCTTTGTATGGTCTTATTAAATTGAGTAAGTACACCCCAATACGACCTGGAAGGACGTTCTGACACCTCAACTCCCAATTTCCCGCCAAAAACTGTGAGTTAAATCGACTATTCAGATAGAAAAGCTTCTTTTAAAACCAGGCAGCACTCACCTAAGAATTAGAAAAAATATACAAATGAGAAGCAAATCCGTTATTTCCCCTCTTTTAAAAGAGATTTCCATCCTCTTTCACGTGAATTGCAAGCCAAATTTCAGATGAAAATCTTAAGTAATGTATGGACTCTTATGCTGATGTGCCCACAAAGACCAGAAAACATATTCAGACAAAAAATAGGCAAACAAATTGTTTAAATCCTTATTTCTTCAAAAATTGATGCTTGCTCGTATGTGGCTTAAATTACATCGCGGCAATGCTCTTTCGATTTTTCTCTCCTGTTAGCAGCTTCAACTTTTATTCTGAATAGTAGAAAATCACATGCAAAACAATCTTTTCAAGCAAAAACCCAAAAATTGTCCATTAGCTAGTAGGTATTCGCGCTTGATATTCGAGAGTCAATTCTCCTTGCCAATTCTCTCTTCATCTTTCTTCACTATTTAGGAAGCTAATGGGCTAATTCTTCAAAACTACTACTCTTTCACTATCAACTTAAAGTCGAATTGCTACTACAACAGCGTTTACTGCCTCCAAGAAGAAGGTTGCTTATTCGAAGAGGCTAGACCTCTTCTTTTTTATACGAGATGAAATTGTATCTTGATTTCTAAAATTCCTCAGCCGAGGATCAATACTCTAATTTAAAATTTCGTGTAAAAACGGATTTCTTGATTATGATTTACTGAAATGTTAGTATTAATAAGGCTGCTAAGAATATTTCTTGAAAAGTTCGATAACCTTTGATCAAATTATATCCAGTAAATTATGCTTAAAAAGCGTTAACCTACAAGGGATCATGCGCCACTGATCAGCAAACTGAAGCGAGCTATTTACCCCGTGGACACTAGTCTTACGACCTCCTCTCTACGCCTTGAATAACTTTCTAATTGATGAATGTCCTTTTCAATTTTGAGAAAGATCCATCGACTCAACCTCAAGTTAAATGATGCTATAAAGATTGATTGCAAGTCTCGGAGCCTTGAAAGCTAAAAAGTTTTTAGTTTGGCTTGAAAATGAGCAGATATTTTGAAGTAGGAACGAAAATTTGTTGTTCTAATTGTATTTTTGTCACTGATTAATCCATTCAGTAATTTCGTCAGTATTTAGATTGATATCGGATAGGGTTATTGGATATAAATACGACGGATAACCAGTTCTTATAATCGAAATTAATTAAAAAAATCGAAACAAGGCTTCTGATACTCATCTGATTGTATAGATACGATGACATCAAGTTTTCCGAATCTCGATATGGCACCGAACGATGAAAATTATCGTACCTCACAGCACTTTAGCGGAACAAGTAAGCTGATTGCCGTAAAAACCCACTCTAACAAATTTTTTCTCTAGATTACGAGAATTACAATGGCGATAACGGTGAGATTTATTCCGGAAACAGCGGCAACAACTCGGAAAGCGAAACCAAAGGAAAGAACGAACAGTTTCTGAGCAGCACGGTCGTGTCGCAGAAGAAGAAAGAGTTTGAGAGATTCGTACGTTCGGTATTCAAAGACTCCAAAGATATGAATAGATACTTTGAGAGTGTCAAGTCTTTGTTGGGCTCGAAATTAGAACAAGTCTTCTCGCCTGAGACAATGATCGAATACTTTGACCGAATTTCTCAGAAGCCCTTCTGCCGCATTGCGAACACTGACAAAAGCCGGTGGACCGATGAAGAGGTGCTTCTCTTGACTCATATTGTGATCTATTACACCTACTCTCATCAATCAGAATTCGAGGCTCTTGTAAAGTTTTTTCTTAATAAACTTGACTTATAAGGTGAATAGTCTGAGGAAGCCTGGGCATTTATCGCGTCGATATTCCCAAACAAAGATGCAAATCAGCTCAAGAAAAGATGGCAAGGCTGTCTAAAGAAGACTCTTTGGCAGGTGCCATGGACTCAGCAGGAAGATGATCTTCTCGTTCAGATCATCAACGACAAAGGACACACTCGAAAGTGGAAAGAAATAGCCGAAGAACTTAACGCGAGGAGCGATCTGGAGGTATATCGTCATGGGAGACAGTGTCGAGAGAGATGGAACAACCACTTGGATCCATCAATCGCCCGAGGACCGTTTACTGAAGAGGAAGACATCAAACTTTTCCAAATCTACAAGGAAGTTGGGAAGAAATGGGCTGAGATCTCCAAGAAAATGAAGAATCGAACTGAGAACGCCGTGAAAAATCGATTCAATTCGCTTATAAAAAAGCTAAAGAATCGCCAGAACACCACCCTCTCTGAAAATACTTCGATAATGTCGATTGAATCTGAGGGTGAAACCGGCAGTAAGTTGGAGAGGAAGCTTGTCGATGCATTCCTTCAACAATATGACGCCGCTGGAACGAGCGGGACTAAATTAGACAAAAGTAGAGGGAGCCTCCTCAAAAACGAGTTACAGGACCATTCAGAGTCGATCTTTGAGTCTGAATCTGAAGACGATTCGTACAATCACAAAAACACGGGTTACTTGGATAAAGCCTATTCAAAAAAGAAAGACACAGACGGCGGCAAGGGTCATGGTTATGGAGATCTCAACGATCCTCTGAGAAAAATGTCGAATTATCACATGGAGGAGGAATACTCAGGCCGCTTGAAAGGATCAAAATATGATCCGTTCTCTAATCTCTCTATCGCACACCCTCCTTACCAAAGCTCCATCAACCAGCAGTTCCCACATTCTGCTGCCATCAAGAGAAGACAGAGTGCCATGTCTACTGAGAATCCTCTCCAAAATTACTCGAAGATCCATTCGAACCCTTATCAGTCCAAGACTCCCAATCTCCAGCACGCCTTTAGTGCGACCCAGGGAGGAATGTATCCGGAAATGGGCTTTAAAACTACAAGCAATCCATTGCTTCCATACTCTCATGAACATGGGGCTCAAGACAATCCGATGCTCGCGAACATTAAAAACCTGACCGACTTATTCGAGTATGACAACAGCAATGCCGACTCGCCATTGAAACAAAACCGTTTCCCGTTTGAGAACTACGATGTCAAGGGTTCGCAACTACAACAAACGAAACTTGAGGAAGAGGCCAACGAGATGTCTCCTTCGAAGCGTATCATAGGCATCAATCATCAATTTAAAGCCAAGAGACTCGATAAATACCGCACTCAGCATCAGATCGGACGCTCTAATCTCCAATATGCCATTGTAGATCTTACGAAGAATGAGATCTACATGGTTCATCCAGTTACGAAAGAAAACTTCAACGGAGTAATCTCAAAAATGAATGGCGAAGAATCCATGATGGCAAGTCCATTCGAAAGCGCCGCAACTAACCTCAAGAATCCTGAATTTCTCATGTTGGGTAAAAGCGGAGAACATTCCCCATCTATTGGATATCTACAATCACTTATGGGTAAGTCCAATCTGATGGGAGAGACCAATTCGAATGTGAATACAGGAAATCAATCCACGGATTCAAAGCTCGGTTCGATGACTCAAGCTGAGAGGCATTTTCAAGACATAAGGAAGATATTTGCTGCGCCCAACAATTTCGATAACAATTTCAAGAACAACAAAGGAAACAACACGACCTCGCAAACGTCGTAAAAGGTGTTCCTTGAATTACAAAGAGCTGAAGACGGAGGGTAGCTTCGGCGAGAGTGAGCTGATTGGCTCAACTATTTATTTTTTCTCACAATCAAACAATTTTAATCCTCTTTAACAGAGATAATTCATTATACTACAGAATATTATTGCACGAGACTGAATTGCAACGATGGAACGAGACACTGATGTAAATGTATGGACTAGGTTTTAGCATTAAATTTTCTCTTAAATTTATCGGGAGACATTATTATTCCCACTTTTCAGGTTATAATTAGCGTAAGGTTTTTTCTTATTGTGTCTGTTGTTAGAGTTGCATTCACAAATAGAGGTATTTATATCATTATTGTAGGTTTTTTCTTGAAAAATGATATAATTTCCAACCTTTTTTTCATATGATTGTGAGTATTGTCATGAGAGTCGGGGAGCTCTTCGGCGAATGTACTTTGAGATTAACGAACAACATGAAGAGCTTTGTTTGTTGATAATAGTTCTGTTGTTTACATTCGTCAGTTTCGGTCTCTAGTGATCTTTCTACGTTTCTCACCTT
>ENA-UOUE01000604-UOUE01000604.1-compost-metagenome-genome-assembly--contig:-NODE-604-length-28144-cov-6.221969_pt1 | contig 28144 bp, 24 predicted proteins | sample MGYA00238146_ERZ747223 | MGnify/ENA primary metagenome ERZ747223 (study PRJEB28781, sample SAMN06268865) | compost metagenome | isolation source: single cell | place: USA: California, Emeryville, Joint...
GACTAAGCAAAGTGATTCTCGGTACACACAAAAATATTCACGTATCAAAAAATTTCTTTTTCTAATTGAGAATTGATGGCAATTCAATCCATAAACCTTCGTTTAGTAATTCATCGTAACCATATTATTTCTTTCAATATTTGATTCTGCATTTTATTTTTCAAATTATATGAAAAAGCAAATTAATTCAATTAAGTATCAATCAATCTTTGAAAACCGTTTCTATCACAAGGGCATCTTTATTTTGAGCAATTCTAAAATTTTCCAAATCCACATCATCTCTTTAACCTGATATTCTAACGAATTATATGTTGATTCATATAATGCTTATCCACAATTAATCAGAACTGACTCATTGAATATGGAAAGAGATGAACGCTTACTCACTTCAATATGTTAAATTGAGAAGAATTTAGGCTTACTAATGTCTTTGGGTTTATTAACAATTTGATATAATTTGATATGTTATGTACTTTCAACTATAATAGCTTCACATAGAATATTGGATACAATATGCAAATATCAAAGGTAGATCAAACAAACTAGGACTAAGCAAGTGTTTTCTTGATCTCTTCCCACGTGGAGTCAATTTTCTTGGAAGCATCGAGTGTGTGGAGAACACCTCGTCTAAATGACAATAATAGGTTAAGAAGGATCAAATAGGAGCTATCACGTTCTATAGTATTCCAAGACAGGCGTGGTATACTTGTGATAAGACTCAAGTCTTTTATTTAACACTTCACGAGTGTCATCCTTTCTCTGAATTAATTCCTCTCCTGTGGCCTAGCAGAGATACACCCAGTCAAAAAAGTCAATATGATTTCTATTTTTTTACATCGTCTTTTCCTTCCACTTTCGGTGGATTATATTTGACATGATACGATCTCCCACTTCCAGGATGAATCCTTCTTCCGTCAATCCTTTGGGGGATATGAATATGTTTGTATTTTCTGGGAATATATTTACCTTTCAATAAGAAGCTCGTCAGGGATCTTGAATTCGAAAACTTTGTCTATTTTAGTTCCCTTTTTTTCAAACATTTCGTCTAGCTTCTTTGCTTGCTCAATTGTCCTTGGAAATCCATCCAATATCATCCCTTTCTCACATTCAGGACTGTTTCATCGAATTAGGTGGTACAATAAGAGGCTCAGAACTTACACTGTCATTTTATTTTTGATAAGTTCTATTACGTCTTCATCAGGTACCAGAGCTCCCTTCTCCATAATTTCTTTTACTTTTCTACCAAGTGTACTTCCACTTGAAACCTCAGCTCTTAGTAGATCTCCCGTAGATAAATGACAAATGCAGAATTCATCGGCTATTTTCGGAGCTTGTGTTCCCTTACCGCTTCCAGGAGGACCTGTAGATGTCATTTGTTGTTATACACTATTTGAACATAACTTTAATACCAAATAGAACAACTCGTCGATCAGGATAGTAGTGACATCTGTATCTGTGAAAGAATTCGTCAAATATGACTTGATCTGGCAGTTTCGAAAGATCTACCATTGCTCCCTTACTTATTAAACTATTCTTATTTTGGTATAATTCAAACAAAGATATTTCAAACAGATATTCTGTTTTCTCATTAGTCCATATTCGGCATATCCTTTCGAAGGAGGCGAGAATACATCAAGGAAAAGGATTCTTTAATCGGGTAATTGAAAGTTCTCAAGACAAACTAATAAATTTCGAAATAGACCTGATACCTCTTATATTTAATTCAAAAATCTCAACTCCTCACATTTTTTTGATAAGAAAACAAATTGTTGGGGATTTGTTTTCTTCTAGTTTTTATTGGCTAATACCATCTATCAACTTTCTTTGAGAGTCAAGGGCGTTAAAAGCCCCTTGATAGAGTGTACAATATTCATGCTCAGTCATACCACAATGGATAGTTTGTAAACTCTTCTTGAAACAAGAGCCAGTGCATAATATGGATAGGAAAAATAAACAATTCGTTCTAACTGAATTTGAATATAAAAATGATGATGATAATGATTAAACATTATCAAATCCCCTTTGTTTCGATACCCCAGTGGACTTTGGGCATTACCATTCCTGAAGTGTCTGCGATCCTCGATTCCTCAATAGTACTTTTCGTTCTTTGCTTTGAAATCTCTCTATAAGGCGTTTGGTAAATACTTGAGAAAAAAGTTAGATTGTACTAAATGTCTGATCAGATATATGCGACATGTCTCTCGAGCGTCGTCACAACTAAAAAGAATACAAATCTTTGAGCTAACATAAGTATTCAGAACGATGTTTTCATTTAGAATTATTTTACTTGGGAAAAATAAACTCGAGGGAAGGAAGTCCATTTTCGTCCAAGATAATATTTTTCAGGCATTCCAGATCGAACTGCTTTTCCAATGTCAGGTAATTTTTCTCGATATCGGTCTTCGCATTATCCCAATAACGGCCTTCTTCTTGATCCAGTTTTCCGGGATTATCGTCCACTTCAGCACCAGTATAGAAAGCCCATTTGTGAGGTTTCTCTGAAAAAATATACAAAACCTTCTGATAAATCACAACTAAATTTTTGACTCCATTGTAGTAATGTGAAGAGAACACCGCACTGTTGGTAGTACAGACCTCGAATGAAACATAAATTTCCTCCTGAATTATGTTATAAAGTGTTAGCAAGAAATAAAATAGAGATTTATTTAGCAACATCTGGGTTATCTGGGCTGCTCAGCTTCTTTTTTTCGAGCCCAAGCATCCAAGCAATTGAATTCGAGAGAATAGTATCGCTTTGAATATCTGTATTTCTTCTTCGAAGGAGATCCATTATGTGCTCTTTTTTAAACTCTTTGTGAAAGGAGATCAGTAAGAATCTATCTCTCAATTGGATATCTTCTGAATTGTCCTTCGATGTTTCATACTGAGTGTAGTAGAGCGCAATTCTCTTGCTTGCATGTTGAAAGGTAAGTGCAATTTCAATCTGGATGGAAAATCTCTTAATTAAAATGATTCTTTTCTGATAGTTACATCTTCGCTATCTATATGGAAGCATAAGCTCGGACCCTCAGGGCAAAAGCTTTCTTCTTGGCAAAGTGAGCAACGAGCACTCTTTGGAGGTTTGAAGAAGTATAATCTTGATGGGGTTGTCGCAAGTATCATTCTTTGGAATTGAGACTCACCTTGACTAAATTGTGAAACCAGATAGCCATTGACTCGAAATGCACAAATAGTTACTGAAGGATATCGACCCTAAAGAGACGAGAAATATGGTTATTTTTTGTTTCTATCGGCAGACCCTGCTTGATGCAGTAATCCTTTAGACTGTCCTTCATTGATATAGTTTGTATCTCTGTCAAGATGTCCTGGATATATGATTGTCTTATGGTCTTTTTATCAATCATTTGTGCCTAAAACAGAGAATCTCAGCCTGACATAGTGAGGATATTCATCACTTTAGAAAACATCTCCAAAATAGGGTATTTTTTCCTCGGACATTGACTGATGTACTCCCCAATCAGAGTTAGCATTTTTTTCCTGAGTTGAGACATTGAAACCTGTTTAGATACATTCTTAGCTTCGTCTCTTTCAAAAAGAAAATAGCGTGTTAGCTCACATACTACAATGCTATGAGATTACTGTGTCATCTTAAGCGATCTTTCCAAATCACTGATCAAAAATTTGATAAAATTTTCGAAAAGCTGATCATCCACCAATTTCTCGATAAGGAATTCAATGCCTTTTTGCTGTGGACTTCTCACTTTCCCCAAAGAATGGCCAGAGAGGGAGGTATAAGAGGTTTCAGTAAACTTACTTAGCTTAATAAATGGAACATTAACACAAATTAACGCTCCACATGAGATGAGCTGAGAAAATATTTCATGATCTTCGTGAGTCATGCCCTCTGGCTGCATGGCTAATTTTCCCGCCAAATAATAAGCAATCTCTTCCAAAGCGATCGTTATCGTCCTGTAGAGCGTAATGTATTCAATATTATCATAGTCTTCATGATCAGCGAGAGCATAGCAAATAATTTGTAAGTATTTTGCTGCTAAGTTGCAGGAATCCCATCCCGCAAAAGAACAAAGTTGTGTCAGCTTTCGAATCACGATTTCGTTTCTCAACTAATAATTTTACAGGGTCCTCAAATGAAAGATTTGTCAAAATGTTTTACGGCTTCTAGCGCATGCTTTCTATGTCTTTTTTTGGGACCACATACGATCGCTGCATAGATGCATCTCAAAAATGCTGCGATTATGAGTGACCTTCTTCTTTGGACATCAGACAGTTTGCGACTTGGAATAAGCTGAGATAGCACTAATAGTTTGTTTTCAAATCTTAAACCATTTCAATGGGAAAAAATACGTGATTCTGAGTTTTCCATATTTATCTTCTGCTTATACTCATTTTTCAGTCGCTTTTCCTCATTTGACATCTTGCTATGAATGTTGTCTGGAGGCTCCATAATAAATTCTGTATAAGATGAGTAGTGGTCTTCTGCCGGATGTCGACCAATTCTCTTCATTCTTTCAGCCAATTCTACTCTGAAAGACTTCTTTTCAGGTTGTGTAACACGTTGGTTTTTCTTTATCCTCTCTAGTCTAACTTTGTGCTCTATTTCGAACCGTTTCACTTGGTTTATCACATCATGGCTAATATTTTCCACAGATTTATATTTCTCATTTACTGCGTTTAATATTTCCCTCTCTATTAATGATAACATCGAAAAGGAATTTATTTGTTGTGAATTACCTAGCTGAGAATCATTGATTCCGAAAAGATAATTTAGTAGCCTCTCAATGCCATATATCGAAAAATATTCGTGTTGTTTTGTAAAATTTTCATGATGTTCATTGTCAATTGTTTTTTGCACTTTAGACTTTTCTTTTTCTTCTTGGGCCTTGTTTTCTTCTTTTTCTTCAGGTTTAGCTCTCTTGTCTCTAGCTTTTTCCATTTTTCCTGTTTTCTTCTGTTTTTGGGTTTGAATGTTTTTCTGTGGCAGATTTAGAGACCGGATTTTACTCGAAGGATTCCAAAGCACAATCTCATCAGTAATTCTTTTCTTCATTGAATCCTTTAAATCGTTTTTCAACTCTTGAATCGCCGTGTCTGACTGCAATCGAGGGAGCGGCCGTTCAGGTTTATTTTCTAGAACGTCTGCCATTCTACTAATCAAACGAAACGAAATCATGGAATAAGGATCGATACTATTGTCGCCTATCATGCAATCAAATAGATGCTCAACATTGTATCCAATCCAAGTTGTTTCAAGATCCAGCGGCAACGAATAGTCTTTCAAAAAGACCTGCTCACTATATAGCGAAGAACTCAGGCAGAATCTAGCATTATCATTTGACAGATGCAGTCTCAACTTTCGATCATGTGAAACAACTTTTAAAAATGCTAAGCAATTAATTGCGAGAGAAATTTGCTCTTCTTGTTTGTCAGGATGTGCTGAATGATCCCTAGCCAGATTACGAGCATAAATATCTAGGCTATTTTCAATAGCAATTTGAAAATTATGAGAAAATTCAGTACTCATGACCTTGCCCGATCGAAGCCATTCAAGAAATCTTCTGAGGACTAAGAATATCAAGGAGAGTACTTCCTCTGTTTTCTCAACTGACAAGTTTTTTTGCCATTGTATAATTCGGACAAAGTGTGAAAATTCACGCTCATCGATTTCAGACATCCGAATTGTGCTCAGACATCTTGCCACAGCAAGTTGAATTTCTTCATTTGGAATCTCCAAACATTTGAAAAGTAATTTCTCTCTGTCTGATTTGTCTAGTCTCCTTGAATATTTCTTGTAAATCTCTTCTTCATCCTCACTGCGATCAGAATTAATTGATTCTTTTGAAATTAGGTTTATTATTCGCACAATCGAGATGATCAACGTGTAGTGTTCTTGCACTTTAGAATAGATTTGATTCGTCAAAAACGGAAGAATTTTATTCAGTACAAGAGTTCTTTCGATAATTTCCGTTACCAAATGCTTGTCTTTGCTCACTTCTTCATTTGTCAGGAGTGAATGAACGAAATCGCATGAGCTCGCAAGGATAATCATGTCAATATTTGAGTTGAGAAGATACGAGCAAATTTCTTTTCCGACATCTTTATCAGCATCCATCACATCTTTTTTTGAAGAATACTTGAGAATTATGCCTACAAGCTTTATACAAGCAGCGAACCAGTCTCTCCTGAACTCATAAAGCTGCAAATCGCCGTTGTGTTGAATGGCATATTCATCTCTTGCAAATTGCTTGCATGTTTCCTATATTGTTATTTGAAATAGGCTACTGATCAGTAAATTTTCCTTGATTTACCTTAAGTATCTGCTTGAGTATTGAAGAAAAATTTGTTGTTGCTAAATCTTTTACAAAATTTTTCGCCTCATTTCCCCCAAAATTGATGACATTGTGCACGATATTGAGGATTGTTATTTCTTTTTCAAAGCATGCTATGTCTCGAATGTTATTTGCGATGAAATAAGGTTTTCTCGGTGAGATTTCTCGTTTTGGGGAAATTTCCTTTTGTAGAAAGCCATCTTTGATTGGAGAAGCGTCTTTGGTTGGAGAAACATCTTTTTTTGGGGAGCCATCCTTCTTTGGCGAATCATCCTTTCTTGGAGAGCTTTCGTTTCCCGATCTACTCCATTTTTGCAGAATCGGCTCTGTCCTGAACTTTCTAATTTTATTGAACTTGTCTTTGCACGTCTTTGCAAAATTTTTCTCTTTAGATAATATTATAGCGTGATATTGATTGGTGCTGACTGTCTGGATCAATCTTTAGAGGTTCCCCCAAAAAAAGTTTAAGCTTTTGTCATTGTAAATTATATCATATTACTTAAATATATCTTCAAAAATATCTCCCGATTCTTGCTGTTGAGAAATTTCATAATCTTCAATCCATTGAGCCATAAGTTCGACGTGCTCTTCGCTAAAAAGAGCAGCCATTTCGGAGGAATTTATCAGTATAGTCAGCCCTTTCAAGAGAGTTCTCAATTCAATAAGACTCTCTTCCTGATACTCTTGAATTTTATGCGATTCAATTCTGGATAAAATATCATCTTTAATGCTTTTCTTAATACAGTTTCTCAAATTTAGATCGAAGCTGACGTTCGAGAATCGGGCAAGGAAGTTGTAGCATTGCATCCCAAAATTTCGCGCTCTGATTTTTGTAAATTTTGCCATCCAACCTATCAAAGCTGGCTGGAGAACAGGGTGACTTTCAACCAAGTGCTCACATCTATTAAAGAACGTCTCTATTTCTTCACCCTTAAATGGATCAAATTTAAGCGAAAACTCAAAGATGAATTAGAAATTACGATGGGATCCATTGGCTTATCAACAGCTCCCGGTGGAAAATATTCATCCCATTTTTGAGGATTTTTCCAGATTTCAGTGAAAAGTTTAGTGGCTTCACTGAACACAAATTCATACTCGCGTGATTTCACAAAAAATTTTTCGAGAACTTGAGTAATTCTGAATATTGCTCCTTTAGATGAAGATGCTCTATTTCAACAGTTTATCAACAGCTAAAAGGGAGAACATACAATCCCTTCGACCTTGGAGAGATAGACTGGCTTCGAATTCTCGATTCACGTGTAGGTATCTCAAAACTCTTATCTTTTCTAATAAAATCCGCTTCTAATCCATCAATCTTTTTGAGAGTAGGTATATAGATGCAAAATTCTCTCTAAATTTCTCCTTGTTATTGAAAAGCCACATCAAAAAATTATTACCTTATACTCAGGTCTTGTGAATATATTTCCTGCTATATCTAATGTGTGCAATTTGCTCAAAATCTTGAATTCCTCGAACATATCATCGATATTCTCGACCGAGACATCAATGTTGTTAGAAGAAAGGTCCAGCTCAGTCAGCGAATCCCTCACTGGGTGAAAAGCGTTCTCAGGAATAGTCTCAATATAGTTTCTGTCCAATTTCAGAATGGAAAGACTCTTGAGAAATGCGAGGTCAGGAATCTAGGGAATAATTAAGCACAAAAAGATTTTGTGCATCTTAACCCCTGTTAAGTGGTTATTCGTAAGAACTAGCACAATAAGCGAACTGATCTGGAGTTTGGCGAATTCAATTTGATTATTTGGGGCTTTGATCTTTTGCAAGTTTGGGAATCGGCTCGCCTTTACACTATCCACGTCCAACTTACTGACTGAGGTTCCACTAATATGTATTGCTTTCAAATTATCACTTTTCATGTCGAATAATGGGCCAAGGTCGTTCAGATGATGCCGATCCCTTAGATAGTTTTGTTCGGTCACTTTAAATTTCTTCTTCCGGACTCTGAACTCTTGATCAATCATTTCTAGACACTCACAATTAGTCTGCTCGATAATTTATCAAAAATACTCTCATTCTCAGCTGTTTTGTCAATCCTTGACACCAACATGGGTTGGTTTTCGAGGTTGAATGTCCATTTTATACGTGCCTTTTTCATAAAAAATGTCGAAAGTTGAGTTGATATTTAACCAATTAAATTATTTTGAATTTTCAAACACTGTTGCTGCCCTGAGGAATGTAACTTTTTTTCTACCAACAGTAAAAAGACAACTCACGATTGAATCAAATTCCAATTAGCAGCCAAAAATGAATCGTATCCAGACTCAAAGAAGCTCAATCAATGGCAAAACAACAAAATATACTTATCAAAGTATAGATGCTTACCAAGTAAAGACTAAAAACATTGATTAATTCATAACATTGCCAGTCTACAAATTCAAAAATATAATGTGGTAAATTGGAAATCCGACAGTTTTGAGAAACTCAACTTTAAATATTTGATTAGAAAAAACCTTTGTTTCTAAGAATTTTTTGTTGAAAATTAAATAATTATTTCTCGTTTGTGCTCATAACTTGTAATTTTACTTGAAAGAACAATTCTGTTTTACATTGCTCAGTTTCTATTTAGATTTTAAGGACGAAAGAGGTCTCGATTTTTTGTGAATGTTTTTGCTACTAGTTACGAAATTCTGATTCCCGTACTATATTAACAACAAATGGCAATGTGATACTAACGAAATGCAGACTCATCTTCCGAGGAATAAGTTCGAATATTTGTAAATCTATGGAGACTTATTTTCCTCCGCTTTACTCTCCTCATTTATTGCTTTCTTGGCATCTGAAGTTCCCGTTTCATATATAAATCTGATTACGCGCCCAAGCTCCTTGTCGCTCTGACCTGCTATTGGATAAGACACAAAATTGAAGATATTGCGCAATTTTTGAGGCTCAATATTGAAATGTTCAGCCCAGAAAGTTATATTGTACTGATAGCAACGAATAAGTTTAAAATTCAAACAACAAAATTTACTTTTGCGGGGTCAGTATTGTTTAGATAAAGGACCTTAGTCAACTCGTCCAGCAGTATCCTCGATTCTTCAGGTTTTTCGAGTCGCCCAACAGGTGCTTGGAATTTCTCTAAGTCCTAAAATTATAAGTCAGTTGGACAAATGAACTCCGTCTTACCTTCGTTCGAACTTTCCTCTTGTCTTCTGGTATTTGGTTCATAGCGCCTGTTAAGATATTCAGCTTTTTCAAAAGATTTTCATCTTTTTTATTGGCGTCTTTTCTTCGAAGAGGTTCATCTCCACCGACAATTGCTTTATACTCCTCTTGTGCTATAGAAAGAAAAATTTTTTTAGATCTCATTAAGTGGTGGAGATTATTCTACATTGACTGATTAAATCTTGTAGATCCAAAGCCCTTTGCTCTTGCAAGATCTTATCGAGTTTCGATTCATAGCTCTTACTGTTATCTGGGATGAAGATACTCTACAGGAAAAATTATATTTTATTATCTCTCTTTTCTGCTTTTTCTCTTACTTCTCTGAATTCGAATGAGTTAGCCACAATTTGTTCCCACTTTTCTGTCCAGGCTTGTCTCAATCTTGGATGATTTTGAACGAATATAGGCATTTCTTTCAGAAATTTTGATTAAACAGGCAAAATAGTGATTTTCCTTACGAAGTTCTCTTTGCTTCTTGAAAACTCTGATTCTGTTTAATTTTATCAGCTCGGCATAATCCTGATTGTGTTAGTTGGGTCTAAAAATTCTTTCAAGTAAATTTTACCTGGTTAATTCTCCTTAGTTCTTGAAGATCCGCAAGTAGCTCTTTTTCTTGGTCAGAAAGTGCGTTTTCAGGTTTAGTTTCAATATTTTCAAGGACGAGTTCAAATGAAGCAAACCCTTCGCTGATTCTCTGAATTATACGAGAGAGAGAAAATAAGATTAATTTTGGAAACAAAGGTAGTAAAATTACCTGGTCGATAAAATCATCATGCCTTTCAGTGAATTCGATTGCTTTTGAATAAACAAACTCCATGAAATCATATTCTTGCTTTTTGAACATCTCAAATTCTATATAATAATACAACTTGCTTGAGGAGGTTTAAAATGCGTAATTGTTACCATTTATTTGTCTTTCTTCTGGGACATCTTCTATAGCACGAATGTTGGATATTTCACTCTATCAAAGAACAAAATGTTAGCTATTTTCTTGGCTTTTTTCAATACACTAATGAGTCTTGGACGCTTGCTTAAAATGCGCTCTCTTTGGTATTGATCTAATTCTCCTATTTCTGTGTCGAACAGCTCAGGCATGACCTCGTAAAGGAGCTATAGAAACCGAGTTCGAAAAAGTTATTCTCTAAGGGGCTTTTGATAATGTTGAAAATTACCTCTCTTCGGACAGGAAGGTTATGTTCGACATGGTAGTGAACAGTCTCGATCGCCTTCATAGCTTCTGGATTCATAGACATTCCTTCCACATTTCTCATTTGAAATTCATAGTATGCGATGCTGTTTAAAACTAATTTCTTTCTCAATCCTGTCACGATGATATAGTCAGGTTCGAGATCTTCAATCTTATTTTCAACGTCAACAAGTTCACTCTTCGTTTTTTTGATCTCTTCAATATCTTGGGTGAGGCGTTGCAACTCTTTTTCAAGTTCTTCAGCAGTTTTCTCGGGCATCCTCCTGCTCTTACCATCTTCAATCTTTCTCGTTTGCAGTTCTTTTTCAATTGCTTTTTTATATTCCTCCATTGAGCCATACTTGCTCATAGCTTGGAATCTTGCAGCCTCTTGCGCTTCTTTCAGTAGTTCAGCTTCTCCTAGTTGCTCTAAGCTCTCTTTCCCCTCTTTGAGCAGATCCAGCTTTTGCGTTAGAAGCTTATGCTTTAGTTTTTTCCTGTACTCGATTAATGAAAGTCGCTGGGCTTTTCTCTCTTTTTCGATTCTCTCAAAATCTTGAGAGATGCTAATATGCTCGTATTTTCTTTCCTTATGGATGTTGGGACCTCCTCGACGGAAGAAATTGAAGTTTTCTTGCAAAAATCGATGCCATGCCTTCTTCATGTTTGAAGTGCCTTGAAAGGAAGATTTTTAACTCCTAATTAAATTTTGTAAAGAGTGCAAATAGTTTCCTTCGAAATACTCTGCTAAGACGCATTTCTTTAATTATGAACTGGAACATTTTATTTATAATGGGCCATAAACCTCGAGAAAATTACAAATAAAGAGAGAACAGGAGGTCTCCCATTTTCTTCGATATGCGGCCTTGAAACCTACTAAATTCAGTTGAAAGTAATGTTAAAGAGGACCAAATATTTGCAAATACCCCCTCTTTCAACAACAACAAAAAGAGAACTAAATTAACTTTAGTTCCAAGCAATAATTCTTTTATCGTTTGTGAGGTATCGAGAATATTGACTGAAAAATAATATGAAATAACAAACATTTGAGACAGCACATTTTCCGAAAATCAAACTTTCCGTTTATTTTTGTACTTTTTATTTTAGCATTTCAATCAAATCTTCTCTGTAATAAATACTTATTTCTATAAGGACACATAATTAGAACATCACTTAACTTGTTGTTGTGATAACTGACAAATTATATAAGAGAATATTACGTCTATCATATGAATGAGTGAGTAATACAGGAAATGTTCTGTGACAATATATAGAATAACTTTAAAAACTGTTTTGTAATATATTTAACTTTTTCATGCCACGTCATATACACAATCAACCAACTGTCAAACAAAAACGAGAATGGACAATAAGCAGTAGATTATATTTCCTGTGATGAATTTCTTTTCACTACTCTTTTGAAGTTTCTTGTCTTGATTGAGGGCTGGCAATTGGAGTTGCTATTTATTTGTGCTGAAATAATTGGAATGGCTGTTTATTGCTAATAATTCAGATCATGACTTCAATATTTTTTCTTTAACAAAAACAAAAAATCACTTTGCTAAAATAAATTTGGTGGAGGGTTAATAATTCGGTCCATGTTAAGTCTAAAACGTAGAACATGAATAATAGATGAGGCTTCAACAATTGGATATCAGAATTAAATTAGGATTTCGAGGACCTAAGTTAAAATGCAGGCAAAAAAAGTTTTGCAAGTAGGTGGTATCCCGAAGGACATCACACTGAAACACATTCAAGATGTCTTTGCTACATATGGAGCCATACACAATTTAAAATTTATCCCTGACAATAAAGCGATCGTTGACTATGAATTAGAAGAAAGTGCACGTCGAGCCTTGGAAGAGCTAAGTGAAATCAATATATTTCATAGCAATGACTTTTCCATCGATTACTATTATTCAGAAGACTCCAATCTACTCAAAGAAGTCCATCTTGGAGATTCAGAAAATAGACTATCTTCTGCTCACAGTGAAGAGAGCCTGAATCAACGATCTGAGAGTATGAATGGCAATCAACGCGATTCAATTGAGGAAAAATTTGGGAATCCTGCTAACCTTGAAGACCAAATTCAAACAAATTTTTTGCAGCAAGGCGAGTACAATCATGCATCTTTTCTGGAGCCAACAAACCCAGCAAACCAAAGCTTTGAGACTCCACTCGTAAATTTTCATTCAAACAAGGGCAAACCTGACAGAAACATGGGCAGCAAAGCTCTCCAAAACGGAATTTATGAGGATAACCAATCCAATGAATTTACACCCCATCCGAACAATAGAGGACAAGTTTGCCACATCAAGTCAAAAAATAAACAAAATTTAAAAGCTGATGATATCAAGAAACTCGGATTAAATGGTGACTTGGATGTTAAGAATCAACGACGTCAGCCCGATGAGGAAATATTATCATCTGTAGACGCAACGGTTGTGTTTAACAACCCAATCTCATCCGCAACTCCTCTCACTTCAGCTTCAACGAACACTCCACTTCCAAATATGAATAGCGAGGTGAAAGCTTCTCTGGGTTTTTCAACTCCGAATGCAAATGTCGCTCAACCTTCTCAGAGTCTCAGCAAGCCCTTTGTAATACCAAATTCCAACACACAACTTTCTCCGTTCAATTCTTTTGAGTTCATGATGGTTATGCTTCAAAATATGATCAATATGCGTAGTCAACAAGAAAATGCCGTTCAGCTTGGACAGCCTTATGCTACTAGCCCTTCAGCTTATTATAACGAGATCAACAGGGTACAAAATACTCTGATTGACACGTTAAAGCGCCAGATTGAATTTAAAGATCAAGAAATTGTCGAACTTCAAAAAAAGCTCAGAAAGAAAAAACGATCAAGAAGCCGGTCCAGATCAAGGAGCTGGGCTCACAGTCGGAGCAGTTCGAAATCATATTCACGTCCACGTCGAAAGAAATCTCGTTCTCGATCCTCTTCACGAGAAAAATCGTCTTCTTTCAGTTCGAAATCTGTTTCAAAGAGATCGCAAAAGAGGAAAAATCGATATCATAAGAAGAAATCTCTATCTCCTCGAAAAGGAGGCTCAAGAAAGAATAGATCAAAAGAGCACTCACAAAACCGCAGAGAAGGACATGACAACGACAAACAACAATCAAACGCTAAATTTCCTAAGGACCGATCTCCACGTTCACAGAACCACTCGAATGAAATTCATCGGAATTTTGAAAAGAAGGCGAACCCAACCAGTGACTATTTCGAAAATAGTCAGCCTTTGATAAAGCCTAGTAGTCAAAAACTCGATATGACAGGGCCTCCTGAACATAAAATAGAAGTGAATCATTTAAATGTTGCTGGTAGCCACAACCGGAAACAAGTGCATCACATAGAGAACTCAAATTATTTAGTTCCTTCCAATTCTCATGGTAACAAAAAAATTATAAACATCACTCTAATGATGGTAATTTGTGCTATTTTTGTAGGAGATACTAATTCTGGACTCAGAAATCCCATGCAAAGGCCACCACATAATGACTTCAATCAAGATACAGGATTTAGGAGACAGAATAAAAATAGTTCTGACTGGCCTAGCATTCCAGGAAGGAATAATGAAAGCCCGAGAGATCAAAGACCTAGTCCACGAAACAGAAATTCCTCACCTCATCCTTCTCATCCCTTCAACCGCATTGAAAGTCAGAGAGGTGATGGAAACAGAAATGCCACTCACATACCGCAGAAAGAACAGGACTGCAAGGGAATGAAGATAGGAGATTTCGATCATAAAAAACACTCAAAATGGAGCGATTTCAACCCCGAGAATAAGGTTATCAATACCCAATATGAACACCCAGCTCAAGGTAGACCGCTTCGAAGCAGGTCTAATTCAGTAGATGCTGACAAATCCGAGAAAAATAATATGGGAGGTGATAAGCCTCCTTATACCTCCATGGATCAGTTGCTTCGGAGCAACGCTAAAGAGAGAGGGCAAAGACTCAGAGCAGATTATTCTACGGCAGGAATGAACGCTGCCTTTACCCAAAATAACCATCCTAATGTTGCTCGCCAACTCACTAATCAACAACCGCAGCAACTATATCACCATCAGCAGTATAACTCAGATCAACAAACACAAAATATCGCGGAGGATAGGCCTGATGGCAGGTTCGGGATAGCAGGAAATAAACATAGCTACCTACCCTACGAAAGACAGCCTTCTCATTACTATTCACAAAGCAACGGTCGCTCCCAAAATGGAAGTGTTTTTCAACCAGGAGCCAATACAATCTATCATCAGCAAAATTTGTACAGAACTGCAGATAATCATCAAAACTTTGGTATACGCCCCATGGCGACAAACGAATCCATCATGGCTCAACCAAATAGCCGTCCTCGAGTTGGTTCAAGACCTGAGGTTCCGCAGCAGTACGAACCATCGAAGAATATGAAAACTCCTAACAACGGCAATGGCTCAAGCCCATCCAACCACTCCAACTTTTCTGGTGATAACCCTGGTTTTAACCAAGACATCTCAGCTAAGGGAAACAATAGCGCGAACCTAAGTGAGACAGCAGCTTCTGATAATATTGATCTACCTGGAGAAAGACCAAGAATGTCGACCCAAACAATTCAAGTTGATCCACGAAGCAAGAACCACCGGAATATGGAACATTCAAAGCCCCAAGGCAGTGAGAATCGACTCCAAAATAACACAATTGTCAGCCCAAATGAGGACGGAACCAAAAATCCTGAAGCTAATGGAGATCCCAAGTATAACTCAGACCAGGATTTTCAGAATCAACCTACGACAAAAAGGGAAACTGAGGCAAGTAATAGCAGTCTAAAAACCTCAGAAAAAAATCCTGAGCAAAAGTTGGAGTCAAAGTCAGAACCTCTGAAATTAGAACGTCAAAATGCTTCCGAAAAGTCGTTACCGAAACAAACTAACGCACAGAAATGGATGGATCTTTATTTGAAGAATCCTGGTGATGTGAGAATCAAAAAAGTACTTGAGAAAAATGGAACTCCTCCTTTATGACTAGAAAAAGTATTCCATTAATTGTATTACTGCATGTATATAAACAGAATGCCAGCTAGGAATTTGTAAAACAATAAGCGAGATTTATTAAATCACAATTTTGACAAGCCATTTATTTGTTCCATGGACAAATAAATTCAGTCAAGACGTTTTTTCTTCATTCTTTTTGGCATATTGGAAGGGTCATGGTAGCTCATCTTTTTCTGAGTAACCGTGGAGGACAAATATTTCCCTTGCTGTCAATTATTTTCTACTTCTTTAGAAAACACTTTTGGAGAAAAATAATGTTTATATCGATGCATGCATATTGCTAGAGTATTAATATTGTAACTTATGATTGATACTCGTGCACCCAACAAATCGTTTAGTTGTTGTTCCTATTAATAGATTTAGCTCACAGGTTTTAGACAGCATCAAAAAGATAAAATATCGTGCTCTGCTTCTTAACGCTTCTCACGATATTATCTAATTTGATTAAAGTCGCAGTATAATAAAAGCAATTCAAATTATCAAAATGCGTGCTCAGCTACTACTTTCCTTGATTACAAGTGCTATCTTTTTCCAAACTCTGGCTTTCACGGTGGATAAAAGTGTCCTAAAGTGTGAGACCGATGGCACAACAAAGCAATTTGCCAGAGTAACTGATACTAATAGAATTTTTATCATCATCAATTTCCACAGGGCGATACTGCTATAATTTGCTTGCATTTCTTGAATGATGTACAAAACTTGAGAATGGCTTACTCGGTTACCGTGGATGAATATGCAGCGATTACTGTTACAGGAGGTAAACACTCATTTGCTTTACTGATCACTAAAATCGATCATTTTTTTTTTTCAGCGCACGGAACATTCCTCGGTGACACCTATAAGAATTTTAGCACGGGAATAGCTATGCAAGCCTCGACGACCGAGTCAACCTCTACCGGAATAGTAGAATTAATTTTTGAATTTCGTTCAAATTTATCTAATTGCTCCAGTTTTACATCAAACAAGTCACTCAAAATAATACCAATCCTGATGGGAGCTGGTCTCTCACTTTCACCTCGACTACAGTATACACCGTTTACTCGGCAGTAATCGAGGTTGATAAAGGAATCATAAAAAGCGTATACTGGGATAATAGCTGTTACATGTGCTCCTCTTCGAGTTGTGACACTAACTATTATGCAACTGACTCTTCGGTATCTGCAAACTGTTTTGATTCTACATGTTCAACGAATAATGGAAATTACACTTGCGACCCGAAAGTAAATACTAAGGATTTATTAATCGTTGAGGTTTCTTCTTAGGTATATGTGTCTTGGATTGGCACAGACGCCAACGGACTGAAAATGGAAAGCGCAGGTAATCCTCTTCACCTTTCAGTCAGTTAGCAATTTGATTTAGGACTCCGTATTTCCATGTTCAGACAATACTCAATCGGAGATCTATATGCATCCGCTCAAAAAATTATTGCTGATCAATATAACTCGACCACCAAGACTTATGACTGTAAAGTCGCAGGCACATGCTCTTAGAAACCAAGTTGGTTCATGAAATCTGTGATTCTCTTTGACGATTCATATGGAGTTAATATTTCTGAGGACCTAGTCGACAACAACTCCGATTTTTTGTAATTATTATCTGGCTGAATATAATCCATATATTTCTAAAGATCAACGAAAAATTCAAATGGCTATTTTGTTTCATCAAAAACTTATTGCATTTTTTTCTCAGAGAATATGAGCTTAGTAGACCGGAGATCATGATAATCTCCATAAAATTAATCAAGATAGTCATTTTTAGATTTATGGACTCAAAATCTTTGGAAGAAATATTCTGTTCATTATGGAATATAAGGTTAACCTATTATCAAGCAGACCCTTCTAGACACCAACTGATGTTTTTTTGTCTTTGGGAGAGAGAGGAAGAAAAAAAAAGCCAGACGAAACACAGATATATTATTGGGAATTTCAATCGAAGTTACAGAGCTTTAACAGTAAGTTTTACTTTCCATTATATGATTGGCACAAGTTTATAAATTGTGATGAGCAGCAATGATCCAAGAAGCATTTATATAGATCCTGAGCATTGCTTGTTAGACAAGACAGCATGCTCTGAGAAATCACAGAAAAGACAGTACAATTCATATTTTGATTCCATAGGTGATTCTTGACTGGTGATGAGTCCAATTTAATTGCTTGTCAATTTTTAAACGGGAATCATATTCGAAGAAAATATTAGATAAACATGAACACCCTCAGAAAGGTTGATAAAATTTTCTCTCCAAAAACAATTACCGAAGGTATCCGGGCACAAGTCAGACGGATCATCGGTTTACATTTGATTTTTCTTGATCTTACCATTGATATAGGAGTGCAAGAGCTTATAAGATTAGATCCGTTTCTCATGCTAGACTGGTTTTCTGTAAAATTACCTGGAGGCTTTCCAGATCATCCTCACAGAGGGTTTGAAATCATCACCTACATGCAAAAAGGAAGTATGCTCCATGAAGACTTCAAGGGACATAAGGGTAGATTAGATGCAGGAGATCTACAATTGATGACTGTTGGAAAAGGTAATAGAGCTCGAAATATCCATCAGTGTTGAATTTCACTCGTTCATGTTCGCATCTAGGAATGGTTCATGCAGAAGTCCCAACTTCAGACCAAGAAGAATCGATTGGATTACAGCTTTGGGTCAATCTTGAAAAAGATAAGATATTTACAGATCCTTGTTACCAAACTTGCAAAGGAGAAGGGATTCCAGTCATAGAAAAAGATGGCACTCAAATAAAATTGATCTCGGGAGAAGCGTATAATGTAAGATCTCTCTCTCTCGCATTGTATCCAAGTCTTATATTCTCTTAGAAAAAAGGACCTATTGTTACAAAAACTCCGATTTGCTATCTGGATATCACTATGAAAAGGGATTCTTTGCTCTCGCAAAATATCCCTATTGATTGGAATGCGATGTGTTATGTTTATGGAGGCGAGGGCTATTATGGCGCAGAAAAAGAGAAAGGTGTTGAAAATAGTGCTGTTGTGCTGAAGAAAGACGATGGTGAGATTCTTGAAGTCCGTACAAAAGATAAGGAAGTGAGATTCGTTCTTATAGCAGGAAAACCATTGAAACAAAGAATCGCGCAGAAGGGAGTATTTGTGTTGGAAAATAAGGAAGATCTACAAAAAACTCTTGAAGATTGGCAAGAGGAAAAGAACGGATTCGAGGGTGGAAAGAAATGGAGGTCAGGTATAAGAGACCTTGTATATGGGCCAGTTAAGCCAAAATAATTTTGCTGGTTTAAGATTACGGTCGTTTTGGGATTATTTGTGTGCTTGAGCTGTACACTGACAATATATCAACGCTGGAGAGATATCCTGTCAAGCAACAATTTATGTCGATTCTGATCTTATGATCATTGTTAAGGGTTACGGAGTAAATTAAATCGAGAAATCAGGAAAAACTGACTGAAAATAAAAAGCCCATACATAGGGCGAGAGCGATTGAAATCATTATGATAAAACCTAGGCTCAAACATATACCGCAAAATTTTGTGTAATACTTGAACTATTGAAATCAAAAAACAAACCAGAGAGACTAATCAAGATTCTCAACTTTATAGGATTAGCTAAGGATTTTATTTCAAATTTCAATTGATCAGCCACAGGAAGGCTGTCTAAATCTCCCAGCTTCGCTACCAGTTGATCTGATTCAAAATTTCTCTGACGAAATATGGAATTCTTTCATAATTTTTTTTTATTGGTGGGTTTTTTTCTCATATTCTTATTAGAGACTGTTTGCTTCTAAAAATTTTACAGCAGACAGAATCAGATACAACAAATTTTTAGGAGGCTGTTCTACTCGTGTACGTTTTAAAGAATTTATGTAATTTCATTTTATTCTTTTAGTTTAACTGAACAATTAAAAGCTCGCTCATCCGAGATTTGCACGGGCAGTCTTTAAGGTAAGTAGATAAGAATATTCCTAGGTAAGGTTGTTAATGGGGAAGAAATTATTATTAATAATTACGCGTCATTTTCGTCTCTCTTAAGATAATCTCTCTCAATAAGTGAATCTATGCTTTTTCTGATCAACTTTGGTTGAGGTTGGAAAAGGGTGGAAAGCTTATTAATTTCAGAGAGGAGCTCATTGAACTTCAGTAATCTTCGAGATTTCATGATCCTGACAATCATTGCATCTAATGCAAGTTCTCTTTCTCTCTCCAGCTGCTTTTGAGCCTGTTCAGATTCAACTAATTCGGCCTTTTCAGCTTGTGATCTTTGACTCTTAGCGGAGAAGCATAGAATCTTTCTTTTGTCACTCTTGAAATCTGCATTTATGTATATCTTTTCACTCAAACTGAAATTTTCATCCTATTTACAGGTTAGAGGTATTTTCTCGCAATTCGAGTTACTTTCTTAGCAGTTTCTCCTCTCTTCATGATTGGCACTTGCGTTGTGAATATTTTAAGATATTCATTGAGGATTTCATCGGAGATTCCTGTCAGCTCTTTGAGGTTTTCATAGGTATACTCAGGTGATTCGTTGAATCTCAGAAGAATCGAAATTTGGTATGTTTTCACATCGAGTATATATTTCGTTTTTCCAAAATGCGCAAAAACTTCACCTTTCCCTTCTGAGAGAATCCAAGCAAGAACCTTGGATTGATACATAGGGAGCGATTTGTAGAAGTATTCGAATTCTGTGGCGTAATCCTTCATTTCGGCTGGCATCTTCGCGTTTGGATTTGGAACCAAATTTGGCCATGTAGAACTGCAAACAAGCACTTCGATCGGGTTGTTTGGTTTCTTTTCTGCAAATAATTTTCTATGTCCTTCACTCGTTACAACATCGCTCAGCATGCTTGAGATGGGATTAACAGCGGCAGGACCACATTCATCCTATTATATATGTGTAAGTGTGTAAGTGACATGTGTTTGGTCCATGAAATTCTATACCGAGAGTTTAGAAACAAGATTTCTTTCAGTATCGAATGATAACGAACTGTTATTGATCAATCTTTTGCAAAGCAATTTTCTGTGATTTGAAATGAAGGCGTCCTTTGAATTCAAGTAATAGATTAATTTTGTAAAAGAAGTGAGGAGATCTTCGATTTCACTTTCGGAAACTCCCTTTATGCCTATAAGTCACACCTTTAAGAACGACATCAAGAAAACCAATTACCCTTAGAAAATTGGAAGTCGAGATAGTAAGCCAAATGGATTGGAGACTTGTCAAATCTGTTAATGAAACTTTTGAAACCGGTGTCTCGTGCTTGCTGGAAGTCATAATGATTCTTGAAGCATCCTGATGTAATCTGATCCATTTCCTTCTTCAATACAATCACTTTGGAGGTGAACACTTGATGAAAAAAGTAACAATTTCAGTTAGTTTTTTTTTTGCTGTTGCGAATAATAAGGTGTTATACATGTTGGATCTTTGCTTGCCTTGCTTTCGTCAATGATTTTATTGCCTGACTGCTCTATGTAGGTACTGAACGCAAGGGCAAGATTCTTTAAATTTTTTTCATGACCTTTATTCATTAATTCAAATATCTGAACGAGATCCTCATTGTGTCTCTTTTCTAGCATTTGGAAGACACCTGTCTCAGTGTTCTATGGAAAGCAGTCATATTTCTAGCCAAGGAGATTTTGGACCAACCTTAATTAATTTTTCGTTGTGAACTGTCACAAGTTCCTCTTCAATTGTACTTTTCACTAAAACTTTGCTCTTTGGATAGTAGAAATCACATTGCTTTTCTTCAAAGTGGAGGAATTTGAGTGCAGTCGAGATATATTCAGGAACTGAAAGTTTCAACCACGAATCTGACTTGCTTTTGTAATGCACTCTCAACTACGAAGCAGGAAAAGATTAGACTTCACAGCCCAATATGAGGAGCGACTATACCTGATTGATCAGATTGGCCTCAAAGAATTTGACGAAATATTGGTTTTTCCCCCCTTTGCTTGTAAGATTGAAGGCACCATCATTAAACTCAACATTGAAATCAAAGCAACCAAGCGTTTCGTAGATCTAATATAATTCAGCCAGCAAGATAAGGATTGAATTGATCGTTTTTGCCAGAGTTTACTTCTATCATCTTTTTGACTTTATTTCGAGGGATAACTTCTTGATCTCTTTCTCTTTCGAGGAAATCGTAGAGAGTTTTGAACATGGTGGTGTTCATAAATTCGTAAATTTGTGTTCTAAATTTGCCATACGACATATTAAATAGTGTCGTCTTGGCTAGAGAGGGCAGCGCATGACTATCAAGCCAGCTGAAAACTTTCTTCATAACCGACACAAAAATTTTGAAATTGTTCCATTGAGTAAAGAATTCATCGATCAAAGGTTCCTCAGTCTTCGTTTGGAGTGCAGGTAGAATGTGCTTACTAGAAAGCAATTACAAATGCTGAAAATTTTCTTTATCTTATTCATACCCAATATAATTATCGAGGCTAGCTTGATACCACTTGATCAAGGCTTCTTGATCGGCGCTAGAGCAATGATTGCTATGGAAAAATTGGAAGAGAGGACTAGATTGCAGTGTGAGCTAGGGCATTTAATTTGAATAGATCCGATTACTCATAGCATTTCATGAATTCACCTCGTGTAACTTCGATGCTCTTCGAGTCTTTGAAAAAACTAATGAGCTTGTTTTGCAGGCTTTGAACTGTGTCGCAGATTTCTTTCAATTTCGGATTGAGAGACATTTACACTTCCCTTTTCTTTTCGAATTTGCTTTATTTTCTGATATATTAAATCTAAAATACACCTTGAACAATCTATAAACGAAATTGAATCACTAACCAGATCGTCATTTCGATGCAGTTATGTATATTATCTATATGCTTATCGATAAATTTTCTTGCGTTGGATCTCTTGGATCGATAAATATTGGCGATGAAGCTTAGAAGAGGGATTTTCTAACAAATTTTTTAAATTTTCTGATCGCACAACACTCATTATTCCATCTGCAGTCATGATCAAATTAGTTAGAGAGAATTTTGGATAGATAACAAAGTGAGAATTTCGGGAAAGTAGGAGAGAACATCTAACACAAGAACTCATTTGTGAACCAAAATGTTGTAGTTTTCACTCTTTCTGAACTCGAAACTGAGGAGAGACGGTAAAAATATAAAGAAATACGTTGGTTATTAAATGCTGAGAAGTTTGAGAGTCTGCGCAGCAATCTTTTTCGGTTTCTTAGGCACCTTTGTCATATCGATCATTCTAAGCGGCAAAAAAATGAATAAGGAAATTTGAACATTTTATTGGTTATCAAAATGATGTTGCTGACAAAGAATTGCTTGCCTATATTTTTAGATTAACTCCTTTAGTTGATTCACCTCAAAGTCATGAAATATTAAGACACTCAGAGTAAGAGATAAGAGATTTTGCACACACAATCCCCCATCTTCCGAATACCTCATAATGGAGATTTATATATATGAAGTGTATTGATTTCGCAATTTATCGCTCAGATGAGCCTGAGAAAGAGCGTAAATCACTTAATTAATTTGCTATAGAAGTATCATGTGTTTAATTGAGTTTGAAAATAATTTTCGCAGGAATTCTATAAACGTGTAAATTAGAACAATCTATCAATAACTGTATTTCTACGAGACTGCATGAAAGCCTACCTAAATAATTAACGAAAGCAAGGTTCCAGGATCAAACTCACAGATGATCTCAGCGATACCGAATTTACGAGTGATTAACTTCATTCTTTTTCGAAAGATGCGAATTCTTAAAATGCGATTAAAGGAAATTAATCATCGAATAGTTTCCTTTAATATTTAGAATCCGATTTAAAAAAGAGTTTCGTTATTTAACATCTCGATTGTGCATCGAGCTTGAATAAAAATTTTTATATAGAAGAGATCTGTTGAAGCTGCACTATGGAACAAGCAAACCAACTTTCTCAACTTCCCGCCTCGAAAATCATCACAGAGATTTCTAGCCTTAATTTCCAAAAGCTGAAAGATGGAAAGGAGCTAGAAAGTATATTAGAGAATTTTGCAAAATCAGGCTCCGATATTGGTGACAAGACAATTGAAGAGCTGAAAAAGAGCCATTCATTAGATGATAACAGTGTCCTAGAGATGCTAAAAAATTCAAAGCAATTATCGGCTGAGAAAATGGCTCAGATCGAAAAGGTCTTCAACTCAAAAGGAGAAAAAATTCCAGAGAGCGCTTTGACTGACGCTTTAACAGTGATTACTGAACTTACCAAGAAAGAAAAAAGTTTCCTTCCACAAAAGATTACTCCTTCCAGCTCTGCTAATCCTGAAAGCGACGATAACATGGATTCAGAAGATGACTCTGACTCACAAAGTCGAGAAGGTCAAAATCTTGTCGATTCTGTTAAGGAGAATCTCGACCATCTACTGAATTCGAATAAACATAAGCGTAAAGCAACCAACAAACGCTGGTGGACACCCGAGGAAGTAAGCTCTATTTAATGTTTTTATTTTTTATTTTTTTTTTTCTCTCTCTCTTTCTCTCTCTACCCTTTATTCTCCTCTAATATGACAATTATTGCTTTCATAGGATGAGCTCCTGAAGAAAGTTGTACAACAGCACGGGGTATTATCTTTTTGCAATTCAGAGTATGATCTTAACAACACTACTTTAGGCTAAAAATTGGAAGAAAGTGGCTTCATTTTTACGTGATAGGACAGATGTTCAGTGTCTGCATCGCTGGCAGAAGGTTTTGAATCCAAACCTGGTGAAGGGTCCCTGGACGAAAGAAGAAGATGAAATCGTCATGAAAATGGTTGCAAAGTATGGAGCCAAAAACTGGAGTACAATTGCACAACACCTGCCAGGCAGAATCGGAAAACAGTGTCGAGAAAGGTATTTTATGAGTAAGAGAGCAGATCAATACCTTGAAATTGTCTAGATGGCACAATCACTTGAACCCTGATATAAAGAAAGAAAGATGGACTGAAGAAGAAGATTTGGCAATAATGGAGGCTCACAGGCGTTTAGGTATATTTCGATTAGATACTCGAGTCTAAAATAAGTTGGTACCTCAAGGAAATCAATGGGCTTTGATCAGTAAGCTTATTCCTGGAAGGACAGACAATGCGATCAAGAATCATTGGAACTCAACGATCAAAAGAAAATTAAAAATGATGAAAAAGGGAGCAGAAGATATTCAGGCCAACAACTTGGGCAGTCAAGAAAGAAATGAAATAGCACAAGCTGCTCTCAAGTTCAAACCATTGAAATTCGAAAAAATGAGTCTTAACTTCGTAGTTACAAGGAAAATTCGGCGGAAGACCAGATTGAAACAAACATAACTAAAGGAGGTGCAGGTTCTTTGCTCTCGACTACTAGCTTCAGCAAGCTTCTCGAATTCCGAACACCTGAAAAAAAGCAAAGAGAAACTAGCAATGATTCGACAGGAACGCCAATGAGTAGTGGCCATCCTGTTCAGCAATCTAATTTTTATTCATTTAGCTCCTTTTGATTCGGAAAATAAAAGGAATTTCATTTCTCCAACTAAACTGGCGAAGCCAAAAAGCTTTGTTAAACTTTTTAGCACAGAACCTCATGAAAGGAGTCAGTCTGGTAAAGCTTATATTGGATACAATTACTTACTTAGCCTCTATGTCAGATGATAATTCCAACAAGCTTTGGATAATCTTTCCTCTCTTCCCTCAAGAGGAGATCCAGAAATTGTACCAATCGTCTGTGCATATGTCTCTAACTTTTTTGCACCTAGGGACACGTCAGAACAGATTTTGGAAAGGATTCTCAGAGCAACTGACATTAAACAGTGTACTGAAAGTTCAGGACTAACAGAAAGCGATTTCGTTAGGAAAAAAATGTAAATTTTTAGAATCCTTCTACTCTGTCATCTAAAAAAAATTGAATTTAGTTTCAAATCTGAAAGTAAGTTTGAGCCCACTCTGTACATGAAACAAAGTGAAAATGAGGCAAACAAAAGTGATCTTAGTTCCCAGCAAATGGAAGGCTCCGCAAATGATATTCAAGTAAATATTAATGTTGAAAGATTTATTTATTAGTTGTCAAGGCTTCTGCTATGAATTTAGAACCTACGAATTGAGGAATCTCTTGCTTCTGAAATACTTGCTTGCTCAATCCTTACAGCAAACGATTTTTATTCAAATACAATTGACATAAATCAGATGGAAACATTCGTAATTTTACGTTTTTGATTCCAATGCTCAATATGGCTTGCTTTATTGCACGTACCTCTGAGTTAGAACAAATCGAAAAAAAATTTGTCTAAATAAGTATCATAATATCTGCTTGTAATAGTTTACTCTCATTCTCAACTAAATCTGGAAATAAATCAACATTCACTACTTTGGCTCTACCTCAACTGAACATAGATAGAGAGAACAGCTAGGGTTGAACTGAACTTAAAAAAAAAAATGGAAAAATACATAGAACGATATCATAGTGCGGGAAATCTTTTTATTTTGCGCCGATTCCAAAGATCGATCCAGTAATTTTCAGTCTAAGATGATTTCTGTACGTTAACTGATTAACCCGCCTACGTGATTTTGTTTCTTCAGTAATTGGTTTGTTCTATTGAAATGAAGCTTTATGATACTAATTCACTAAGTTTGAGAGGCGCTGATAATTCTCCCAAACACCCACGACTCTTAGTTTAGAAGGAAAAAATTGCAAAAGTCTAAATTAGGATACAATTTTAAATCTGCTGTAGGCTTGTAGAAAAAGTAATACCAGACTGAAGCCATTCCAAAACTTTTATCATAGCTTAAAGTTTTGAAGAACTAAAGGTTATAATATATAATAATCTGATTTATCAACTCATATGCTTATGCCCGCACAGAGAAGTTACTAAGATTTAGATATGATCTTCTCAGACCCTTGATATGGAATCCTATTAATGTCTTTGAGAATTTGGAATTTGATTTTTTTTTTTTTGTTTTTTTTTGGCTGTTTTTTGTTTTCGACGATTGCGTCAAGGAAAAGGAGTGGGAATTCATGTTTTAATTCTTATTTGAACTTACTTTTCCAGAAATAAAAATTCATTTGAATGACCGACATTTATCTCCCTCGCGAGGAGCAAGATCCAGAATCAAATTTATTAGAAGGTGGAATATTATACATGGCCCTTGGAACTCTGGTGGTTATTTTGGCAAATTGTCTTCTAGGATTCAAAAAGAAGATAATTACTCTCATCGGAATATTTCTTGGCACTTTGATTCGTAAAAGATATGTTCATCTCTTGAAAGGCCTTGGAAAACATCTCAAATCATTCGGAATCTGCATTGAGGATTATCAAAATCACGCAATAGACCATTATCCATACGAATCATGTCCACTTTGCTTATCAGACTTTCAATATCCTGTAATAGCCACCTGTGGACATCCTTATTGCGGTATATTTAATGAAATTTCAATACGATATATCTAATTCTTAACAGGAAAATGTATTATCGATTACTGGGAAACGAAAAATCGAGCTCAAATTAGATGCCCACTTTGCAGACGTTCAATAACCATGCTACTTACTGATTTCAATCAATCCTCTGAGCCCGAGAGTAGAAAAACAGAGCTAATTCTTAAACACGTGCGAAAGGGAGTCCACCACTACAACTTAAGATACTCTAAAAGACCGAGAAGCGTACTTACATCAGATTTTCACATGGATTCTAATTCTTTCGATAGCTACGTCAAAAGATTTTAGATGCCCCTTTCCTTTTGTCAAGATTTTTCGAATTTCTCAGCAGCGGCAGTGGAGCAATGTTTGTTATGAGAAGGATATTTGGCTCACTTTATTTCCTACTTTTTCTTTTTTACCTGCTCTCCCCTTTTGATTTAATACCAGATGCAATACCAGTGGTTGGGTACCTTGACGATATGATTTTGGGAACATACATTTTGCTTCAAATCACCGTGATTTATTATAACTACTTAAGAATTCATCAGGCCGAATGAGAAACTCTCAACATCCCACGAGACCTCTATTTATTTTGTGATAAAGTAAACGCTGGAATCTGCTCCAAGCATGACCAACTCACTCACTAATTGAGTTATCTTTGTATATGAGTCATATAACAACTATTTCATATAAGTCGTCATATATATATCTATATCTATATATTTCTACGGATTATGAGCTTATAGACTTTTTTCAACTTTTTTGGAACTTGAGCCATAAAATCAAATATTCATTCTCTTGGAATTGTGGCTATTCATTGAAGTCACTACATACAAAGATACCATTCTACCATTCGATTAAATCCAATTAATTTCTATATTCTGTGCACTTCGGTCACCGATTTATTATTTGATTGAATGTTTGGCGACTTAGAACCAGATCAACTGCTATATACATCAGAGACTCATAAACATGAATAACATTCTAGAAAAATTCAATCTCCACCCTTATTCTTTTTTCTTTCATCCTGTGGTGTCTCTGCTAATACAAATTTATTTAAGCCAATTGAGAGCTTTCCA
>ENA-UOUE01000607-UOUE01000607.1-compost-metagenome-genome-assembly--contig:-NODE-607-length-28097-cov-37.923198_pt1 | contig 28097 bp, 11 predicted proteins | sample MGYA00238146_ERZ747223 | MGnify/ENA primary metagenome ERZ747223 (study PRJEB28781, sample SAMN06268865) | compost metagenome | isolation source: single cell | place: USA: California, Emeryville, Joint...
AAGCCGCTTAACTTCGGAGTTCGAATGGGATCCGGTGCTTTTGGCTTAGTATGGCCGATAACGAAATATACTAAATTGCCCTCCTTTATAAACACTTCATCTTACTTTGTAGTGAAGATCTTCTCCTCATACTCCTGTATTTGGATAACTTTGGGTCATTCTACTTTATGTTAGCAAAGTAACTTGATTACAATAAAACCCAGCTTTAGAATCTAATTCACATATCTTTTCAATATCCTATGGCTCTTGAAATCTGAAGAATTTGAGAAAAATCGCTTAATTATCTTTACAAATGTTCATCTCCAGCAAAGTCCACGATCGTGTCATTCCTGGTAATCCAGGAGCAATGATAAACGGAAAACTGGTGTTCAGAACAAAAACGATTTTGAGACAATAGTTGAAAGTAATAATAATTCCTCAGTCCCAGTCTAATGCGTCAATCGAGGTGTTTATAAAGGAGGGTAATTTAATATATCTCGTTATCGGCCATACTAAGCCAAAAGCACCGGATCCCATTCGAACTCCGAAGTTAAGCGGCTTAAGGCGAGGTTAGTACTAAGGTGGGGGACCGCTTGGGAAGTCCTCGTGCTGATAACTTTTTTCTTCCTTTTTTTTTGTTTGTTTTTGCTCTCATGTAGTTCAATTAACACTCACTTGTTGTGCATAGAGAGAGAGATGCCAACCCTCGCTCGAAAGACTGCAACTTGGCTTGAATTAGAAGCGATATTTTCATACTTTTTTTTTTTGGGTTTTCATTTAATATGCAATTGGAGATCCTAGCTACATTCTCTTCCAATAAAAATACTCATTCATTTGTCTACTATCTATCGATTTGGTTATTAACCCTGAGTCCTTTTTCTTCTGCCTTTTCTTTAAAAATTTCCCCTAAACAACATTATTTATCTGTTGAGACTCATTGAAAATTACAGTCTTCCTGTCGAATATCCAGGAAAGCATAGTAATAGCCATACTGATCGCGTTTGATATCGTTTGCTTCGATCTCTCCAGACATTAAAAATTTGCCCAAACAGTCTAAAAACGCTTGCTTCATTTTAACTTTTTGAGCTTCTTCGTCTGTAACATGTGCACTGTTTGGAAGATCGATCAGTAAATTAAATCCTCCTATCCATGCGTTTCGTTTCTTCCAGATTGTGACTCTCAGGTTATTTTCATCAGCCAACTTCTGGATTTTACCCCCTACATTGCAAATTGGTTTGTTTTGAGGCTTCAATATTGAATGATAAAGCATTACAATCTTCCGATTTTATTTGAACGAATATTCTGCAAATGTTCCCGTTAAAATTCGTTTTTACGTCATCAACATTAACAGCAATCTGATGCAATTTCAACTGTTTGAGAATTACGTACTTTTCGAAACCACCAATATAAGTATTTTTCAGATTCTGGTTCCAGCTCAAAGTATCATCTTTGGTCTCTCGTTTACTAATCAGCAGTCCCATCCCTTCGTAGGTCTTTTTAAATTCACCCCCTAATTAACATTGTTGATAAGTTCTATCAATCCTGATTGCTGAAAGTTGGCTTACATTTGTCTGGATTCACTTCAACAAATGCACAGTCTTTATTATTTTTCACAATGATATCATTGAAATCAACGTTAAATGGCTTGAACAGCTTATGTAAATCTGCTTTGCTGACTGGAGGCTTTCCTAGCGCTTCAATTCCTTCTAACAGAACCGTCATTTTGCTGTATGACATCTGTTTAGGTTCCATTGACGAAGGATTTTTTCGTTTGGTTATTGATTCATTGGCGATGACATTCCCCGAGGACTCTTTGCTCAGCTGAATGGTAGATGGGACCTGACTATCACCGCTTTCTCGGCTTTCCAATTGTAATCCATTCATTTCCTCCTCTTTCAATTTCGTTTCTTTCTTCGTTTTCTAGCAACAAAAACACTTAACCGAGCATCACCTTCCGAACTAATACCTCTTCAAATTTCTCGATAGCTTTTGCGTTCAATGAAGGAATCTCAAGGTATATTTTCGGATATTGAGCTTCATAGTCTCGGTACAATTTTTCAGGAGTTCTTTGCAAATCCTTGCATTCTTCAAGTCTAAACTTTATGGTTTGACCTATATCCGTGCGAAATCCGATAATATTAAAACAAAAATCTATCTATTCAGATGCTGACCTTGTAGGACTCTAATTGGAGTCTTTGTCTGCATCTCAGTGGACGAATCTTCACAGGGACTCAACTCAAGTTCTTCTTCAACATCGTCATATGGAACTCTCCACAACACTTTTATTTTCGTTTGGGAAGCAACTGAGAAAGTCGTTTTAATAAAAATTTGGCACACGAAACCCTTCTTCGTAGCTCTGCTACCACCTGAATTCTCTCTTGAGTTGACTAGCGACCCATTGCTAATAGTATTGCCATTTACATTTTCGATTCCTTTGAAATATTCCTCCGCAGCGGCATATTTCACAATTTCCTTGTAATTGAGCTTAGGTGGAACGTCATTTATATGTTGTCTGAAATGAATTTCCGATATATTCCAGTTCTTACACAAAAGCGGTTTCCTTGCCATCAGTCTGTAAGGGTTATTTTCGGTGTCTAGATCTGCACTACTTTCAACACTGATCTTCAAAACAAATTTTTCATGGGCCTTTTCATGAGCACTCTCGACCGTCTTCACCTGGATATACTCCATGACAATACGTTTTGATGCTGTGACGGGTCTTAGTCTGCAAATGACCTCCTCAATGTCCTTAAGCAATATCTCTCTCTGCCTTTTGTTTATTTCCAAGCCACTAATCGTGTTTTCAAAAACTCCCAACAGAATTGTCCCACCAGATTTTAGATTTAACATTTCACATAGCATGACGCCTAAGCTATTCGACTGCTCGGGTGTTAATTTGTACTGATTCGGATGTAACTCGACGTAGTCAAAGTCGCACGTGACCGGAGGAAGTGCTTCGCCCAATGAAAAATGATGTCCTTGATGAATTTGATGGGTTGTTAAACTACTCGCTGTTGCATTTGCCTTTGTAGAATTCTCAGATAAAATTGTTTTCAACCTCTGCAACAGCTCGAGTAAAAACTCTCGTTTATACCTTGTTTGGACCCGCTGTGAGATAGCCAATTCAGCGTTAAGCAATGTTTCTTGTGGATTTTGCGATTGAAGAGAGCTCGGATTCAAAATAAACATGCAAACGCTGCAGTACATATTTTCGAAGATATCATTGCGATCAGGCTCTCGCAGCTCGACTTCTCCTCGCGAAGAGAGGTCTGGGAGTATTTTGGACAAATCGACTCCATTATATTTCAGAAAAATTGGCTGAAGTGCAGCTTGAATGAGCTTCTGAGCACCGAAATATAAAAGATTGTCTTTTTCCTCACAGCTCTTGAAAAACTTCTTAAAACTCTCAGTTTCAAACATATGGATGAAAGGTATTCCTAATTTTTCAATGAGTGTCGTAAAAATCAAATCGAGAAGTTTGCTTTTGACTGCCAGATCCTCTTTTCCATCGCATAATACTTCCCCCATCATATCTGTAGCTTCTCTCAGTGATTCAAGATCCGATTCATACAGAATTATTTGCAATAAAGCGTCCAAAATCTCTGGCTCTTTCTTACTCAGCAATGGAAGGTTGATGTACTCCAAAATGAGCGAGTAAAGCGTTTCAACATTCTTTGACTCAATGATGAGCCGGTTTTGCATCTAAGCTCGAGAGTTGATGAACTCTTTTTTACTCTGTTTTTACACACAATAAAATACTTAGAATCAAGTAGCACTCATTATTTGATTAACAAGTCCTATCTGATCGGATTAACTTTGTATTTGCTTTTATCTTCTCTAAAGACATTTAGTCGAATCTTTAACTACTGCCCTCTAAGTCGAAAAGCTCTCAATCTAAGAGTAAGCTACAAAGCTCCGACACTAAGCGAGACAATTTTTTTTTTTTATATATTGATTTGTAATGTTGACTTTTAGATTTCAGATATGAAGAGGTAAAACCACATTTAATACTCTGAAATGTTTAAAAATATGAAGATAAGCTTTTTTAATAGCTTGGAGATAGATAGAGGCTTTACTGAGCGAATTGCTCCTTGAGCTTGCTGAGTTCCTTCTCCAAGATCTTGTTTCTGTTGAGGAGAGCTTGGTTGTCGGCTTCGAGTTGTTTGTCTCTCTCTTCGAGCTTGGAAAGAGCCTTCTCCATCTCCTTGATGTCGGCAGAAAGGTCTGGCTTCTCGTGTTTCTCGTGCATTGGGTTGACAACGAAGACAATACCTTCGACCTTATCTCTCAAGCTCTGTCCGAGAATATCGGTGCTCTGTTGTTGAAGTTCTCTGATCTTAGCGTCGAAGTTCTTCATGGTCTTCTTGGATTGTCTGTATTTGGTAACGTATCTCATCATTCTCCAGAAGACATAACTGAAGATAGCGACGGAGAGGAGGGTAACACCACCCCACAGGAAGAATTGACCCTTGTGTTGATCCCACCAGGTTGGAATGGCAGCAATGAGAGCGGCTTCTCTTCTTTCTGGGTTGAAGATGACAGCGTAGACACCATCGGTGGTCAAGTTGAAAGTGAAGGAAGTTGAGCTGTTGCTGACTGAGCTTGATCTGAGGCAGGTCCATGATTGGGTTGTGAAGTTGGCCTGACCAAGGCAGTAGTCAGTGGAGTCAGCGGTGACTGGCTCGTAGTCGATGGTGAGGTAAATTGGGAATCTGTATGGAGTGTTGTCATCTCTGTCGAGAGCATCGATGCTGAAGACTGATGATCTAACAGTCTGGTAGAAGGAGAGTTGAGCATCGGAAAGTGGGAAGACGAGGCCAGTGTAGTCAATTCTGGTTTCATCAATTGGGTTGGAGAGGTGGCTAAGAGTTGACTGAGCAACTGGCTTGATGTTGATGATCATGTTGTCGAATTTGGCCTCAAGAGTGGAGTTGAATGGAGGAAGGAGAGTGCCAGAAGGAATGATGATGGAAGCGTGAGTCTTAGCAGTTCCTGGCTCGGTGATGAAGCTGAAGGTAGTGGTGGTGATTGGTGAGATAGTGATAGAGATATCTTCAGCGGAGTAGCTTCTAACACTAATTGGGCAGGCGCTCATGTCAGAGACACACATGTTGTTGGCGCATCTGAATGGAGTGGCGGATGGGCAGTCGGAGTGGCCAGCACATTCAGCAAGAGTGGAAGCACAGTAGCCGTTGCCGCATTGAAGTGGCTTGTCAAGTGGGCAACCGTCGAAGGCTGGGCAGGTTCCAGCTTGTCTGCAGATACCATCAGCGCATGCTTGTAATCCACCTTGGCAGGAAGCTGTTGGGATAGCGCAGGCCTTCTTGGAAGCAGCGCAAGAACCGTCTCCGCATCTGAATGGAGTCTTTGGATCGTTGCAAGCAGGGAAGACTGGGCAGTTGGCTAATTGAGCTCTGCAGCTTCCGTCGTAGCATTTGTATGGAGCATCAGCAGGGCAGCCTGGGTTGACGGTGGAGTTGGATGAGTCGTCAAGGAGTCTGGCGAGGAGTCTTCTGGTGGTGGCAGCGGTGGTGCTGGTAGAAGTGAACATGTCACACTTGGCAGGAGAGCTAACACAAACACCAACAGCGCAGCGGAATGGCTTGCTTGAAGGGCAGATGTTGGTACCTTGTTGGCATTCAATGGCCTTCTCAACGCAAGTACCAGTGCTGCAGAGAATTGGTCTCTTTGGTGGGCAGGCTTGAGCATTGCATTTGTCAAGGGAGTCAGCGCAGCTTCTGTCATTGCATCTGACTTTGCCGGCACCACATGGAATTTCAATTTGACAGAATTTAGAGTCACCAACACATTCACCATCAGAGCAGACATAAGGCTTGTAGGCAGGGCATTGGATGGTAGCAGCGCATCCAGCTTCTCCGCTCTTGTTGGTTGGGGCACTGACGCATCTGCCGTCGGCGCATCTGTATGGAGTGGCAACAGGGCAGCCTTCTTTGGTGAGACAGTCTCTTGGGTCCTTAGCGCACTTCTTGTCTGGGCATTGGAATCTGTGGGTCTCGTTCTTGGAGCAGTCGTAGCTCTTGTTTCTGCAGACATCAGCAGATTCAGCGCAAGTGTTATCCAAGCACAAGAATTGGCCAGCAGGGCAGCTGTTGGCAACATCGCACTGGCTCAATGAGCTGACGCAAGTGTTGTTGGAGCACTTGAATGGCTTGAGGAAGTTGCAACCGTTGCTGAGGGTGGTGAATTGGTAGACGATGTTGCAAACATCTTCATCAATGGCGCAGGTGAGGAGGCTTTGGTCAGCCAATCCGAGCTTAGCTTGGTTGATTTGTTCATCGGTGACATTGTCACAGAAACTGCAGCTTCCGTTGCAGACAACAGGATCGATGAGGGAGCTTCTGGAGACGTTAAGGGTGGCCAAAACCTCTTCAGTCTTGTTGCTGATACATTGACCAGTCTTCTGGCATCTTCTTGGGAATCTAGCAGGGCATCCATCGGCATCGGATGGGCAGAATTCAGCGCCTGGAGCGCACACGCCAGATGGGCATCTGTAGCTTCTGGAGGCTGGGCAAGTCTTGGAGAGTGGGCATTGCTCTTTGGTTGGTCTGCATGAACCATCATCGCATCTCACGAAGAGATTAGCGCAAGGAAGGATAGGTCTGCATTGTTCAGCAGAGGCAACGCAAGTACCGTCAGCGCAAGGAACGAAGTTTCCGAGTGGGTTGCCAGCGCAGAAGTTGAAGTCATCCTTTGGAAGAGTGGATGGGCAGTTGGAGAGGGATGAGACACATTGTCCGTTGAGACACTTGGCAGGTCTTTCAGTTGGGCATGAAGCAACTGGGCATTGAGTCTTGGTTGGGTCAACGCATTGTCCGTTGGTACATTTGATTTCGTTGTTAGAGCAACCAACCTTGTTAAGACCAGTGCAGCTCTTGGAGCATGAACCATCATTGCAGAGGGATTGTCCTTCTGGGCAAGTTGGGACTGGGCCGCATTGTTCGAGTGTTGGTTTGCATGAACCATCAGCGCATTTGACTTTAGCATCATAAGGGCAGCCAGTGGTGGCATCAGAGCAGAACTCTGGGTTGGAGACGCAGAAACCATCTGCGCACTTGTGGCTGAGGTGGACTGGGCAAGATTTGGTTGGGCAAGTGAGTTGAGAGATGGAGCATGAGCCATCGTCGCATTGAACGAAACCAGCTGGGCAAGACTGGATGGCTGGGCATTCCTCTCGTGAGCTGACGCAAGAAATCATATCAGGGCATCTGACTGGAGTGTTGGCTGGGCAAGCACTGAGGGCACGGCAGTAGATTCTGCTGGTAACGCAGGTACCGTCACCGCATCTAATTGGGGTTTCAGCTGGGCATTCAGTGGTAGCTGGGCAGTCCAGAGGATTCATCTTGCAGGTCATATCAAGGCATCTGTATGGAGCAGAGGCAGGGCAGGTGATTGGGGTACCGCAAGTGTCGGTTTCTCCAATGCATGATCCGTCTGGGCATCTCTTGGTACCGAAAGTGCATCCAGAGTCAGGGTGGCAGTTCTCGCTTGATTCACGGCAGTTTCCGTCATCGCAAAGAACTGGCTTTTCAATTGGGCAGATAACTGGAGTTGGGCAATCGGTAGCCTTTGCTCTGCATGAGCTATCAGCGCAGCGAATTGGAGTGTCGGTTGGGCAAACCAAAGTGTCATTAACGACTGCTGGGCAGAGGTCAGTGCTGGTCTGGCATTCGTTGTTCCAGCATCTGATTTGTCCCTTAGGGCAAGAAGCCATGGTTGGGCAGAGAGATTTAGAAGCGGCGCATGAGCCATCAGGGCATCTGAAAGCACCCTCTCCGCAGACATTAGCGGCGGCTTCAGAACAGTGGATCTTAGATCGGACGCAGCTTTGGTCTTGGCATTTGATTGGCATTTCAGGTGGGCAGACGACCAAGGTTGGGCAATCTTCGGCTCTTGATCTGCATTCACCAGAACCACATCTGTATGGGAAGAAGACTGGGCATTCGACGTAGCTGGTACATTCAGCAGAGGAGGCCTTGCAAGAACCATCAGGGCAGAGGGTTGAGAGTTCATCTGGGCAGGTAGTTCTTGTAGCGCATCTGCTAAGGGAAGTCTCGCATTTTCCATCCCAGCAAGCAACGGTGCCAGCAGGGCAGCTTCTAGCAGCGCATTGAGAAAGTTCGCTCACGCAAGAACCGTCGGGGCATTGAATCTTGTTAGCACCACAAACGTGGGCAGAAGGACAGTTGTAAATGGATGGAACTTCCTCACCGGATGGGCAGACGTATTTGGTGTAGATGCTGCTGTTGGTGGTATCGAGCATTCTTCTCATGATGGAAGGAGCAACAACACTGCAGGTTTCTTGGCAGCTTCCATCAGCGCACAAGGCTTGGTGAGTTCCGCAGCTCTTGGCGACTGGGCAGTCGCTAGTCTTGTTGGCGCAAGATCCATCAGGGCATCTCAAAGCCTTGACGCCGAAGCATTGAGCTGGTTGTTGGCATTGAAGAGCATTATCAACGCATTTGCCTTCACAGAAGACTTGGCCTTCAACTGGGCAGGTAACTCTGGTTGGGCAAGCATCAACTGAGGCAGCGCAAGATTGATCCCAGCACTTGAAGATGCGGACAGTGTCTCCAGCAGGTGGGCAAGTGCTGAATTGAGCAGTGCACTCATTTGGAGTGGCAGCGCATTGGAGATCTGGGCAGAGAGTGTAGCCAGGAGCGCAGGTTCTGAGGGCAGGGCAGTCGTTGATGTTTTGTCTGCAGGTGCCGTCAGTACACTTGACGTGGTCGTCAGGGCAAGTGATATCAGCAACATCAGGGAAGTAGTTGGAAGAAAGTTCGGCCTGAGCGCACAATCCAGTGATTGGTGATTTGGCTTGACCACTTGGGCATGGGCATTGTTCAAGAGCCTTGACGAGGGAGCCATCATTGCAGACGAAAGGCTTAGCTGGGTCTTGAGAGAAAGTGATGCCTGGGAAGGTACACTCCAGAGGACCAGTAGTGCAGCCAGCTTGACCGGTGGCAGTGATGTTGGCGCAGTAGTAAGGAGTGCTGGATGGGCAGAGGGAGTATTGAGCGTTGTAGGTGACGGTGAGGTATTGAGCTTGTCTGAGTTGAATTCTGAAGCTGTAGCTTCCGCTCCAAGCAACGGTGAAAGTGACTTCGTAGCGTCCGTTGGCAACTGGGGTGACAGTTGGGTAGATACGGTCGGTGCCGACGGTGTCGAGTTCAGTTCCAGTAGCAGTGACTGTGAATTGAGCTTCTGGCTTGGTGACGTTGATCAAGTTGTTGTACTTGTCAGCGCAAGCGAGGTAGAAGGAGTTTGGTCTACCAACAAGGATGATTCCACCGAATTGAGTGAACTCTGGAGTGACTGGGTAGACGTTGGAGCAGTATCCAGGAGTGACGGCAATGTAGTTAGGGAAGTTGTTGAGTTTGCCAGTCTTGTACATGTTGGAAGGTTCAACAAGGAGGTTGTTGACGTAGAATCTGAATTGGTTCCAGGTTCCTTCCTTGGTGACGTTGACAGTGACGGAGTATGAACCGTTTCTGTTGTTCAAGACAACGAAGCTGTAGTCGTTCTCAGTGAGACCAGCATCACCGAAACCGAATGAGGCAGGAACAATACCATTGTCAGAGGTGATGATGTTGTCGTACTTGTCGAAGAGTTGCATCTGGAAGCTGAATGTTTCAGCAGCGACCATTTCAACTGGAGTCTTGCCGTATGGTTCATTTCCGTAGCCAGTTGGGATGAAGGCTTCAGTGTGTTGTTCGTCGAATTGACCAGCTCTCATGACAGTTTGTCTTCTGATAATTGGAGTCCATTGGTTGACACTGACTTCCATCTGGTAGATACCAGCCTTCTGGAGGGAGCCAGCTGGGACACGGATGGAGTAGTATTTAAGGCAAGATTTAGCAGTGTATGGGTTGGATCCAACAGTTCCAGCAGTGTCGTCATCGAAGGAGTGAACCTCGACTTCAGCACTGAAGTTGAAGTATTCGCTGGTGGCCAATTTCTTGTCGTTAATGGTGTAAGAAGAGTATGGTCCGTGGAAAACGACAGAAACGTTGGCATCGCCAGCATAGCAGTAGAGCTTCTTGTTGCGGACAAGAACGGTGAATTCCATCTCTTCGTCAACTGGGATACCCAACCATGAGGTTCCGACGATGTCAGTTGAAGGAGCATCGATTGAAGAGGTGACGTTGAATCTGAATGGAGATCCCAAGACGGACTTGATGGCGTTTTGGCTTGGGTCAGATCCAGGAACAGCGAGATGGATATCGAGTTCAGTAACAAGAGGTGGGAAGTAAGGAACGAAAGCGAGGTTGAAGTCTCCGAAATTGCCTCCGCTCTGGGTCAAAGTACCGAAGTCAACGTTGCCAGTGGCAGAGTAAGGAGCGATCTTAGCAGCAACACTGGAGTCAGTGTATTGGTTGCCATACTTGTCGAAGAGTCTGAAAGTAATGATTTGAGGAATGTTTTCAGGAATGGCGGCTCCAGTGAGGTCTTGTGAGACAAGAGTGAAGATGGTTGGGAAGTCTGGAACGATGACAAGTTGTGGTTGGACGTTTGGAACGGCTTTGCCTTCAACCTTGATTTGAAGGAACTTCTGGTCACCGAGGGAGTAAGACTTGGTGCTGTTGATTGTGCAAACCCATCTTCCGTTAGTTCCGGTGAAAGTGGTGTTGATTTGGAGGGCGCTGTCGTCGCCATCGACGGAGCTAACAACAACGGCATCTTGAGCGATAGGACCGTTGTATCTCTTGTTGTGCTTGGTTCTGAGTTCAATGGTGAAGGTGGTGATGAATCCGGCAACACCGTCAATGGTGAATGGATCAACCTTGGTGAAGTAGAGGTCGTAGTTGCTGTTACCAGCATCAGAGGAAATACCGTCAACAGTGAATGGCAAGGTGGCGTTTCCGCGGACAATACCGTCTCTGGAGTAAATAGCGAGGATGGTGTAGTCAGTGGCGTTGACGAGTCTCTCGAACCAAGGGGCATCAGCCTCGGAAGTGGAGAAGATGACTGAGCTGCCTCCGACTCTAGTTTCAACAAGAGACATGGTGTTCATGTCATTTCCGTAGAGTTGGATGTTGAATGCGTCGGTTTCGTCGAATTCTTGGATGGCATTACCCCAGTAGTCTCTGAATCTGGCTTCGAGTTGGAATCCTTTGGTTCCGTAGCCAACAGAGTAGCTTGGGACAGCAACACTCAAACCAGTTGAGACGTCCTTGAAGAAGGTAGTCTTGCTAATATCGATTGAGCCTGGGTTAATGGTGAGAGTGGAGCCAGATTGAGGAACATCCTCTCCGTAAATGTCAACATTGACAACGTAGTCGTCAGCAACAGTTGGGTAGACTGTGCAGTTGACGAAGTTCCAGTATGACTTGGTAGTTGGGTTGCAGGCATATGCGACACCAGTGCTTCCAATCAAGGCAATGTTGAAGGAGCCGAAGTCGACATCAGAACCAAGAAGGAGATTGTTGTACTTATCGTAGAGGGAAACAGTGATTTGAACGCTGACGTTGGCACGGAGTGGGAAGTCTGTGCCGTAGGCAATAGACATGACGCTGTTTGGAGCGTAAGCTTGAGCTGGAGTGATGGTGTATTCGTAGTACATTGGGTCCTTGAACATTGGGGAAGCAATCAAGTACTCTCCAGCGTAGGTGGCGTCAACGGAGTAGAGAACACTGTTTTGGGTTTGAGAGAAGGAGAAGAGTGGGTTAGCACGGTTCTCAGGAGCGTTCTTGAGGTAGACTTGGAGGGTGACGTAGTCAGCACCGATACCATTAATAGTGTTTCCGTACTCGTCAGTACCAATGACATTGAACTTGATGTTTTCAGTGGCATTAACTGTGGCAAGAGCGCCATTGGTGGCTTCGACGATCTTAGCGTAGTAGAGGGTATTTGGCTTAACGACGAGAGAGATTGGAGTAGCGTAGTTCTCACCGTTAACACTGAAAGTGATGTATTGGTTTTCTTCAGCAGTGTAAGCCTTGTCAGTGATGACAGAGACAACGTAGACACCAGTCTTGTCACTGGCAAGAACAGTGTAGTTATCAGTAGAAGTTTTCTGTGCGAAAGTAACCTTGATATCAGCGTTGAGCAAGTTAGCCTTTCTCTTATTGTCGACGGTTCTGGTTTCAACGATGAATGAAACGTACTCGTGGGCAAGAGTGGTAAGAGAAGTGGTGGAGATGATGGTGTTGCTGATGGAGAAGTCAAGATTGGAAGCATCAAGATCCTTGTCGCCGTTACCCTTCATGATGACGGTTTGGGTGTGAGTGTGGGTTCCATCGGTAAAGGTGAGGGTGTAGTAGTCCGGATCGAAGAGGATGGCAGACCAGTAATTAGACACGTCAGCGTATTGGACACCACCGACGGTGATTGGAGTGACAGGCAAATCGAAGAGAATGATTCCGTCCTTTCTAACTGTGGTGTTGAAGTTAACGAGAGCGTTGTTTCCACTAAGGTTGAGGCTGATGGAGTAGCCGCTTGGAGTTTCAGTGAGGGCATTTCCGAATCTGTCACGAAGTTGGACGGCATAGAGTGGAAGGGAGTTGACGTTGTCTTCAACAACTGGCTTAGATGGGCTGAAGTCAACGAAGCTCAAGGATTGAGGAGAGAAGTATTGGAATGAAGAGTTAGCGAATGAAACTTCAGCAGGGGTGACGGTGGCAGAGCAGGAGTTGCAAATAGCTTCCTTGTTCTTGTAGGCGAATGAGAATTCATAAATTCCGCTGGTATTTGCAATGAGACTGTAGACAACGTGGTTGCCATCGAAGATAGGGTTGAAGATGGTGTATCTCTCAAGGGAGTTTTGTAAGTTGAAGAAGGCAGTGAAGTTCTTAACAATGTCTTGGTTAAGAGGAACAACGTTACCCCATTGATCGAAAACGGTGGCGATAAGTTGGTTTTGCTCTCCAGCAATGTGGGAAACCTTCTGAACGGTGAAAGTGGTGATATCAGAGCTTGGAACACCGTGGGTGAAAGTAGCAGTGTAGTTGTGTCTCTGATCAACGTTGATTTTGTAGGTACCAATGACCTTAGGTTGGAAGACGGCGGAGATGAAAGTGCTTTGAAGGACATAGGTGGAAACACTGACAGTTTGGCCATTTGGATCAACAACTTTCACGCTAGCGGCATCAGTTGAAGTAAGAGGAACGGTGTTGCCGTAGATATCGACGGCTTGGATGGTGAAAGAGAATTTGCTGTCGACTGAGCCAGATCCGATTTGACTGTTTTCAGTGTTTTGGAAACCGACTGCGAAGATGTCGCTTGGTCTAGCTGGGTTGGAGACGAGGTATGGTTGGAATCCAACATATCTTTGTCCATTGTAGAGGACAGTGATTTGATTTGGATTAGTCTTAGCGTAGGACTTGGTTGGAGTGACAGTGATGACATATTGTCCGAGGAGTTGTCCGAGGGCGACATTGTAGGTGATAGCGCTTTCGTCATCGTTATCTTGAGCAAACTCCAAGGTGATGTTGTCAGCTGGATTTTCAAGGTACAACTTCTTTCTCAAGTTATCAGTGGCTCTGAGTTCAACTTCGAAGGTGATAGATTGACCAGCGGTGGTAGTGTAAACACTTTGAGGGCTGATCACAGTCTTTTGAACATCAAGTGGGTTGTCAGAAGCGCTCTCGTCAGAAGGATTTGGAACGAAGGTCCAGTTGGCTTGGTAGATTGAGTCACCATTGTTGAGTTCAATGAAGTATCTGTCGGTGGTGACGAGTTGCATCCAAAGGGCTTCAGGGTTAGTTCCGAATTGAGGTTGCTTAGAGTTGTTCTTGGAGCAGAAGTGGAAGGTGATTGCACCATCATAGCAGAAGTAGATAGCTTCGGCCATGGTGTTTTCAGCGTTGATGAGTCTGAGTGAGAGTGTCCAGTTAGATGGGACGATGCTAATTTTGTTATCGAATCTGTCTCTGAGATCCATCTGGAATGATGGCTTGGAGACTGGGTCCCATCGAATTGGTTCAGGAGCAGTCTTAGCGAAAGCAGGGTCGTCAACTCTTGGAATCTTGATCCAGGATTGGGTCTTAGGATCCTTGACGTTGAGGTTCATTTCGAAGAAGACAGCTTCAGTGGCTTCGACAGTCACAATTCTGCTAACGTATTTAGTTTGCTGGCTTCTATCAACCCAGTAAGTGGTGAAAGTGTAGTCACCGGCTTGAGTGAGATTTGCTGCTTTCCAGTAGAAGGCATTATTCGTTTCGGTGTCATAAGTACCTTCTCCCAAATCAACGATTTTACCATTTGCACCAGGATATTGGATTTGAGCCTTGAATGATTTTCCTGGGAATCTCTCGTTCACGACGCTTGGAGGAACAGGGTTCTGGTACTGATCAGTTGGGAAGACATGGATCCAAGCATTGTCAGTTGGCTTAATCTTGTTATTGAGGACCTCAGCAAGTGAGTTAGTTGGGGATGGATTACCAACAGTGACTGGAAGAGTGAGTTTCAAGAAACCACTAGGTTGGGTAAGATCGGTGTGGGCGTAGCTGTAGTTGCCAACAGTCTTTGGAGTAAGTTGGACGTTGAAGCCTGCACCGAGACCTTTTGTGACGGTGAAACCGAACTCAGCGTTGGCGTTGGATCCGTGATGGAAAGAGAGACCAAGAGCCTTTGGTTGGCAAGTGGTAATAGGGTTCTGCCAGAAATCGTAGGCGTTGAGGACGAAGGTAATGGTGTCGTCAACAGTCTTTTCGTAGAAGTGAGTGTCGCTCAAAACGAGGCCAGTTCTGTTGTAGAAGACTGTTTTGTAAACATCATTTGGCTCAACAACGATGGTAACGAGTTGAGGCATATTCGCCTTGTTGCCATCATCCTTGGTGATTCTCACATTCAAGGTGTAAGTACCGGCTTGGGTGATGTTGAATCTGACAGTGTAGGTACCATAGGAGGAAGCACGGCTCATATCGAGGGTTTGCATCATCCAAGTGTTGGTCAATTCGATGTTACCAGCAACACCGTTGGTGTAGAAAGCCTTCTTCAATTTGCCGATTGAGGTTCTGGTTTCAACATTGAAGCTGCCCATAGTACCAGCCTTGACGGTGACCTTAACTGGGTTGATGGTACTCTTAGAGACATCAATCGCAGCACTGTCGTATTGACTGTCAGCATCTTTACCTTGTCCGAGGGTGGTGACGTTGTTGACAGCAATGGAGACGGTCTTGCCCTTGTTGGCATCCCAAGCGCTGAAAGTAAGCTTCCATTGGTTGTCCCAAACGATGAGGGAGTAGTTCTGGACGTAGATTTGATCAAGGGAGAATTGAACACCGTTTTGGTATGGGAGACCATTGAGTGGGAAAGATTGGAATCTTGGGTGAGTGAGAGTACCAACGAAGTCTTTCCATCCCTTTGGAATTTCACCGATAAGATTTCCAGCAATATCAGCAATAGCGAGGTAGAATGAAGGAAGCTTGTTGTAGTTGTCAAGCTGGAGAGGAGCCTTAGGGTCGAAGGTAACCCATTGGCCATCAACAAGAATTTGCATCTTGCTGCCGACCCAGTCAGGGACGTTTGGCTTAACAGTTACAGAGCAGTAGGTGCAACTAAGAGCGGTTCCTGAGAGAGTTGGTCTGAAGAAAGTAATACCAGACATGTTCATTTGAGTTCTGAACTGGATTCTTCTGCCAGTGGAGGCATCAGCAATTGCCTTGACGTTGGTGGCAGTGTAGGAAACATTGTTAGGGAGTTGGTAGAGGAGTTCGAACCAGTTATCATAAATGGTTTGGTCAGGAGGGAGGAGATTCAAGTATTGATCTCTTGGGGTGATGTAGAAGTTGACGTATTGGGTAGCCAAGAAGTAGGTTTGACCAGTGAGATCGAGCTCAGCATAACTGGCAGATAGGGTTGGCTTACCAGGAGCGATATAGACCTCATAATTGTAGAATCCGAGCTTAGTGTAGCTGGTTTGTTGGAAGAGTGGTGAGCTGATGATATAGTTACCAGCCTTAATAGCCTTCATTGTGCAGGTGTAGAGACCGACAACATCAGTTGGGTTACATTGAGGAGCAAGAACATAAGCATCGAAGGTGTTCTGGAATTGGACTCTTGACAAAGTACCGGTGACACGGAACCAGTTTGGTGCCTCATACCAGGTTGGGTTTCCGAACATATCGAAAACAGCGACGTTGAAGGTCAAGGTGTTGTCAACGTTGTATCCAGAGGTGTAGTTGCCCCAAGCGTTGATGACGTTCTTGGTGATTTTGTTTTTATTCTGGTCAACCATGTAAGCGTAGAGTGGGACTTGTGGAATAATATTTAGCTTGACTGGAGTTGAGGTAGTGAAATGGGTTGTGGCGGTTCCAGTAGCTGTGCCACGAAGAATGTTGTATTGAACTGGATCATCAGGCCAGAGACCGAGACCAGTTGCGCCATAGATTTCGCTCTTATCAATAACGACTTGAATCTTTCTTCCACCATTAAGCCATTCAGGAGTTTGGGTGATGTAATAGATGATGTACTCACCAGTCCATGAAGTAGTTCTGACCATGAATTGTTCTCTTGACTTATCAGCGAGGGAAGTGTTGAGTCTGATGTTTTGGGTCTTAACGAACCATCTGTTGGTTCTCTTGTTCTCAGCGTTTCTGATTTGGACACCAACAGCAATGGAGTTAAGGGTATCAGAGAAAGAGTTCGTGCATCTGACAGTTGTTCTGCCATCAATATACCAACTCCAAGTGACGGTGTTATTTGGAACCCAAGGACCGTTACCAGTGCCAGCGTCATCAGCGAAGGTAACCAAGTAGACTTGAACTGTGCGGACAACGTTACCAGCGGTGTCGTTAACGTAGAGGGAGTAGTTGGATCTTTGGACGAGGGAGTTGTAGTTGTCAACCTCACGACCAGAAGATGCGCAAAGAGTGTGAGCAGATCCCATGTTGTTATAAGAAGAGCTGCACATGGTAATTGGATACATGAGCTCACCAGCGAGGGTCAACTTGTAAGGAGTGGTCTTGTAGATAGGGTTGAAGTAAACGTCAGTGGTAATGACCAAAGCCTTGAAGAGTCCTTGCTTGTAAACGATAATGGAGCTTGGGGTGGCTGGTCTGTAGTAGGCGTTGGTTTGGATGTTCCAAGGCCAGACTTCAACGTATTGCCAGGCATTTGGGCAAGTGCTGCAGAAATCACCGGCTTCGACGGTAATTGAGTTAGGTTGGAATGGAACTTGAACTCCACGAACCCAAACTTGATAGGTGTTGGTACCAGCGCGATATGGGGTGGTTCTGTATTGAGCAACACCGACACCGTTAAGGACAACGAGGGTGTTGTTTTGGAGGATGCTAGAGTTGCCCCATGCGTCGTTGAGAACAATGTATGAGTTGTTGAGTGTTCTGCCAGCCCAGTCAACTCCGTATCCATCAACTTGGTTATCAAGATCGGTGGTATTAACTGGGATAAGATTTCCTGCACTGTCTCTGAGGGTGAGGTAAAGGAAGACATCGGTAGAGCCTGCCTTAATGGTGCCCTTGGTGAACTTGTTACCACTGGCGTCTCCGAGATAAGCAATGGAGCTAGCAGCAGAGACGACACCTGGCTTAACGTAGAAGGTGAAAGTTCTCTTGAACCAAGGAGAAGAGATGGTGTAGGTACCAGCAACATTGACGTTGACGGTGAAAGTAAGACGGTTTCCGTTGTAAACTGGTGCGCTGACTCTAGCTCTGTTGGTAGTCTTATCAGGCCAAGCAACGGTGATGGAGTTGATGAAGGTTTGGTCAACACCGACTTCATTTCCGAAGGCGTCCATTGGGACAACGGTGAATCGAAGAGGAGTATTTGCGTCGGTTGAAGGAGATTGTCCGTTGGCGGCAATCAAATAACCGAAGTCAGTCCAGATAAGGTTGGCAGTGGAGAGAGGAGCGGCTTTGATGACAACCTTGGTTGGTTGAGCAGCAATATCTCTGAAGGCCTTGGCACCGTCGTTGTACCACTTGAAGTTGACGAAGTTTTCTTTGTTCAAGGTACAGTTGAAGGTAACGAGGAAGTTGGCTTGGGTGTTAGGGAGGGAGGTTTCAATGATGGACTTAACAGCGACAACCTTGCAAGTTTGGTTGAAGTCACCGAAACCAGATGGCTTGAGCTTAGAGACGTCGTTAGTGTAGAAGAAGTTGTTGCATCTGTCTTTAATTGTGACTCTGACATCGAAGTTTTGACCAGCAATGATCTTGTCAGCTGCGGTCACAATGACGGCTTGTGAGTGATCAGCATCAGATTGCACCTTGTGAATACCCCAGAATTGAACATCCTGCTTTTGAGCGAGTTGGGAGCCAGTGGAAGCAGTGAAACCCATGTAGAACAATGGGTTGGTGGTTTGGAAGACGCTGTTAACGAGATTGAGTGGGTAGTAGTAAGCGAGTTGGAGGACGTCGTTGATAAAGACTCTGAGGTTGTTGTTCATGTATTCAATTCTAGCGACTGGAGATGAAATGTAGTTCTCAGACTTATCGTTCTTGAAGTTGAGTGGTTGGTTGTTTCTACCAATTGAAGCAACTTCGTTAGCGTCAGCAGTGCCCTTTCTAATGATGATGGAAATGTGACGTTCGGTTGCTGTGGAAGGATCGTTGGTTTGAGCATCGTACATGGTATCAAATTCAACTGCGAGAACGTTTTTCAAGCCAGAATAACCCATACCTGAGCCAGCACCTCCGATGGCATCATTACCGGTTTGTTGGATAACGAATGCAATACCCTCACCACCGCATCTTTGGCTTTGGCCATTGGCTTGGCAAGTCTGCTCGTTAGAGTCGAAACTGAGGGTAAACTCGGTGTAGAAACCGTTGTAGAGGTTGATAGGTTGCTTGTACCAGAGCGCACCCACTTTATTTGGAGCATTCGGAGTAAGTGTGAATGGGAATCCGCCGGCCATACCGGAGGTAGCACCAACTGGTGTGACATCAGATCCAATGAGTGTGAGGTCTTCATAATCAACTGGATCGCAGAAGGTCTTTGGAATAGGACCATATTCGTTTGTCGGCATGATCGAAACCGCGCCAGACAAAACAAACAAAGAGATGAACGACAGAGTAACGAAAAGGTTACTTTGCATTAGGATTGCAAATCTTGCAGAGATAATTCAAGATTATATGCCCTCAATGATTGCTGTTTAAATATCTGAAGCGCTCGGTTTTAATGGATTAAAATTCGAGGGCAGTGCGCTGAGCCAAGACTCAAGTTTTTATAAAAGGAAATAATCAAAAACTTTGATTAAAAAATGCTATTTTAGTGGAAATCCCTGTCTTTTTATGCGATTCTCTTCATATAAACCCATAAAAAACCGGGCAGATGTCGATTTCTGAGTAATATAGTTTCCTTTGTTTGCCCTTTTGGATAAATATTCGAGGAACTTTAATTAATTGACTCCAATTTGGGTATAAACATGAAATGCAGATATTTCGTGCAGAAAAGCTTAAATTTGAAGGTCTGAATGAGTAGTTCTTGACCTGCTAGTCACGTGGCATCGAATCATAGAGGAAATAAATTAATTTTGTCGTTTAAACACCGTAACTACCTCTCTTTTTGTTTGTAGTAACGGTCTCTCAAAAAAAAAAGTATTTCGCTCTCTACAAGACTTAATTCCGATAATCAGTGGAGCTAGTTCGTGTCTTCTACGAAATAAGAAGCTATGTCAGGCTGCTATATCTAACTTTCTACACAATAGCAGAGGGAATCTGCGACATTTATTCTAGATTGCAGTAATTGCGAAAAGATACAGTATTATCAGGAAGTTTATGGGGATATTTTCCTGCGACGCTATTAAACTTGCCATTAGAGTGCGCCTTCAACTAATGGAACCCATTTTTCTATCACTAAAAATAGTTCAGAATCGAATTTCTTTTGGAAATTTCAAGGATGAGAAAGTTGTTTTCCAGTTAATTTGACCGCAATGAAGATTTGTGCAGCTAATCAGATAAGAAGCTTCAATTCTGCAAGCAAGGATTACATTCTGAGTATTTTCGGAAATTATTGGATCCAGAAATGGGACTCTAAGGAGAGATTGAATTTCCTTTTAACAGTCGATTGGTTCAAGAAGAGAAAATTGGATTGCTGATTGCATCATATTGGCTTTAAGAGCACTATAATCCAGGCTGTCAGCATCTGCAACTTTCCATATTATAGGAGTTTTTTTTTTTTGCTCTTCAAAATTTTATCCAGACAAGTCATATGCTTAGTCATTTTTGTAGGAAGCTTCGCGAGTCCAACTCAAATTCTGATTTCACTCTATATCGGAAAGCAATAAATCTATAAATCCAATTTGAAGTTTATTAGGCGCGCCTTGGATATATATAAAAAAGCAGCTCATCTAACAAAATTTAATTAGCTTCCGAAGCAGTTTTCGAATCATGCTCGTTGATTAGTTTTCTAATTGGATTCCAAGTGTCATTGGGCAACAATTATGAATTCTAAAGGGGCATTTCTCTCTTAGATTTTCTTGCTAGGAAACTAAAATTGTGGTATTCCAGCAAAATGATGAAGCAGATTAATTGATTAGAATTTATTTAATGAACGCCTCTTCAAAAAATGATAAATGAATACTGAAGCCAACTTATGAACCAAGAACCGATTTGCAAGAGAGTGGTCATTTTTTCGAAATGTATAATTTTGATTCTCTGAATTTAGTCTTTTCTTAACGTCTTTGGCAAAAATGATTATTAACACTATTCCATTTTGCTAATAACGGCGGTCTATGACTGTTTGAAGCTCGTTATGTTCTTTACAGGAGTCCTTTCGGAGTTTTTCTCGCTCTTTCTGTTCTCTTTCAAGAGGAACTTTTACCACGTGTTGAATTGACTCAAGTTGCCTCGACAAGCAAAGTTCAAGAGCAACTTAGAAGCATAAAATTTCGAAAGCTCTTGTAGCTCAGTCGGTAGAGCGCCAGGCTGTTAACCTGTAGGTCGGTGGTTCGAACCCACCCAGGAGCGATTTTTTTTTATTTTTATTTTTTTAGATTGATTACTAAAAAACAAGAAAAAATAATCCAGCTTTTTTCTACTTTATTTATCCGACAGTTTCGTTTAGTTGAGTTCGTTAAATACTATGCACCCTTGAACTATCGACAACCTTTTTTAGACATCCAGAAAGACATTGTAAGAGTTAGCTTTTATCTGAATGCTGGAAATATTGTTGTGACTTTGAACTTAACAGAACACAAGAAGAGAACAAAAGTGGAAAATGTGAATGAATGAACGAATTAAACGTTATTTCTTCTCCTTAGTAGCTGCTCATACATTAGAATATACACATTCCGATCTACATTTCAACTAAGGGAGCTTGCTCTCTAAATAAGGAATCTCACTCTCTGAAACAATAGATTTATAAACATCCATGATATTGAAATGGTCTTTCAGATGGTCCTTCTGTAGGAAATAAAAGAGCGTTATCAAACGGTTTGAATGGAAAGAAAATGCTCACCTTGGCTTTGAGGTTATTACGATACTCTTTCTCTTCTTCAACGAGAGCTTCATATTCTTGTTTAAAAGCCTGCAGCATTTTCCGGTGATAGGTTTTCTTTTCCTCAATGTTGCTCAATATTTCTTCTTTAATTATCCCTGCGAGCAAGCTATCTGTTATAAAGAGAACATTCAGTTTGTTATTTTTTCCGAGTAGACGTGATAATTACCTTTAAATGTTCTGTTATAGAACGAGTCGATGCAAATGATGAAATTCTCCGATTTTTTCATGCAGCTTTGCAGGCGAAGAATCCTCTGTTCGAGCAATTTTCTTCTTTTGATCTCATAAGCTAAAACCACTTTCAAATTCTCATTGAGCTCTAGATTTTGCTTATTTCTGAGTTCTTTCTCTTTAATTTGTTTTTCAAGTTCTTCGATTTCTTTTTGATTTCCAGCAACCGTCTCATCATACTGAGCTTTCAATTGAAGTCGCTTGGTCTCGAGAAGTGAGTTGCTTTCTTTAAAAGACTTGATTTTGGTTTCTAATGCTCCGATCTTTGACTTTTGATCCATTATCATATTTTCTGCATCCGAAATTTCCAATGTGATCTTGCTAATCTGCTTCTCTTTTTCCTTTTCTTTATTTCCGCCCTGATGGAAGGTGAAACCTGAATATTTTTTAATCATTTCTTGCTCCTTCTCGCGCTCTTTCTCGTTCACAACTCCCCAGGCCTCATTTTTATCAGGATCTATTAAACGATGATCCGTTTTTTTCTATCCTCCGAAATAATGCAATAATACCGATCTCTGACAACACAAAGATAATGTTTTCATTGCTTTTATCATACGTTTTGCCTCCCAGGACCAGGATCTGGCCTTTTTGTTCGCTACAGTTGCCTGTCATCCCGAAAAAGCATCTTGAAGGCGGATGGTATCCACCAACGACAGGGTTTGTCCAGTATCCTTCGGCTAATAATAAATATTGATAACAAAAGATGCCTTAGGAGCTTCCACTCACCGATATTCAAAAAATAAAGATCGTTTAACAGGATTGGCGTATTCGTTTTAAACATGTCTTCGTTGGAACCACAGCCTCCAAACAGACAGACGACATTTTCTCTTACATGTATCATTTTCTAAGACAATATAAGAGATCCAATTTATTTTTTTTTTGTTGATAAATACGTGGTAAGCTCTTGGGCCTGGACGTTTTCCTTTCGTTTCAAAAGGTTTCAGAGTCAAGTTTTCTATTTATTATGAGATCACCGATTTTAAGCTATCATGCTAGTCAAACCTGTGTCAAACAGCAGAGAGATGTCAGTGCATTCGCCTTTTTGGTCATATCCTCCAAAAACAAAGATATTCTTGGAATCAATCTTTATTGCGCTTGAGCATTTAAGAGCTGGAAAAACTCCGTCCTTGAGTTCAACTTTCTCCCAGATGATACCAGATAAATCTAAAGTAGGACTATCCCATACAACGTTCTCTATATAAAGTTAGTTTCGAAATAATGAGCTGAGACGTATGCTTTCGAGTTACCAAATGACAAACTCCAGATTTCATTGAGAACCAGATTCTCGGGGAACGATCCACCGCCAATAACATATTTCTTTGCTCCCATATTCACAAATGAAGCATGCAAACGGGTCAATGGTCCCTCTAGAGAAAAGAATCGCTTCCAATTAAAATTTTGAGTGTTCAGCATGTAAATATCAGAGAGAATCTTTTTCTCTTGTGTTTGGCCTCCATAAATAAAAAAATATGGCGCTATGGGTCAAAACTCAGGAAATTTTATTGGCTCGAGTGACTTTACCTTCATACCAACTATGATGGAAAACTCTTTTTGAAGGAAGTCTTCCAGTGCACTGCTGCATAACCCAATCTTTCTTTTCTGTAACCAAATAAGTCAAGAATTCATTAGCCTTGCCAATCAATATTTTTGCAAATTTAACCTGGATCGTAGAGATGGACAACTGGACACTCCTGGCCTTGTTTAGAGCCTCCAGACAACAGAGCTGACTGTGGACGTGTAGTTGTCGCCGTAAGTTTCGACATCATTGGTGTTGTATTCTTGCTCAACAAACTCGATTGCAGTTTCCCACCAGTGCTTTCATTCAGAGTCTCTTTGATTGGATGAGTCCTCAACAAAATTCGTCAAAATTACGCTTGTAATCGGTTGTTTCTTTCGGTAGTGAAATCGTGAAACCTCCAAAATGTATATATTTGTTTGAATCTGGTAAGTAGTCGAGACTAAGTCCTTCTTCAAATTTGGGGACAGCTCCGAGTTTCGGCTCTAGTGGAATTACATCTCCTAGAACAAGGAAGATTAGTACTTGTTTCAATCTTCTGCCAGAAAAGTGAACGCATCTTCTATATATTTTCAATTTTGAAATAAAAGCTCTCTTATTTTGTAAGATAATCGAAATCAAAACTTTATTCACTATTTTCTTTAGAATTAAAGCATCTTTGCAAATCTGACAAAGAGCGGACTGAAAGAGCTAACTATATTCCGTAACTTCTATATTTGTTGACTCATCTAACTAATCCAAAGCCTGAAGCTGATTCTTTCTATAGTTAACGCGCTATAATACAAATGGGTAGTAGTTCCGACACTGGATTTGCGATAATAATCATTTCGCTCACGCTTTTTTCTCTAATTATAATGTATGCAACGCTATCAATAAGTGCAATCAAGAGGTATAAAAGCAGTCATTAATCGCTGTTCGAGCTAAATATACTAAGTTTTCAAAAGATTGTGAGCGATAGCAATGCAATTGCATTGGGCAAGACATTTTATTCATTGATTTTATTGCTCTGCGCTGTGCGAGTATTCGCATGGTTGGCTATGGCAATCGAGCTTTGGATACATCAAGAGCTTGTTGAAAAAGACATCGTTTACAGCGATTTCTTTAATAAATTGTTGCTGACTCTTCGATATATTCCGGAGACGCTGTTCCTAATCACATTTATGATCCTACTATGGAATGTAATCGTCTTGTTCCATGTTTGCCATCTTCGAGTTGATAGACGGCTCAAGGACGTAGCACTACCTCGTAAAAACTATTTCTTGATTTGCGCTAATTATCCTCATCATTTTGTGCATTAGCATTGAAAACATTTGGAAAATCCGTGTTTATGATCTTGATCACGCTCTATGCTTCTGCGCAAGCTACTATCAGCTTGGTGTATTGGTTTGTTCCGAGTTGGGGCGCTGATAAATATATCTATTCCAACGCCGTCATGAGTATCTCCACACCAAGTGTGCTAATAGCCACCGAGCTGTACTTTCATTGGAAATTTTCAGGTGTACCATATAAGTCACCAGGAGCTCGAAGGAAGCTGATAAGAGTTAACCTTATTCTTGTGCTGTGGGGCATCTGTCAGGGGATTACTGGTGGAGTCGAGTTCTTTGAGCATACAAGAGAGCAGCAAATTTATCAAGCAATCCTTGGGAACAACAAAGATGGGACTCTCCTCGAGAAATTGCTTGGACCTATAATTTTTGTTTCTCAGCTCTTCTTTTTGGAAGTGTTGCCGTTAGTGCTGGTAACTGATAGCAAAACAACAGAGAATTTCTCAATCAAGAAAGAAATGCAAGATCTGGTGAATACTGACGCTGTACCTGATGGTCTCGTAAACTCTTTACTTGCGAACTCCCTTGATAATGAAGTTGCTGCTAATGAGGTTAGTTTTTTTTTTAGAAAAGAATTTGTTTGCTAATTCTTAACTGTTAGTCAAAAACTGCAGGAGCCAACCATCTCGATTCGTATAACGTTATCAGAGACTCGCACCGCTTTTCTTTTAAGTGGATTAATTCAAACCAAGATGTAGTTTTTCAACCAACACCGGTAAGAATCTCATTCCATCTGCCGATGAAACCTGAAATTATGCTTTCTTCGTTTTCTCAGTTTATTGAGAATCATGAAGGAAAACTAGGGAAACTCTATTACTGCTATTTCCACACGGATACTCTGATTGCGAGAGTTGTGAAATTCGATAAACTTACAACATATGTTGCTGAGCAATTGAGTAAAGAGGTGTTTAAACTTGCGTAAGATATCTTTCTATACATTTAAATAATTTACAACAACATCAAGGAGAATTGACTCTCGCTACTTGCTGAGGATTAAAGGTTACTACCACGATGATAACTCAGCTACAATTATCTATGAGAACGCAGAAAATAGGTCTCTCGAGAATCTTCTATACGAGAAACAATCAACAAAAGCTCGTCTGGCTGCAAAATTGAAGGGGAATATTGTTAGTCAAATTGCAGCAGCAATCCAAGTTCTGCATTCTCAGAACCCACCTATGATTCATGGACATCTTACCTCCTCAAATGTGCTTTTGGACAAGGAATACACAGCTAAAGTGACAGATTATGGGTTGACTCCTTTAAAGAAGTATGCTAGCGTCAAAAGTGGATATACTATTATGGATGCATCAGTCGCACCAGAGTATTTGTGTGACCATCCAAAGTATGTCAGCGCCACGGACACTTCAGCTGATATATATTCGTTTGGGTTTCTTCTATGGTAATGATGCCCATTCAATACTGGCAAATTTTGCTCATGATATTTACATTTTTATTTAGGGAAATATTTGCTGAGGAGAAGCCTTTTCAAAATATGGGAACAAAAGAATTATATAATTTAGTTGTGAATGAGAGATCAAGACCAAAAATTCCCAACTTCTTTGGAGAGACTCTCGCTAATTTAATAAGAGCGTGTTGGCAAAGCGATCCGAAGAAAAGACCAAATATAGATCGTGTAATTGATATTTTAAATGATATTGACGGAAGGTATTCTGAGGATACGCAATAATAATGAGGGCGCAGGTATCAGGCTAATTAAGTTTGAATAATGTGGTTCTATTTTATTGTAATTCTAATGCAATTTTTTTTTGAAATCCTAGAGATGCTCTATTGGTTGGCTATATATAGATATGAGTGATTGATGTAAATTAATTTCCAAAAAAACTTGTTTGATTAACGAAGTAACACATCATTATGCATTCGATAGTAGAAATAATTTAAAATGGGCAGTATTACATTTAATTATTCATGCTCAGAATAACAGCAAAGAAAAAATCTCATGCTGCATGAATCCAATACAATGTCATTTTCATTTTATTTTTATAACATTTAAGTAAGTAGCCATCGGAAGAATCGATCGCACATTCAAGTTATCATTGAATTAGATATCTTAGCCGAAATACACGGCTAAACCGTTTGCTGCGAGTAATTAAATTTGGATTTGGAGCAACAGCATCTTTGTCGAGAACTTTGATTTTTATCTCATCAGTATATATTTGGAACATACTGCAGAAAAGCGTGAGCAAAATCAAGCCAGCGATCGCAATATGCATAGAGCTTGTCATTTTGATTATTGCCTGTTCATTGAAAGCCTTGGGACCGAGAGGCCCATGAGTCATTTTGCTGAGTTTATCGTCAATACCGAGTAAAATGAGTTGGAAAAGTTCCACTACAAGCAAACAAATCGCTTCAAGCGGGCGCACACGAATTCCTATATATTTTGGATAAGAAAATGTCCTGCTTTCCTTAACGGTGTACTTGTATTGATGTTTACAATTTGGACAGAAGACAGGCGGCAATACATTAGAAGAACTGCAGCCTTTTTCTTTATAGACGGATTGGTGATAGGTGTATTTTTGTTTGACCCAAATATCTAAGCAATCTTTGTGAACATAACTCATCGATCCTCGACAGAGACAAGGCTGGAATTTTTCCAGTTGGAAGCTTTCATGACATTTTGTCTGACCTTTTTCATTTGGTTCTTCTGAGTGTAAGCAGATCCAGCAACATGATTGTTCTCTGATGGTTTCAGAAGGTTTGAACTTGTTTTGGACGCTGTCGTTTTTGTACATATTTCAAAACTAGATTGATAATACAAAAAGATGTAGGTTTGGTTTAGTTATTGCATTCCAATACATTAGCCGTTAACATAAATACTCATCAAATCGATTTCAAAAAATCGAGAAATATTGCTCTGCGAGGAAAAAAAAAGAAGAAGAAATAATCACCTTGCCTTGAAGAGCATGAGACCCTCTCTTAATGACTATCTTTGCGGATGTATACTCTGGAAGTAGCATCGGGCTTCAGTATTCCCTAAGTGAGTGCCTTAAAACTATTCTTATGAGAATAAAGGCGAGCCATCTACTGAACGGACTGACCTAACCTAGTATTCTGATGCAGAACTGATATTAATAGCATCAATAGCTCTAATATCCTGTACTACTAGTAATAACTTCAGAAATATGCGGGATTAGAATAGACGATAATCATCCCAAATGTTACCAAATCTTCATTTTACGTTTATTGTGAACATTCTATTTTATCGGTAATGTTATTGCTTTTAACAATATTCGAATATTTTTGAAGATTCGAAATGAAAGAGAAAAGCAAATCTTGAAGTTTTTCGGTGGAATTGAAAAACATACATTTAGGAACCAAAGCGTTGACATTCAGTTTATAAAGGTCAACAATATTTCCTCGACAAATTTTGTGAGCAGTGATGATAACTGTTCTAACATTCGTTTCTTATGAATATTGTTATGCCAATTCATCCTTTAGCTCTTTAGAAGATAAATTTACTTGCTGAGCCCTGCATTTGCTTAAGTTCTTCCTCGTTTGTTTGCAAATGCATCAGATTCTTTTCATCTTTCACAATTTACTTTCTAAAACATTCTTTTTCTCGTCTAAACATAAAAAAATCCACTGAATCCTGCAGCTAATCGCATTTA
>ENA-UOUE01000609-UOUE01000609.1-compost-metagenome-genome-assembly--contig:-NODE-609-length-28095-cov-17.782069_pt1 | contig 28095 bp, 24 predicted proteins | sample MGYA00238146_ERZ747223 | MGnify/ENA primary metagenome ERZ747223 (study PRJEB28781, sample SAMN06268865) | compost metagenome | isolation source: single cell | place: USA: California, Emeryville, Joint...
ATTTCGATAATTTGCTGGAAGAGCAAACAATATCATTTACGAAATTATATTTTGATAGAAAACCCATTTTCTATTAATTTTTCCTTTTTTGAGATCCAAACAAACGAATCTTGTGACTTAAAGTGAAAAAGAAGTAGGCTGCCTGATGTCAAGCTATATTTCCTTTAATATGCTGCTCAGTATATGGTTGAAACAATCGTTCTGTTCAGAGTTTATTATATTTTTTTTGGGAATCTTATTATATGGTTGTCTCAGATCGAACACCCTAAGAAATTCAAACTCGTCCTTGAATTGATATCTCTAGGATATGTTACTGTTTGCGAACGCAACATAATTATAGCATTGGTAAAAAACTTGAGCCTTTTTGAAATAAGGTGCGATTTCTGATACGGTAAAATTGAAATTAATTGTATCATCCCAAAAATACGATAAGTAATAAAATACAAGACGGTAACAAAATTTGAGATCCTTCCTCTCATTGATCCGCTATGAACTGTAAAGTTTTTATCTTGGCCCTACTGACTATTTGGCTCTGGCTTCCTGTGGGGATTCTCCAAAATTTCCTAATCGGGCCAATCGCGCTTTATCTTCTGCTCACATGTTGCTTTTTTGGGTCGGATAACGCTTGCATAGGTTTGCTGTGTATACTGGGATTTCCAATCGTAATTATTGCATTCGTATTATACGGTTTCTTCACCTTCCCGAAGATAGTTTTCACGTCCCCAACATCAACTTTCAATGAATGGCTCTGCTCAGTTTTGAAATCAAGTCAACTTACTGAACAACTTGATGATTTGCGCTCGGGATTGGGTGCCGCAGGTTTGGGCTGAAGCTAGCAAAAGGAGTGGACGATGAAGATATGGAGGGATATCTCCTTTCGTTTCAGAGTTTATCTATGCTTTTTGATAAGAAAATAACTTCAGATTAAATGGAATTAATAGCAATCTATTACAAACACACAAGTTCATTAAATTATTATCACTGCCTCTTATCCAGCACATTCAAACCTACAATGAAAAATCTATAAACGGTAATACCTAACAAAGATGCATTTTTAACCTTCAGCAGGCAGTTCAATTTCAAATAAATTCGGCCTTGCGTCATAGACATGTTATTTTCTGTACTTTTACCTGCTAAGCGGCTCTTTCAGTGTAATTAGATTCTAAAAGCATGAGTCACCCCAATAATTAATTTGTCGAAAGCGTGATGCTGTTCTAAAGAATCACTCAACGATTTCGAAAAGTTATCAGAGTTAAAATCCTCAATAACAATTTGACCGCATACTAAAACTCTTCAATAGAAGCGCATAAAAAGAAATATATTAAGATAAATATTGCATAGCTATTCTCCATGATTACCTTGCAAAAGCAAACCGGATCAAAGCTACTCCGCGTCATCAGCACCTTCCTGAAGCAACCTACTCACGTAGCTTATTTCTCAGAAATGCCGGATCCCTCTGATCTGAAGTCTTGTTGGTTCTGCTCGAAAAAAAACCCATCTAGTAAACATAATTGCGGAACCTGCGAGATGGCACAGCAACCAGAGCGCACGATTAAAGACATGAATTATTTCGAAATCTTCAAGAGGTAGATAAATCACAGACTATCAATCAGCTAATATTGCATGTGAAATTAGCTCTATCAAGTTCGATATAGACAAAAAGCAATTGGAACGTGAATACCGCAAATTACAGATGCAACTGCATCCTGATAAATATAGTGTTTCAGTTGACAACAGCTTTGAATGCGCAGAAGAAGTAAAAAGGCATCTTAGAAACCAGCTCACTATTTTTCCCAGGCGAGACAATATAGCGAGAAGCTATCGTCGCTGATAAACCAGGCGTTCGCTGTACTCAGCGAGGATTTTAAACGAGCTGAATATATTGTAAGTGTCCGGGCTCTATTCGAGTTGTCTAAAGTAATAATCTAGTTAAAATTGAAAAAGAAATTGAGAGAAGAGGACCGCACTATTATGGATTCAGACTTTTTGGATGAGATCTTCGAGAAGAGAGACCGTGTGCAAGAAACAGAGGATAAAGAGGAACTCGAAAAATTGAAGGTGGAGAATGACACTAATCTTAAAGAAAGCTATACAGAGCTGGCGAAGTTACTCAGCAAAGGCGAATTCGATGAGGCTGCTGATCTTCTTGAGAAACTGAAATATTTCCATTCGATTGAAAACGCGATTGCTGAAAGGGAAGACAAAGAAAAACACAGCGTTGCTTAAGTTTACAGATTTCTGTAATGATATTTTTTCTTTTTGGAAGTCATTACCGCTGCCTATCCAATTGCTATAATGTCTATATTTTCAATGGTTAAAGTGTCATTTACGTAACAATTCCCTCAAGCACCTCATAACCGATATTCTAGCCTTTGCAAACTGTAAATTGATATATTTCCTTCTACTTGTAAGGGCTACATTGTAATGAATAATCCTTTCAACATAGCTTAGGCATTTATTTGGATACATACGCATTAATATGAATGCTCAAATGTAACAACACAACATTACTATTACTACTAAGGCATGTCCTGCCGATTTCTAATAGCTATTTCTATCTACATAACTACTCTTCAACCATTTGAACTTGCTCTTCTTGTGCCTTTTTCTTGCTCAAGCGCGCTTTTTCTTGGTTAATCAGATGTTTGTGGTACTCTAGCAGCGTGAATGAAGCGATGTTCGTGATTAACTTCTCAGAGTTCATGATTTTCTTGACGAACATTTTCACATCAGCGTCATTAGGATGCTTCTATATCCCCCGGAGCCGAATTTAGAAATTTTCTCAAAGGAGAGTTAGTTACCTTTTCGATTTCTTTGAAATCATTAAGCACGCACGCTCGAATCGCGTTTGTCGCCTGAGGCTCTTCGATTTTCTCATTGTACATGTCCAATCCGAATACTTCGTTGTCTTCATCCATCATCCTCGTACAGACGACGTATTTCTAAGCAAAACCCATGAATCGCTTGTATTTACAAGGGAAGTTTACTGTAAAGGCTTTCTTGAGGAAAAATAATAGCGAAAGCACAAATTTGCGCTCCGTGATGTATCCTTTCGATAAGACAAGGCAGATCATCTTGATGAAGCTCGCGACGATATTGTTCGACAGTTGACGCTTAGAGATAAACAACTTCTCAAGAAGCTTGATGATCAGAGTCGAATCTTTCTGCTCGAGTGCTTCTCGTATTTTCTTCTGGTTGTAGATATCAAGCCACAGCAAATAGAACAGCTCAACGGACTGCTTTTCGTCAAATTCGATCTGTTTGCCTTTGAAGATCCTCAGCACAAAGATGTCAGAAAATAATCATACCTCCCAACACGCTGTTGATCTCAATCGCGGTGAATATACAAGCAAGTCTGCTGTAAATAAGCTCTTTCTTATTCATATTCTTCAGATGGTATTCACGAAGGATCTCGCCAGCTTCACGCAAGCAATCCAGCAAATCCTGGATGATCGTATGATTTATCATGTGGACATATCTATTGGAAATTTAGCCTCTGAGTGCTTTTAGCTAGTTACTTCAGGATTCCTTTCATTGCAAGGTCAAAGAACTTCGATGGGCGCTGGTTTCGCAGGATTTTGAAGAAAATGTAGAATATTTTTTTAACAATTTCGTCTTTCTAACTCGAAGCTTAAGCGACGTGAGTTATCACATTTGGCATACCTGTTTCTTCAGTTTATTTGCGTCAACTGTGGCCTCAGCTTCCTTCAGCTCTTCTAAAACGTCCTTTCGCAGCTTATCGAAGGTCAGCTTTTTCTTTCCCTTTTTCGTCACGCGCTCTATTTCCTTTTCGACCTCTTTCTGTTTTTTCTTCTTTGCTTTTTTCAGTTCTTCTTGATCCTTGAAATCATGTTGATTAGAACCACTTAATCTTCGGCACAATGTGCTTACGACTTCGTTATCGTCTTTCTTTGATTGATAGGTGTTCACAATGTTGATCGTAAGATCCATTTCTATGATACAATCATAAAAACCATCTGGCAGCTTCTTTTCAGGGTATTTAGTGCAGAGTTTTGCAATGCCTGTAATGATAATCGTTTTGATCTCGACTGCAAAAAATTAAATAAGCTGTCATCGCAAACTGAAAAAATATTTACAGAAGGCTGGGTTTGGGTCTTTAAGAAATTCTCTGAGCGTTTGGTCTGCGATGTCTCTAATCTAAAGAGGGAGGAGAGTTTAACGTCGATTCTGGGGCAATGGTCGTTACCTGAGGGATTCTAGAAGCCTTTTTTCTCACGATAATAGTCGCAATCTCTTTCCTGAGGTTAAAGTAGTGGAGTTTCTTCATCAGCTCACAGAGGCAAAGCAAGCCAATATAATTGAAATCGGCGGCTATCTTCTGGAAACTCGTTTTTTGTTCTTGAGTAAGCTTGTCTTTAGGAACCCCTTTAAGCATATCCTTGTCTGGAGTTATATAGAAAGAATATTAGAGAAGAAACGGAAGGAATTCAATGCCTCTTATTTTGATCAAGTAGAGCAGATTTCCAACGAATTTTTTGTAGTGCTGAAGCAGGTTGTATTCAAAATTATAGAGTTTTCGGTCCTGTGCGGATAAAATAAGTTGGTATAAGGAGATCTGAAGGTTAGATAGGCTGGTACATCTTTAGAAAGTTGAGTTTGGAGATCGTGCTTCACCATAGTTTCGTTAATATCGTACCTGCAATGGATTAGTGATATTCCTATGTATTGCGTCTTACAAAGGAGCAATGTCTTTAAACACTTCGGTCATAGACATGCAAGCCATCTTTAGGATGATCACACTATTATCTTCACAGAGATGCTGAAGGGTTTGGATATGATGCAACTAATGTAGATGAATTTAGAGCGTGCTTCATCATTTAGAAGTGAAGTACGTTGGTTTCGGGGTTGCTGATGATAAATTGGGAAATCTGCTCGATAATTTTAGCTTTAGATTCTAGATCGAGCGCATCGATCTCATCGTTGGGAATAACTGCTCTGGGATCCTTTTTGAGCATGGAATTCAGCAGCGAGAACGCTTTTATGCGATTAGTTCCCTCATTTTCCTTGATTTGGTTCTTGACTTTTTTCTTCATGGGAGGCATCTCCTATTTTGGTTTCTTGGATATTGACACAATAAAAATTATCAAATACACTTTGAAAGAGGTCTTATAACAAAAATCTACCAACGCTACGATTTAACAACAGAACCTATTAATGCTACCAACTTAGTTGGCAAATCTGCACCAATCCCTGTAAATAGGCATTGTTATTTGCAATTTTCACTCGATGTCTTTGAAAGACTATTGTTACTTAAATGATGAATGAATATGATTCATTTGTCCTCAAATTCTTTTATGAAATTTATGAAAAAGTCTCGATAAAGAAAGGCGGTATGGACCTTAACCAAGCTAATATTACTGACTGGTAATTTCCTTAAATAATTCGGACACCTTATTGTAGTCTTTCTTGGAATCGTGGACCACTTTCGTGAGATAGTCATACCATTTATTGCATTCAGCTTCGGTTGTGGTTGAAATATATAGCGCTTGTTGCCCGTCTGCGTCTAATGGACCAATAACAGAAAAGCAGAGCTTTGGGTCAGGTTCTAGATAATACACATTAAAACTTGAGTCAATTGAGGCTAGTTGTTACTTTTCTTGAAAAGTCCAGTGTGTTTTGCAAACGGAGATTTCGCGTCGTACCCAACGGTCAAGCTTTTGATCTGGTGAACCTTCACTCTCCACTCTGGTCTAATTTCTGATTTGTTCGGTCTTTTGCAGACAATTTCTCTGAGGTCGTTTGTCATGAAGAGATGCATTTCTTTCGCCGAACCGTTGGTTTTGTATAATTTCACGATTTTCCCTGCAATCAAGAAATTCCTGATTTCTTTCGTCACGAGTTTCTCCTCAGGAGCCTTAGAAAGGTTCAGGTCTATAGGTGCAGTTGCATGAGGCGTAGTGAGGTGCTTATATGTCGCAGTTCCCTCTGTGATTATTTGCTCATTGCCTGCGTTGCTTGGATTCTCATAGGCCTCCTTTACGACTTTATCTGAATTAGACTTGAGACACAGCTGTCTATGCTCCTCATTATGCAGCGCGATGACCGAGAGTCCTTTGAAGGCCTGGTAATTGAGCATGGAATTAAATTTCGAGTTAATAGCTGTGGAAATTTTACATTAATAACGGTGTCTTGAGCTGCGTAATGGTGAACTATAACATCGTTCAAGCAGTCGATTCCTTTGTCTCTGACCACTGCATCGACGTTGTTCTTGGATGCTAGGAGGTTTAAGAGCAAGATCTGGAGATAGCAAGAGTTAGTTTAGAATATATAACTCTTCGTTTACTGTTCCATTAGCAGCAATCTGAGTATCATTAATAAACTTTCTAATTGTAGTAGTGATTTGGGGGAGCGCTTTCTCGCAGATATGAGTGGCTGCCTCTTCGACTTGAGAGATCTTGGTGGTAACGACTAGCAGTTCGTTGATAGTTTTAGGTCTATATAGTAATGTATTTAGTTAATTCGAATTGGAAATAGTAGTTTTACTTGAAGTGCGACTCAGCGTTTGCCAAATAGGCTTTTTCAACGAAACCAGCGGTGTAAATGAATTTGGATTTTGTTTTATCCGAAGCGAGACGAGACAAAATCTGTAAGCATTCGAAAGGAATCTCCTCGGAAGCTTTTTGCGACAAAATGAGTTGAATAGCCCTTTCGTGGCCACCAAGAGCGATAAATCTCTCGTGGTTTTCATTGCTGTAGACGAAATCTGCCAGTAGAATGGCACATCTCTTCATAAGAGGCTTTGATTATTGCAATTTTAGATAATTCATAAAGGGGAGAAACTTACCGTTGCAAAATCTTGAGATTTTGTGACGCGTAGCACAGCTTCCAAGCCACCTTTTTCTGCAATTTGTTGAGAATGGGTAGGCGATTTGATCAGATTTCCAAGAGACTCTACTGCCTCTAACAGCAGTTCGGTGTTTAACTCATGCTCTTTGATACATCTAACAAAAAGCATTGGCTTTTAGATCAGAAAGATCATAACAAAGCATACGCCACAATCACTTCGGTTGTTCCTTGTTCAATCATTTTGTCAATACTACCAGAGACATCTTCAGCCGCTATGTTACCAAGCACTGCTAAGCAGAGCTTAACCACGTCTGCTTCTTGAATGCGCTTGTAAATGTATTGGCTTATCGAAGGAATGAACTCATTTTTGATAATAGTAGCGACGTTATCTTGCAATAATGCCAGATTTCCCAGGGCCCTATCGTATTAAATGAATTATAATTCCATAAATAACAAACTAAAATTACTTCAAAGCTTGTTTGATGACTCGCTTTTCGTTTATCTTTTGATAATGATTGAACATTTTGATTAGCAGTTCAACGATTCCCACCTTGGCCAATATTTTTTTATTCTCCTCGTTTTTCAAAGAAAGATTAAAGAAGAGTGTCGCAGCGTTTATGATGAAAATCGGGTTGGTTAACTCCACTTCGCAGAAGTTTTTCGCATGGGGAACAAACTCCGATTCGAGCACTCGTTGGGCGTTTCTTTGGTGATTTTGAACGAGATTCACAAAGGCGACGCAAGTCGCCGAGCATAGTTGCAAGCTCTGAGGATATTTGATATTTCCTCGTGTTAGGACTGTCACAACCCCTTTGGTTCCATATTCCGTTTGCATTTTCTCATTTGTTGCGGTTTTTCCAACGAGCTCAGCAAGCGTGATCAGCATCTCGAGGTCATTAGGGTTCGTTTCCATAGCTTCTACGACTGTATCAACTCCGTGATAAGTATAGAAATTCTCGACGTCTTCCTCAGCGTGAATAAGACTTGCCAACGTTCTCTTCGCCTTGGAAGAGATGTCTTTATCTTTATCGAATTCTTTCAGCGTACCCAAGCATTTCTTGATGCTTTCTTCCTTGAATTGAGTGTTTCCGGTCTTAGACACTGACTCTATTATTTCAAAAGAGTTCAGGACGGCTGTCTTGGTCGATTGCTCGATAGCGCTCGTTTCGGCAGTGCTGCCCTCTGATAGTTTGTGAGTCTGGGCAGTTTCGGAAATATTTTGAAGGACGGCTTCCATGATTTTCGGGTTTCTGACGACTTTCTCTTGAAGTTTTGGATTATCTGAGAGTTTTTTGATAAGAGCAACGCATCCGGCTTTGAGAGCGGCGTTGGATGATTTAGCTGTAAGAACCTCTGCGGTGTTGTCAATCATTCCGTATTGAAGAATCTTATCAGCTCCTTCGTCACTTTCCGCAAGGCGGTCAATAGCTTCGACGAGGGCAACGGCGGTCTCGATCTCTGCTGTTTTAGCTTCTTCTCCCTCGTTCAATAATTTATTTTTCACTTCTTCCAGAGCGTCTGCCAATTCTTTTGGCTCTGCATTTTCAAACTGCTTTTGTGGTTCTTGAATAGAGGTTTCTGTGGTTTCTGATTTTTCACCCTTGATTATTTCAGCGACCTTTTCAATCACTTTGTGTTGCTCCTCTTGTTTTGGAGCTTCATCTTCTTTTTTGTGGGCGACTACTTTTTCGACAGCAACTACTCCGGCGACAACCTTTCCAGCCTTGCCATGATGATGCTCTTGTACTTTGGCTTCTTCTACAGTTTCTTGTTTTTCTTCAGCTGTTATTTCAGCAGTAGTTTCAGTTGTGTCCTTCGGCTCTTGAATTGGAGCTTCTTCTGCTTCATCTTTTTTGTGAGTGACTAGTTTTTCAACAGCAATGATTCCGGCAACCTTTTTCGCTACGTCATGATGATGCTCTTGTACTTTGGCTTCTTCTACAGTTTCTTGCTTTTCTTCAGCTGTTATTTCAGCAGTGGTTTCAGTTGTGTCCTTCTGCTCTTGAATTAGAACTTCTTCTGCTTCATCTTCTTTGTGAGTGACTAATTTTTCGGCAACAATGATTCCAGCAACCTTTTCACCCAAGTCATGTTGATGCTCTTGTATTGGAATCTCTTCTTGAGTAGATTCGATGGTTTTGCCGGTGTCTTCTTGAGGGATGTCGTGAGGCTGCTCCTGTATTTGTGTCTCTTCTTTAATTTCAGTTTTCTCTTCTTCTGTTATTTTTTCATTTGCGTCCTGCTGTTCTTGAGTTTCTTCTCTTATTTCTAGTTTTTCTACAGCTATAACTTCAGCTAATTTTTCAGCCACCTCCTGGGCCTGTTCCACAACGTCTTCTTTCACGTGGTCGCTTGTTATTTCCTCTTCATTTTCAATGAGATGATGGATTCTCTTTGAGAGATCTTGGACAATCTTAATCTTTGGATAGAGCTCCTTGATCGTTTCAACACAAGACTTGATTTGCCCAAGTCTCTCTTTCTCCTCTAATATCTTCTCTTTAGGAATCGCCTGTAGCGAGTTCTGCGCAATCTTAAGAACCGCAACACAAATCAGAGGATTTTGACTTTCCTCACCCGCTAACTTCAGCAAATTTCGATAAGTTTTTGACTCTTCATTAAGAAGTCCCATCTCCCTTGCATATTCCTGATCTTTCGATAGTTCTTCCAGAGCCATCAACGCACTCTCAATCGCTTGTTCAATCGGCTCAGAGCTACCAACTACTTTTGTTCTGTTCTGGAGCTCGCTTGGATCGACATGTTTCTCTTTATTTCCACGTGCTTCCGAAAGGCTCTGCAAAATATTTGCAATTTCCTCGTGTCCATTAGCTTTGACAATGACTCGAGCCGAATCAGAATCTCTCGCGAGATTTTTCAAGCATTGCATTGATTTATCAACCAATCTCAACAACTCTGGATTTGCTGCAACAATTTCTGGAGAAATGGCATTAGCTGCCTTTACAAAGCCAAGAAGCGCGTTAGGAGCATCAGCGTCTAACATATGACTCTTGTCGTGGCTAGTCTCAGAAAGTGCTTTGGTAAGATTAATTATAGCTTCTGCGGCTTCTTTCTGAGCGATCTCTTTAGGGTCGGTGAGATTCGAGCCCCAGCTTTCCTTTGGTTCAATTCTCTTGAGTACGCTATAGAACTGAGGAAGCACGTTTCTTTTCTTGACCTTCTCGAAACCGTCTGAAAACTTCCCAAGCGCTGAGAAGAATTTCGCTGAGTTTGCAAGCGCACGTAGAGCGACAGGATCGTTCAGAATGTCATACGACTCCTCGGCTTTCGATTGGGCTGCTTGGAGGTAGTCGGCAATGACATCAACGGAGCCTTTTTCTACAAGAGACTGCGCAACGGAATCATAAGCGCTGGCAACTTCTGTAAGCGCGTCAATTGCTTTGTCTACAGTCTCAGGGTTATATGTTTGAGTCGTTTCTGAGGCATTTATGTCGAAGACCTTTAGCATTTTATCCAGCGCCTTACCGTTATCGGTTAACAATTGTTTTGAAAGCTTATCTGAACGGTTCTTCTCACCGGCACATTCACTTCCGCTCTCAGAATCCAATTCTTTCTTTCCAAAGTGTCTTATTGTAGCGATATTCTTAACAGTTTCAAATACGATATCTGCGAGTTGTCCGGACTCAGCTGAAATGTAATCAGCGTTCTCGACGATTAGTTTTTGGATGAGGACTTCAGGTATTTCTGAATCTCGAATGCTGTCCAAAGTTTCTTCCTCAGCTCTCTGAGCTAGCCGAGAAACGACGAGGAGCTGCGATGCCATGACTTTAGGGGCCGCCACAGTCTTCGCCATGCTTTTTTCAATCGAGCTCACAAGAGGGGTGTAATTCTCCTTCTCTTCAGGACGTTTGGTTACCATCAAATTTGCAAGAGAAAGATTTGCTCTTTGGAACGCTTGGATTGACTCTTGAGCATTCAGATCGACGCCTTCGGCGATTTGAATTATTTCTTCCAAAGCCTTCTCCACACGAGCGACCGCTCCGAGATTCTGCAGCACAATGCTAGCTTCCTTTCTGATTGCTGCATTAGTTGGAAACCTGTTCATCGCTCCCATGACTTTATCAATGGCTTCGTTTTGACTCAAAATCTCTGCAATCTTAGCATTATTCGACGCTTTAGCTAGCACTCTCAAAACTCTATGTGCTATGTCTGCATTGTTTGCTGTTTCTAGAACGCCAACTATTTCCACGAGATTTTCTTGATTCAAGTTTGCTTCGAGCGTAGAAGGGTCGCTCAATAGCACTTCGAGTATTCTCACTGAAGAGCCAGCTAAGTCTTCCGTCGTGACTTGTGTAGTGCCCACCACGCGAGATTTAGGAGTATGCTTCAGATTCGCCTCGAAGGCGGGTAAATAGCCCTCAGAAGACAAATTCGATTTGACGGCACCGTTATGCTTTTTTAGTACGTTCACAGCGGTATCGACGGCTCCTTCTTCGATGAGTCTACCAGCGTTTTGAGGCAGCTTTGCTAGCGTAGAAAGCGCTTCAAGGTTTTGAAGTGTGACAGCATTGTTTTCATCCTCGTTTTCTGTGCTCTTGAGCAAGCTTCGAGTATCCTTTATGATGTTCTTGATAAACACCTTTTGACCAATTTTCGACGCGATCTCCGGCGATATCTGAGACATCGTTATCAAGCAGCGGTTGATATTCCCGCTGATGTCAGGATGGTCCTTATGCCTCTCCATCAAAGATATCAAAATCGGAGCAACATCGCCATTCAGCCCTCTTTTTACAGTTTCGGTGTTTGTTGCGGGATTTTGCAACAACTCATGTAACGTGCAGAGCGCTGCTACCGTGATTTCTTCCGATGAGGAACGGTTTTTAAGTGTTTCTAAAAGAGCTTCGATGAGGCCGTCCTGCACGAGGCTCTGCGGCACCTGAGATGTCTTCGTCACGGGGTTAGCAAGGATCTTTTTCATGATGCCAAGACTTGAGTTTAATGCTCTATCGTGGCTGACGAGGACTCCTTTTTCAGCAAGGTCTTCATCCCCAAACCTTGCCTCTTGAACGATGATTTTGAGCAAGGCATTATGAGCATCCTCGTTTATCATAGGTGGAATATTGAGGTCGATAATAGCAAGGTCACCTAGGCCTTCTAAGCCATCTGCGAGAACTTCTAGGTCTTTTTCGATCGAAATTTCTGATGAATTTTTCAATTCAGTGATGAGACTCTTGATATCTTTTTCGACGTTCTGAGCAGCATCTTCTGTCTGAACCTTTGAGAGCTTCTCGAGCAGCGGCGCAGCTGCGTCCTGGATCTCTTTATCGTTACGGTTCCTCGCGACATAGCTCATTACTGCCTGTTGTCCCCCTAAGCGAAAGAATGAACTCAATAAAGAAAACGATCATTACTCTGATTCGCGAGATGATGCAAGGCTTCTTTACTAGCGCACAGCTTATTCAGAACCTGGAGAGAAAGGACGCCCGTTTTCTTTGAAGGGATATTGCCTCCCTCTATTCTTGAGAGAATGTGACGAGAACCATCTAGTTTGAGCACGAGATTCGCTGTAGCAGGCGAGATCTGACTTGCTCTGTCTAAAATCTCCAACGCTCTGATTTGTACTTCCTCATTGTCTCCATATTTGTTCATATTCTTTATTGTTGCCTCGAGCAGCACCTCCATCACGGGCTTCTCAGCGATCTTATCAACACCCAAGAACTTTCCGCTCTATGAGGAGAGAGAGACAATGCATTAGAAAAATCAAAGAAATCAAGGTTATTTACCTTCACGTATTCAACAACATTCCCTTTCATAGCCAAATTTTTCCCGATGCTACGGAGAGTTAAGGCCACAGGAATCGGTCCCTCATTATTTTCGAGAACAGAGAGATAGAACTCGAGAGTGTCCTTACCGATAGCTTTGCTTCCGTAGAGGTTTTTGGACGCTTCCTTATTGTTGAGATCAGAGAGATTGTCGTAGAACTTGATCAGCGAGGCCAAAATCGGCGTTTTTGCCTCGCAGTCAGAGAGCGATTGGACTTTCTTCGCCAGGTCAGCCGCCTGATTATGCACGTCTTCCTTCAAAATCTCTTCTCCCAGTCCCGGGATCAGGCTCAAGCAGGCCGCTGTGTTCAGTTTCGTTTCCAAACTCATAATCTGAGCTGAGTCTGATTTCTTTGAGATGCTTTTTCCCATCTCACTCATTGTCGCTTTAATGCCCTTTATCTCGCTCTCATCCGCAATCTTTGCCAAGATCTCAACCGAAGAGTCTCGGAGATCCTGCTCTTGCTTCGTGGTCAGCGTCTGTTCACTCTCATCCACTCCCTCATCCGCAATATCAGCGTCCTTGGGTTCTTGTTCTCCTTCTTCAGCCTCAGTTTTCACAGCGACTTTTTCTTTTTCAGCAGGAGCTTTCCCACTGAGGATATCCACCACTGCTTCCATCGCATTTGCCTTCCGGAGATGCGGAAGAGCGTAGTCCGATTTAGTCAGCTGCTGCACCATTCCAACTGCGGTTAAGCCTGCTTTTTTCCATTCTGGGTGCTTTTTCGTGAGGGCTTTCATATGGTCAACAGCTCCTGCATCAACGACTTGTCTCGCGCCTTGCTTATGGCTCGAAATGAGGTCAAGCGCCTTGAAACCCTGCTCTTGTATTTTCCTATTTTCAAAGAACGCTCGCATTCGGCTGACGATGTTAGCAGCCGCTCCTCCATTGATGATTTCTTCCCTAGCCGAGTGCTCAGCGCCGATTTGACTGATAAGACTGCAAATAGACTCTGCGAGTTTTTCGTCCTTTGGGAACGCCTCGCTTGATTTCAAAAGTTTGCTCACACAGCCTTTCGAAACAGCACTTTTAATGTTTGCTTCGCTGACGCAAAGCTTCTGGAGAGTGTCTGAGCAGGCGCGAAGTACATCGGGATCTTGGATATCACAAGCATGGGAAATCAAGTCTATACCGCCTTGGTTAACGATGTCTTGGGCATGTTTAGAGCCCATTTCCGCAATACGGCCTAGAGCAATAGTGCAATTGCGAATCACCTCATAATCATCAGGAGAGCCTTTCTGAACAGTTTTCTCGAGGATAGCGATGAGGTCAGCGATAATGCCTTTCTTAACGGCTGCTTCCATCATTTCGTCAACGAGCACCAAACTTGACAGGATAGAGATCTGAGCAGTGTTTCCAGCTCGTACGGAGGCAATAGCCTTATCCAGGTCGTTGATTGTCGAGATTTTACTCAGCATATTGGAAGCGAGCTAAAGAAAAGACATTTTACTCAAAAGGAACGATAGAAAGTAACTTACATTCACGATTTGTTTCTCTTCGGGGTTCTTTTCGAGAAGCTTGACCACCGTGTTCATCGCGTCTTCGTTCTCTTTCATGGTAGAAATAGCCTCCTTGGACTTTGAGAGGTTGCCGAGAGTGCGTAATCCTCCTTGTATAACGATCGGATCATCAGCTTTTTTATTGAATAGATCGATCAAATGCTTAATGCCTCCGGTTTTAATCATAATAGCCCTTCCAGCAGGATTAGCTAGTGATAGGAAGTTATTGTGCGAAAGTAAGCAAGGGAAATTTACAAGAAATTCTCTCAAGCGTCAGCATAGCTTGTTTGACGACACTAGGTTTTGCTTTTTCCTGTTGAGCAACATTCATGCAGAGCTCTACACCGCCTTGTTCAGCGATGATCGCGCAATTTGAAGGGTTCACAGCGAGAATACCCAGCAATGAAATCATCAGCTATGGGAAATAGGAGTGTTAATTCGCGAAAAGAAGGGATGTTCTTTTACTTTTTGAGTGGAGGTGGATTTTTCGGACTCGTGGTTGAATGCAGCAACTAGAGCTTCAACAACTCCATCCTCGACGAGTTTTTTGGCTTTGTCTTCATCAGTATGCTTACCTTCTCCCACGATACCCAAGAGACATTTCGTAGCAGCCTTTGGTACACATGTTAGTCAAGTATGGTAGAGAAAATGTATTGATTGTTACGTGTAGGACTGTATCGCTTGTAATATGGTTCTTGAGGGCTGCGATAAGGGGAAGATGACCCTTCTCTATATAATATAATAATCGTTAAGCATTTAGAGCGAATAATTTAGAGACCTGTGAAGACATAATGCGCGTTATCTCTGTGCTTGGTGTTTGGTGGGTGAACGAGAGTGGTTAGAGTATTGATTGAGAAGACGAGGAGTCGAGCGAACTTTGGATTTTGGTTGATTGCTTGTAGTGCGCCTTCACAAGCGGGATCTGGCTTGCCAAACTGCTTGGCTATTTGAAATTGGTGAGAAACTATCGAAAGAGCAGTAGAATGTTACAGTGCAATGAAAGTTTTGAACTTTTAAGAGTCGAAGCGCTTTTATTCATTTTGCTAAGTGACTAGGAATCTTCACTTTGAAAAATTATAAATGACAATAATTAATTAAACTTGGATCATCGTTGAGATATTCGGTCGAAATTGTCTCAAATAATAGTTGAGGATTCTTCATGAGAAAAAAAGAGAATTGAATAATGTAGGTTGACCTGAAATTCATGTCGAGATTAACAGTTCGTTTCAGAGGAAAAAAATTGGGAATAAGGAATTATATTACTAAGAATGAAATATTATCTCTCTGATTTCAAACCTACGTGCTGCAAGGGTTTTTTTTTCCCACGTAAACCAACAAACCAACTTCTAATTTGCTGAAGTTGCTCTCATGTATGTTGGACTCTAATAATCGTAATGCTCCAATAAAGCAGAAATTTGTCATACGAAGTTAGTTTAATGCAAAATTAATTTGTGCGCCGGAGTTTAACAATACAACGTTGAAAAACAGGTTGTAAAAGCTTTGATTTTTCTCATGGTGAAATTTATGCTAATTTGCTTCTCTTAAAGGTTCAAAAAGAGATTTGACTCCTGAGAAGTAATCAGCTGGAACTGAATCGCAAATTTAAAGAGTAAATAAGTTGCGCCAAAATTGATTGAATACTAGAGTGTGATAAATGATGTTTGAACAAACTCCAATTATATATCCTCTCAAAGAGAAAGAAATTTTTTTTTGTGAATGTGCATCTTGTTGATACATCTTGTACGGTCTTCCGTCAAATTCCACTAATGTTTTGTTAAATCATCACTTTCGTGAATGAAACACAATCTCTTCATTTCAATTTTTTTTAACCTTGACCGATAAGCCACAATACGAATCAACATGATCAGCATTCTACTCTTATATCTGCCCTCAATTGCTGAAATAGCTAGCAACATTATTTTTTGCATTCTTGCTATTTAGGTCTGCAGAAAGCATTCTCATGAAAATTTCTAAAGTAAGTTTAAGTATTCGAGCTGTCAATACTTTCTGGAACCGCTTAAACACATCTCGACTTGTAAATGAGACCAAATCTGACCGAACTCCTCCGAAATCGAATGCCATTCAGCAAATGGTGATTTTTTTTAAGTTTCCATTTAATCATTTCGAGTTAGAGAAACCTCCTCTAGCCAGTTGCAAGCCATTCTCTGCATCCTTAAGAAGACAATCTTCCAAAACACTCTAAATAGCATTTCGTCGCTGAGTGCAAGTTTCAAATATAGATTAGGTTGATATCAGAAATGATTCGACTTTCTGGAGCTTATAATAAACTTAAAAGTGATTCGGTCAGATCTTAGATATAATCATCGTGTCCAACTTGGATAAATAATTCTTTTTCTAATAAATCCAAAAGAGGCAAATTTTCCCAAACAATGAAGAAAAAAAGCACAAGAATTGAGTACGTCGTCAAGAAGGACGAATCTCAGAAACCCGGTGATGATTCTACCGATAATCAAAGCGATACCATTTCAACTCCAAATGATCTTTCCAGAAACACTTCCCAAGTTTCCAACACCAGTGAAAAGTCCGGCTCTAAAGTCGGCGAAGCCGCCTCACTGTTAGCTACTGTTAAGAGAGACAAGAAGATAAAAGCCGTCGAGCGCACGATACCTTTCATGGATCAGATAGTTTTCTATGATCTTTCAGTCGAAGGACGAGGAGGCGAAGAAGACAGAATTTATGCCATGGGTCCATGGTACAGAAGCTACATCCGAAGAGGAAACACCCTCGCAGTTATCTGGGGCGACAAAGGCAAAGATAAAGAAACGATATATGCTCGTAAAGGCTTTGAGAAGTTCTTCGATCTGAGCTACGAGTATATCCAATACAATCTCGGTGAGATGAAAGACTTCTCAGAGAAGTTTGGTCTTCATGAAGAAGAGGAGCATCATAATCTCCATGGAGTCATCTTCGATAAGGCAAAGAAGGCGCTCCAGAACGGTGAAGAAGTCACTGTGTATAAACTTGTGAAAGCGAATGGTGAAAACGCGCAAGTCTCGTGGAGCGAAAAACTCAGAGGCTGGGTTATCGCTTCGAAGAATGTGGGGCTCCTTGCGAGAGAGGAAAGAGATCTTGAACTGTACTCTCAAGATAGATACTATTTCGCTAGATTGATCGGAGAAGTATGGTTCAAAATCGTGAAGCGATTGACTGACGAAGGAAAGATCGAAGATCTCAAGAAGGAAATGAATGGCAGAACTTTCGTCGGAGAGTATTGCGGAAACCAAGAGCATCAGCACTTGGTGAAATACAAAGACATTTGCATTTTGTTCGTCGCCGTTGTAGACAACGAAAGCCTTATCACCTGCCTCCCACCTGAAGAGTCCATTGGGCTTTTTAAAAAATACGGTTTGGATCACGTGAATTACCAAAAATACGACAACTTCAAAGACTGGACAACCTTCAATCTCGCACTCAAGAAGATTTTCACAGACGTCGCTGTCAGCGACATCGAAGTTGAAGAGGAAGGCTCCGTGCTCTACTTCGTTAAGAAAGATAAGGAAGGAAGGCAAGAAACGCTGAGCTTGTCTAAGCTGAAGACCATGGAGTACAGAGTGTACCGAAAGCTTAGAGAAAAACTCAGAAATTATGCCAGCCGCTACGAAGTTTCTCATAGAAAGAACCAACTGCCTCCAAACGCTGACACCTTATTTAATAAGTTCGTGAAAGAAACCGAGGAGTTATGCCGTGACAACCCGCCACCAAACCCTCTCGGTTACTATTTCTACGTCGGAAGAGCCGCATTTGATTACGTATCGAACTATCCAAATGACTGCAAGCTTCTTCAAGAGAGATATATCACCTTCCTTAATGCTTTGTTATACTGCGTGGAAAACGACATCGTCATGGACCCTAAATTCCTCAAGAATGAAAAGAAATTAGCCGAAATTGCCCTGATTCCATGGACGAGCTATAAGAACCATAAGGAAGAGTACCTTAAGAAGTCTTATTCCATCAAAAACGGCGGAGACGAAGAGAGCAAGATTGACAGCTCCCGAGGAGGACTCCCTCAAACCGTCTATATCATCGTTCCAATGGGAATTCCAGGCATGGGAAAATCGACCTTAGTGAGCGCGTTTAGAGACCTTTTGAAGAAATACGATGCCTCGCTTGATGTTATCTCAAGCGACGAGACGCGCGCTGAGTGCATGGAGAGACTCGCGAAGCAAAACAAGTCGCTCACGCCAGACCAACTCTTCGAAAAGACCGGAAAAGACGCTGCAGAACTCTTCAAACAACGACTTAGCACACTCATTGCTAACGCGCATAAGAAGCGGGAAACCAACGTGTTTATCTTTATCGACAAGAACCACCCTCCAAACGCTTTAAAGGGAACCTTTGAGCTGATCAACTCCAACGGAAGCCATCTTAACAAAAGAGTCGTCTGCTTAACTCCGATTACTCAGGAAAAGTACACCATCCACGAGAAAAAATGGTATCCGTTCTCCTTAGAATTTTTCCTCAATTGCTTCAAACGCGTCCAAGACCGAAAGGAGCACCCAACCCTTACCGGAAGCGGTCTCAAATCAGCCGCCGTGATGTTCATGTTCTTCGATTGGTACGAGAGGATTAACCTGAACGATGAAAGCATCAAAAAGAACGGTTTTGACCTCAGTCTAAGAATTCCTTTTGTCAGATCTGACCGTCCTCGCGCAGACCAATTCCCTCAGAAATTGAGAGAAAAAGTTGAAGCTGTGCTTAAAATCAGCGAGAAGGACAAAGAGCGCAGAGAGGAGGCTATTAAGGAGTTCATTGCTGAATTCGAAAAGAGCGATATCAACTTCGAGTTCCCAAAGAAGAGCGAAATCACTGAAGCCCTCACCGCGTTCATGGAAGCCAATTTGACCTATCCTGGACAACAAAAGCCTGCAAATCAGATCTCAGAGCCTCAAGGAAAGAAGGAAGAGGAAGAGGAGAAGAAGGAGACAAAGATTGTTGAAAAGAAGCAAGGTCAGAAGAAAGGCGGAGTAAGATTCGAGGAGTTCAACCCAACACAGACGCCGCTTTATCTGGGCATTTTCGAGAAGACTGACTCGAGCGCCGTGATAAGAGACTACATAATCGTCGGCTTGAAACGCTTGCTGGAGGAGTTCTCAGGGGATGTAGTTCTGGGCAGTATGTTGAAGGAGTTCGAATCAGGCAAGATAACCAGCTTTAAGTTCATCAAGGATTACCACATCACGACCTTCTATATGGGAAAGAAGAAGGAGAATCGCAAGTCTGACCTCTTTAAAAACTTCGAGGAAGGTCTCGAGATGAATATGGAAATCAGAGGTATTGCCATCGTTCCTAATTGTATTGTGGCAGGTATTTGTTTCCCAGATCAGTCAAGAATCAAAATCGATAACAAATACCCTCATATCACGATGATGGAAGGCGCCTGGGCTCCTGTTGCCAGCAATTTCCTGCTTGAGGCTGTTTGCGGTGATGGCGGCTTTGCTTGGTCAGCTTACACAAAGGGCGAGTTCCTGAAGAAGGGCTCATTCGCGATGAAAGGCATTGCTGACGTGGTAAAGCAAAAACAAAAGGTAATGGCCTATGTCGTGAAGCTGGATGAGCCTCTCGTGATCCCAGGTGTTACAAGAGCTATCTTCTAATCCTGATACTCGATTTATTGATTTAATACATAGAGATAAGCGCTTTTTGTGACTGAATTGAGTTAGTAGATTGAGAAAATAAACCGTTTATTAGATAATAATCTTATAATAAATCAAAGCTAATGAGTTGCAAATCATTGTCTGTTGGTCATTAAGGAGCAGAAGTTTGATATAGGCTGCAGTTAGATATTTAAAAGTTCTTTAGAAAATGGATTTAAAGGAGAATTTTCAAAAAATTTTATCTATAAACAAACAACATTGCGTTGATAGGAAAGAGTGGACCCCGCAGTGGGAAAATTACCCGGTTATTATGTTTAAGAAATTAATGAGTTAACAGCTGTTTTCTATGCAGCAACTTAAACTTATTGCTTTCAAATACGATGGGATTTGTAATTGTCGAATAGTTTTTTGTGGTTTTTCGATCGGCTTACCGCTCGAGTGCCTTGGGACCTTCGCGTATTTCCCTCCCGAATAGCCAGCGGAGTTTGTAAACGCGCTTTGTTCTTCCAACGTCTTCACGCTGTCATTCGTCGCGAGGTCTCTTACAAACAGCTTATAGAGAGCATTCTCCGCTTCTACATTGCTACTCGAGCCTCTAACCCTCTTCTCTTCAAGTAATCCTTCCAATACAGGCCTATTCGTTTGAATATACTGCTCGAGTCTGCTGTTATATGCTTTCAATGATTCTACCTCATTGATTAAGCGACCATTCTCCTTCACCAGCTCTTGTGCGTGGCATTCAAGCGTCTTTACTTTCATTGAAAGGTCAGCTAACTGCTCGATTACGACCATTGAATAGTTATTCTGCTCAGTTTGTCTTTGCGGTGAGGCTGTGGCTTGAAAACTGAAGTTATCTTTTACGTAGTACTTTTTTTTTGGACTCTCGGCTTGAATGGCCTTATCTTCCTTCGAATTTTGCTGTTGAGTGCATTGCAGCGACCTCCGGAAAGACTCGATGACGGCGTTCATTCGCTTGCTCTCTTGTTTGGACTTCTTTATCGAATCTTGGAGGTTTTGCTCGCTTTGTTCTAGCAACGCGACCAATGATTTCTTCTCGCGTTCAAGGCTACTGATTTGTGAGAGATATTTCTGCTCTTTGAGCTTCAGAGTCTTGTTTTCTTTTTTTAATTGCTCATTCTCGGCGTAAAGGCTGGAACTTAAGTCTTTCACGGGGTAGTTTTGGTTGTAAGCGTCGTATTCGTGATCGAAGCGTGCATCTCGCATGATGGGTTTGTTCTCATCGCGGTAATGAGTCCGGTCGGTCATGGGAGAGTGATCGGTGCGAGCAAAGTTTTTTTGGTTCATGTTTGAGTTGTTGCGGTTGAGGGTGAGTCTTCGAAGGACGCGTTCGTCGTCTAAATCGGGTTTCATGTCGTCGAGCACCTTTCTGAGGGCGTTTTGGTCGAGGGTGAGGGTTTTAGGATGTCCCGTTTTCATTGTCAACGGTGATATTTTTATTTCAACTTTGCTCCTAAATTAATTAACCACCTAAACAGCTATATATTATTTAAGCAACTTTCGATAAATGACTTGATGATTTTGAGTGCTGAGAGCTAAAATTGGAAATGAAGGAGCAAATGTTATTGATTTAGCCACTGGGAGTTGGTGATGCTCTTCTTTGTCATATTCGGTGTGCAAAGCCTAATCATTCACTTTACATAGGAGGAATAAGATCAGGCTAGGACGCCTATTGGAAATATATTTGATAGTATTGGCTGCTTTTATTGAGATCAAGCTCTTTTAAAGAACCAAATCTAAATATTCATGTCAGAATCGCAGCCAGTGATTATTTCCTTGATACAACTCGCTGATCTCATGGTATGGATTTCCTTGTTAAAACCAAGGCTGAACTATCTCTTCTCTGCGATTCAGTTATTTTGTAGACTATAACTGTGACTTAACGATCTTATGACAGCAACACATCAGATTATGTAACCTTCGGTTGCAATAAAAAATCTGCCAATATCATAAGAACCAAACAGTAGGGATTAAGCACCAGCCCTTGAACGAAAGTGAGATGACGATGGCCAAAGGTCTGTAAAAAAGACTTCTCTAGGGCATCTACGCATATATATACAACAGAATTCTGCTGTAGAATTATCGAGACTTTACTTATAATATTAGTTTAAGGACGGATATTCAATAAAAATGGAGAATAGCATTGACAAAAAGAGTGTTTTGGAAGCGATTGTCAGCTCAAACATTCAGAGACTCCTTGATTTGAGCAAGGATCCTGCTTACAAGGATAAGCCTCTTACTGAGGTCAGAAAAATTACCATCGATTTTTGTTGAAATCTCACTTTGACTCACCGAATCTAGGTCGGGATTACTTTCTTGCATGGAGTCTGCTCGCTTCGCCCATCAAAAGTTTCTGAGCGATCAACCTGCACTATCACGGGTAATCATTCGATCAATAGGTTTAATATCACGGAATCTAGAGGCAGAAGATAAGATAAATGAAGTTATTAATATGCTAATTCTCAAAGGCCATAACGTTGACATTAGAGACAAGGTACCTCTTGTACCACCGCCCTTTTCTCTATATAATTTCCCAATTAGAATGGCAGAACTCCGATGCATTACGCTGCTAGTTCAGGCAATTCAAAAGCAATTCGTACGCTTTACAAAAAATCAACGCTTGGTGTGGATCCGCTTACTATTGTAAGATTTTGTCGCTATGGTTAATGATAACCTATTGATTTTCATAGGGTAATGAGACCCCTCTGATGTTTGCTGTAAGATTCAAGCAATTGAAATGCGTTGAAACAATACTGAGTTTCGGCGTAGATTTTATGCTCAAAAATAATGTAATTCTCGTCACAAATACCTTGTGGTGATTGCTTATATCAACAATTCAGCTTGGGCAAACGGCATATGATTTGAGCCGAATATATAAGGATCCCGCAATTGAAGCACTTGTCGGAGAGATGAATAAAAGATATAGTAATGGCATTTCGAATTGATTTAGTCTTAATTCACCTTTGAAATAATTAGAACTGCGAGTGCAAGTGATGTTTCTACTTGATAAGAAATACAGCAAACAAGAAACTTGTTATACGCAACTTGGACCTAGAGAAAGATGCGAAATAGTGTCGTATCTTTAAATCAATAAAGAAATTCTTGCAATTGGCGGAGGCAACAAAACGTACGAATAATTAATAAAAACAAGGCTTCACTGGAAGAGCGAAGGCTTCGGATTATCTCAAAGGAAGTTTTTTGATATTATAAATCTCTTTGTAACTATTAATAAATGAACGTCGGATCTTCTCTTGCATATGATTTTACTCGTTGTATTTGTAAAGTCACCCATGAATTTTAAATGTCAAGGTCAATAATTTACTTCAGACAAAAGGTTTTAATTAATTAGAAAATGCTGGCTAATGTGATTTATGCTGCTAATTTATTTTGAAAAACTATTTATTCATAATAACCATCGCTTGCACACTTGCTACTCTTAAATACTTTCATTCAGAAGCTAAATTACCAACAAATTCGCTTCATTCTTTAGGAACTGTAAATTTTCAATGAGAAAATTGTTGAGAGGCGACATACACTACATGCTAAATCGCATTGGTCAATTTCTAAATTCAGCGACATTTGTGAAATTTAAACTATCGGGTACGATCATATGCATTTTTTTTTCATTTCCTAACTAAATGAAAATTGTCATTTCAAGCGTTTTGCTTTATTTCAAAAAATCTCAGCAGCATGGTTTTTATCATTTGATCAGTCGCATCTGATATGAGCTCGCTCTGCTCCATCGCAGCTCCTTCCTCATTCAAGTACAAACTCGCTTTCGCAATGCTATTTCCGTTAATATTGATCAATTGCTCAACAATTTCTTTCGCTCTTGGTTTCAACTACCCCAGAAATATCCATTAAAATAATTTTTCAAACCTTAGAGTTACCAAGTCCATATCTAAGCTATACAGCTTGGGTATCACTACCGACGAAAGGATGCTCTTGAGATTAATTATCCCTCGGGCTAACTCAGCAGACGTCAACTTATTCAATATCGTATCCAATGTCTCAGACTCATCCACCTTGCCTGGTTGCCCTTGTTTCGTTTTTTGAGGATTCTTCTGGGCTGAGACTTCTTCTTTGATTAATTGTAGGAGCTCTTCAAATTTGCCTGAGTATGCTTTCATCAAGGTCAAAGCATTGCTAAAATATGAGACGATCAGCGTCAGTACGAAACGAAAAAGGTTATTACTCCAAAAATTTATTAGCGAACTCGCTCTTTTTCGCTTCTTCTTTAGCTGCGGCGTACTGGTGGTATGATAATAGGGTTAACGTGGCTGAAGCTTCTTTTTCCTGCTTGAGAAGCCCTGGTAAAGTTTCGCTCTCTTTCATAAAGCCTGAATGAGGTAATTAATGATGCGATTGAGGAGCAAGGAGGCTTACCGTTCTTCCAAAGGCAATATCTGACGTAAATGTGCTCGTTTAAGGAGCGCGCAAATGCGTATGAATTTTGGAGAATGAAATGCAGTTGGTTGATATCCTAGGGTTAGTATAACTTCTGAGAGAGGTGTTGGAATAGTGGCTGTTACCTCTTCTCTAAGCTTCTCGAAATGCTCATCAATGAACTCTTTCACAACAGTCATCATGTGCATCTGCACAATGCATTTGGTGACTGTGGCCTCAACATCCCACTTCAGAGCAACCAGCTTTTTCTATCATATATTTAGATAAGCTTCAAGGACGCTCATCTGTTTGTTTTACTTCTTGATAGGCTTTCTTCAAGGCTTCAGAGTTTGCAATTTCAACAAGCTTAGAAATTAGAAATATCATGATGAACGGGTCAGAAAATCAAAGTACCATTTTCGGAGTCGTCATCAATAGAACCTTCTCCATAGCCTCAATTATCTTAGCCCAATCGTTCTCGTCAAATGAAGGTGATAAGTTGGTCAGGAAACTCTTGAATGCCTCGATACTAATCCTTGCTAAGGACTATAGAAGTAGTTTTTTCAATTCATAAGTATTTTTTGATAAAATTACCTCGTTAGGGTTCTGCATTGGGGTTACAAGGATATTTAGGAACTCTGGCATGAAGTCTTTGAGTTTTGCATAGTATGTTTTGTAGATATCGATCATTTTGCTGTAGGCTTGCTTACAGTTTTGCTTTAAAAACTCGAAAGTCTGGTCTTTATTGCTATGTTTTTTCCCTTGAAATGCGAATTGCACTTCATCAAACAACAGCTTTATGACTCCGCTAATGATTATCTGCCAGAAATCATGCGTGAAAACGCCGCCATTCTCTTTCAAAATCGTATATAGTGTCTGCAACGCGGAATTAGCAATCTTTGGTCGCGTGTCAGTTGCCATGGTTGCAAGTTTTCCAAGCAACGAGAGCCATGAATCTATCATACAACACGATAAACCCCCAAAATTCCCTAAGAAATTACCTTCTGTAAGTCCATAGTAAGAGGTCATTGCTTTATCCCCAGCGTCAGCTACCTGCTCAACCACGAGCTCTGGTTCCCCTCCCTTCTTCTTTTTCGGGCTAGATATTTCTCCGCCAGACGTCTTGGTTGGACTGGATAGCTTCATTGGGCTTGGTAACTCTGATCCTTGGCTTATCACTTCGGCTTTATTGGCTTCGAAGGCATCAAACTGAGCTTTCTTGACTATCGAGCTAATTCCCTGTTGGATCAAAGTCACGGAATTGAAACTGATCTTCTCGACGCGACAGTTGATAAACTTCAAAAGCACATGCAAGTAATCGAGTAGATTGTCTTTCAATGGCGCGATATCATTAGAAAAATGCTTTTGAATTATCTAAATTAAATTAACATGAGAACCAAGCTGTTCAATGAAGCCGCTACTCCAAAAGACATCTCGACGATTTCTGCGCTTTCTGATTCGATTCCATGGCCCAATACATCGAAAATAGTCCTATCATGCGCCTTGAGTTAGAGAGGGCAAACATTTCAATTGATTACTTCCATCCGGATTTTAATCTCCATAGAGAATGGGAAATAATATGGTCAATGCAACTGAGAATCAACACTTTAATTTCCAATTTTTCGTTTGGAAGACGAACGAAGATCGTTTCGAAAGGATCGAGGAACTCTTTCTGGAAATCAAAGCCAACAAATTCGTCTCTCTGTAGGTATATCACACAAATAAGATTCAAGGAATTTGCGTATTTGGGCTTACTTTTAAGAATTTTAAGGCTAGTTGTTTAAGCGAATCGACTGCGAACATGCTGATAGCAGGGTCTTTGTGGCAGCCGACTTTACTGAAGTGATCTTTCATAAGATTCCAAATCTGCCGCCAGATGAATTTCACGCGATCCATATTATACTCAGCGACTTCGACAATCTTTTGCAGGCTGTAAGTACGTGGATTAGGCGCTTTGAGTTCAATTCTAACGAATTTTGATCATTTATTAAATAAAATGTCTTAATATCAGGAGTTTTACTCAGAGATAGCGCAGAGATGTGTGATAAACGAAACAATTTCATCCACGTTAAACATGCTCGTTTTGCTGAAGATCAGCTCCAACTGATTCGGGTCAATCGAGGCTTTCAGGAGGTTTCCTATAGTATTCTCGTTCTCAATGTTTTCCGCTTCCTTGGAACTCAATGACTCTCTTCTAACAGAAGGAGTCAGGTTCAGGAAATAGTCTATTCTGCTCATGCACTCGATTATCGATCCCCAGCTTGATCTAAGGCAGTTATTAGGATTTCCCGCGATTTGTAGCAGAGTTTTCAGGGCCAACAGGTGCTTTTCTTTAATCTCTTTGAAAATCGGACTAGAAACAGATTAAGTAAAGGATTTCAAGAGAATAAATTACTTATATCCTTTTTTGAGTCGCGTGAAGTTATAAAGACTGATCACAAACATATCTCTCTCGTCATCGAGACCGTATCTGCCAGCGATATAGATACTCAGCGCGTATCCTTCCAAGCACATCTGAATTATCTTCGAATCATCGTTTTGTTCCAACAGCACACTGAAGCCTGCGAGCAATGGACTCCACATGATAGAGAAGAGTGGTTTGACGTATTCCGTGCTCTGAACTCTGATGAAGTTGGTATCGCGGCCCTTCTTAATCATTTGCTTGCTCTCATTAATCATGCTCTCAGATTCTCTCATGAACAAATCTTGCTTTTTCTTTAAACTTGCTTGAGTGCTTTCCAACCTATGTGAATAAAAAACCCCTTATAAGTCTGATGTGAGAGAGTAGATAGCATTACAGAGTCTGTTTTGCTTGTTCAGAAGAAGGAATAGCCAAAGGAGCTCTCTGGACGCGGGCATATATGGCATTCAGTTCCTCGGCTGGGAGGTTCTCACCATCATTAATTCCTCGAGCGAGATTGACAAATTGTGCCAGCGTCATTCTGTCATTAGCGGCTACTTGAGGGTTATGGAGTGAGGTCTGAAGCATCATAAGCAAGTAGGACAGGGTATAAGCGGCGGTTGAAGACTTATACAGGGACGTGGGGTTATCGTGAAGGTATTTTCTCGCATAGACTTGCACGATACGATCGACTTTCTGCCCTTCACCAGGAAGGTCGAAGTATGATAAAAAGATTTTCATTCCTTCATCAATGCTGGTTTTTTTGAAATTTAGCATGTCAGTGAAATTCTCAAGCACCTAGGATTAAATTCAATGAGACTACCTGAAAAGATCTGAAGGGAAGGGTACCGAGATCATGAATTGGTCAGGCTCTCCGAAATATTCTCCAAGGGTTTCTTTGTTAATAAAACTATGGTATTTCATTAAGAAAATTGCGACTTCTTTCGGACTAAAGGAACAGTAAGCTTTTAATTCGGAAGTTAGAGTGATGAGGGTACTCTTCTTTGAGATGGCCGAGAGAGTAAAGGTATTTCAGACCGTTCTTAGGCTTGATGTTGAATTTCAGGACCGCTCGCTGCATTTCATTCTTTTTTTGTTTCGATTTTTCCAGCAAATCCATATTCTCATTCTTCGTTTCCTCCTCATCCGCTTGGGACGAAGAATCATCATTATCATCTCCTTCGTCATTGCCATTGACAGCCGGCGCGTTGACCTTGTTGATTTTATTTTGGTTCTCAACGTCTTCTGTAAACCGGACGATAGACTTGCAAAACGAAATTATTGAATCTAATGCGAGTGTCTTCAGGTTGTATTCTTGTGCAGGCTGAATGATTTGGTTATATTCAGTTTTCGAATACTTTCCTTGAGCGATTTTGCCTAAAGAAGTTAGTTAAGGCACTCAAAGGGCGAAGAGAGATCCATTATTACTCAAAAACTCCATGATTCTCTCGACAATGTTCATATATTGCACGTCACAATCGTAATTCACGTAAAATTCAATCATATTTATCGCTCTCTGCGAAATCTTGTGAATCACCTGCAACGCGAGCAATCTATGGTGATAAGTGCTGTTTCCACTCTCAAGCATCTT
>ENA-UOUE01000610-UOUE01000610.1-compost-metagenome-genome-assembly--contig:-NODE-610-length-28078-cov-7.185029_pt1 | contig 28078 bp, 9 predicted proteins | sample MGYA00238146_ERZ747223 | MGnify/ENA primary metagenome ERZ747223 (study PRJEB28781, sample SAMN06268865) | compost metagenome | isolation source: single cell | place: USA: California, Emeryville, Joint...
AACCACGTTTATCCGCAATAATAAGTGAGGAATTCTTTTCATTAAGCCTTTTGGATCCTATTCCCATAGACTTTCCTTTCTGTAACCCTATACAACTCCCTATTGAGTTAGGGGATCGTTAGAGAGGCTAGTAAGAGGAGTTTGCTTACCTTTGGTAGTCAGCAAGCTTTTGCAGCTTCAGATCTAGAATTCTATCTAATTCCTGCATCTTCGCCTTATCGTACTCTCTAGTCCGTGCCGCCTGAAGCTCCTGGATTTGTTTTGAGAGCTCGTGAGTTTGGAAATACAGCTGATCGAACTTAGATTCGGTATATGATATGATCGAATCATCGTTCAAGTATCTTCGTTGCTGAAGCTCTTCCCTAGTAGATGTAATTAGCGAATGCTTTTCAAAAGAATATACTTTTTGCCTGGAGACAAAACGGCTTGAGAAGAAACCTTTTGTAGAGTGGGGTGGTCGTGATGAGTACACGATGATTTGCTCTTGTGATGGCAAGGAGAATGGTTTTTCGTAAAACTTTCGATTTTTTTGTTGAACGTTGTGCAAGGTTGCGTGGTTCGACGCCGCCATTCAGTCTCTTCCATTTTCTTCTCCGCTTTTTCTTCAACCAGGCCAATCACGGGGTTAGAAGCGCTTGATCTCAAAATCGTAGCGCTTAGTGCACTTTTCTGGTTTTTGGACAAGTAGCGATATATGTCACGTTCTAAAGCGGCTATCGCAACCGGAGAATTGGACACGGGCGGTTTGTAATGATGGTATTGTTTCGGTTTAGTTTTCAATTTTTCTTTGTATTGTGCGAGGGCTTGATTAAGTAGAACGGCGTCGTATTTGCTAAGACCTTTCCTACGAAACTTACTCTTCTGCTGAGGACTATCTTGCCCAGTGCTGTTACTTTCAGCTCTTTTCGTTGAAAAAGCTTCCAGTGCGAACGCCAGGGACGATTTTGGAAAGCTAATTTTCCGATTCAACTGAGTTATCGGTTCTTTAGGTGTATCGGGCTGCGGGATCTGAAATTTAACCCTATCTTTCAATACTGTTGGCGTGCCGACGCTGCTCTTTGAGAACTCAGGTTCGTGATTGATATCTCTATTAGTCGCGAGTTCGGTCAAAGATTTTTGATTGATTGACGGTTGGCGAGAGACTAGATTGCTTTTAGGTGTTTTATGAGCGGCATCAAAATCTGGGATGTTAAGAAACATATTGTGGATCTTTGATGGTGTATTCACCAGTTTCTTATTGTCAGTGTGATCAGACTGCACAAAGCTGGAGTTCGATGAAGATCTTGGTGTCGGTCTATTTGAACTGGCGCCAAGCTGGCTCTGTTGCCCGGTAAGATCAATCATCAGCCTCTCTTTTCTTTTTGAGCTCGTATTCTTTACAAAGCGCTCTATCAATGGAGTCATCTTCTCAAACCGAAATTGATATTCCAGCTCTTCGCACTCCGCACGACGTTTTAAAATATGATCTACCAAGTCGATTTTCGAATTGAGGTCATTTACGTTCATTATTGCTCTCGTCAGTTCTCGATAACTGTAGAAATCCTTTATCGAATCCATCACCTGCTGCACGTTTTTCTGCCTTGGAGAGAGCGATTTGCCTGTCCTTGCGCTTAAAAGAGGGACCTTTTCTTTTAAAATGATCCTCGAACGCGCAGTTTGAGCGTGTGGAGAGCTATGATCCGGAGTCGGCGCTCCTGGATGAGCAGAAAAATCTTCTTTTTGCAAGGTTGCCTGTGTTCGTGGAGTCTGTGCGGTCACATTGGCCATGAAAGAGAATGTTTTCCTGCGCTGTTTGAGGTTCAAGGAATTATTTGGAGAATGAAAGACCCTAGGTGATTGTATTGGAGAGTGGACTTTTTGGTTGTGAGGCTGAGTGCGGGGTCTTTGGTTGAGGTCAATCAGTAAATCTCTTGCGCCTTGTATTTCTTTCAGCAGGAAAGCTGCAGGCTCGGCAAGAGGCGTTCTTTTCGTTGAGATTTGTTGAGAGGTTGGGCGGCTCGGGATAAATAGTTTAGGAACCCAAGGCCCGTTTCCAGGGCTATTGGTCGATTTCATTTCAATAAATTTTAATAAATGATTTCTTTATGCTTATTGCGCTAGTCAGACGCAGATTTTACTGAAATAAAAATTGAAGAATTAAATAGGAAAGATAATGGAACTTAACATTTTGTTAATCAAGAAAACTTTCGTATGATTTTATGTCCGGCCTCAACAAGTCTATCAGGATGATGGGCAAGATATGAGTTCATTTATGTTCATGATTCTCACAAGCAAATTTCCAAAATCTTAATACTCCTCGAAATGAGAAATCTGCGGTTTTTTATATTCGCAAACTATTAACTCATGCGAGCAATTGTATTCGTTTTTAAGTTAGCTTGTTGTTGAACAGGAAAGGAATGCTTAATGTTATTGACTCTAAAGAGTAGGGAAGTAAAGGATAAATAGTCGTTCTCCAAGTCATATGTTTTTTAAAAATAAACTTCTTCTCAAAGCGAATTAAGTCTTCTTTCACAATTTGTAGCCCCTAGAGCGCTTCCTCGATAATAATATCACTGAATTGATTTTGCAATAATTTCTTGCAAAGAGAGGTATATCTAAAGTAGTTTACGTTTACTCATACATATGAAAAGAAAACAAATGGAGGATGCTCAATACATGGCGAACACTCGTAACGATTATCAGTAAAACCAGATTCAATTAGATTGATATGTCAATTTAAAAGAAGGTGGAGTTTTATTAGGCACGAAAAATTTAATTGATGTTACTCTGTCGTCTGTATACTTAAATTACTTAATTCAATACTAACATCAAAAATTTCATTTCATAATGGAAAAAATGAGGAAATTTGTGTTGTTAGCCGTTTTTTCCACAGACAATAGGAATTCCAATAGTTTCTTCTGTTTTGTTTTCTCCTTGCAAAGTACTTGTTGTGACGAGGTATAAGGGTGACAATACAATTCTAGATTTAATCAATGCGCTTATACCGATAATGGATGAACCAGCCTCGTATTAAAGCAAATTACATTTCGATACTGTATATCGATAATCCTAGCAATTAAGCTACATCTATATTTCCAATGATCGAACTAGAATTCTGAGTTGTAAATGGAATTTTATAATTCTCATTAATCTCAAGCAAATAAAAATGGAACCTGCCCAACCAAAACTAACTCACATACATTGCGCAATTCATGAAAAGGAAATTATTCGGAAAGTTGGCATCAATAGTCAAAATTTGTGCATCCTTTGCGCTGATTGCTGCCTGGAAGGAAAACACGATCGGGAACTCTATCCTCTTGAAAGCTTTCTGAAACAAATTGCTCAAGGTTACTCAAAGATTCCAAAGCTAAAACAACTTCCTGAGTCTACTTACCATTTCCTCAACACAGAAAATGAAATCGTTGCTAGCTTTAGTCAGCATATAGAAAAAGAAAAAGAAAAAGTCAACATGATGTTTGACAAGCTTAGACAGTCTGTCTATCAAATTTTAGAAACGAAAAAACGACAGCTTATAGCCAGCTTAGAAGCTCAGGTGAAAGCATTCGAAGATGTATTAAGCTACTATAAGCAGAGTGTATCAAGGTATCATCAGCCAGAACATGCCATTAATGGCCAAGAATTAGCTGTCACTTTAGAATCACTGTACAAAGAAATTAGTAAGATCACCAAAGCCGGGGATCTGAAGAAATTGTTGGAGATGCATTATGAGGTAATGAAGAACAATGTGATATTTACCAAAGTAACGGAGGATAAAGGCAAGAAGATTGTGATGGAGGCTATTGAAATAATGGATGTAGAGTTTATGAAAATTCAAACATTGAAACCAGTAATTTCATTTGGAGTTAATAATGAGAGCTTTGAAGAGACACTCAAGAAATGGAATGAACAAGTTGAAACAACTATAAATGGATTGAAATTCGACGTTAGAGATCCTGTCAGGGCAATCAAATTGGAATTAGTAAGCTTACAGGTCGATTCAGAAATATTGAAGAAAGACTTTGAAAGTATAAAAATGATTGTGGATTGGGTGCAAGAAACAACAAAATCCGAAATTTGTCAAACGAGTCTGCTTTATAGAGGATCGAGAGATGGCTTTGAAGCGAAGGACTTTCATGCAAAATGTGATCATAAAGGACCTACGATAGTCCTCGTAGAAAGCACAGCTGGATATAAGTTTGGTGGCTATGCTTCAGTCAGCTGGACCAGTTATGGCGGAGAGATTAAAACGCAAGAGAGTTTTAGTAGTTTTCTGTTTTCGCTTGACAAGAAACAAAAATTGCTATATCGACCTGAATCTAACCTGAAGACTTTGCATCATGATGCGTGGTATGGCCCAATTTTTGGGTATGGCTCTGCTTTGATCATCTTTGATCGATGCAATATTACGAATCGGAATTATTCTGATCCTTATTCTTATGAGAATTTGAAAGGTGGGGGATATATATCAGGGGATAAATATTTCATCGTAAAAGAAATTGAAGTGTATTCTATTGCACTCCATTAACATCTGGATTGAAATTGCTACTTCATAGCAGAGCATGTTCTCTGAGAAAACGCAACCTTTATTTCTGAACTATCATCAAATAATTTATGAAAATTTAGATTGCTTTCAACGTGTTTACATTAATCTAAATAGGTCTTTGAAAAATCCAATCTAAAAAATTCTAATAAATTTGCCACAATTAATAGCCAATTACAATTTCTCTCCTCTAACCCAAAATAAAACACTGAAACAATTCTATCACTTTGCAACAAGAATAAGTTTTTTCCCATTAAAGAATGATTACAGATCAATTTTTTGGTGTATAAACTCAACTTATTCATTCAAGTTTTACTTAGATTGCATCATAACCGAAACATAGAAATATGAATTGATATTATCTTATACTCTAAATAGCAAACAATTCAAGTTTTTAATCTTCTTCTTCCCAAATATCATAAGCTCTGCCGTCCGTATCGATGGCTTGGCAATGCGTGATAGCATAGCGCAGTTTATCTCTGCAGATCTCATACGACGAGTATCTCGGTATTTCAAGTTGGAAGAAGCTAATAAATAATTCAAATTAGACACGGACACAAACTTATCAAAATTTACCATGTATGTGCGACTGGTAACATGAGATCAGGATCATTCTGCGTTCTCAAAATTTCCACAACATGCTTCATTGGGAAATCTTTCGATGTGAGTGGCAGACGAGATCGACCCCAAACGAATCTGAGATACATAGATCTTTCCTCAGGGGTAAACTCAACGAGTGCTCTCCAGAAGAATTCGATAATTTGATCAGTCTCTGAGCAGCTCTATTATGAATTAATGAATAAGGATAAGGCTTAAATCAATGAATTTACTCTGTAAATTGTGTTGGATTTCAAGAGATCGACGTCCAAGATCGGTTTACCGCAGACGAGCGTCTCGAGTTCTCTCCAAGTGAGCAGATTCAACACTCCTTCTGGAATAATCAGCGTCAGACCTCTTCTAATAGCCTCGGCTTGCTTCTTCGACTCATTCAATCTGACTTTCTCAACAAGCTCAGCCCATTCGACTCTCGTATCGAAACTATAAAAAACCATTAGAAAAAAGTTATACTCTCATCATTTTACGTGACAATGGTCTTGGCTCCTCCCGGAATAAGCTCGACTTCACTACCATCGCTCAGCGTCGTAACGAACTTCTCTTGGATAATCTCGCTGAAGGAGTTCTCATCAACGCCTTTCTTGTGAATATTGATAACGTCATCCAAGCATTGGATCAAATATCGATCAATGTGCTCAAGATCCTTTCGGTTTACAGAAACGTCGACCAGCAGCTTCCAGACCATTGATGGCAAATCAAGGTTCAGGAAGTTCTTGCTTCTTATCGAGCAGCCCATCAACGCGCCCAAGAACTCGTACATCTTCGTATGGATCAAACTGTTCGCTGAAGGATTCAACACCCATTTCTCTCTGAACTGTCCGCTGTCGTTCTTCTGGTTTGGACTTGGGATCAGAAGAGGAAGCGCGCCTGATTGGAGTTCAGTACACATCTGGGAGACAGCTTCTCTGTAAGGACCACCCGCATCGATTGATGCCTCTCCAATAAAGCCAACATTAAACGGATTTTGATCCTTAGCAACCTTAAAGCTATGGAAGCCTGCTGTCTTGAAGTATTGGTAGATTTGGCCGAAAACAGTGAATTCTCCTGTATGATCAGGCTTGCCCTTTCCAATGAACTTCGACGCTTTCATTCTGTTAACCTTCACTTTCATATTAGAGGAAGGTTTAGCGTCATGCGCGAGCAGTTTTTCGAACAACTCGCTCTTAACGTCCCAGAAGATGTAGACTGAGGCGTTGGAATAAATGTTTCTGAGGCGAGTAGCGTCTTTCTTTGCCGAGAAATCGATGTAAGGCAAGAGGCTCTTGAATTTAGTATTGAACGCCTTCAAGATCAAGAAGCGTTTCTTTAAGAAGTCATTGCTGGCTTTCTCGATAGCGTTTCGAAGGGAAACCTCTTCTTTGGGGAAGGTGATGTTCTCGCTTAACTCAAACACGTCTTTCTCGAGTTTTTGGGTCAGGTAGTTGATCATATCAACCAATTGCTCATCGACTTCAGGTTTGAGGTTCTTCATGTCAGAACTGAACGCTTCGAAGGACTCGCTGTATTTAGACATCATGTAATCATGACCCTTTTCATTGTAATGTGGCGTGATGGTGATATTGTAACCATAAGTCTCGCTCTGCGGGAAGAACTGGGACTTTGGTACAACAGGGAGCGTTTTGCCCTTTTTAAGTGGCCTGGTGATGCGGTAGTAGAGCGTTGGGGAGACTTGATTCTCAGGGATCGCGAAGGCAGCTCCCTGGCACAGATACTCCTGAGGCTCGTTTGGATAGAGGTGGAGGTTGACGTAGCAGACGCCGGTGATCGGTTTTCCTGTAACAGAGCAGGTGAGTTTGAAATCGACCTCTGGGCCAGGTTTCACGTCCTCGAAATACTCATCTGCTTTGAAAGTACTGTAATTAGGCCAATGAACCTCTCGCGACATTATTGCTTCTCTAACAAAGATCGAAAGCGGTGATTTCAGACCGGCTTTTTCGAATTCAATAGCTGAATAGGTCTTATTTCCGTCTAAGACATCAACGAGCATAGGACCAGTGATTGTTTTGCTTCCGGTCAAATTGCATGGGAAATAGTGCGTGTCTCTGATTTTCTGAATCTGCATTGGATCGGTGATCACGAACGTGTGGTTGGTACCGCAATACACCTTCGCAGGTCGCTTATCCTCGAAGAATTCAATCGGTGTAGGCTTGTTGATCTTCTCTTTACCCTTGATTGCGAGACGGGAGTGACTGTTATTACCGAAAGCGAAAATCTTGGTATCTTCGCCTGTTTTGCTAGCTGCAACAATGAAAGTCGAGGCAGCTCCGACTCCAGCGCTAATGACCTTCATATCTTTGAAGAATTCGATGAGTTTAGGTGCTGAGCGAGATTCGAAGTCTCCGTGTCCGAGCTGTCCTTGATCGTTAATACCCCATGAGTAGACTTTACCGCTATGGGAAACTGCGACTGAATGCTTTCTCTTCGTGTGAATCGATACAATATTCGCGTTTTCAAGAGCAGGAATCGCTGTGAATATGGTAGCGTTGGTGCTCTCGTCGCCCAGGCCGAGCTTGCCGTTAGTCTTATCACCAGCGGCTTGGACAATGTTTTTACCTCGCTGTCTTACGAGAATAAGCGAGAAGCCAAGACCTGCTGAAACTTTTATAACTTTCGCATCTTTAATAGTCACATGTCGGAAGGTATTGATCGAGTGCATCTTGTTTCCAGTCTCATCGTTAAGACCGAGCTGTCCGAACTCGTTGCTTCCCGCGCCGAAGAGTTGACCGTCAACTGTGCACATAATCGTGTGGTTGACACCGCAAGAGAGGTCTTTAATGACCTTCTTACCGATGTCAATCAACGTTGGATTAGCTCCTCCTTGGTTCCATTGCAAGCCCAGTTTGCCGTCCTGATTGTTTCCAACTCCGTAGACTTGGTTGCTTTCAGTGACGAAGACACTGTGATTTGATCCGCAGGAGAAGAGCTTCACTCTGTCTTTCGTTTTGACTTGAGTGAAGACTTTGCTTGAAGCGCTTCCGCTGAGCGCAGTGTGACTGCCTGTTCCACAGCTCCAAAGTTCTCCTTGCTTGTTCAAAATCCAGGTGTGTGTGTCGCTTCCGTCGATGAACTGAGTGTTCCAGCAGTTAAACTCCTCAAGACAGAGCGGGCCGGTGGTGCTGTTGTCGTGGTGGTAGTTATGAGTGTCATTCTGACCAAACGCGACCACGTCTGCGCCTTTTGTTGGGAAATGAAGATAGAATGTACCAGCGGAGTAGGTCAGTGATTTCTTCGCGATGTTTCCAGACACTTTCTCAGCAGAAAGCTCGCCGTTAGGATCAGAAGAGAACATCAGAGAGTCTCCTGTGTCAGTCTGGCAGTCCTCTGAGAACTTGACAGTGACTTCAGAGGCATGAGGCACGGTTATCTTGTATGAATGGAGGTTCTTGTAGTAGAAATGGTCGCCATCGATAACCTTCTGCTCGTTTTTGATGAGATCGCTGCTGACTTGGAGCCATGTGGCTGCTACGAGCGACCTGTGCTCTGGGTAGGTCTGCATGATGTCGACGACGTCAGCAAGATTCTCGATGTTCTTGTACTTAATGACGTCGATCTTGCCTCCAGCAGCTCCGATTGGAAGAATCGCATCTGGATGCGATTTTCCAATGACAGCTCTGAACCTGTTCAGGTTAATGAGGATTTCACTGATAATCTGCGTTCTGCGAGAGTAAGAGTCTTGTTTCTCTCGTTGCTTCAACTTGAAGAAGAATTCATGAAGACTGACAACGTGTGGGTGGTACAACAGCAGATTTGGATCGTTGGTTGGAGCCTTCAAGTCGATTAAGGATAAGTTATTGAGGAATTTGTCAATCATATTCAAAGCGAAGATCTGCGCACCCCAGAGGAGCGATCTGTTGTTGCGGATGATTGGAATGATTCCGAATAGCTGGAAGAGAACATCAAATCTGTGCATTCTCTTGGAAGCATGCTCTTTATCTGAGTTAAGGAATATATGAGCGATTAATAACGAATGCTCGAGAGATGGGCGGTCGATCTGGAACTCTAAAATCTCTTTGCCAGTGTAAACTCTTCGGGTGGATCCTTTCTTCTTCTGGCTTTTCTTGCCTTGCTGAGGTTGTTCAGCTTTCGATTTGGCGATTGGCTTCAACAAATAGGACTTCTCGAGTTCTTCGAGAGGCTTGGTCACGCTTTCGGTGAAAAGAACGTTGATGAAGTTAGAAATTTCAGCATTGTTAGCTTCTTTTGTGAAGAGTGACTCAAGGATTTTGCGGACGTTGAGAATCAAGGTATTGTTGCAGAATGTGCCTGAAGAGAGCATCGCCTCGTTGCAGACAAGCTTCAAGAAGGTGATGAACTTCAAATGATACTTGCTGTCTGTAATGAAGAAGATTGGCTTGTCATCGGACCACTTTTCAATAAGGTTGAGTAAGATGCGTCTCGCGTAGAAGATTGCAAGGGAGTAGTTCAGCTGCTTGAAGAGGATGATCTTGCCGATTTGGTTCATCGACTCGAAAGCGAGGAGCTCATCATAGCGACGATTTCTTGACTCACTAACGTTTTGAAGCTCCTTTTCGCCTTGACATTTGAAGCAAGGGTTAGCGTCTTCCTTTTCAATGTCAATATCGTCCTGTGGGCCTAGAAGTTCTCCTTCCTCCTCAGATTCAAAGATAACTTGCTCCTCGGCCTCAGCGCCCTGAGTCTCCTTTGATTTAGCTGGGCTCTTACCATCTCCCTTCGTTTCTTCATCAAGTTGAGGAACATTGCCTGAACCAATAACTGGACCTGATTCTTGCTCTCGCTGTTGTTCCTTTATCTTCTTCAACGCAGGGTTCGCCTCGTCGTCGAGTTCACCCGTAAGCATTTTCATTTTCTTCGCCTTTTCTTTCTCCATTTCAGTCTCAGGGTCCTCAGGCTTTTTCACTGGACCTTCCTTCGATTCTTCATCATCACCGTCGACAGCGCCTTTGGATGGCTTGGTCACCGCCTTGGACAATTGACCTCCAAAGGGACTAGGTTGAGCGAATTCTTGATTAAATCCGCCACCGCCAATTTGACCCTGCTGGAAAGCAACCATACTGTTGAGTAACTGGACACCTCTACCACTACCTCCTTGAGGGCCTCCTTTTCCTTTTTTCTGGCCTTTCTTAGCAACTTCTTCCTGTTCGATGATTTTCACGATGTCATTCACAACGATATCGAACGCACTGCTTGGATTCTCTTGCAAGTACTTCTCCACGACGTCCTTAGGGAATCCATACTCGACGAGCTCAGTGAGAAGATCCTTATTCTCGAATACTTCCTTGAATTCCTTGTTTTTCTGTTGAATAAATTCTTTATTCAAGGCGTAGAAAGTCCTATCTGACACAAGGACAATGCACTTTGGTAATTTGATGCTTTCTTTTGTTGGAAGCGCCTCTTCCTTAGAGAACATAATCCTGTCTTCCTCTTGTTGCTTAGCCTCTTCATTCTTTTTAGTGGATTGAGAGAAGACTTGGTCGTAGTAATCAGCGAACTTTTGCAAATCGTAATTGGATGTGATGACCATCTGAGCGTTCAGGATAATTTCTGGATATTTTTGGACATATTGGCCATCAAGCAACACGGCCTTATCTGCGAGGTACTCAGCGAGGTCTTTTCTCTTGATAAACTCTTCTGGGTTCTCAATTTGCAACATCTCGTGGTATTTCTTAATTGATTGGATGTTAAAACCGGCTTGAATGCTGAATCTTGCAGCTGAAAGGTCCTTTCCGAGCAAAATTTCGATCTCCTTGTTCTTCATGGTAACACAGAGAGGAGGCAGCTCGCTGAGCGTGACGCCCTTCTCGCAGCTCTGCTGAAGCAGTCTGAACAATTTCTCTTCAGTGAGCTCGAGATTCATCAATTGGCTTGACACGACGCTCTGAGTGGCGAGATTTAAGATCGATGCGACGAGATCTTGGTGCTGAGAGGTCAATAAGAATGTGTTCTCTTGAGACTTTGAGAACGCGTCGAGAGATTTTATCGCGAGGGTTCTCAGATAGAGGTTGTTAGTGTCTTTTGGGATATCCTCCCCAGTTGCCCATTTATAAACAGGCATCAGCACCGAGGCATTTTTATTGAGCTCATATGACTCAGGCTCGAAAGGAGCGGTGTCTTTGCTTACACAGTTGAATCTGTTGACAGTAGCGAGCTCTACAGTCGAGAAGTTTGGAATTTCTTTGCTGATTGTGCTGTGGATAAGGACGAGAGGGTTAAGGTTGGAGTAAGCAGAGCCAATGTCCATTCTGATCTTCCATTTCTCCTTTTCAGCAGGTTTTGCTTTTTCGCGTTTTTTAGCTTCTTCTTCGTTGATCTTCTCGGCGTACTCGACGGTGAAGCCGACAATCGTCGCGTAATCTGGATTCGATGGCAGATCTTGCTTAAGTAGGATGTTGTCAGCGAAGATTTCATCTCTGTTGTTTGTAGAGATGGCGATTTTGCCTCCAATTCTGAGGCCATTAAGATCACCTCCCAGGATAGCAAAGGCGGTTTGTTTCAGGAGAGGGTCACTGGATTTGATCGATTCGGTGAGCCAGCTCTCGACGTATCGTCCCCAGTTAGGGTTTGCAAGGAGATGTCTGATCAGGCCAGTCGTTTCGCAAGAAACGCTGAATGAACCCTGAGATTCATGCGCATGCACGTAAATCTTACGACGAACATCAATCAATAAATTGAGGAAGTACTTCAGGACTTTGCTTGACTCGTCCTCCTTTTCTTTCAAGCTAATGTAGCCATCTTCAGTTTCACCTTTCTTCTGCAAGTCGGCGATGGAGTCGATGAAAAGCTCGTGAGGCAGTGTCTGGAACAGAGCCTGGAGCGTTTTTGTGATTAAGATTTGGTGGGAGGAAGGCGAGTGCTTGATCAGCGAAAACAGCGTTGCGATGTATTTCGGGTTGCCGATCACCACGGACACGTTATCAGAGCCCATGGTCACGCACTTGTAGATCAACGCAAGCAATCTATAGAGGAAATCTGGGTTATAGAGTCTCTGTTGCATTTCCTTAAGGATTCTTTTCTCATTCTCGATAAGGTGATTCAGCAATCTTCTTCTCTGTTTGCGAGCAGCGCGATCCTCATCATCATCCTCTTGCTCTTCGCTTGGCTTGTCCTTTTCCTTCGATTCCTCCTCCTTTTTGCCTGATTTTGACCCGGTCTTGGACTCTTCTTCAGGCTCGATGCCGCTCTTTTCTTCTTCCTGCATTTCTTTTAAGAATTGCTCTTCCTCAGGGTCGAGCTCTTCGTCGGAGTAGGTTTCTTTTTGTTTCTTTTTCGGTTCAGCATTAGTGTTCTGGGATGCTGGAGGTAAGCCGCCCATTCCGCCATAGTCTTCTTCGTAGCCGTCGTCGTAGTAATCATCGTCCTCGTAGTCGTTATAGCGCCTTGCTCTTCTGCTGCTTCTAGCTTCACCTGACTTTTTCTTATCGGTTTGCTTGCTTCTTTTCTCGGCTTTAGCCTGTTGGTATTCACTGACAGCCTTGACTCGATTATAAATCCTCCAGTTAATACCGCTGTATTTCGCGTAGTTGTTATCAGCCTCTTCTAGCTCAGCGAATAGGACCTGGAAAGCCTGCTTGATCAAAATCTCAACAGAATACTCGTCGATGGCGGAAACATGTCTCTCGAGAGAAGGCAGCTTGTCCTTCTTGGGTTGCGGTTTTTGATCCGCGGCCGTCCAGTTGAGTTTTCCAACGCAGAGAATCAGCACGGTTTCGAAGAGAGTAATGAGGTTCTTGACGAGCTTTGCCTCGACGCGACCAGGGAATTTAGGGTCAGTGCTTTGTCCCCAGGCTTTTCTGAGGAGCTGTTTGTCTTCTTGTCCTCGCAGGATTCCGAACAGGTCGATTTCAGCGAGGAAAACATGGTCGTCACCGTGGTATTTCCATTTCAGGGCTTCCAGCATGCAGTTGACTTCCTCGGGCTGGTCGCTCTTGGACATCGATTTTATAATGGCAATGATCACATTCTTGAAGGCTGTGTTGACGGTTGATTCGAGGTAATGACCGCAACCTTGGAGATTGTCGGTGAAATGATAGAGCTTATTTTCAGTTCCTCTAAGCGAGGTGCAGAGCCAGCCAACGACATCCTGCTTGAAAAGAGAGCTTTTCACTCCTGTAAGAATGGAGGTGAGGGCATTCAGACCGATTGTGCGGCAAATAGCTCGGAGGTAGGCGCTCTCGACCTGCTTTCGGAGTCTCTTGATTGAAACTGCGGATTGAAGGCAGAGAATGACAGAAGTGTTGAGACTTGCATGGATCTCTTGACTTTCGTCCTCGAGGGATTTGTAGACCTGCTTTGCCTGTCTGACAGACTTCCATTGGGTCAGACGGCGTTTCCACTCTTCCTCCTTGTTGACTTCCTCGTCTTTCTTGCTGGCAGTTCTGAAAAGCAGTTGTTTTTCACGCTTTTCCGTTCTGTCACCAGACCAGTGCTTCGAAGGAATCAATTGACAAAGGAACTCAGCTTTCTTGACAATCTGATCAATCATCCTCTGGATAATCTCCTCGGTGTCTCTCACCTGCATTCCTCCTTGGGTGATTGGATCCTCATCCTTATGCTCTTCCATTTGAACCACTTCTTCTTTGGCCTCTTCTTTTTGCGCTTCTTTGGATTTCTCTTGTGCTTTTCTGCCTCTTGCGGCTTTTCGTTTAGTAAACGTTGATTTCTTCGGCATGGCGGTCTTTGCGGTCTGCTTCTGGGTCGCTTGAGCCATCTGCTTCAGCTTCTCCTCTCGGTCGTCGATATCTTTTCTTCTTTCGACCAACCAAGAACGCATTCTGCTCGCAGCACCCCATTTCTTAACCAAATTCTTAATGTTTGGAGAAATCTTGCTTTTTTCATCAATGCCGAGTTCTACCTCGATCATCGCTTCCTTGAGATCATTAGTGAGTCCACTGTGCTTGATTATGACTGCATAGGCTGCTCTAACGCATTTTGAACCATTCTCTCCTCCCAAGTTCGCCCAAAGCGCCTCTTTCGAGAACAGTTTCTGGATAAATTCAATGGTTTTATCCATCTGCTCGTCTCTGCCGGCGTAAATAATATCTTTCAAGAACTCCTCCTCGGCCTTTTCAGCCTCGCTAATCTCACCGACGAGATACTCGCTCAAATGTCCTGCTTGGAACTCATTGATCACGTCTCCAAGCTGAGCCCAAACGCCTTCCTTTCCGCCGCTGAAATAACATTTTTCCATGCCTCCGCTGAAAAGCTTCGAGTTAAGAAGGGAGTTATATTTCTGCTCTTCGTCCTGAAGCATGGCTTGCTGCAAGGCAGAACCATTGATCAGTTGTCCAGCGCATTTTCCAGCGAGCCAGCAGGTTGATCTGTGAAGTGAGGTCAACCAATCGCCTTCAAGGGTCTCCTTAAACGAGGCAGAAACCGTGAATTTGTAACCCCAGTTCTGACTATCGCTGAAGTTATTCTTCTGGAAATTGTACCAGAAGAAGTCTCCTTTGATGATGAGCTCAGTCTTTGGCCAAGTGCCTGCTCGATCCATTCTTTGAGTGATCAGTTGACGGCATTGCTCGTCTTTAAAGAACTGCAGCCAGTCGTGATGCTGTCGCAACTCGCATTGAGAGTCAAACACCACCTTCAACTCCTTCGCGCCAGGGATGGAAACTTTCTCTTTCTTGCTCGAGTCTTTTGGTGGAGGATGCGCTGATTCGAATACCAACTGTCTCTCCATGGTCGAAGTCGCCAGCGCTTCCTTAGTCTCCTGGTCGTATTTCTTTCTCGTGTCATAGAGCGCGTTCAACGAGGTCAAGAAGCCTGAAATGCTCTTCAGAGTTTTCGAGGCGATCAAGAAGTTGGATGAGAGCAATGAGAGCGCGTTTAATTGATAGGTTAGAATCTGTGAGAAATAGACCTTTTCAACATAGACATTGCAGATTTGCTCCCAAGTATCCATGTAGGCTTCGAGTATAAGCTCATCTTTGTTTTTCTTCTTCTTTAGCTTATTTTTGTACTTCAAAAGAGCAGTAGGAATCTTCTTTTCGCTATCTTCTTCCTCGAGTTTGCCAGATTTCTCCACCTTTTCGAAGTAATCTTGGATTTTCTGTCCCAGGCGGCTAAGGGTCGCTTGAAGCTCGAAGTTTATCAAGATTCCATTCTTGCAGAGCACTTCGGTGAGGTCTGAGCTGCTTTGGTGAATGGCTGTGTGCTCAAGCGATTTGTCCTGGATTTTCACGCCGAGCTGGAACTGAATCTCCTTTTGGAACTCGATCGCGAAGCTCATTGAAGTCGTTATCAGTTCGGTAGATTCATAGGTAGGGAGCTTTTCCCACTCCTGGCAGCTCTTGAGGTACTGGCAGAACTGGCTGACTTCCCAGCTGACAACCTGCCCAACGAGGTCCTTTATTTCTTTGATGAAGAGGGAGCTATATTCAGGGCTTTCTAAGATCTGTGCGACCAGTTTAACAATGTGATCCTTTGATTTCAGCCAGAATAAGATCGCGTTTGTGATATCACGGTTGAGCGGGTTGCTGAGGTCTTTGAGGTGGGTTTTCAAGAGGGAGAGTACGCTGCTGATGTCTGGGTAGATGATAGAGAGCGCGTACTGCAGGATGCCAAGGGCTTCTTTGTAAAGCGCCTTTCTGATGTCATCATAGTCAGGGTTCTCAGAGGGTTTCATTTCGAAGATTCTCCAGATGAACTTCTGGAGCTTCACAGGGAAATCGTCGTTGAGGACCTTCAAGCCGATGTTCTTCAAGGACTCCGAGTAGTTCTCAAGAGCCGCGAGGTTGTACTTCATAATTCTCAGAGTGCAGAGGAAAGAGCATTGGTCAAACATGAACTCATCAGTGATTTGTTCCTCTGAAGCCTCGAAGAAGTTATGACTGTAGGTTTCGATGAACTCCTCAAGGAGTCTGAAGACTTTGCCGATCAAATGAACGCTATAAGGTTTTCGAATGTTGTTCGCTACATCGCTAGTACCTTGCTGGTTGAGGTTAGCATAGCCTTCGGCGAGTCTAGCAATGTTCGCGAGGATGAAGAGTTGTGTCGCAGTGCTCTTATTGACGGCGTTTTCAGCGTTCTCGAACTTGATATCATTGGCCTTGTAATTACTAGTGTCATCGTGGAATCCGACGCTCATTAACAACTGCATCTCTTCCTTTTTCTTCTCCTCTTTCTCTTTCTTATGCATATCATCGCTTTGGTCAGCCAACCCGACTTCCTCGCTAGCGAGCTCGATAATCTGTCGGTTTTCGAAAGGCACGAACAAGTCGCTTTCTTCAGGGAAAGAAACAGGCTCAGCAACAGAAGCATTGTTAAGGCAGGAAATAGTGTCGAAGGTCTTCTTGTTATCGTTGAGGGAGAAAACCACGTTATTGTAGCTATCGTAGCAGACGTTGTAGAAATGCGAGGCGTCCTTTACTGGGTTTACCGCGCGTAATTTACCGTCAGTCAAAGAGAAGAATTTGTATCTTGTCTCTGAGCTGTCGTCAGTGCCAGGAGGGCATCCGACAAGCAACTCTGAGCCGTTGGTAGTAAAGATTGCTTGGTCCAATGCTTTGGCTGTTAAAGCTGCCTTTTGACGAGTTTTGTTGCTCTCTTTGCTTTCGATGAGGTTGGGATCGAAGAGCTCGACGGCCCTCACGTGCTCGAAATCGAGAACTGGATCATAGATGTCGACACCGTATCTCGCTTGCTTGGTCTCGACGTTTTCGCCTTCGTCTTCGTCGTCGGAGTCACCGCCACCGCTTCTTCCAGCACGACTATCCACTGTCCATTGAGAGACAATGTAGATATATCGACCATCAGTAAACATCGGAGATCGTTGAGCTGGTCTCATGAGTCTGAGGTCTCTTTTCTGCTGTGCAGCCGATCGGTTTTGATTCGCATTCGCATTTCCCTCTCCAGCTCCAACTGATTTCGCCGAAGGCAGTTTCTTTTGTTCAGGGCTCTTTTGGTCTAACAGCCCTCGAGATTCTTGCTCTGAGTTGCTTTGGATAGGGAATTCGATTTCAGGGTTGGTAAGCTCTCCGAAAATCGAATTTGGAGCTAATGTGTCATAGTGGACTGGGATTCCGGTTTCTTCGAGGGTATCTGGGTCCAATTCAATGAGAGGAGCCGGAGCAATCCTCCCTGATCGGTAATAGAGTTTTCCTAGAACAAACGCGAGTGTTCCTTTCTCCTTGGTTCGGTAGTCCTTGAGATGTTTGTACACCTTACCGAACATTGTGTAGCCAAAGCCAGTACCGATTTTCATAAGACCTTCCAGTTCACTGTGCAAGTAAATGTATTTTCCGTCGGTTGTCATTGAAACGTAAGGAGATTTTTCGGCCTGAGCGTCTCCTGCGGCTGAAGTGAAGAATATCTTGGTGTAGGCTTTGAGCTTCTTTTCAAAATTGAATTGCGTGTTAGGTTTCTCCAGCTGTAAAAGTTTCAGTTCTCTGGTCAGATCAACATCGAGGTTATATTTCCTAAGCAATGCGACGACTGAAAGGAGATTTGGAAGCGAACCTCTCAACAGACCCAGTGAAAAGAGCACTTTCAAAGCCTTGCGCTTGCTGATTGGAGAAGTCTTCTCGCTGCTTATCAACTCTTCGAGATAATCTGCCACAGTGTGAAGGGACTTATCCAGCACGATATCAATTTGCTGAGTGCCCCAAAGACTCAATGGCTTAACATCAATAAAGAGCTCGAGGAGGAAATTTAACGTGTCATCAGAGAGCTGCTGGTTGTTTTTCGCTGCTTCTCGTAAAAGCGAGATGAGCAGATGCACACCGCTTCTAATACCGACTTCCGCAGCTTTTGGAAGTCCGCCTTTGAAAGTAGATTGAATCGAACTGATTGGGTTTTGATCTTGTTTGCGGAGTTTCTGAAGGGTGTAGAAAAACTTATAGAGAATGAGGAATTTCTTATTTTGCAAGTCTTTGAAATCCACGACATCGGAAGGAGAGAAAGGAAGTTGCACATCGTCAAAGAATGATGGATTGAGGAGATCAGGCGAGATCATTGGTGGTAGTCTACCGACGAGAAGGCTCTCTTTGTTTTCTTGCAGACGGATGTTTTCTTCGATCTGTTCCGGGTGTGCAACCTTTTGCACGTTGCTCCAGTCGAAATAGTTTTGATATTCTTTGTTTTTCTCAACATTAAACGCAACCCAGCGGTCAGCAAGGAACTGACCGTGGCTGAGAACCTCAAGGTTCATGAATTGAGAAAGATAGTGAGTGTTGTCTTCGGCACCACTCGCAAAGGACTTTACTTCTGCGTTTCCCATGTTTGCAGATAAGTTTTTTGTATTTAGATTTGCTCTAAATAATTATAGATGAATCCCGTTCAAATCTGAGTTATATATTGATATTGAGACAAATTAGTTGATATCCTACTTTAATTAATTTAGTGACAAAATAGTTGATGATTGCTACAGGGTGATCTGATCTCATTAATATGTCAATAAGGAATAGCTCTTGTCCTCCTTTTCAAAAGAATAGTGTAGTCTGTGCTATTATAAAATAGAAATTTTGGCCAGAGCGCTCAAAGTTTTGAGAACCATCGATCAGAAAGTATGGCAACGATATGAATAGGAACAGATGATGAAAAAATTTGCTTGTATGCGAGAAAATACTGCCAAGAGGCTTTAAAAATAAAGAAAAGTTTAGAAAGCTTCTTTGATTGGAATAAAATCGTTCGAGTGAGAAGAGATATGTGTGATGCAGAAGCAACATGTATAAATCTTCTATGAAAGCGCTTTACACGAGAGATGCTGGCAAAACAAAAACGTTAGGAGGGCTATTTCATGGAAAACTCAAGGAAAAAGTTATAATAGTATAATTTTTTAATGTGTTGGTGTATTCGAAAATTAAGTTTCATTTGAATATCTATGAATTAGTGAAGAATATATATGTTCAAGGAGCAATTTGGAAAATATGTGAAACCAGAAGTGCCTCTTCTTTTTTTGGAGTGAATTCTCTCGATTTGGTGAATTGACAAACGATCTGACAATATGAAATGTATATTGCATGAACGTAGTGCTTTTTTATCTTTTGAGAGGATTCTTCTGCTTCAAATTATTGATAAAACAATACAATAGAAGACATTCGAATGCATTTCTTTGTGAGGATTGGCATAAATATTTAAGGCGGCCGGAAATACCTTGAGGACGCCTCTGGATTTAGTAATGTATTGCATTTCTTATGTCTCAATCCCGTTGTCGACTTGGGTATGGCTTAGCTCTATCTTTCAGCTCGCAAACGGTGGTGCTCGCTCTAAAGTCATCACAAAGAGAATTCTTTAAAATATAAAGAAACTTTTTCAGACATGAGTTTAATTATCGGCTGTAAGGCATCTAACTCTCTCTTTTACATCACAAGAATCAATGTCACAATTTGTTTGACTATTAAATTTTTTATCTCGAATTCAAATTTAACTCATAACTAGCTAAACTTATACGCTCTGTCTAAAGATAAGCTGATTAAAGAACCTACGGAAATTTATATTTTCTTTCCACTCCAATACGAATCTGATTATAAGGTCAATCAATCGAACCATTGAGAATATATCCATTAGAACAATTATATCGACTTCGCTTCTGTCTTCTGCTCTTTCGATGGGTAGGTTTTTTTGTAATACGCTAAGATATTGTCATAAAATTTCGTACATCCTTTAAGAACGACTTTGTTCATGATGCTGTCAGGTAAAGCTCCTTTCACATCATTGAAAATCAGCACAGTGATATGCACTTTCTTTGGATTTTCCTTATCTTGTGTAAGAACTATCCCTCCGAGTTTCATTTCAGCTCTCACGACCTTTTTGTTTGGCGGATATTTTGGATGCTCCACAGATTTCGTGATGGTCATCCAATATTTTGCATCAGTTTTCCACAAATTATATTTTTCAATGTACTCCTTGTGCTTCTCGCTGATGATTTTGTAGCGCAGCTGAAGGATATCTCGATTGCTCATAGGGAAAGGAGCGGAAATCTCGGCTAAGAATAGCTCTAAGACTGGAGAGTAGGTCTCTAATATCTCTGCCTTGACTAGGTTATTATCCCATTTTTTTCTTTCCACAGGATTTGTGATCAAGTCGAATAGTATTTCAGGATCGACTCCTTCAACGTCGGCATCTGATCGAACCATAATGATGGTTTCGCCAGGTTTCATGTTCGAGTAGACTTTTTTCCCCTCCTCTGTGAAAAAAAGTAGTGATTTATATTTCAAATGTGTTTATTGAATTTGCTTACGATCGATTTCTAACTTCCAGAGTGAAGGGACACATGGGTCCATCAACCTCAAGTACTCAGCGAATTCTTCGTCTTTAAGTGATGGCTCTGAGACATTTGTGTCAAGTTTTGTGACCATGATGAACAAATTATTGTTTATTATGAGTTGAGTAATTATGATTAAAGATAGCCAATTAAAATTAATTGAGTCAGGTCTTGAGTAGTTTCACCTTTGTCCCAGGAGATGCACTCTCAAATAGTGGAGGTAATATTTTTAATTCTTTATGTGGTTTGATAGAGAATGACACACAATTTTAGGACTTGAGCGATGTGACTAACAACCAAAACTCTTCGAATGTAATGCCAAGAAAGCTAACTAATGATGTTACTTGGAGTGACTTTGGTTGATTGAATACACATTTATAATGCTGGAATCTCAAAATAAAGAAGGTTTTCTAAAGGAACTAAATGCAAAAAATCCCATGTAAATATGTGCTCTTAACAGTTATTAAAATAAAGACGATCGTCAAGCTTCTCCAAACGAAGTATTTTCTTTCGAAATTTTTTCGTTTTTGCTCCTTGCGCTGTGTCAACAAACAGAACTGATAATTGTGGTAACCCTATAATTCTATTTTGATATGAGTTAGAGATAGAAAGGAAAATCTCCGCTAATGTACTGAATTCAGGTAAATTTTTTTTGCGAAATAAGAGATTACTAAAGGGAGCACATGCTAAACTATCCATTTAAGGCCTTCTAGTTAATAGGTGAGTAATCACTTGAGAGTTTAAGCCAAAAATCAATTTTCAGCCGATTCAAATCGAAAAGTTGCGTTGGATCTTAAACTAACTGCCCAAAATTTAAAACAACAATCCAAAATAAAAGAATCAAAGTTCGCTCTTTTTTTAAAAAACTATTAAAATTTCCTTTAACTAAATGCCAGAACTTACTTTCCCTCTTAGAAGCGAGGAATACTCTCAGCGCAATCCGATCGGCTCCCTTGACGGCTACTCAATTCTGCAATCATTCGGCAAAGAACATCTGTTTCCTGTCTACCTTGCTCTTGACAAATTCGATAACCAATTAGTCGTCCTCAAAATCATGGACCCCTCAGAAACCTCATTCATGAACGAAGCTTCGATTTTCAAGACCCCAAACCATGACAAAATCGTTCGCTGCAAGAAGCTCATCGAAAATGGCAAATTCTCAATCAATGACGCCCATCTCTCATTCAAAGACAAAATGAAACTTACCAACGCTCCCAATACCTCAGAGCCATCCTATCTCCTCAAAAACGCATTGGTTTTAGAGCTCGCACCTTACGGAGATCTCTTCAACTTCCTGCTTTGTGGCCCGCTACCAGAAAGCATCACTCGTGACTACATGGGCCAAATAATAGATGCCATTGAACATCTCCATTCCAATGGATATTGCCATGCGGATCTAAAACTAGAGAACATCTTGGTTGATGAGGATTTTAAAATCAAGCTCACGGACTTTGGGTTCTCATGCAATGTATTTGAAAGGAAGATGATTGAGAAGAAGACGGGAACTCCAAGCTACAGGCCACCGGAGATGTGGGCTGAGGACTTCAAAGGACATGACGGGATTCTAACTGATATTTTCCAGTTAGGAGTGATTCTCTTTATCCTTCAGACCGGCATGCGCCTTTCCATGTAGCGAACAATTCCGATTCCTATTATAAAGCCGTGCTGGCTGGTAGATGGGATGTGTTTTGGACATTCAAACAACGAGAGTTCAAAGCCAGGAAAGTAACGATACTGTCGGATGATCTGAAGAAACTCTTGGCGCAGATGATGTCGGCGAAGAGCGAAGACAGGCCGTCTTTGGCGGAAATTAAGTCGAGTGATTGGTTTACGAAAACGCAGCCAGCCTCAGAAGAAGAAGTCGCTGCTGAAATGAAAAGGCGAGTGGGTCTAATGGGCTAAAATCTTAGTCAAACCTTGAACTTAATCTTTTAATTTCTACCAGCTATTATTTTTTTACTCTTTACTCTTTGGTTATACTAACCCCTGAACAAAACTGAGTTAGTTTCCTCATTCCTATATATTCTTAACATTTTATTACCAGTAACTAGTTAATATCATTTTAGCGAAGTCTCATTCGACATTATTTTCAATGAAATTGGCTTCATGAAAAGTTATATTGCTCAATAGTTGGTTAAGACGCTTTATACTTCTATCTGCGCCTGGGAAAAACCTTTTACAGAAAATCTTTCTTTCGTGAATAGGGAGAGGATCAAGAGCATTTCTTTAGTGATTTGTCAGTTATTCACAATTTTTTTGTGATACTATCCATGAACTCACAAACAAAAACAAACAAATGTGCGTAAGTTAGTTATTCAGGCTGTTGTAGCTATTTTGTGTAGTTTGGAGGCATTTTGTATGGAGTCGTCGCCAATTTTACCTTTATCAGATAAACAATTAGTGAAGAATAATATAGGCAGGTTACTCTTTCGATATATCCAACAATAGGCATGATCTCGATCCAGACGTTGATGCCGACGGTTTGATTTCGGAGGGATCTGTATAAATCACGGATTGGATATTCAATTTTTTGGTTTTTTCTGCTGATAAAATGGTTTTGGGTTGGATTTGAAACATTCCTTGGAAGGATCTCGTCATATACGGTAGTTTCAGTGGGAATCTAGATACATATTTAACAAACAAATCGCTAACCCGGGTTTACTCCATCTTCTGTGGTGAAATTCACGGTGATGTAAAGAAACAGCTGCTTGGTATTCCAGTTATAGATTTTAGAGAGGTCTATTAGTTGTCAGGTCATCGGATTTCTTTAAAAATGAATGATTTACTCGCTCTCAAATCAAATAAGAACCCAGCTTCTTCCCATCCAACTCGAGGGTTAACATAACTACGCGCAAGAGTTAAAGGAGCTGTTGATGCGAATTCTTACAATTTCGGAAGTCTGGTTACATTGAAATAGACATCTGCTTCTCGAACTTGTGTCACTTTTGCTGACAAGTGGTTCAAAGCGCACAATCCAGCTGGAGGTTGTGAAAGTCAGTTTTGTGTAGTAAAGTTGAGGTGTTACCCAAAGCGAAGACCATCGTGAAGAAGATGGCATTGAATCGCACTGAGAGAGAGTACATTGTTCTTTTTATATCCTATAAAAGAAATAAATTGTTCAATCTGTAGATTTATTCACACGTAATCGTAATCATACGTGTCAAGAAACGTAACAAATGCTGAATGTTCTAAGCTAACTTCAAAATGCTCAGTAAAATTATTCTAACATCATCTTCAGTTGAATTTAGTAAGCATGCTCAATGAATGAATAAATGCAATACTTGTATGCTCATGTTCAACAGAAAATTAATCGAGTCATTAAGCGATGTTCCTCTTTCACTTCTTTACGCTTACTGAAGCGATTTCTCTCAGATATATGTCATATAATTTTGTTTGTTGGGTTCCAGAAAAGCTAATCAGAAGCATCCAGCAAAAAATTCTAACGATTTTACACAAGCGAACTTCCTTAATAAAAATTCTACCAAAATTATAATAATTTCGTTTATCTAAGCAAAAAAAAATGGAAAAGCTCTCAGATCTCAAACGTAAGAGACGGAAGAGCTCTCCCAAGCTCAACTCACAAGTGATTAGACATGATGACGCGTCACAGCAGGCGATTTACGATACTTCTAAGTAGAATATTGAAGGTAAGTTTGAAGAGTTCAAGCATCCCCTGAGACAGAAAGATTCGTCACAACTGCAAAAGGCTGTTCAATGTTACATCAAGAGCCTCTCCTTCATTCAAAGTTCATATTAAGTCTGCTCTAGCCAAAAAAATTCATCGATTTAGACCAAGATGCGCCATTTTCCTTTGCACCAGACCTTATTATTGCACTTTGTGATAAAGCTCAAGCGATCATCGAGGAACAGCCGATAGTGCTAGGTTTGCGATCTCCCATGAAGATATTCTGAGATCTCCACGGTCAATTCTCGAATCTGATGAGAATTTTGAGTCTTTGGGGCTCGCCTTGCGACGGGGATCAAGATAATGATATTGAGAGATTCGATTACTTATTCCTTGGAAATTACGTCGGTCGAGGAAGTCACAGTCTCGAAGTGATCTGCTTACTTTTGGCACTGAATATCCGTTATCCAGAACAAATTCACCTTCTCCGCGGAAGTCAAGAAGATAAATGGGTCAACAAAGATTTAGGATTCTCTGAGGAATGCGCCGTTAGACTGGGCGAGGATCCAAAGAATGAAAATTCCGTGTTTCAGAGAATAAATGCCCTGTTTGAATATTTGCCCTTCGCTGCGGTAGTCGATGATAAAGTTTTTTGTGTACATGGAGGTATTAGCCCTGTCCTTGAAACTGTCGGACAAATTAAAGAGACCTTTGAAGATAATTCATGACATAACTACTCCGCAGGACCGACTCATTGCTGATTTGCTTTGGTCGAACCCAACAAATTCTGACGGTGAGTTTGGAATTCAAGACGACGGAACGAAGGAACTGAGAAAATTTGGACCAGATGCTGTTGAAAATTTTTTGGCGAGGAACTCGTTAAGCTTCATTGTTCGTGGTCATCAATGCGTTATGGACGGATTTGAGGAGTTTGCACTATTTTTTCAGCAACTGATTATTGCGGAAAGCATAAAGATGCTGGAGCGATTCTAATAATTAAGAAAAACTGGACGATTACTCCGAAGATAATATGTCCTTTGAGTGGGTCGGCTAAAGCTTAGATTGGGATTGAAGAACCAATCAAGAAAAATTCTATCAAGAAAAATTCTGAGTCGTTTAGCAATAATGAGCAGTTCTCTGCAGAAAATTGGTGTTAATGAGCATTAGATATATTACTGTCTGCTTCTATTCATTATTTGATCCAAGGCTCCATTAGGGAGAGGTGACTTCTTTATATACATTGAGCTGCAAAGAAAAAAATCCATAGGATATTCTTTGAAAACGGAGTAAATTGATACGAGTATTGATAACCCTAATAGTTAAACTCAATCAATTCGTAATTTTTTAAAGAGTTTGGGAAATGAATAAACTAATGAAAACCGTGCAATTCTCACCTCCAAGATTCCAATTGGATTATTTGAAAACAAAAACTCCACAAAGGAGGAATCTCTTCCTTTCCATGACAGATAATATGAGAATTGCTTGTTTAAAGACTCATGGTATGCTATAAGAAAGCCACCAAAGCGGTCGTGATCTTATTTATCTTCCTGCTTCCAACCGGAATCAATGAGTACCTTCTCTCTAGCTCTCAACAATACCTAAGACGATCAATATAGTATCCAACTATTTGATCCCATATTTCGTGATTTAGTCAAATTATTAAAGGCGGAAGAATTTAAAATAGCAAAATTTTGGGCTCATAATTAAAGATCTTTGGTTTAACCTTGCAGATTTATTTTTAGAAGCGCAATCTTTGATTTTTCCCGGAAAACAATGAAAAAGAAAACAGCTACTCATAAAAAAGAAGTCTCTGATCAAGAGTCGGATTCTGATTCCAGCGTATCGTCCGGCGAGTTCGAAGTCGAAAAAATATTAGCGAAAAAAGTCAAGAACGGCAAAACTTACTACCTAGTTAAATGGAAAGGCTACAAGGATACCGAAAACACCTGGGAACCTGAGAAAGGGGTGGGTCATCTGACCAAACTCATCAAGAAATTTGAAGAAAGCAATACAGTCCCATCTGACAGCAACGAAGCCTCTGCTTCACATCTCCAAAAAAATTCCAGAAAAATAAAGAAAGGAATCGCGATCAGAAAAGTATACAATGACGCTGATAAGCGGACAGCGCGTAGCGCTATCAAGAGATCAACGCCTGGCTCACGAAAACGAGCCGACAGTGAAGAGAGCGACAAGAAATATTCAAAAGTTGAGTCTTTAAAAAAAGCGCGTGAAGCGAGACTTACGAAAATAAAGGCAAGAAAGCAAATGTATACTTCGAGGGACGCGGCAACGAAAGAAACGAAAGGAAAAAACAAAGCAATGAAGGGTCTCGAATACCAGGAGTATGGTTCATTTGATAATGGAGATGAGCCGAATCAAATTCTTGCGCATACGATTATTCATACGCAGTTGCCAGCGAAGACCGATAGCAGTGTGAAGGAGAAATATCTGTTCTTGAAAGTGGCTTGGAAACCAAGAAAAAATGGTCCGATTTTGGATACGTGGGAAAAAGTAGCAACTTTGAAAGAGCATTGTCCGAAGTTGATTGAGGAGTATTATTCAAAGTATGTGAATTTGGATTAGATGCATCTTCATGTCGTAAGTCGACGTATTTGATAGTGGGTCCATTTTCTTTAATCGTGAGAAATGACTTATATGGAGACATCATTCCAGTGTATTTAAGTGCAGATTTGATATCGTTATACTTTATTTTTTCGCAAATAAAAGGATTTGTTAGGAGGAATTAAAGTCAATGAGGGGAAGCAGCGTGAAAATAAGGAGAGTTTTGATATTGGCTATTGTTGTATTAGAATAAATTAGTTTTACCGACTCTTGCTTCGGAGAACTGATTCGATGAATGAATGATACGAGCTCACTTTAAATTCAGTATGAAAAAGCCAAACAACTCTGAAAAAAAACACGCGCTTCTGAGGACATCTCAGGAGAGAGAGTTTATTTTTCTGAATCATTTAAACTTCGAATTCGAGTTAAGCAATTCCAATCATATACTCAGTAAAAACGAAATATGGAGTCATACATTAAAGTAAGTATCAAGATAGTATTAATTGAAAATGACTGGAGAATTAGATAAATGCCTATCTACATAGTGCGTATATACATGTAAAAGGATCAGACACGAGAGATATGGCATATTAGTTTGATGTTGCCGCTTTATATTTTATTTATATTCAGCCGGAAAGTCATATTACACCATCATGACTTGGATCCCTTCTGTGACTATCAGCAGGTGCGAGTTTCTCATCTAGATTTAGATTGTTCTTCTTTTTTATGGCCATCATGGTCAAGATGCTATACAATAGGAATAATCCGCAAAGCAAATACAACACCATAAGTGATCTATGAAAAGAGGTCTCTTGATGCCTGTTTTGAGGAATCGTCTCTATTCTCATGATATTATCTCCTCTTAATGAATTAGCATAGTTTAAACTCTCGCATCCTTCTTCATTGCAGTACTGCTGTCCTCTTTGTGCAGATAATGCTTGCATAATATTTCTTGTGTTTGCTGCGAGGTAATTGCAAATACAATTCCAGTTCATTTCGCTGTCTTGAATTCTTCTCGATTTACAAATTTTCAAATAATTATTCATTTAGTGTCAAAATATATCAACGATTCTCTAACTTTAATGCCCAAAATTTATAGAAAATCAATGATTAGTTTCCAATGAGAGGTAGTAATTAACTTCAACGAAGAGGAAAGACATTTCTCGAATTTTCGAAATGTTTTTGTTGAAAACAAATTAATGATAGAAAATATCGAGTAGCAAGCACACGTTTAGTTAAAATGAAGGGATTTGGTCCCTCATCGAAACATATTGGAGAATAAAGGAGGAGAGATTGTTGTATTGAGAGTTAGAGCAAACAGGGATGTCGCAGAACATTCCACTAAACTTGGAAACCAAAGCACGAATCACCATGGTATTTGAGGAGAGGGAAGAAAAATATACCTGAGTAAAAGAGAGCTTGTTGGTATAAAGGACTATTTTTTGTTTTTCGCATCACCTCATTTGTATTGGTAAGAGGATATTCTTAGATCTTTGCATTACATTGCTTTATCGAGCTGAATTCTAATTTATAATTTTTCTACAATTCCTAGCTTGTCTGGATCTAACAACCATAA